>AmSFosDRAFT_100092_pt1 | contig 19659 bp, 19 predicted proteins | sample FosCloommunities_FD_10275 | JGI IMG/M metagenome (IMG submission 10275)
TGGAGAATTTCAACCAGATGCGCGGTCCGGTTTTCAAATTGGATAACGACCCACGGATCACACCGGTCGGTCGCTGGCTGCGTAAATTCAGTCTTGATGAACTGCCACAACTTCTCAATGTGCTCACCGGGCAGATGAGTCTGGTCGGTCCGCGTCCGTTGCCGACCTACGAAGTAGAAAACTTTTCGGATCCGGCCCAAAGGCGTCGTCTGAGCGTCAAACCTGGAATCACGTGCCTTTGGCAAATCAGCGGTCGAAACAATGTCCCGGACTTTCAAACCTGGGTAAAGCTCGATCTCGAGTACATCGACAATTGGTCTATCTGGCTGGACTTACGGATTCTCTTCCATACTATTCCGGTTGTGTTGCTCGGCTCTGGGGCAAAATAGGCGCGCCTTCGCATCGAGCCAGTGGTCCGTTCGCGCCGTCCATGCGCGTAAACCTAAAGTCGAAATGCGACTTTCGAGCGCGACCTCGGGCTTGGCCACGATACCGCCCTCGGCGTGCGCCGGGATGCCCAGGTTATGCATTTGCGGAAACCGGGTTTGGTAGACCAGAGTTGAAAGCGCTCCGCCTCACTTGAACCGCCCGGAACCTTACCGGACGCAACGCCTGGTGCGCCGCCGCAAATAAAGTCATCGATCTTTTGTAATACCCCTATCAGCGGACCAATCACGCTCGCCAGCGTTTCGAACGCCGAGTTGACTTCGCCAATATGTTTGGCGTTTTCCTGCATCACGTCGCCAAGACGTTTCAAGTTTTCATCGCTGCTGATGGACTCGATGGCCTTGTGTAAATCCTCGCTCAATGCCTTCGTGACCGCTTGAATCGCCGGCTCCAACTTCGGGAGTGTGTCCGTGGCCAGCCGGTCAACCTCGGTCGCCATTTTGCTGAATGTTTCTCCCTGGGTTTCGGCAAAACGTTCCACCTCGCTTTTCGCGGCACGCTGCCGGCAAGCTTCAGTGTCCATGCTGGCGGCGCTCGCCGCTAGCGCACCATCATGTCATTTTCATTCCCAGGATGGCCACGTGCGAGCACGTCCAATAGGGATTTCTGCCGGTGGGTTTGGTTGTAAAAAGAAATAATTCCAGCCCCAGGCTGCGCAGGAAATCGACGTCGTTGAGAAGGGAATAGGAGTACCAGACGCCATCTCCCTGGTTGAATTTCCAAGTCTTAAATCCATTTTTGACGTACTGAAAGGGGCGCCACAAGCCGAGGGCGGTTATCGAGTGTGTCACAATCCGCCGACAAAGCGACCCCATCCCAACAAAGTTCGCATCGGAAATAAAAATTGCTTTCCGTGCGACTCGACTCATTTCGGATGGCCGCTCTAGGATTTGGCAAGTGATGCATTAGCCCGAGTGCCAGAACGCAGTCGAATGACCCATTTTGAAAGTAATCCTGGTAGCGTCTCCGTCAATCAAGCGAGAGGGCGCGATACCCTTCTGATGACCTATCATCCGCAGCTCCGCAACAGGTTCGATCCCCACGATTTCAGCCTCTGGAAACTGTTTCTGCAGTAGTAAGATGCCGCGACCCGTACCAGAACCTACATCCAAAAAAGATTGAAAGCCCCGGCTTCTAGCTATCCCGCTGAGGAGATCCAGAGCGCAGTCATGTTCAGGCTCGGAGGCCGAAACATGAGCTTCGTCATAATGCAATGCTGTTTGCGCATAGTAGCTCCTCTGCAGCGTGATTTCGTCCATGCGCAAATGCTGTTTGCACATAATTGCTTCTTTGCAACCTCATGGTCGCATCGGGATATCACTTTCCTTCGTCAGCTTGAGTTTCGGCAACAGTAAGAATATTTCCTTTTTGAAACGGTGACCGGCCAGCGAGTCGAACGCGGGACCGGTCCCGAGAAGCTCCGATATTTCCCGTCGGCAGCGCGGTTTTAGGAGCCCAAGCGCACCACTCAGTGCGCTAGGAAATTGTTACTATTGGGCGCCAGAGTCAGTCGACGCACACGCCGCGAGGACATGCCGCCATTCGACATCGAGTAACATATGAACGCAAATCCTCACGAGGAACTGGTTCGCGAGGGAAAAAGGATCGCTCAAAATGTCCACACGGGCCCAAGAAAAAAGGTAGCACTCCGACCATTTCGCACACAGGACTTGAGCGACTAGCGCTTCGTCCATGAGTTTGGTGCAGTAGCCTTTGTACTGCCCCATGCAGACATCGTGTTTACCTTCCCACAGATACTTGGGATAGTTAACCGCCACGGGAATGGCCTTCAGTCTTCCTTTGCACTTCGGGCTAACGATAAATGCGAAGCTGCCATCGTTCTCGAAATTAGCCTCCTCGACCGCATCGGCGAATTGCACCAGCGCATTATATGTCGCGGGTCCGCCGAAAGTCTGGTTAGGTGACCGCAGGTTCACATTGTGATTGCAGACAGTATTAGCGCCGTATGTTAAAATGCCCGTCGGCTGGTTGTTGGCGCTTCCGCTGCCGTTGAGAACGGCGCGATCGATCGCGACGCCCAGCACGCGCAAAATATTCAGGCAATCGCGTACGGAGAATGGTTCATGAACATTAACTTCTTCAAACTCCCGCATTGGCAGACCGTAAATGGATCGATCAGAGAGTTCCGAGGTAGCACAGATAATATCGAAATAATCGGCCATGGCTCGGAACTTTCTTCGGTTAATCGAAAAACAATAAGTCGGCCCAACCACAAGTAGAGCCGGCCTTTTGCCAGCAACCTCAAATTGGCAGTTTTCCAAGGAGTCCGAAGATTCCATAGCCAATTTTTCTCTTCTGATGCTACTTTCCCAAACAGGCAACCGAAGTCACTCCTTGCAGAATGTTCGATTGTTCGTTCGAGATGAAGACAGCGCGCGCCGGAACCACAACCAAAGATTCGTCCTAAGTACTTATGAAGGCAGCCGGGTCTAATCCTTACCTGGCGTCAGCGTTCATTCTGAAGATTATCGGAGTGTTCGTTGTAGCGGTTGTCGCGGTCTTTGTGGGCAGGTTCGTCGTCACTGATGCTAACCCGTTCACGACCACGATCTTGGTCGCGGCCATCGCGATGAGCTCGGTGGCCCTCGTCCACCCGCGAGCCGGCGTTTATCTTTTGATTCTCACTACCGGGTACCTGGATCTGGTCAAGCGCCTCGGCGTCGTGACCGATTCCCTGTCCGACATCGACATCATCGTGACGCTGGCAATCGCGCCGCTCTTGATGCTGTCGATCTGCCTCGGGGTCGTAATCAGGAACATCTTGGAGAGGAGAAAGTTGGAAAGCTGGCAGTGGGTCGTTTTAACACTGCTCATTGCGTGCATCGGCGCTGTAGCACTGCAATCCTTTCGCAGTGGCGCAGGCTTCTTTAGTGAGGCCCAGACTTTTATCAATACCGGCGGCTATCTTCCCATGGTGCTGATCACCTCGATGATCCTCCCGGAGCCTGAAGATGCCCTCAAGGTTCTGCGGTTCGCCCTCTGGGTTTTCCTGCCTGTCGCGCTTTACGGCATCTGGCAGCAGATTTTCGGCTTCAACAACTTCGAGATGCGCTTTCTCGAAAGCGGATACACGATCACCGTGGGAGATCTCGATGAAGCCCGGCCCCGCCCATTTTCAACGTTGAACTCGCCTCATACGCTTTCGGTTTGTACCGCGATTTTTGCCGGCGTGGCGCTTTTTGTGCCGTTCAAGGGAGGAAAGCGGTTCCTATGGCAATATCCGGTCAGCCTCGTTTACATTTTCGGTTGCCTTGCAACGATTGGCCGCTCCGGGATATTTATCATACACTCACAAGCCAAGATGAGAGCGAACTACTTGCTGCCGATAATGAGTGGATCCAATCGTCACAACGCATAGAAAATCAATTAGCAGACGCTTACAACACCATTTTTGTGGATTATCAACAGCAAGTGATAGACACCCTAGCAAGACAAGAACAATTGTATTTAGCACAACTATCCATTGCCGAGATGAATCAGCAAATCTTGCTGGCGCAGCATATCGCAGCATCTAATCAAATGTATGAATCCTTGATGCAACAGTCAGCCCTTGAGGATGCGCAAAAAAGACAAGCCGAGGCGGAAGCGTTGAGTGAGCATCAAATCGCTGAAATCAATGTTGCACAAGAAATAGAAACACCGTGCGATGAAGAAAAGAGTCCTGCGATTCCGCCTACAATAGAGCGCGTCAAGTCAGCGATTGAGTTGGCATATGACAAGTTAAATGCTCAGTTGCCCGAATGGTTTGACTTGTTTGCCAAGCACAAAACATTGTCCTTATTGAAAAATGAGAATACTGTTACCTATCAGGATGATAAAGCGCAGCAATTAAAAGCAATATATGAAAAAATCAAGGGAGAAAATTTATTAACGGCGTTACCGGTATATGATTTTTTTGACAAAAAGCTTAAGCAATTACAGCAAGATTATAAAACAATCATTTTAGACAAGATGATTCCAATCAATCTACAAATGACGCCTGCTGATATCTTTGTGTATGTGAAAGCGCTGATCGATTTGGCGGAAGTGATTATTTTAAATGTTGAGATCAAATCATACATGCAAAAAAGCATGCCTAAAAGCAAGATTGTTGATCTCAGTTTCGATGCGATGATGCAATATCAGAAAGCATACACTTATTTAATGGATGCCAACAATTGTTATGTGAATCTCTTGTCACAGTTAACGGATCAGTTGTCCGATGTAGAAATCAAAGCGTTAGATAATATTAGTCGCGGATTGCATTGTGTGATTTCCACCATCATAGAACTCATCGAAGCGTTTGGTAAAGAAGCCGCGCAATTAAAAGCGCAAACGCAAGCCCTGTATGAGATAAGAAAAAATGAGTGGGCCCATATTATTGCATCTAACGCCAATGTGTTGGCGAAAAGAGGCGATGTTGACAATCAAGCGGAATCAAAAGATGAGAAACAGCCACCCAAATTGTCAGTCAAATCCATGGAAAGACACGAACTCAAAGTGTTATCTAAGCGCTGGGAATCGGTGAAAATCGATAATACGCTAAAAAATGCAAAGCAATTGCTTCAGCCGCAAATGCTGATTGGATATTTGATCGGTGCTGATTCGCAACTCAAGCTAACAGCCGCTGACGTTGTGAATAAAACAGGCGCATTAGATATCCCGGCGTTCAAAGATCGTTTGCGCGGGTTGCCGGATAAACAAAAATTGTTGTCTTCAGATAGCAAACCGCTTCTCGCTGCGCCAATGTTATTTTTTAATAGCTCGGTGGTGTCAGCAGGAGACGAGAAGAAGGATGTGCCTGAGTTGTCGGTTCCTGCCATTTTATACAATCAAGCCATGTAGCAACAGTATTTGCAAGCATTTTGATAAATCCCTCTAAATCTCCCTTTTTCAAAGGGAGACTTTAAAGCCTCAATATAGGAAAGGAACACTTAAAGTCCCCCTGTGAAAAAGGGAAAGGAACACTTAAAGTTCCCCTTTGAAAAAGAGGCAGGAACACTTTAAGTCCCCCTTTGAAAAAGGGGCAGGAACACTTAAAGTCCCCCTTTGAAAAAGGGGGATTGAGGGGGATTTATATAAGGTTGGACACACGTGCCCAACACCGGGTTTCCTCGTTTTCGAGACAATCATCAGGATCAATCGCCCAAGCCACAGAGTGATCCGGAAATTTCGTTTTCATGCGTGCGGCATAAGAAAATTTCTGTTCTAGATTGGTATTGGGAAAAACAGTCAACGTTTTCATGCAACGATCTAGCATGTATTCCGGTTTTGCCCATGCTTGACCTTCTTGATCAATTGCGACTGCGCATAAACCAATATCACTGCTATTGGCTCTGTCTATCGCAACAGCGCCTAAAGGCATCGGTTTATTTGCATACTCCTCTGGAATGGGGCGAATACTAATATCGAATTCGATGTCTTGATACATAAAGCAATAACGAATTTTAGTCGTTCCAGGGCCGGGAACTTTTTGGATGTCAGCTTGGGTGTAATGCAACAGTTGATCAATGATGGTTTGCAAATGAGAGTCGTAATGATCTGGCGGCAACCAGATGCGAATATCATAATCTTTCACTTTCATTTTTTTGCCATAATAGGCTGCATAATCAGCGTCTCTGACGGCGCCTCCGAATATCGCAAAATACTTCGCACCGACTTTGCGCAGTAATTCAAAGCAAGTTTTCATGTGAGATGGGTAGGCGGCCAATGAGACGGCTTCGGCTTGTGTGTTTTTAAAGCGACTGTGGTTAATTTTTTTTCTAAACAAGAGTGATGATCCTCGGTGTTAAATTTTTTCTCAAAATTTATTCATTACCCCAAAATATACAACAAATAAACGCAAACATGTAATAAAATTTTTTTGATTTATAATCAAGTAATTAGTTGATTTAGCCTGGGATTTAATTAGGAATTTCATTTGGCAAGCAAGCTGCTATAATTATAAATAATAAAACAAAACGAGAGAGTAATGAAAAATGAGTGCCTCATCTTCTAGATTGCCAACCGCGATGGCTTCCCCTAAAAAACGCATGCACATGACTTATGCGCAAATCTTGGCGACCCTTAAAGAGGGGTTGGTTCCATATTTGACGTGTTATATTGAGAAAGCTTTTTTAGAAGATAAAGAAAAAACGAATGATTTTATTAAGTCATTTGATGAAGCGTTTATACCGAAAGCGAACCAGGCCACTCCTAAAAATGATTTTGAATCATTCAGTCATCTCATGTTCATCAAGGCAGGCAATGCTAAAGTGTATGACATCTCAGTGAACGAACGAGATCAATTAAACAAATTAGGCATTTTGCCAGAACATAATGCGACTGAACAATTAGTATCTCGTTTTTTTAAACGAGATCTCATTGAAAATTTTATTGAACATAAAACCAATAAAAAATACCGAGAGCAACTTCTTTTGCTCGTTGATACGCTTTATAAAGTTATTTCAGGAGCAGTTTATCCAATTGAGGATGAGCAACATTTACAAGAATTTAATAAGCAGGGCAATAAATTAAAAAAACAGGAAGGGGAGCAGGCAGCGCTTTCATCGCTTGATCTGCGGTTTCAAAGCTCTACTCAAGCGATACAAGCGATTCATTTAAAATTGCTAGCACTCAAAGGAAAAAGCTCGAAATTAGATGAAATGACTAATAGCTTTAACGCCATGCTTAAAGGTTGCATGATTGCGGGCACGGAATATAAAAATAATCAATTGGCTATCAATGAGGAGCACAAGCTACAAGCGCAAGAAAAAGAAAAGCTATCTCTTGTTGAGGCGGAGCGTCGCAAGGTGGATGAGCTTGTGCTAGAAAGACAGAAAGAAAAACATCGAACTGATCAATTGATTTCTGAAAACCGAAAATTAGAAGAAGAAGTCAAATTGGTAATGCAAGAAAAACAAAGATTGGAAGAGCAAGAAAAGGTAATCACCCTAGAGAAGCAACGTTTAGAAGAACAGCAAAAAGCAACTCAACTCCTGTTGGATGCTGCGCTCGAGCGAGAGAAAAAGTCCAGTGTGTCGCATGCAATATCTGTCAGTGCTGACGCAAAGAATAGTGAGGATTTACGCTCAAAGAACGAGATGCTTCGAAAACAACAAGCTGAGCTTTATCGGCAGCAGGCTGATCTTCGCATGAAGCAAATTGTGTTCGAATCTAAAGCGAAAAAGGTCACGAAAGCGATGGTAAAAAGTGCATTCAATGATCTGTGTGCGTTGTTAAAATCAAATTCAAGCAGTGAAAAAGCCCTTTTTGACGGTCTTTTGCGTTGGGAGAAGGCGGCATTGTTTTATACGAAACAAAAAACTAAAAAAGAGCGAGATGATTTGCAGCCTAATAAAGCCAGTTCACTTTTCCATTCAATCGGTAAAACAATGGGAGTTGCTAAAAAGATTTCCGCAAAAGAAAATAGGGTAATGCAAAAAATGCTTGAAGACAGTCTCATGAAATGTATTTTTCTTGCAGAACAGGCCGTGACCCAAAAAGAGGAAGTCGGTAAAAATTTATTTGAGCAAATTACTTTATTGCGCGAACACGTGCGATGGTTGCAAGATAAGCAAGCACCGGAAAATATCAAAGAAAATACTGTTGCTAAGCAATTCGTCCAATTAACTGAAGACATCTATGCCATAGCGGTAGCGCGATTCGGCTATTCATCACCTACGCAGCATAATCAACCAGGCATTCGGTAGAGGTCAACCAATAGATGATAACATCTAATACTGTTTTAACAGGTGCGCATGTTCAACTCGAGCCGCTCAACGAGTCACATCGCACTCTGTTGAAAATGATGTCGCAAGATGACCGTGTTTCAACTTATTCGCCCGCTCTTAAATTAAAATTTAATGCTTGGTTTGATAAGGCGTTAAAATCATACCCAGACTTTCCCCAACTTTCATTTGTCGTGCGCACACGTGTCGATAATAAAATCGTGGGTTCAACCCGTTTTTATGAAATAAATTTAGATCATAAAAGACTAGCTATTGGATACACATGGTATTTACCCGAGGTATGGGGTTCGAAGGTAAATGCAGAATGTAAATTATTGCTTTTGCAGTATGTATTTGACACATTAAAAATAAATCGCATTGAATTTTTTATTGATTCAAGAAATCAACGCTCTCGCGCCGCAGTAAAAAAATTAGGAGCCACCGAAGAAGGGTTGTTGCGACAACATATTATTTTAGAAGACGGTTTTATACGAGATACTGTCGTTTATAGCATCTTAAAAAAAGAATGGCCAGCTATTTTGCGAATGCTTGAAAAACGATTGGCGCAATAAGTGAAATTGACATGTCACCCGGATTGCAATCTCCCTTGACAACCAGCCTACCAACTGGTAGATATGGCAAATTAATTTTTAAATTGGAGAGGGTGATGTTAAAAAAACAACAATGTATGTTGATCGCAGCTTTATTTATCAGTGCCAATGCGGGTGCCATTACTTTAACGGTGGTTAATAACTGGGACGATGTGCTTGGCGTGACAGAGGGGACGGAGTATGAGCATCCCAAAGAATATAAAGTATATCCGGGACAAACGATTTCAATTAATGAATGGCAAAAAGAATATGATAGTTTTGGAGCGTATTATAAAACGCGTAGCGGTGTTTGGGTGGAGATCCCTAATTGCGACAACTTCAATCAAACAAAGAGCGTGACACTCACTTTTTCGCCCATCCCTGGCGTAGGCTATCCCAAATGTAAATTTACCTATTAAATTATTTTTTTTCACTCGCCCGAAAAAAAACGACGATTTTACCGATTTGCTGAACGATCTCGGCATGGTGCAATTGCGCGATTTCGGTATAGAGTTCGCGCCGCAGATCACGATCTTCGGCGTTAACTCGCATCTTGATTAGCTCGTGATCGGTCAGCGCCCGGTCAATTTCCATATTCACGGTGTCGGTTAAGCCTTGGCTACCGATGATCACAACGGGCTTTAATTTATGGGCTTTCGCTCTAAGTGTTTGTTTAAATTGATTATTGAGGGACATTGTTTGTTTCCTAACATAAAAATCTGTGGAATAAGTTACCACACATAACAAGATTGGGCAAAACATTAAACGAAAAGTGTCAGGGCTTTTCCTGACAGGTATCGCACGGACATTTTTTCTGATGGTTTCTGCATAACATACTGGTTTTCACTTAACGAGAGAATCAAACTATGTTTACTACAGCAGCTGTCAAGATCAACCGCACAATCCATTTAAATGATCATCGCGCAACAAATCGATATGCAAAAAGAGGTATTTTGCTTTCAACGCCTGAAGAGAACGATTCTCAAAATACCATTGATTTATATAATCATGGTTGTCCTTTGAAGCAATGGAATATTGATCCTGCAAAAGAAAAACAAAATAACTTTCAAGTGTTCGGGACAGGGGATGCGTTTTCTAATGTTTTAGCTCCCGTTAATTTGAATGAGGCGGATGTCAACATTCATGTCGGAACAGAACATCCCACGTATTCGTCTGTCGTGTTGTTACATGAAGCGTTACAATTATGCCGTTGTGCTAGCGAACATGGCGCAGAAAAAGTCAGGATTGCCTTGCCTGAAACCTATCATCCCTTGCAACACCCTTCCGATTTTAACACGTTATTGGTTAATTTATTTAAAGTCAGTGGCGCTGGCAGTATTTATTTTTATGATAAAAACTATCAAGGGAAGATCACCGAAAATAATGAAATACTTTCCTTTAATAAAGAAGACGTGTTACATCATTTGCAATGGAATCCTGAAGGTACATTAGATGACAAAGTCACCCATTTTATGCGTAAACATGCGATGAGTCGCACATTGTCGCAATGTCAAATCAACCACAAGGATGCTGAAAAACTATTAAATGAAATCGACGCGCCAGCTACTATTCAAGTGCCTGAATCAAAAAATTTACCGCATGTGTTGTTGTGCTGTTCAGCGAATAGACCTTTTGCCAAAAAAATCGCTGAAAGCTTAATCGCACGCGGTGAAACGGTAAAAATATATGAAACAGAAGGAAAAGGGGTGCAAGCAAAAATTCCAAGTGATGCGCAAATTTGTGGTGCAACCGTGACGATCGTGCAATCCACGCGACCCAATCCAAAAGAGTTTGATAAAATCAAAGAGTATGATACCAATGGCGCATCGTCTTATTTATTTGAAACCATGATGATTGCAAGGCAAGCCCATTTGAAGAGTGCTAAGCGAATTAATTTGGTAAATCCCTATCAATTCGGTGCACGCTCTGATAAAGCGGAAGATAATACGAAGAATAAAACAGGTGCGTATGTGCAACAAAATGGCCTTATGCTTGAAGCGGCCGGTGTAGAACATGTGATTACAGCCGAGTGCCATGATCCGCATACTTTATCGGGCGCTTATACCGGCAAAAAAATCAAAGGATCTGCTGTGCACGCCATCACAGTGATATCGACGCAAATCGCAAAAGAATTTGTGCAATCCACGGCAGAAGGTCAAATGCGGATCGTGACACCGGATGCGGGAGCTGCCAAACGAACCAATGAATTAATTGAAACCTTAAAACCCATATTAGGTAAGCGATTATGTGATATCCGTATCTTGGGCGAAAAAGAAAGATCGTCACATAAGGATGATAGCGCGGTGATTAAGAATTTAGATGTGGGTGACATTGGCATCAATCCACAAGACAGGTATTTGATTGCAGATGATGAAACAGCCACGGGAAAAACGTTGTGTCAAGCCATTCACAATATTAAAAAACAAGGGGCACAAAACATATCTGTTGTGCTTGTGCATAACAATATGCCGCTCAATTGGCTAGAACGTCAGTTATGCTTAGCACGTTTTTTAATGTTGGGTGTGAATGATTTGCATTTTAGTGATACTCAAGAAATGGGTACTTTGGCGAATAGCTATGATGACTTAATTCAAACCTATTCAAAGATGACTGCGTTCACGCCAGCAGTGATTGAAGCCCAAATAGCCGATTGGTTTAATGCGTACATGAAGCCGTTTGATCCTGCTTTTGAGTCATTTAAAACAATCTTTAGTCAGTTATCAATGCGTATCAACGTGCACAGCTTGGCAGACTGTTTCGTTGAAAAATTCTCTCACAAGGCGAAATCGCACTTGTCTCTTGTCGAAAATCCAAGAGAAAGTTTCTATAAAGCGAATACGCTGTTCTCAAAAACCTCTCGAGTCAGCAGCGTTGCCATGGAAAACAACCCGCCAACACTCGAAGCAAGACCTGCTCTTCGTTAACTGTAGTTATATTTTGGTGGATTACGGCAAAAAACGCCTAATCCACCCTACATTAAAATTAAAGCACCTTTTTCATCACATTGATTTAACAAGAGATTTTTCAAGATAACGCCTTGCTTCCCTCACTTGTTTTTTGGACTATACTTTATATAACAAGTCATTAAATTAAAAAGGTCTATTTATGAAATCACGTGACGATAAAGAGTTAACGCCTTCTCCACCGAAAGAACCAAAAGGCAAAACATTTACGCGACAAAAGGCAACGGAGCCACAACCGTCGGATGAGGAGCAAATCTTAAGAAGAGTGGCCTCTCGCACAACAGAAACGCGCTTGGAGCTAGAGGCTTTAAGACGACGCGAAGAAGAAGAAAAAGCAAAAGCAGCCAAAAATGATAAAACCACGCCTCGAGAACAGCAAAATGCTGGCGCGGGAAATCGGCGATCGTCAAAAAATAAAAATAAATTTCAGCTATTTATAGAAGCGGTGAATGATGAGCAAATAAAATCAGCTCGTCGGCATGCTGAAAAACTCGAGCAAACACCTCGTTCACCCAAGTCGCCGCCCAAACCGGATCTTCCCGAAGAAACCATAAAACGAGCGCAAGCCCGGGATGTTGCCGCAAAGGAGGCGAGAGAAAAAGCTCAACAATACAAAAGCCCATTAAAACCGCCACGCCGACTGCCACCGCTTCACTTCAAGTCTGATGATAAAAAATCAAAGGAAGAGGATTTGCCATCGCCCGATGCGCTTTCTCCGAGACCCAAAAGATAAAAAGTGACGGAACGAGATTTTTTTACTCGCATCAATTTACACGATATACTATCGTCTTAAATAAGGAGATTTATGATGATGAATAATTTATGGTCGAGTTTTTTTGGCAAACCTAAAAATGAATTAACGCCAGAAGAATTAAATAAAAAAGCGTGGGCAACTGTGATCAAACTCGGTTTTGCTGGGTTGACATTGCAAGCGTTGATTCGTATCGATGTTCCCTATGCAGCGCTCTTTTTTGTCGGTTTGTGTTACGCTAAACCCTGCGCCGATTTTACTTACGATAATCGGGAAAAAATCCAGGCCTGGGGAACATGGCTTATTACCGAGGCCCCTAAAATGGTGAGAGATCACTTTCAGTCGCCGAGTGCGCCTAGCCGACCTGCTCCTGGCAGATAACAAGTGGAGTACAACATTGCACATATGGGTAGATGCGGATGCGTGTCCTAAAATCATAAAAGACATTTTATATCGAGCCGCGAATCGAACGAAGACAAACATGACGTTGGTTGCCAATCAACTTCTGTTTGTGCCTCCTTCGATTTTTATCAAGGCAGTTCAAGTGTCTGCTGGATTTGATGTGGCGGATAATTACATTGTTTGTCATCTACAACGTGGCGATTTGGTGGTCACCGCCGATATTTTGCTAGCGGATGCCGTGATTCAAAAAGAAGGATTTGCTTTGAATCCGCGAGGGGAGTTGTACTCAGCAAACAATATTAAACAACATGTGTCCATGCGAAATTTTAGTACGGATTTAAGAGGTAGTGGGGTTGTCACAGGCGGCCCTGCCGCTTTAAACAAAAAAGACATTCAATTGTTTGCTAATGCGTTGGATCGTTTCTTAAGGTAGGTTGGGCATACATGCCCAACAAAATTGCTGCTTTACAAAAGGTTGTGTTGTTGGGCACGTGTGCCCAACCTTGTCATATATAAATCCCCCTCAATCCCCCTTTTTCAAAGGGGGACTTTTCTTATATTGAGGCTTTAAAGTCTCCCTTTGAAAAAGGGAGATTTAGAGGGATTTATTAAAATGCTTACAAACACTGTTGCTACGAACTTTTTTTGCTAATCTTTAGCGAAGATGAAGTTTCCGGTTGTTAGCTTTTCTATTCGGTTCTAATAAATCTTTTGCTAGCTCGGATGTGGTTGCTGACAGTTGTTGGAAGCGATATTGCCAGCCTTTTACATCTTCCGGGATGAACTCTTTAAAGAAAGACACCGTTTTGGCATAGTTGGTATGTCCTGATGATTGGTGGCTGTTATCGAACGCATGGCTCAACGCATGAACATAAGGACCGGGTAAATAAGAATGAAGTAACGTTATCACATTTTCCCACCAGAATTTGCTTTTTGGCGGCACATAAGTAATGGGAATGGGTGTGGGGAAATGTTCTCGATATAAGTTATAGGCGTAATCAAGTACGCGAGTATCAAATAGTGTGCCCGATGTCAGAACTTGTTTTTTTGATTCGGCCAAGTATTTTTGGAATGTTTCTATGTCAGCCTCGCAAGCAGATTTTAACGCATTGTCGGTTCTCGGCGCATTTTTTACGGCAACTAAAAGTTTATCGAGTTTTGCTTTGGCTTCTTCATATTTTTCTTGTTGTTTGGTGTCCCAATCGTTGGGAAACCATTCGTGATATTGTTCCGCAAAGAGTTGAGCGCCTTGCGGAAGTAATTTTAAATGACGTGAAATCCAATAAATCATGCCACATTGTTGAGTATTGATATTTTCAACCGCCAATGCAACTTGCAATGGTGTCCCATGAATCGAGCGACCAGTATGATCCACGACTGTGCCTTTAGCTAATAACAGGTTGGGATCTTGTTTTATCATTGCAACCACTGGAACCATATCATTTTTGATGACATAGTGTAATAACTGCGAGAGATCTTTGTCATTGCATGGTTTTTCTATTGTTTTCGTCGTAAAAACACTGCTTTCTCTCGGGGCAGACAATCTTCTATTTCGTAACATGTGGCTTTTCTCAAGGGATAAATAAGATGTGTGAAATTATATAACGCAATATCCTATTATAAAAGCAATATTTAACCAATTATACAACAGAGCCGCGACCGTGAGGGAGCGTCACTGTCGCTACATGACTAGGCAGAAGCCTGGCCAGTTACGCTCGCATGGTTGCTACCGGATAGTCCTCTATTTTGTCATCACGAGTAATAAGAATTAAATCATGCAGCTTTGCTTGCATAATCAAGAGTCGATCAAATGGATCTGCATGTAATAAGGGTAAGTCAGCAACGCCCAGTCCTTCTTCTGGCATGATGGGCAACATTTTAAATCCTTCTGATGTAGCCGTTTCGATTAAATTGTGCGGCAATGTTAGGCGGCCTAGACTTTTTTTAATTGCCATTTCCCAAAAAGAAGCGCTGCTTAAAAAAATAGAATTGTCTTTGTCGCTAATGATTTTTCTTGCTTTGGCGTGAATGAAGGTGGGTGTGGTAAACCACCATAATATGACATGGGTATCGAGCAAATATTGCATATTATTTGTCATCCCCGTAAAACTGTTTTAATAAGTCATCGGGTAATGGCGCATCAAAATCATCACTTATCTGTATTAGTCCTTTGAACTGTCCCCCTTTTCGTATTTGAGGTTCTTCGGTATAGGGAACCAATCTTAGGAGTGGCTTGCCGCCGCGAGCAATGATGATCTCATCGCCTTTCAAGGCTTGATTAATGATTTTCGAAAAATGCGTTTTTGCATCGTGAATGTTGACTAGCATGGTAAATTCTCCTTCAGTCTACTCTTAGTATAGTAGACTAAGTCCATCTGGTCAACCAAATGTAGTCATGTTGTTGGGCACGTGTGCCCAACCTACGAGCTTTAATGCCTCCACTTAGAAAAGGAGCACTTAAAAGTCCCCCTTTGAAAAAGGGGGATTGAGGGGGATTTATATTTATTGAGATTTGCTTTGGTTGGTGAGTTCTGTTTGAAAAGTCTGTTCTTGTTCGGTGATTAATTTTTGATAGCCTGGCTTGTCTATAAAGGGGGATTTGGCGCCTTTTTGTAATGCCGCGTATTTTCCAATCAGGTTGAAATAGACGCCATGCGCGCCTAAGAAAATATCACATGGCAACGATTTTAAGACGTGCCAGGTTTTTTTCCAATCTTGCGCGATAGCGGGGTATTGATCATTATGGACGAGCTTCGTTCCCGGATTAATGGATACACCGCCCACAATCACGACATGCAACAACTTGCCTTGATCTTTCACTGGCATGGTCCAGGTGGTGCAGCCTGGCGTATGACCAGGCGTCAAGTGCGCCACTAACGTTGTGTCGCCCAAGGTGACGGCTTCGCCATCGTGTAATACATGATCGACTTTAGCGGGAGTGTATTGTTGTTCTGGATCCTGACCAAAAAGAAAATCGGTTTTGCCGCCGGATTCAATGGCAGACACATCTTCAGCCATGGCATCGTATTTTGCGCCGGTTTGCTGCTTGATTAACGCGCTGCCAGCTGCGTGATCTCCGTGTGCTTGACTTATCAGGAGTAGTTTCGTGTCAGCATAATGAAAGCCAAGTTGCTCGATACTGGCCTTAATCATCGGGACATTTGCGTCATAATCACTGTTAATTAAGATGTTGCCTTTGGGTGTCACAATCAAATAACTTGCCAAATCTCGACTGCCAACATAATACAGATTGCCTGCAATGCGAAAGGGCGGGAAGGGTTTAAACCAATCAGCAGGTTTGGGACCTGCTTGGGTTGCACTGACAGCAAACGTGATGGCAAAACACAATAGCCAATTTTTTATTTTTATCATTTTTTGTGTCCGTCGCTAATCCAAAAAGAAATCGGGATGTTATGGTGTTCCTGGGTGCAAAGCATAGTGACTGAAAGAGGATGGTGTCAAGTGCTATTGGTTGGGCACATGTGCCCAACATTATATATAAATCCCCCTCAATCCCCCTTTTTCAAAGGGGGACTTTTAGGTGCTCTTTTTTCAAAGGGGGGACTTTTAGGTGCTTTTTTTTCAAAGGGGGACTTTTAGGTGCTCTTTTTTCAAAGGGGGACTTTTAGGCGCTCCTTTTCTAGGTTGAGGCTTTAAAGTCTCCCTTTGAAAAAGGGAGATTTAGAGGGATTTATTAAAGGGAATAGTTGGTAGGTTGGGCACACGTGCCCAACATTAAGCCAGCTTCTCATTTTGAGGGAATAGTGGTATATAATCAACCGCTCTTAGCCATCACAAAGGAGATTCTGGACGTGCATTCTCGATTAAATGCCTTAAAAATCCTAAAACAGCAAGCAGATCAGTTACTTAAAGCAAAACAATACACCGATGCGCTAGCACAATACAATACATTGCTTTTACATCTCCTAGGCGAAGCGAGCGAATCTTTTAATATAGATTTAGGCCTACTGGGTTTTGCCGCCATGTTGGCCAATGTAGAATGCGAATATGCTTTAGAGCACCGCGATATCCATGTGCTTGAAAAGATGTTATTAGCGGCGATTTCTGGGCTACCAGAAAGTGACGGCGTAAAAAACCGAAGACAACTGCGGTATTTTATTCAGCATAAAATAGACTATTTGCCGTTAGCCCCGCGTGAAAAACTAAGGGATTTAGCCAATCAGATTGTGCTGAATTCAGTGGATCGACTCGATTATCAAATGAGACAAAAAGTGAAAGTCTGTCAGTGGTATGATCAAAATCCGCGAGAGTATCACGCTCAGTTAAAGCAAGATTTTATTGAATCGATCAATGCCATGAAATCCATCGCAGAACAATACGACGCATTGAAGGTGGTGTTATCAAGAACGTGGATGCGAGAGACTTACCTGATTATTGCTGGCCTTTATGACAATTTGGCCGCAAGAAAGTGCTCGTTGCAAGAAAAACAGGCCTATTCCTCTCAGGCATCTCACTTCCGTTTCCTTGGCAATCATACAGCACGCGGGAAAAAACGCCCTCACGCAACGCCCGCCGCAGTGACATCGGAAGAAAATCCCGCGGCTCTGAAAAAACAGAAAACACAGAAACCGGATGCGAGTCTGCATGACGGGGAATATTCGCCGATCCTATCGAGAGCACAACATGTCGATAAGCTAATGCAACAAGGAACTCAATTGTATAGACAAGGGGAGTATCTTGCCGCTGTCACAGTGTTCAACGACGCATTATATGAGCATCAACGTTCTAAGCCGTCGCCCGCAGTGCAAAAACTCTTGACTCATGATCATTCATTCGAACGCAAACACTGCCATTTGCAAATTTGCATTGCGGAATGTGAGTATCGATTGAGTCGTGCGCCTGCTGTTATATTTTTTGCTAAAGCCCAAAAAGTACGAGAAGCGATTCAATCCTACTGTGTCAATAGTGGGGCAGCGATAGCGGACTCGCCCAAGATGCAGCGCTTTATCAGTAAAATGAATAATCCAGCATGGTGTCAGGCGTATCGGCCTTCTTATGGTTTTTACAATCTGAGTACGACACAATCCGAAGAGAAATCGTTAGGAATGATTGCTAACGTGAGTGTCATGATGCGCCGATAATTTATTAACTAATCACAAAGCAGGGTTATCTTCATGATGCGCAACGATTTATTTACTGCAATTTTAACGAATGCCTCAATTGAAAAATTTGTACAAAGTTTAAAAATTGCCGAGGACAAACAAATTCCTCTCACAGAAAATAATAGCAACGGCATGACATTGCTTAAGCTTGCCGCACGCGAGGGGGATTTTCTCAAGCTGTGGAAATTATTAGAGGCCGATGTGAGCCCTGATGATCCAAACGTCACAACGAGTGATCCTTATCAAAGCCGGATTTATTATCGTAATCGCCAGACAAACGCGTTTGAATTTGCACTGGCACGCGGGCATACACTGGTTGCCATCTTGCTGATGATGTCTGGTGCGACAGTGACACCTGAAGAAGCGCGCACTTTAAAAAATCATCCTGGGTATACTAATTTATGCGCGGGAATTCTCTATACTGCGGTGGCACAACAATCTGTGCCAATGCTGCGGAAAATCAAAAATTATATTTCCTTAGATCATGAGTTAAAATTAAATTTACAACCAGTGATCAATGCACTGATTGCATTGGCAGCTTATCTCGAAAATGACATCATTATCAAAAAACTTTTAAGCATAGGCAATTTAGCGGAAGATAACAATCCGCATTCAGCGTTATATTGGGCATGTTTACATGACGACGCAGAACTGGCTAATCGATTGCTTGAGAACGGCGCTAATGAAATGATTGTCTTAACTACATTCCTTAAAGAAAAGAAAGGTTCCGCATTTGATTTTCTCTATCAATTATTAGATGCTGAAAAACAAAAAAATTATCTTGAAACACGACCCACTGTGTTGGATAGCACACCCAGCCCGGACAATGAATTCGCGGCGCTGATTGTCAAGCTGGCTGAAAAAAACCATCAAAAAACATTACATGTCATGTATCGTCATAGCGGAGCAAAGCAATTTGGCGTTGCTCTGAAATACGCCTGCGATACAGCAAATTTTGTTGTGATCAATAAACTCTTACAGTTGCCGCTCGATAAGGCTGACATTTTTCTGCAATTGGCCAATCATCATGACAGTCTATTTTTATCTGTCTTTTGTGCTAATCATTACGACATGCGTCATGGCATTGCTCATCTGGCGAGTCACCATAATAACCATGCGTTATTATCTCCCGCTATTTCAGCGCTTTGGACATTGCAAGGCAGTTTGCATGCTATGATGCGCCACCCTAACACGCAGTTATTCAAAGCTGTTCTCAGAGAATTTTCTAACGGTGCGGTTTTGGATAAAGAAAAAATTCGATTACGAACCGTGCTGCATTTTATTGAAGACAGCCATCAAGTTGACATGCAGCCATGTCTCACTGCATTAGCATCACAAGGTTTTAACGAAGCCATCGAAAAATTAAAACAAAAAATGAATTATATGCCGATCTTGGAGCGCTATGAGGTGGTTCCACCAAGCAGCGCATCTGCCAAGGCAACCTTAATTCCTGAAGACATTTGGAAGCGCATTATTTATGACTATATTCCGCAAACAGATAAAGTTCAAACAAAGCTTAGCCTTGCGCGAACCTGCATATTTTTCCGCAGCACGATTGATTCTATCCACACACAAATCGTAAAACACAATGAGATACATCGCAAAGAATCTGAAATTGCCGAAATAGAGCATTGTTTAGAATTAATAGATGATCAAGCGTGTCAATTTCACTGT
>AmSFosDRAFT_100051_pt1 | contig 19447 bp, 18 predicted proteins | sample FosCloommunities_FD_10275 | JGI IMG/M metagenome (IMG submission 10275)
GATGTTGGCTAGAATATTAGCCTGATGTTGGCTAGAATATTAGCCTGATGTTGGCTAGAATATTAGCCTGATGTTGGATTGATGTGTTTGGTTGAATACATGTAGAGCTAGAAGAAGGAACGCATTTCATTCAATTAGTATCATCTGGTGGTTAATTGTGCACTTATTTTTCAGTGCCCTCGCGTATCTTCTTTTACCTGCCAGGCTGTTCCGTTGAGTTTTGCATACTTTAAGTACGCTCCATTTTGGTCTACATTATCAAGCCTTACATTCGTCAAATTAGCATAAACGAATATTGTCTTTGCTAATATACATCCTGACATATTGGAGTTTTCCAGATTTGCCCACATTAGGTTTGTCCCAGTCAAATTGGTATTAATGAGATTACACTCCTTCATTTCCGCATACATGAATAGTCCATCCGTGAGATTTGCTCCCTCAAAATTAACGTTGCTAAGGTCGGCTTGTACTAGATTGACTTTTGACAAATTGCAGTGGGTGAAATTAGCACTGACACATGATACGCCATTAAGATAAGCTGCCGAAATATCTTTACCTGAAAAATCTATTCCATCAATAACTAGCTTTACATTGAAATTCTTCATTCTCCATCTATTAAACTCATCAATATCACTAATAGTTAATAATCTGACAGCTTCTTCTGGGCTTGGCTTAGACATATTATTCTTTACTCATTTAGCAAATATTTTTCTGGCTATATGAAATTCCCTTAATCTGATCCTGCGATGAGGAGCGCCTTGTTTGATGGCAAGTTAAAAGCATTTTGATCTTGTTCTTCTTTCGTAACTTTCTCAAATTCAATGGTTATCTCTGTGGGCGTATTAAATTTTAGACTTATTCCGTCTGCGAGATTTCGAATAGATGTTGGGTCTGAAAACTCCTTTGATCCTTGTAAGAAGACCCTCGTTTTTCTGTAAAGGACTTTTCCCCCAAATTTAGACTGTAAAATATCTATAATGGCTTGTACTGTCTCTTGAGGAATTTCGTTGTAATAGAAGCAGATTCCATGAACAGGCTCTTTGTCGTAGGGCGTACCATATCTATACCAAAAAATGCCAAAGTGCTGATACTCACCCTGCATGCATTTTATTTCCCAGTGATTAACTTTTTCAACAGGATATTTTGCCTCCGCAAGATCAGGAGCATCTATTCTCCAATACCTTAGACGCATTGTTGCTAGTGTTATATTCTAGCATTATAATAATGTCGCGAATATCCAATCTATTTTTAATTATTCGTTGCTGTGTAACGTAACCAGATATAGACAAAGTGGTTATGTCATTGTTGGAATGAAACTTGGTTCGTGAGACAATGAACTTGTTCTTATCGCTATTAAATCTGTTTAATTGACAAGAGGCTCTGATCATCCGCTATATTGCACCAATCCAGGCTATGTCGTCTTAATCTTCTCAAAGTGGCTAGCGATGTTCCAAACATTTTAAGCTTAGTAACAATATCACAAAATGAAATGAAAGAATACCGAAACTATGCTGAATATTAGAGTCAGAATATCAGAGTCGATACTTGTCTTACGATGGCTGGGTTACAAGGGGTCATACACGATATTCTCCCTAGTAGACTATACTAAACCAAGACCCTACTAACGTGCGATGAGAACTTGATGAGTTGAAGAAGCTGAAGTGGTTGAACGTAAGACAAGCATCCGATTAATAGATTGAAAAAAGGGTAAATACATTAGAGGATTCTTAACGCATATTTGGAGTCTGGGATGTGGCAGACATGGCTACTTCAAAACAAATGGTGCATATAAAAATAACATTGTTTTCCCAGCTACGCTACGCCCAATAACATAGGTTCATCCAGCTATTTTTTTGCAGGTTGTCTATTCTTGGTGCTGGATGTACTTTTTTCGATTACCTTTTTTGACTCGCCGGTTACAGCAAGATTTGTTAAATTAATTTTTTATGAAAATACACGTGACGATAGCTATAAACTCACTGATTTAAAGGTAATAGGAAGTAATTGAAACTACCGTTTCATTATCACCCACGATTTACTATACGCATGGATCCAAGCAAACACGACACCTCCTTGATAGAGGTAACATATGATTTATTTGCGATAGCACATGATTTAGTTTAGGATAAGCAAAATAGGTTTGTACACAAACATGTGTAAATGAATTATATATACGATCATGACATCATATGATATCCGAATGAAGGATCTATCTGTACCAAGGTTACTCAAATTTAGAAGTCATAACTGGGCCAGAAGACGGTGGCTTGATTTCAGAAATGGTCATAGCATTTATCTAATTTTTCTCATGACATTTGCCAATTTTGTAACAATTCAATACCAACTTCTGCTTCAGAGGGTACCGGCTATCCACTCACTGCATATCAATATCTGGATTTTCGCATTGCTTTTTGTGGCAATATACCTCCCCCTCGGCATGATAATTGGATACTGGCATAGGAAAAATCAATTCAGTGTTGAGGCAGAAGCTTTGTTCAACCAGAATCAAATCGGAGCAACAATAAACCTCTTTCTAATCGATTTGATTGATGGAAAAGTGACGGAGGAAGAAAAGCAGCACATGCGAAAATACCTATTAAATATAATGAAACGTGCTGAGAGGCCATATGCTGGAGTAGGCAAGACTCAATCTCACCTGGACGGTAATTCGAAGATAAAATTACAAAAAACAGAGTAAAAAACGATGCAATATCTACCTTTGCCGCTGATGATGATAGAATAGATCCCTTTCTTTATAATAAAACTTGCCATTGTTGGATATGAAGTTGGACTTCCGAGAACCTGCTGCCGTCTGTCTAAACGATCGACGTAGTGTGAGATGTACTGGCACTCGGTCGAATTACTGCTGGAAAAAAAATTGGTCAGATGGATTTGTGAGTCCGAATGAACGTATGGGTATGAATATGTACATGCTACAAACATCGAAGGATAATTGTACATCATTTGAAGATTACAACAATCTTGTCTATCTATTAGACAAGATCGCGCAAGTCGTAAGGAAACATGAATTTTTAACAAAACTATACGGGGTTACTGTTAGAACAGGACCACCATCGTAGCTACCGGCAAACAGCCATTGTAAAGGCATACAGAAATAATTATCGAGCTATTGTGCTCTACTAGGAATACTTATTATCCCCCACCAAATGGCATAAAAATTATTTCTGTTGTATTACTTGCCATACTGAGCATATCTTTCCATAAAACCTCCTTCAGAATGTTCTTCTTTAGCGATGTCTCTCCCTGTTAGGTGCAGAAATACATCATTAAGTGTAGGAATACTATATTCTACTGAATCAACATTGTTAGCATTTTTTAAAAGTACAGGAAGATTGTGAATCGCATCACAGACGGACAAAATAATAACTCGCCCGTCATTAACAAATTCAACTTTCCGAATGAAATCAAAGCCCTTTAAAGCGGTAAAATTTAGATTTGAATTTGGACTGACTTGTATTCTTATACTGTCGCCCCCTATGCTTTCTTTTAATCTCGAGGGAGTATCAAGAGCAATTATCTTACCCTTATCGATAATACCAATTCTATCACAAAGCAGATCGGCTTCTTCCATATAATGGGTTGTCAATATTATGGTTATCTTCTCCTCTTTTACAAGTCGCTGTATGTATCTCCACATGATCTCTCTACTAGCTGGATCAAGGCCCAACGTTGGTTCATCAAGGAAAATTACTTTAGGTTTATGTAGAAGACCTCTTGCTATTTCCAATCTTCTTCGCATGCCTCCAGAATATTTCTTGACTTGATCATCTTTTCTTTCTGTCAATCCAGCCAATTCCAATACTTCTGCGATCCTCTTTTCTCTAGCACTTTTTTGCACAGCATATAGCAGGGAATGGACTTTAAGATTTTCATACGCAGTAAGCATATCATCGCTACTTGGTGCTTGGAATACTATACCTATACTAGCTCTAACTTTAGATGCTTCATTCACTATATCATAACCATTCACTATGGCAGTACCTGAAGTAGGCTTGAGCAGAGTTGCGAGCATATGAATAGTTGTCGTTTTGCCAGCTCCATTTGGACCAAGAAGTCCGAAAACTTCATTTTCATCGATATTTAAATTCAGATTATCAACTGCAGTAAAATCTTCATATTTTTTAACTAGATTTTTTATAGTTATCAACTGACCAAACTATACTGTTGTTGACGGTTACTTCAATTTATAAACTCTAGGAATACGTAATGCAATGATTGACTTAGGTTAAATAATAGAGATTATGACGACATCAACCATCTAAACTCCTGCGGACTATAGAAATATTACTTTAACAGCATATTGTATTTAGACTAGAAAAGAAAGTACAACAAGAAAAGAAAGAAGATGTTGCCACATCATCCGATACACTTGATTTATTGTTCGTATAGTCTATAGTAGTGACAATACAGAAGAGTTATACTTTTCGCATCTTTAGATATGTACCAAACCTTCTCTAGAACCAATTTAACACAATCGGTACAATGACCATCTTTAGTGTTTTGTAAATATAATAAAGCTAGTCTTAATTTTATATTCACGTTAAAATATCATAGCTTCAAGAACGACTCAAAGCAAATGAAAGATCCAATTAGGATATTGGTATTTTCGGCATTATTCATCATATTAACGTTGTATATGATCTCAAACCCTTTCTACAGCGTATTTAACTTTGTCCAAGGCAAAAAACATTCAAGAATAGCAGATAAAAATGATATCGTCGCTTCTAGTAATAACGAAAAGATCCGTACTGAAGCATCTCTTCCAAATACTTCAATTGGAGAAAACCCATTTTTTACGACAAATTCGATGCAGGGAGGCATTATTAGTCACAGTATAGGCGATCTCAGGAGTGCTCAAGATATTGCCAACGAGGTGAAACATTTTGCCCAAGCCAAATTAAGAGAGGTTTTAGGAGAGATAATACCACATCAGTATATTGTAGTTCTCAAAAATGGAGTAACAGAAAATCCACAATCAGTAGCGCAGCAGGCAATAGGTATGGGGGGACATGTTCCATTTGTCTATGATAGCGCTATCAAAGGATTTACAATTAATATCCCAGACAAACTGGTTCTGAATTCGATTTTATCAAATCCCTTAGTAGATTTTGTAGAACCAGACGTCAAGGTACAAGCTTTTTCTCAGGGAGTATCTACCGGATATTCCAGAGTAGGTGGACCTTTAAGTGTTTTAGATAGTTCTCAACCACAGGTTAGCGTAAATGCAGGAATCGCTATAATAGATACCGGCATAGATCTTACCCACCCAAACCTCAATGTCTATAGACAAGTAAGCTTTGTCCCAGGAACGTCATCAGCGAATGATGATAATGGACATGGAACTGCCGTAGCAGGCATTGCCGCGGCCGAGGATAATTCTGTGGGCGTTGTCGGTATAGCTCCAGGTGCGAGATTATGGGCAATAAAGGTGCTCGATTCGAGTGGTACCGGTAGTATATCTACTATTATACAAGGAATAGACTATGTGACTCAAAATGCTGGACAAATAGATGTGGCTAACCTTAGTTTTGGTTGCAAGTGTACTTCTGCTGCTCTTGACACAGCTATTAACAATTCTGTCGCAGCAGGTGTCACATATGTGGTTGCAGCAGGAAATTCAGGAGAAGATGTATCCTCATGGTCCCCTGCTAGCAACCCAAACGTTATCTCTGTAGCAGCTATTGCAGATAGCGATGGCAAGTGTGGTGGACTTGGACCTAAGACTCCATACGGACCAGACGATTCATTAGCTAGCTTTAGCAACTTTGGCAGCAAGGTAACGATCGCCGCGCCAGGTGTGAATATACATAGTACGTATATTGGCGGATCTTACGCCACATTATCCGGGACGAGTGTGGCAGCGCCATTCGTGACCGGCGCCGCTGCCCTTTACCGTTCTTTACATCCAACCGCAACTCCAGCAGAAATACGTAGTGCACTTGTATCTCTAGGAAACACTCCTGCAACTAATTGTGATGGAGATGGTCATGGATATTTCACCAACCCACATGGTGATGAACCTTTACTGTATATCGGAAGCTTTGCACACGGCTAGTTGGGTCATTCAACACAACTTCAGCTTTAGGAGATCGCGAATACCTTATTAGTGCTGAATGCAGAACAAGAACCATGGAATCCGTATCGTTCAGAGATCCGGGTCTTAACATTGTAGGATTTGTTACAAAGGTCAATTGGCCACTAAACAATGACAGATTGGTCGATCTGAAATGACAGCAGCTCCAGCGATAAGATCAATGGTTTGTCAAAAAACATTTTTTCTTGCACTAGTTGTTTTGTTTTCTGTGTGTTATGTCTTGCAATCCCACCCGCATGTTATATATGCGGGAAATAGTCGTATAATCTCAGGAATTCAAACTCACAAGAATGTCGGTATGAACAATTCTACTTTGCAAATAACTACAGACAAACAGAGGTATATGCTAGGAGAAACAGCCTAACAGTTATTTTCCTTATATTACAGCAAATCAAACCGGATTATTTATGATATCATAGCTAATCCTCGGTCTCTTAACCCTAGATATATAAGCAGATTAGCCCCTTGTGGAATACTATAAGCAGTCCCTTCAAAATAGACGTTATTTCCGCAGCCTGCATCTTTATAGGGCTTTAGAGTATAACCTGCGATAGAACAGGACCGTTTTCCTGAAGCAGTAATATGTGAAGAAACTACAGCATAGTGTTGGTTAGAATTCTGTGTACCTACACCAACTAACATCGTTGTTCCGAATTCAACACTATGAACCTCAGACCCTCCCATTATGGTGTTCTGATTTGCTCCTGATATTCTACATGGCATACTACCTAGAAAACAGCATGCCAAATAGCGAAGAGCTCATCATTCCAGCGGAATCTCATAATCTAGGAATCGAAAAGCCCCAAGTATTCAACCTTATAGCTAAATAAGTTAATGTGTTGAACAATTAAAATTTCTTGTGTTTTTCATTGATCCAAAGCTTCCATATTGCACAATGCGTAACAAGGAATGGTTGAGCGCTTGAATTATGCCTTAGTTCTATCCAAGCAGTTCCCTGTCCAAGTCGGCAAAGGGTGACATTAAAACTAAGGAGCTTTTTGCCTGCTTGGAGTAGAGTAGAATATGTTCACGGTCCAAATTATAGCTTGGCTAACACTCCACAGAATAAACATTATACAAATTAACTACCATTATACAAAGTCAGAGAAAACAATCTTAAACTAAAGATATTTTCAAGTTTACTCAGAATTAATATGAACGTTAATAATGTTACTGTTATCATCAAATACCTCTCCCAAACTGATCCGTGCTTAAGAGAAATAATTAGGTCAGTTGGAGATTTTGCAATCAAAATTCGCAAAGATCCATTTCAATCATTGGTTGAATCAATAATCTATCAACAACTTGCTGGAAGTGCAGCCAGAGTTATTTATAGCAGATTTATCAAATATTACAATAACGACAACAACAATATCAGCTCTTGACCATTCTTTCCTGAACAGATACTTTCAACTCCTAATTCAGTATTTAGGTCATCGATTGGCTTATCAAATAAAAAAATAGAGTACATAAAGGACCTATCTGCAAAAGTCATAGAAAGAAAACTAGATGTATCAACATTGCATAAACTATCAGATGAAGAGGTCATTGCTCAGTTAATACAAGTAAAAGGAATTGGAAGATGGACTGCAGAAGTGTTTTTGATATTTTGCCTTGGAAGATTAGATGTCTTACCAGTTGCAGATTTAGGTATAAGAAAAGCCATGCAGAAAACATATTCTCTTTCAGAGCTTCCAAAACCAGCAGAAATGTTATCGATAGCTCAACCATGGAAGCCTTATAGAACTGTAGCTACGTGGTATCTGTGGAAATCACTTTCAAAGTTCCATTCAATCGGTTAGACGCGAAGGTCAACCAACGCACCCTACGCGTAACTCATCCTTGAACCATTCGAATTTGGATTGACGTGGTTGCAAGCGATCGAACCCTTCTAATCTTGATCATTGGATGATTAATTCTTGTACTTTATGATGGATACGCAGAAAATTCATGCCTTTGTCTGTAGTCTTGAACGTTCTTTCTCCATCCAGATATTCCATCAGACCTTTTTCTATCAAAAGTCGTACATATTCCTTAGTTAGTCCATGAGAAAGATACACATCATACATTATTTTTGTTAATCGTACTCGATCCCCATTAGTGCTTTCTAATATTTGCGCAATGATTTCGTTTCTGTCTCTGTACTTCATATCCATATTGATATACATCACAGCTCCAACTTTGATTATAAGAGATACGAAAGACAACTGTACGATTTGATCGATGGACTTTATTTAGATAAATTATCCGGTCGATGTGAGACCATAATTCGTCCTCTTGGTTTGACATATTCTGATACACAAAGATCTTGTTTAGCGCACAGGACCTGTTACGCCTCTTGATATATATTAGTGATAATTCATGTCGAAAACGCATTAGTCGACTGATGGCATACCAAGTGATTCCACTTTTAGAGGACTACCGTATTGTAGTTGTTCTCATTCTCACACTTTGAGAACAAAAAAGAGAATATTAATACTATTCATTAGAAACTTAGTAGTCATAATCATCGTTTTGGTTCCGGTTCAGTTTTGTGCTTCTTGCAGGGGACTAAGTAACATTATTAGGAAGTCAACATCCTTAAACGTTTATTGAGTTAAAGTTGTTTGAGACGGGTCTTTTAAGTACCATTTTTGGTGATACTACCAACTAACTGTTGTGCTTTCTCACTCATCTTTTTTAATACAGTGCTGTTGCCAATTTTTTGAACACCTTTATAGACTCCTGAAACAAATACATTCCATCCTAATCCCATAATAGCCAATATAGTTACTACCATTGCTATCCATGTTATTAGACCCATAACTAAGTCAAGTGGCTTACGATGTGGCACTATTTACTAATTTTATCTAATATTTTATGTCGATAAAGCTTTGTATACGTCAAAGTACCTTCCCCTAACTTCAACGAAAAGCTGATTATCATCTATGCTAATCAAATATGATATACATTTTCAGTATCATATTAGTTGTAAATATTGTAGATTTAAGCTTAAAATATAATACTTCAAAGAACTTTTTATAAATATTATTTTATAATCTATATAGATCTTCGAACGACGGTCTGATATACCAAGATGTTAAAGATAGATTGAGGACAAATGGCACAAATGCCAGCACTGATTCCAAAAGAAGTAGAAATTCAGAGACTGAAGAAGATATACATCATGGTCATAATGCTAGGGTCAATAGCCGCATCTGTAGAAGTTGATAACTTTGTTGATGGTTCTCTACATCAAACAGCTATCAGAGACAGTGCATTCACTCCAGCTCACTGGTGGTTATACAGCCACTTTATTGCCCTTCCGCTAGGATGGGGATTTGTGGCAATGTACGACAGAAGGGTACCGATCCTCAGAGGTCCTAACAATTCAATGAACACAGGTCTAAAGATAACCATTATTGGTTACCTCGCCACCATGTTCACAATAGGAGTCAATGAGTTATGGCACTTCTGGTTCGTAGAAGAGATATTCTCAGTTCCTAACCATTGGATGTTTAACATGGGAGTTGTTGTGGCTTTCATGGGAGCGTTAGCCTATGTGGTAAGAGTCTATGCACGTCTAGTAGAATTAGGTGCTGAAACCCCAGCAAAGAATCCATATGTAGCTGAAATGTACAAACTAGCCTTAGAAGGCAAGCTGTACAGCAGATCTATTCCATAATCAGAAGATCAGAAAACAGGTCTAATCGGACCAACCACATTTTTTATTTCTTATTAATATAAAGAGAGCAGACTTTCACTGCTCCTAACCTACTTCTTTTTAGTAGTCTTTTTAGCTTTCTTACTTTTAGTTGCTGCAACCTAGACTTACATTTTATGTGGTTAATTGGACTTCCTATAACGAATCACTTGTTAGACGAGGTGAAGTTATTCTAGATTTTGATATCATAGATGGTTGGTATATTCACTTAGTCTGATATATTCATCTAAGTTGAATCGAAAGACCAAAATCGGTCACTGGGGACTTGGCAGTTACCATGAATTGGTCAAACTTGTATGCCTTGTTAAACAATTTGTTACCTTCAGCTTCGTTAATATAAACAGTTTGATCGGTATACGAATCTCCAGTAGGTTCCATTATGGCACTTACTACAAAGGTCTTGGTTGCTGTTGTTGGAGTTCCATATCCATTAGTGCTGCTACCTGGTGCCAAACTATTTATTTGTTGATTTATGAAAACAGTGTTACCAGCACTCATAGCATTAAGTGCGACCATTAAAGCACCACCTGCTATGACCATTAATATTGTAAGTGCAGATCTTAACTTTCTTTCTCTAAGTGCATCAACAGAGAGTATCAAGATTTGTTTATAATTTTTGCTTTTTTTATGAGCTACCGAATCAGATCTGAATCCGATCTTTGACTTTACTCTTTTTCCCTTCAGCAGTGGTCCATTACTATTGTTTCCAAGTGCATCTTCTCTAAGACCCAATCCTGTGGCTCACCACTTGTCAAATAATATAATATCAATCAGACGTATTTATTTTTGTATTCAAAATTTGGATACCTGCATGCGATGTCGAGGTAACATATCTCAGATTTTTGCTACATTATGTATGTGATGTCAAAATATTCACGATTTCTACGTGTTGGTCACTGATGTAGATGGCGGTTACACCCCAGAAGAGCGCAACATAGTTCCCCATCCTTTTTATTTCATGCATGATAATATTGGTGTACCCATCCGTGTAGAATCCACTAGAATTGGATGCTCTCACTACGCTTGTTACATTCGATTCTAGTGGTTGCAGACTAGAACAACCCGTGTGCAAAATAGTGCATTTGTTTGCTATGGATATTTAAGGCATAATGAACATTTTTTTCATGTGGCAATGAGTCTTGAAAGAATACGGAACTTAGGTAGGACAACTCTAATAATGATTGGAGCTGTAGCGGCGGTAGGAGCAACAATGCTCTATATAGTGTTGTCACATCATGGACCAGCAGTCTGCACAAATGCATCTTTCTGCGGCTAAACAAAACAGGATCGTACATTCAATTTAGGTTTATATCTAGATAAGCGGACCCTGTTGGAAGGCTTATCTACCTTAGTCTGCTAGCTATGGAAAATGCGTAATCATCCTACACCGTTCTGTAGAAACTATACAGAAAGGACAGCTTTCTCGTGAAGGCTGTGATAGAAGGGTATTCATGAAAATAATGTGCTGAGGATCCATCGTTATGATTCGCTTTAATTAGTTTCGAACCGTCTCTTTTGGTTCGGATATATTCTTCCATACACTCTTTATCACACCGTGGACATTTTGTGGTCCCTTCCACTATATTCATTCTTCAAGTCTCCCACCTTTTTTTAATATCCAATATGCTTGCTCGTCGCCATGTTCCACTTTAAGCCATAATTCTTCGAAACAAATAGGACATTTTCCCTCGAACTCAAAGTCCTAGTATTCACGGTCGTGCGAATCACAGTATCTGACTTCTTCTGATTGTTGAGCCTTTTCGAAATATGATCTTATTTTCTCAACCTCAGTATTAGGGATACCAAACCGCGTGGCCATTTCTTCAATATTCATGGCTATGTCTCCTTCATACTTTCGACTAACATCTTGGAGATTCAGATATTTTCAAGTGCATCACCGATGTAGAATAGTCCGTCTGCTATGTTCTGGTTATCGTTCTTCTCCAAAGCAACTGCTATTCTCTCAAACGCCGCCATCCTTTCAACTGCTAACTAGTCTATTCTTTTCTGAACTGAGGTCTGCCGTTCAACTACTGTCATTTTACATGAATGTGGTGTGACTTTATCTATCTCTAATTTTCTTCCACTTGGAATTTCTAGCCACATTTGCTGATGACAAACTGAACAATTTCCCAACCATTTACATATGACTTTCTTAGCTCAAAGCCTGTATGGAACCAGCTAATTTTCTACTCTATCCGTAAGCATCTAGCGTTATCTGTCAGAAATGATTAATTTACTAAGGAGTCTTATGGGTTAAAACTGTTCAAAAAGGGGGATTAGGCTGCGATATCAGACCACTATAAAATTATATTCAAGCCGATATTCGTAGGCAAAAAAATGATTTTACTAGGCCAAAAAACCGAAAAGTAGCTACTGTCCTGCTGTATTCTTCATTGTCATCACATCGCTTATCTGGAAGAGATTTCTACAAAGGGGTCAATGAAAATAATACTCGTTGCTATTACCATAGCAGCTCTAGGAGCAATAGGAATAACGACATCGATTATGAGTAGCGGGATACCAGCATATGCACAAAAATCAATTAATAAATGCCCCATTATTAATGGAATTTCAGCTTGAGCTTGATCTGCACAAACACAAGCTAGTTGGTTAAGCCTCTCATTTCACAGGATTTACCCAGGCTCATGGGCATGGGATGGGATTTGTGAATGTAAGTCATGCAAAAGAGTATGGCATTGGGAAATGGAGAACATTCTCATTCCAAACACGTGATCTGAACCGATGATATTGTCAATAGATAACCCCCTTGCTCTTCAGTCACATATATAGCAACTTATTATCCTGTTCCAGGTCAAGACGTGATATGGGCCAGTAATCACCTACATGATCAAAACAATATCCTATCTTCTGTTTTGGACTAAAGTTCAGTCTCTTTAACGAGTTGCACTTATCAAGCCATGACATTATTATATCTAGGGCGTCGTTCGTATGTCAAAAGTTTGGATGTACCACACTTAGATAATATGTTGAACCGTCCGGTGCACCCATAGCATTTGTCGTGGGGTATATCGCTATTGCCGCTGTTGCTACTTATATGGGCTGGGCTCCGTGTTATTAGTAAATTCTCTGGAGCAATAGCTTTCATCGTTTAAATTGGCTTGGGAATCTCTATGGCCTTGAGCAAAACCTGTTTGAACTTTCTTCTCTATTCCTGGCGCAAAGTCAAAAGCACCATTCTTACCTGGTGGTAGGAGTATTATGTAGGTAGGGGGTGATGATAATGAGCCATACCTGGTGGGAGGTTTGGTGCCCAGTCACGATATCTCGGCAGTATCAAGTTTGTTCCACTTAGGACATTCCATTAGATTTATTCGAATGATTTTCTCTTGAATACTGATCCACAGATACATCTTATTCTATAACCCTACACCCGTACACGCACAGACAGTATATCGGCATGACAGTCCAAGCGTATGCTGCTCAAAAAGCAGGTGGAAAATTAGAACCATTTTCCAGGAGGTATTCATTCACTAGTGACGATTTAGCATTGGCTCACAATAAACAGCCTTGTTAGGATTATGAAAGCCATGCGTTAGACATAGGTTTTAATATTAAAAACCGTATAAACACAAATGATTTTGACCGATAAAAACGAAGATCTTGATAATATATCTCGTGGAAATGTTGTACGGTTAATCGATAGCTTTATCGAACAGATGCGCCAAACAAGAAAAACACTGGCTCTTACACTTTCTCTTTCTATTTTGTCTATAGTCATAGCTCCCGTTGCTATAGGACTTTCGATCTATTTACTACGACACCCGACGTTTTTCGCCATTCTCGAAAGAGAAAATGAATTCGGACTTGTTCTTGGCGGTTTGTTGATTGGCGTTACTATGGTCTCTATAATATGGTTTGTAGTCGGGATTAAACAATACCGCTCGATCGATTCTTGGAATAAAAAATACAACATCTACTCAAAGAAAAAGGAAGAACTAGACAGAAATATCTCCTCTGAGTATCGGTTAGATCAAGATTAAAACAAGGTGTGGATTCTCTAATATCGAGTCAGTACGAGGAAACATTATCTCATAGGGTTCCAAGATTTGCTGGGAAAATTCCATGCCTTTTCGTGTTGATCTATATGCTGTCACTGTTTTTGTTCCCACTGAAAGTTGAATCTTAGTTATCAACCCCTTAGACTCCAACTTATCGAGAATTGGTGAATGTTTCTTGAAATTCAAACCACAATAACTTATTAAAGCAGTCTGATTTAGTTGACCGTATTCTACAAGTTTCAGAATTATGTCCTTAACAATGTAGATCCTCTCTCGATGCAATCGATGGAAACTCATTTGGATTATTTCTTGTTACGATCTAAACTAAAATATAATCTCTCCCTATAAGTAATGTAATACTGTTACGCAACGGATTATAAATACAATAACTAAGCCAATCGTAGGGATTGACGAAAGATGACGACGGTGGCAGATGTACTAAAAACGATTGGGGACGATAAATCTTTGGTAATCTTTAACGCCATTGCTCTTTCTAATACTGGGAGTGATGTTCTAATAAGCAGACTTCAACTTACTAGAAAACAATACTACTCAAGGATGTCTATATTCCTAAAAACAGGCCTAGTGAAAAGAGAGATGGGGAAGTATTCTCTTACTACGCTTGGTATGATACTTTACCACGCACAAGAAATAATTGGAAAGGCATTAAGCCAATATTGGAAGCTTAAAGCAATAGACTCTATTAATGTAATTTGCAATGGTGAACTGCCACAAGACCAATTCCTCAAAATTATTGATACGCTAATAACCAACCAAGAAATCAAGAATATTCTCCTTCAACAAATCAAAGAAAAGTCTCCTAAATCAGAAGAGGTAAAAAAGATTACTATATGATAATTTCAACGAATCCACCATTGGGGTATAGTCTAAGATATGATTTATTCGATGTATAGTTGTGCAGAAGATCCATTGTATTTTCCTGTTGTTATAAAAGACATCCAACGAACTGGGGTAGTGGTATTAGTTTGCTTGAGCATCGTACTTTTTGAAGCACTTCCAGAGAAAAGTGTTTGGTCAATTTCTGTCAGAGAAGCAGATGAACATATGATTGCTGTTCCGGCCTCAGGAGGATTAACTTTATTAGGACAAAAACAAGAAGCACATAAAACTCTCACTAAAGAACAACAGCGATTCTGGAAAAGAATATTGATTGTAGACGACGATGCAGATATCACTACAACTTTCAAAGCAGCTATAGAAGATAGCAATAAGGGCACTAATAAGAGACTTATATGTCAAAATTTGTTTCATGTCTTCTATAGAGATAAACCGCGAGGGACTGAGAGAGATATATCCATCACTAGGCTTAGGATGCTTTATCAGAAAGCCAGTCGCTATAGATTATTTGCTTAAACGAATTATGTCAGAATTGGATTAGGAGAGATATATCTAGCTGATGAATATTCGAAAATACCAGGAATCGGAATACTTAATGTTTTTACTCGTAGATATTGTTGCAATCTAAAAAAGCGTAGACGGCTTTTCTGAAAAGAGATTATGGATAGGAGAACCATGAACCGAATAATATTAAACTATCCATAACTTCTCTATTCGCTAAGTCAAATCTACACCAATTAATATTATCATATACAACGATAAATAGGCTTACACAGTGTATACTGTATTTCTAATAGGTAAGATTTATTCAAATCTGAAATAGTCGAATTTTATCTGTTACTTAAATTATGCTTTATCCTCATAATCGTTTCAGGAAATATATGTAAGTCAAATATGACAAACTCTGTTGTTATATATTCTCAGACGATATCGCACAGACTAAAAAAAGGAAAGTAGTTGTGATTCTGTTAAGTCACTAGACAGACTTTCCGTCTATCCGAAACCGAATCCGCCGCCGAAGCCGCCCCTAGCAGTGTTGGTAGCCGTATCCAAACACACTACCTGTTTGTCTTTTTGGTTATTGTCTCCGTCATTACCATATGTTTTGTGGTCGTCGCCATTGCTGGTACAATCATTGGTCTGCTGGTTTGATAGGCTTCATGGTATCGAGCACGACAACCCCAGAATTAGAGACGAGACATTGCAAAGATTGCTAGACAATCAAATCGTAACAAAGGACCGCGATGATGTAGTATTTAGACATACATAGACGATTATTAACGCAAGCACCATCCTCTTTTTAGATCACCTCTTCGCATCACAATGTCATAAGCAGGGGAAATTTTCGATGATTATCTCCGCTCTGCTTAAACGGATGAGGGACGAAGGATCAGATTTGCGCTCTACCCCCATCGACGAAAAGTTCTATACCTGTAATGTAGCTGCTGTCATCAGAGGCTAGGAACGATACTGCTTTCGCGATCTCATCGGGTCTTCCCATTCGCCCCATAGGGACGGTGCTCACTAGGTTAGTCTTCACCTGCTCGCTCAGTTCTGCAGACATCAGTGTCTCTATGACACCGGGACTAACCGCATTGATCCGGATCTTACGGCTTTTCAGATCGACAGTCCAGGAACGTGCAAATGATCGTATAGCAGCCTTGGCTGCGCTGTAAACACTAGAGTCCTCGAAGCCTTTGGAACCTGCGATCGATGCAGTTAAAATGATAGAACCACCGTCATGAAACAGCGGAAGCGCCTTTTGTACTGTAAATAAGACCCCTTTCACGTTCACGTCGAATATTTTATCAAAATGTTCTTCGGTAATTGAAGCCAATGATGCATATTCAAAAATGCCGGCGTTTGCGAAGAGAACATCGATCCGGTCCTTCTGCTGCTTCACCGTCTCGTATAGCCGATCAAGATCTGCCAGATTTGAGACGTCACTCTGAACACCGATGATATTTCTGCCAATCTGCTTGACCGCTTTATCGAGTTCACTCTGCCGTCGACCTGTGATAAAAACATAGGCACCTTCTTGGACGAACCGTTGCGCTGTAGCAAGGCCTATCCCGCTATTTCCGCCCGTGATGACCGCAATTTTTCCATCAAGTCGTTTTGTAACTGATCCAGTTTGAGTCATATATTACAGTCTACCTGAAATTATTTAAAATCAGTAGTATATTATGACTTATTAAGTAACATCGATATTACCGAGATCAGTACTAGGTATGCCACATTCACCGGATAGATAGGTCGCTGTATACGATGCAACCAACCACTCCCTTCCTTGCAACAGATTTCACATATATTCAAGCACAATCTCTTCAGAAGAAAATGCTGAAACTATGAATGAATTGAACAAATATGGCCACATATGATATAGTTCATTTTTTCATATTTTATCAGAAGTTGCTGATAGGATAAACTACTAAATTAATCTATTCAAAATTAGTTATCCTTGGTGGGTTTTGACATCACTTCTGATCATTTTACAACCATGACAGGACAATGAGCATATGTTACTATAGAAGATGCAATACTTCCTAACAATAGTTTCTTAAATCGTGTTCTTCCTTTTGTTCCTACTACAATTAAGTCAATTTTTTGTTCCTCCGCATACTCTAATATTACATAATCTACTGGTCTTGCACTGTTAATTAATTCTGTTTTCAATTGAATATTATCTTCCTTTGCATTCTGAGTAAAGTTTTCAAACCAATTACCTGCATCTTTCATATTTTTATTACTACTATCTTCCACTAATGATTTACTTAATACCTCTTTTTGGGATAGATGATCTGACTCAGGAATATACGTAACAGTTACTGCATATAGGAGTGCTCCAAAAGATTTTGCTAATTCTAGAGCATATTCTGAAGCTTTAAATGAATGCTCCGAACCGTCTATTGCTACTAATATCTTTGAAATTCGTGTATTTACTAAATCAGAAGGAGTATACTTAGACAAGGGTACACCTTTATTTAATGTTGCCAATAATAATAAGTTTTAATATGCATTCATTTTCCTATGTCCACACGGATGTTCACTTGCTAGATCTCTTTCATTATTCAAGGATCTGGTATTAGATCCGAAAATGCAACCAATTTACAACGTAATTTCAACCAATTATCAACTACCACACTAAAGAATAAGGTCTGCTTGAAGTAGTTGATATGTGTTCGACAAAACAAGAACGCAATCCAACTTGGTTGACGGTCGGATTGACTGTGTTGATTGTAGGGATTCAACTGACAGTGCGCTACTAGGTGTTACCAAGGCTATGACAGGAGAGCTTCAGGTTGAGATCTGGTCTCCAAGGTCGGAGACCGAATTTGTACAATTACAGAAGCTTGTGTCCACACGTTGCAGCTGTTCTTCAGTTGAATGAAAGATGTGCAGAAGCAAGTCCCTATTTTATAGCTCTTCCAAAACTCAATGAGATATTTCGCTGAAACAATTTATGTATTAGGAGCATCAGTTAATAAATCAATTATAACGAGGTCTACATCATATCCTCTGAAGCTGAGTATACAGATATCTTTATTATACATTTAATCCCATGCCCCTAGCCTTGCTAACAAGTCTTTCAGCGTCTTTATGTTTTCCCAAATTGTTCAGAGATATTGCTTTTTTCATATATTGTCTTTGCATCATCAGGATTTAACTCCAGAGCCTTATCATAACTCTTTATGGCCTCCTTATAATTACCTAAATTAGCAAGAGAAATTCCTCTATTATACCATACTTTAAAAAGATCATTTCCAGTTTCAATAATCTTATCGTAAATCCCCACAGCTTCCGTGTAACGGCTTTGATTGTTTAAAGCGACGCCTTTGTTAAACAAAGCTATAGGATCGTTTGGATTTAACTCTAAGGCCATGTCAAGACAGCTTAAAGCATCTTCGTACTTCTTTAATTTTAGAAGAAGTGCTCCCTTGAGGTTCATTGTGTAAATATCAGTTGTACAAATCTGTAGAGCTTTATCATAATCTTTCAATCCTTCTTCATATTTTCCTAATTTGGCAAGCACTGCGCCCTTATCAGCCCATGCTCTGGCATCATCAGGAGCTATCTCTATAGCTTTATTATAATTTCTTATGGCTTCATCATATTCACCTAGATTAGCAAGTGCTGCCCCTCTATCGGTCCAAGCTCCTGGGTTAGTGTTAGGATCAATCTCTATGGATTTATCAAGACATTCTAGAGCTTGCTTATATTTCCCTATATTATTTACAAGAGCAGCACCCTTATGGTACCAAGCTTTGGGATCATTAGGATTAATTGCTATTCCAATATCAAAGCTTTTTATGGCTTCTTCATATTCTCCTAATGCTACTAATGCTGATCCTTTGTTGTACCATGCTATGGCAAGACCAGGTTGGATCTCTATAGCCCTGTTAAAGCTTTCTATAGCCTCCTCATACCTATTCAAGTTATTAAGAGCCGCACCCTTTTGATACCACACGTAAGCGTCATTGGGATCTACTTCTAAAGCTTTCTCAGCGGAACGTAGAGCATGTTTAAACTCTTCTATGCCGCCGAAAGCTGCAGCCTTACTTATAGTAAGGCCGGATTTGGGATCAATGTGTGACGCTTCCTTGGCAGACCTTAAAACAACATAGTCTTTACCAATGTGGTAATAATTGTTACTAAGTATACAAGCGTTCTCTCTTGACACCTATACATTTTACTTATGCATCATGAGCTAAAAGATTATCATCAACGTCTGGATCCATAATTAAGAAA
>AmSFosDRAFT_100039_pt1 | contig 17637 bp, 11 predicted proteins | sample FosCloommunities_FD_10275 | JGI IMG/M metagenome (IMG submission 10275)
GCACCGGACTACTGGGGTGTCGGATCCCGCCGGTGGTGGCCCCCGAGGGAGCCGTCGCGGGATTGATGGGGCACACTTCCCGGCAGGGCTGGGAGTAGGATGATGCGCGCACGCCAGTGGGGGCAAAAGAATGGGTACGCGTCGGGCCCGATTCCCTGGTCTCGCGCCGTTGACCGCGGCCGAAGTGGCCCGGCCGTGAGCCGGCACCAGCATGGCCCCCGGTTCGACACACCGGGCGATCAGACCGACATGCGAACCAGGATGCCGTCCGGAAGCATTCGCGTCAGCGACACATCACCTCGGCCAGGAACTGACCCGTGTAAGAGGATTTGCAGGCCGCAATCTCCTCGGGTGTGCCGGCGGCAATCAACTCGCCACCGTTGTGGCCTCCCTCGGGGCCGAGGTCGATCACGAAATCGGCCGTCTTGATCACATCGAGGTTGTGCTCGATCACCACGACCGAATGCCCATGCTCGACCAGCCGATTCAGGCTGTGGAGCAGCCGATCGATGTCGGCGAAGTGCAGGCCGGTCGTCGGCTCATCCAGGATGTACAAGTTGTGTTTCCCGCGCTTCAGCTTTGCAAGCTCTCCGGCGAGCTTGACGCGTTGCGCTTCGCCGCCGGAGAGAATCGTCGAAGGGTGCCCGAGCTTGAGATATCCCAGGCCGAGATCATTCAAGACCCTGATCTTGCGAGCGATCGATGGCTGATCCTTGAAGAACTCGACGCTTTCCTCGATCGACAGATCAAGGATTTCGGCAATGTCCTTCCCATGGTACTTGACCTCGAGAGTGTCCTGGTTGTAACGCGCCCCCTTGCAAGTCGGACATGGGACTTCGACGTCGGGCATGAACGAAAGCTGTGTCGTGATCGTCCCTTCCCCGGCGCATTCCTCGCAGCGGCCGCCTTTGACGTTGAAGCTGAAGGTCGAGGCGCCGTAGCCGCGCTGCTTGGCCTGGTCCGTTTCGGCGAAGAGTGTGCGAATCGAGTCGTAGAAACCGATGTACGTCGCCGGGTTGGAACGCGATGATCGGCCGATGGGGGATTGATCGACATCAATCACGTCATGGATGTGCTCGCTCCCGGTCAGTTCATCGTGCTCTCCAGCGAACACGCGGCTGTCGTAGCGCAGCGAGTACATACGCTTGTAGACGATCTCGTGAATCAGGGAGCTCTTGCCGGATCCCGACGCGCCCGTCACGCAGACGAACCGCTCCAGGGGAATCTCGACGCGAATGTTCTTGAGATTGTTCTGCCGCGCGCCACGGACGACGATCGATTTCCCATTGGGCGACCGGCGTCGGTCCGGCATGCCGATGGTCTTCCTCCCGCTCAGGTACTTACCGGTGAGCGACCTGGGATCTTCGAGGATCGTCGTGACGGTCCCCTCGGCCACAAGCTTGCCGCCATGGATCCCGGGACCGGGGCCGAGTTCCACCACGTGATCCGCCGCCCGGATGGTGTCCGCGTCGTGCTCGACCACGATTACCGAGTTGCCCAGGTCGCGCAGGCGTTTCAAGGTCTCGATCATTTTGACGTTGTCTTTGGGATGCAGCCCGATGCTGGGCTCGTCCAGCACATACAGCATTCCCATCAAGCCAGACCCGATCTGCGACGAGAGTCGAATGCGCTGGGATTCACCACCGGAGAGAGTGGACGAACGGCGATTCAAGTTGAGGTAGTCCAGCCCGATCGCGATCAACAACTCCAACCTCGCGCTGACTTCGCGAGCGATCGTCTCGACAATGGGTCGCTGTCGAACTGTTGGCTTGATGGATTTGAGGAATTCGAGCAACTGAACGAGGTGCATTTCGCCGAGCTCAAACAGATTGCGCTGCGCGATCGTGACGAGTCGGCGCGTCCGCTTGAGGCGGGCGCCGCCGCATTCCGGGCAATCATACTCGACCATGACTTTTTTCAGATATTCATCCATGTCGGCGTTCGACGTGCCCTGTTTGCGATACCGGCGGTAGTGATGCTCGAGCTGGTTCACGATCCCGCTGAACTTGATCTTCTTGCCGGCGTGTTGTTGCCCCTGTTTGGCCCCGGGCGGCAGCAGCACCTCGAACTGCTCTCCCTTCGTGCCATAAAGCAGAACTTGCACATGTGCCTCATCCAGATCCTTGAAGGGCGTGTCCAGGCTGAATCCGTAATGCATGGCGAGGCTATAGAGAAGCCGGCCTCCCCAGCTTTCGCGGCTATTGCTCATCGCGGCGGTGACAAATGCGCCATCGTTCAACGATCGCTTCGGGTCCGGCACCAGGAGCGATGGATGTACCCGCATTGCCGTCCCGATGCCTGCGCAGGTCGCACACGCGCCCGCGGGGTCGTTGAAGGTGAACTGTGCCTGGTTCATTTCCCCGGCAACGAGGCGATGCCGGGCGCAGCCGAACCCTTCGTAGAACTTCTTGTGCAGGGCGCTGAGCGGTTTTCGTTTCGTGATGTGAAAGCCGAGCAGACCGTCACCGAGCTTCAGTCCGTGCTCGAGGGAAGTCACCACTTGCTGGTCGATCCCGGGGCCGACGACGAACGTATCAACCACCGCCTCGACCGTATGCTCCTGGTCCTCGTCGAGCTGGATATGGTCCCCCAGGTCGCGCGGCTTGCCGTCGATCCGCGCCCGCCGGTAGCCGTTGACGCGAATCTGCTCGAACAGGTACTCGTAGTCCTCGCCGTGGATCTTGTACACCGGCGCCCGCACTTCGACTTCCGTGTCCCTCGGCAGGGAAAGCAGATGTTCCATCATCTGATGCGGGGTTCGAATCGCGAGTTCCTCGCCGCAGAGCGGGCAATGCGGCGTTCCCATCGTGGCATACAACATCCGCAAGTAGTCCGAGATGTCGGTCATCGTGCCGACCGTCGAACGCGGATTCGACCCGACCGTCTTTTGATCGATGGAGACGACCGGGGAAAGACCGTTGACGAAGTCGACGTCCGGCTTCTTGAGCTGGCCGACGAAGCGTCTGGCGAACGTGGACATCGAAGCCAGTAACCGCCGCTGGCCTTCGGCGTAGATCGTGTCGAACGCGAGCGACGACTTGCCGGACCCGCTCACGCCGGTGACGACGACCAGCTTGTCGCGCGGAATCTCCAGGTCGATGGATCGCAGGTTGTTCTCGCGTGCCCCGCGAATCTGAATCGTCGTGCGCATTGCTCAGCACCTGGACTCGATCCCCTGGACTTCCGGCACCGGGCCCGACGACGCCCGCGATCTTGCTGAGTGACAGGTAACCGTGGCCGGAGAACTCTTCACTCAAGCGACGCGAGCCATCGCCGCATCTCCGCGGGGTCTTCTCCGAAGATGAGCGAGCCGGGCACGATCCAATCCGCTTTGATGCGAAGCGAGACGCCAATGAACTTCCCCCGTCGCCTGACGGCCCGGATGATCTCGGAGGGGTCGTCCACCGTGTCCCGGCAGAAGATGAAGCCGTCCACCCCGGCGTCCGAGAACGGCCCGACCCAGGGCAGCGGGTCGGTCGTCATCAGGTGGACCTCGAACGGGACGGTGGTATGCGTGCGGATCGCCGCGACCAGATCCGGGAAGAACAGGAGGGTAGGCACGTAATGGCCATCCGCGACGTCGAGATGAAACCGCTCGGAGTGGGGCTCGACCCGGCGGATTTCGGAGGCCAGGTTCGCCAGGTCGGCGGACCACAAGGACGTCGAGCATCTCAGCATACCGTTGCTCCTCGACTCGATCTCGGACCGATCCACCCGCGGTCGTGAAGCTCGGTGCCCGAAGTCCAGGGTAACTGCCTCCGGCTGCTCAGACGTCGAGGGAATACGCCGGCTCTTCGACCCGTTCGGTGCTGCGTTTGGTCAGCTTGAACGGAGCGGAGAGTTTTTGCAGCAACCCCTTGCGCTCCAGCCACTCACACGCCGATTCCAGATGCCACGGATGCACTTGGGAGAATGCGAAGTGGTCGCTGATCTCCGACAGTGGCAACATCCGGTTCTGCTTCTTGAGATAGTCCAGAAGCGGCTTCAGGTGAGCCTTGTAGTGCGTCTCGAGATACCCTTCGATCGCGTCGAGTGCCGTCGAAAGCACACGCCGATTCTTGCGCTTGGAGAGCACATCGAGATAGATCGATTGAAAGAGTTTCGGATTGAGTTCGATTGCACGGTAAATCACGTCCTGTTCCCACACTTGGCCGTGCCGGATGATCTCGGTGTGGGCGACGCTGTGTGCGGCCGACAACGTTTCCTGGGCGGCCAATTCGAGGTCGCCCTTCATGTCGAGGCGATTGCGCGCGTGGCGGTGCGCGTGAATCGTCCAGGTCGAAAAGGCGAGCAGCTCGCGCTCCTGGTCCTTCGTGGCGATCGCGTCGGCCGTCTTGAACCAGCTCTCGATCGACGGATCCTTGCTGTAAACGAGCCGGCGGTGGGCGAAGAAGTTGCAGGAAAAGGCGGTCCGCGACGCCCCTTCCACCATCTTCTTGAACCGGGCGCGCGGAATCACCTCTGCGTGGATATTGATGCCATTTTCGACGAGGATGCGGAAGATGCGTTCATCCTCGCCATCGCTCGGCAGTCGCCGGCTGACGCCGTCCGACTCGATAATCCACAAACCGATCGTTTCCCGCGCCCAGATCGTTTCGGTCGAAAAGCTGCCGACCAGCACGAGGGCAAGGACGTGCCGATCCTCAGCGATCCGTTCGATCAACTGATTCAACGCCGTCTCAAAGCGAGCGACTTTCGCAGCATCCTCGGCCTTCGTCACGCGATTCTCCTCGGTTAATACCTCGACAAGTGAGCAGTTTCTCCGGAACGGAGTGCCTTTAGGCGTAGGTATTGGCTGATGTTTTACGATCAAGGATGATCCGCCCCGGTAGGGGTTCTTGAGGGGGTCATTCCTACCCCACAACCCGATCCATCCGACTTGATCAAGAGTCATACCATCGACGTCGGGGAGGATCTCAGAGTACTGTCCGTCTGTCAAGGGCCAGGGCCGTTTCATTCTCAAATCGGGGTTGACAGGATTTGCAGGGTCTCTTGGGGATGGCAGACGTAGTGGCGCGTGGCGGCCGCGGCATTGGTGTCGCCGTGCCGCCGGAATCGGAAGATCGCGAGGTTCCTGATGACGGCCATCACCTGCGTCGCCGACCCCCGCCGGATCCGGCTGGCATCCTCGTGCAACGTCCCATCCCGCACCCCGTGCAGGCCGTTCTCGATCCCCCAGTGGCCCCGCGTCAGCCCCAGCAACTCCTGGGCGCCGGCACGCTCACGGGGCAAGCTCGTGATCCCCAGCACCTGCTCCGTCTCGACCTTCGCGCCCCTGATGCGCACCCGCGTCAGGTGGAAGACCTGCGTGCAGCCCGGCCAGTCCGAACCCAGGTACTCCCCCAGCGACGCAGTGACGGCGATGGACCGCTTCTCAATGCGACCATGCCCCTTATCGACTTCACACGCCCGGTCGATTTCGGCCTCACGTCGCGCGGTCTGGAGGGGGGGAAAGGCCGGCCGGGGGCTCGGCGAAGGCGGCCGTGATGTCCTGGCTGAGCGTGGGTTGATTCTCCTTGACCTGCAGGACGTAATCGCCTCCCCCGGCGATCACCTCGGCGCAGACATCGCGATGGGTGAACATCGCATCGCCCGTGATGATCTTGCCCCGGATGGTGTCCTCAGCCGCCAGGATGCCCAAGAGTTCCAAGGCGGCCTTGTGCTCGTTGGTCTTGGCATCGACCCGCAGTTGGGCCAGCACCGCTTTGACGTCCGGGGCATAGGCCGCCACCAAGTGGACCCCGGGCGTGTCGCCGTCGCGACTGCCCCGGGCGGTCTTGCCGTCGATGTTGAGCAGGTGGGCGTCGTCACGTCCCAGCCGCGCGCCGATCCACTGGCCGACGCGCGCCTCGAAGTCGACCACGTCGATTCGGCGGAAGACGCGCGAGTAGGTGGCCTTACACAGGCCCCAGCGGGTGGTGAACCCGAGCCACTGCAGGAACGGCCAGCCGCGTTCCTTGCCGTATTGGACGATCGCCTCGTAACTGGTCATGCCCGCGAGCATGGCGACGACGGCCAAGCTGAGCAGGGCGGCCAGGGGGTGCCGCTTGCCCCGGGCACAACGCGGATCGTGAAGGCCCTCAAGAAGTTCCAATAAGGACGCACGGGCTTCCATGCCAGAGTCCTGATCCGAGACTCGTTCGGTGTCATCCACGACGTCGGATGGACATAAACGATGTCGCGCTTTCTGACTAGGTCGGAAAGAAACCGCCCTGTGTCAAGGGCGAACCTTCCTTCCTCTACGGCGGCTGAAGCCGCGTGGCTTCCGGTTCGGAGATGGACCGTTTCGGTCCGCTACCGCAGGTGTTCGCACGGATGGGGCTGCAACGCCAATCTGGATTCACATCAAACCGCCATAGCGCGCCAGCGCCCAGACGAATCCGGCGCCGATCCAGCAAAAGCCCAGGATGCGGCCCAGCCGGTCGATCCAGTCCGCGGGCCTCCGCCAACGCCCGGCCAGGGCCAGGCCCAGCCAGGCCGCGGCCACGGCCAATCCGGCCATCCCCGGCATCTGGTCGGCCAGGAAGTCCCGCGCCCATTGCCAGAACGGCGCCATGACGCCACCGGGGAAGGGCTGCGTGCGCGAGAGACCGAAGCCGATGACCATCGCCAGGCCGCCCCAGGCCGCCCCCGCCCAGGCCGCCAGGCAGGCGACGATCCCCGGCTGGCCGAACGATCGCCGCGGCCTCGGCCGGAGATCCCGTAGGCGGAGCAAAGGCAGGACGGCCGACCAGCCGCCCAGCAGGGGCATCATGTAGCCGACCACGTCTCTCAGGACCACCAGCCATGCGGCCGGGTGCCAGCCGGCCGCCAGCCGCTCCACGACGGACACTCTCGTCAGCCAGCTCCGAAACAGCATCCGATCGACAGCCAGCAGGCATCCCATGCCGACCGCGGCCGTCCCGACGAGGATGAGGAGATCGGCCACCGACATCGTCCGCCGCGACCGCTTTGTCATCGCATCTCGCCCCGCCGGTCCACGCCGACACCGACACCACGGATTCAACTTCCTCAAGCGCATCGCCTGCGTCAAGCCGCGAGTCAATGAAGCAGAGGAAGGCTCGGAAGTCGCCGTAAAGAGGGTTTGCCACATCCTGCCCAGAGTGGCTATCTTGAGGAGCCAGGTGGGTCGGAATGACGCGCGCGGGCGGGTCAAGACTTCGCGCTCGTTACCACCTCCGCAGGGATTGTCACGGGGCACGCAGCGGCGACATGTACGGGAGATTGTGATGGCCGAGTCAGGGGTAATCTACACCTGTCCGGACGATTTCCTGGAGACGGTGCCAACCCTGATGGCTCAGGCCGGAATCCGTGTGGAAACGCTGCCGCGGCCGGAGTTCGGCGAAGGCTGTGAAAGAAGCTTCGCCCTTCGGATGAGTCGTGACAAGGGAACAGTCGAATTGACCGGATTCTATTTCGTGGAAGAGAAGAGAGTCATCTTGGGACTGGGCTGGGGTCGGAATCCGCTCCGCTGGTCCCGAGACGCGAAACTGTCGAGTGTCGTCAAGGAGTTGTTGATGGACGCGGGGATGTCTCGCGCCCTGAACAAGCCGGCCGCGTCCGCAGCACAGGGGACCGCAACAGAATCGCGGTTTGATGGCTCACGCGCCCCGCAGCCGTCCTCCCCAGAATCCAGGGCGAGCCAGCCCGGGTGATTGGCATGGAATACGATGTCCGGCTCGAACAACTCGGCAGTCTCCACCTTGCCGTCGTTCGCCGTCGGGCGAGTTTGAAGGAACTCGCCAGGGTCGTACCAGAGGCTTGCGGCCTGGTGTGGAGTGTCGTCCGCGCGCGGAAGATCCCAGGCGCAGGCAGACACGTCGCGCTCTACCTTGACGATCAGATCAACCTGGAAGTGGGCGTCGAACTCGAGACTCCCTTCGCCGGGGACGGCGAAGTGGTCGGCTCGATCACCCCAGCCGGCACGGTCGCCACAACGACGCACCTCGGCCCCTACCAGCGTCTCCACGAGGCCCATCAGGCCGTTCGCCAGTGGTGCGCGGATCAGGGTTACGAATTGGCCGGCCCTAACTGGGAAGTCTACGGTCATTGGATGGACGAATGGAACACGGACCCCGCCAAGATCCGCACGGATGTCTTCTACTTGCTGAAGGCGGACGGAGTGTCGGCTGGCTCTCCGTGAATGGCGTTGAGGTTTGATGATGGAGGATCGGGATCGCTGCCGAGACTGCGGCGAGAAGCTGCCCGCCGATGCGCCCGGAGGGCTGTGCCCGGCCTGCCGGCGGCGTGCCGGCCTGGCCGGCGGCGCCCCGGTGGAGGGGGACCAGGACTGGCACGACGTGCCCGAGACGATTGCGGGGGGGGCGTCGCCGTCGTGGTGGCCGGCGACGTCCGCGCCAGGCGCGCTGGCGAGGCTGGGCGAAACCCTGGCTCACATCCCGCGGGTGCACTTGCGCGACACCGAGCCGATCACCGGCCCCGGGCCGGTGGTCCGCCCCTCGTCGGCCGAGATGCCCGATCCAGCCGACCGCCTGGCCCGGCTCCAACTGCTCGGCGAGCTCGCCCGCGGCGGCATGGGGGTCGTCATCAAGGGGCGCGACAGCGACCTCGGCCGCGACCTGGCCGTCAAGGTTCTGCTCGAGCAGCATCGCGCGAACCCCGACCTGGTCCGCCGGTTCGTCGAGGAGGCGCAGATCGGCGGCCAGTTGCAGCACCCCGGCGTGGTCCCGGTCTACGAGCTGGGGACCCTCGCCGACCGCCGGCCGTATTTCGCCATGAAGCTGGTCAAGGGCCGCACCCTGGCCGCCCTGCTGGCCGAGCGCGCGGGCCCGGCGGAGGACCAGCCGCGGCTCCTGGGCATCTTCGAGCAGGTCTGCTTGACGATGGCCTACGCTCACGCGCGCGGCGTGATCCACCGCGACCTGAAGCCGTCGAATATCATGGTCGGCAGCTTCGGCGAGGTCCAGGTGATGGACTGGGGCCTGGCCAAGGTGTTGCCGCAGGGAGGGGTCGCCGACGACGCGGAGGCCGGGCGCATCCGCCACGAGACGGTGATCCAGACGGGCCGGACCGGCACGGACGCCGAGCTCTCGCAGGCGGGCTCGGTCATGGGCACCCCCGCCTATATGCCGCCGGAGCAGGCCAGCGGCGATCTCGATCGGCTCGACGAGCGGGCCGACGTGTTCGCGCTCGGCTCGATCCTTTGCGAGGTCCTGACCGGCCGGCCGGCCTTCACCGGCCGGACCGTGGGTGAGATCCACCGCAAGGCCGCGAGGGGGGACCTGGCCGACGCCTTCGGCCGGCTCGACGCCTGTGGGGCCGACGCCGAGCTGGCCGGGCTGGCCCGCGACTGCCTGGCCTGCGAGCCCGAGGACCGGCCCCGGAACGCCGGCGCGGTCGCCGAGCGGTTGACCGCGTACCTGGCGGGTGTGCAGGAGCGGCTCCGGACGTCCGAGCTCGCCCGGGTCGAGGCGCAGGCGCGGGCCGAGGAAGAGGCCAAGCGGCGGATCCTGGCCGACGCGCTCGTGCAGAAGTCGCAGGCGCACGCGGTCGAGGAAGGGCGGCGGCGGCGACTCCAGGTCGGCCTGGCCGCCTCGGTCCTGGCCCTGACGACCGTCGGCGGCCTGGCCACCACGGCCTACCTCCACCAGCGCCAGGCCCGGGCGGCCCAGGTCGAGCTAGCGCTGAACGAGACGACGCTGCTGCACGACCAGGCGCTGAAGGCGCCCGACGACCTCGGCCGCTGGCAGGCGGCGCGGGAGGCGATCAAGCGCGTGGAGGTGGCCCTCGGCGATGGCGGCAACGCCCGGGCCCGGCGCCGGCTCGGCGACCTGCGCCGCGAGGTCGAGGCCGGCAGCACCGCCGCGCGCCGCGACCGCGCGTTGCTGGACGCGCTGGCCGAGATCCGCAGTGGACATTGGGGTGCCAAGCCCGGCGTGACGGACATGGCCTATGCCGATGCCTTCCGCCGGGCCGGGATCGATCTCGACATCCTGACCCCGGCCGAGGTCGCCGCCCGGCTCCGAGCCCGGTCCGCCGCGGTGGCGCTCCGGGTGTTGCCCTACCTCGATAGCTGGTCGCTCGTTCGCCGGAACGATGAGCAACCGGCGGCGCGGTGGCAGCGCCCCCTGGCCGTGGCCCGCGCCGTCGACTCCGACGCCTACCGCAACCGGCTCCGCGCGCTGCTCGAACGCCCGGACCTCCGAAAACAGGGCGCGGCCCTGCGCCTGCGGGCCCTGTCCCGGGATCGGCACGTCGCCGAGCTCCCGCCCGCCAGCATCCTCCAGCTCGCCTCCGCGCTGAGAGAGGCGGGTGAGCCGGCGGCGGCGGCCTCCCTGCTCGAGTCGGCCGCGCAGCGCTACCCGGCCGACGTCTGGATCAACTACAACCTGGCCGAGGTCCTGGCAGGGTTCCCCACGCGGCGTGAGGAAGCGGTGCGTTACTATACCGCGGCGCGGGCGCTGCGACCGGAGACGGCCCATAACCTTGGCCACCTGCTCGATCAGATGGGACGAGGCGAGGACGCCATCGCCACCTTTCGCGCGCTGGTCAAGGTGCGACCTTCGGAGTCGCGGAACATCGGGTGCCTGGCCACGGTCCTCCTGGGCCAACATCAACGCGCAGAGGGGCTGAAAACGCTCAACCAGGCCATCACCGCGGCCCGGGAGACCATCCGCCGCCGGCCCAGCGACGCCGGGGAGTATTACATTCTCGGCCACCTGCTCGCGGTCAGGGGCGATCCGGATGAAGCCATCGCCGCCTACCGGGAGGCCCTCCGGATCGAACCCGGCCACACCGGCGCCCTGACGAATCTTGTGACCATGCTGAGGAACCGGGGCGATCAGGACGGTATCATCGCCGTCCTGCGTACGGCGATCCGGGCCAGAGCGGACCACGCCTGGTCGCATGAGGCTCTCAGCGCGGCACTCCAGGCGAAGGGAGACCCCGACGGCGCCATCGCCGAGATCCGCGAGGCGATCCGGCTCAATCCCGAAGAACAGGCATACCGCACGCAGCTCTCCGCCTTGCTCAAGTCGCACAGGGACTCGGCAACGCCGTCGCCGTGACCCGTGCGTCGATCGGGATCACGACCGATGATTACCAACTGTAATACCATACTCCAACAACTGTCGACGCATTGCCGGCCTTCTGAGACAACGCCCTCCTTGTCGGGGTAGTCCCCAGCTCACCTGGTGGGGGCCGGGGTTGAGATCGGCAGCTACCAGCCCAGTTCGATATGTGTGAGCCTCTTGTTGACCTCGACCAGGTCGCAGACCGTCACCCGCCCGTCGGACTGGCCCCAGACGATCCACCGCCCGTCAGGGCTAAAGCGGTAGGAATTACCCAGGATTGTCCGGGAGTCCAGCGTGATTCGGAGCAGGGGCGATTCGCCCCGTTCCTGGTGGAGCATAAGCGGGCGAGGAATCCCGGCGGTGGGAGAGGAGCCGTACTCCAACCAGCGATGGGCTCCGGGACTGAGGGCGAGCAAACTGGGCCGCAACCTCTGGCGAAGCTGCAATCCCGGTACGCTGACCAGGTCTTTATCTCCGCCCGTCAACCCGACCGCGAGCAACTTACCCGACGGATCAAAGCGTTGGGCGCCGCCGTTGTGCAGGAGCATCTTCACGGGGAGCGGGCCCACGAGCCTGGCAGGAGCCCCCTCGTAAACGTGGAGGATCCGCTCAGGCTGGCCCGATGCGGTGGTCACACCGTCGATGGCAAAGAAGGTACCGTCGGCATTGACTGCGATCTCAAACACGTGCGAGTCGAACGCCGTGATCTCCTGGATCGGCCTGGCGGGCTCCTTGACGCGCAAGTCGTACTGCCGGCAGACGCGAGGATCCTCTCGGGGGTCAACCTTGTCGACCGGCGGGAGGCGCTTGCTGCGCGACTCCAGACGCATCAGGAGCAAGCGGTTCCCATCGGCCGTGAAGGCCAGGGCGTTGCAGAGACCCTCGGGGACGGCCCACTCCTCAAGCAGGCGCTCGGTGTTCAGGTCCCAGAGCCGGACTTGATGCCCCGACGCACAGGCGAACCGGGTGTTTCGGGTGTCGATGGCCAGACCAACGCTGTCCACATAGAGGCCAACCGGCGCGGGGAGCAGGCCCCGCAACCGTCCGGACGGCCACTCCCAGATCCCCACCTCCCAGTTATGACCGATGGCCGCGATGTACCGTCCGTCGGATGAAAAAAGCACCTTCTCGACGATCCCTTCGAGTCCGAACAAGGGATGCAGGCCACGGCCGTACTCCAGCTCGATGACCGCCACACCTTCCTTGGCTGCGAACTCCGGCCCCCAACTGACAGCGATGCGCCGCCCATCAGGAGAGAAGGCTGCGGCGCATTGGACTTCACTGTTCTGGGGCCCAAGGTCCAGGGCACACGTCCCGGTGGCGACATCCCAGAGCTTGGCCGGGGGGCGCCCCACCGAGAGCAACAACGAGCCGTCGGGGCAGAAGGCCAGGGATGTGACCTTGAAGAAGGACCCTCGACAGAAACTGCGTACCGTTCCGGCGCGGAGGTCCCAGACGGTGATCAGGCCGCCCGAGTCACCCACGGCGAGCAGCCAGGGGGGCAAGGCAGCCTCAGGGCCCTCGCGCCAGACGGGGTCACGGCCGAACGCGACGCTCGAAATGAAGGCCCTTCTTGCTGGATGAGGGCCGATCTCCTGACCATCGTCCACCTTCCAGACGTGAACGGGCCTGGACGGCTCCCAGGCCGCGAGCAAGCGGGCGTCCGGTGAGAGGACCAGGTTCAGGCCGGGCCCGGCCTTGTGCTCCCAGGAACGGACCAGGTTCCCCGTGGCTGCGTCCCAGACGGCGATCGTGGCCATGTCCTCATTGTCCCTGGCCTCATCGCCCCTGGGCTTCTCCTCGCGCACCGGCCCGATCACGGCGGCCAGGTGCGTCGCGGCCGGCGTGATCGCGAGGGATCTGCACGCCGATGGTCCCTTCCGCGGTGAACGGAACTGCCGGATCACACGGCCGCTGGACACGTCGTGCAGGTCGAGCACGGCCGGGTCTTCCCGATTGATGCTCAGTTGGACCGGCTTGTCGCCCGCCTGAAAGGCCACGACCCCGAGACCGAGATCGCGGTCGGCCAGGATCTGATCGGTCGCACCGTCCCAGTGCCGGGTCCGGGTGTCTCTTCCGCGCTGGTTCTGGTCAAACATGAGCAGGCGATGGCTATTGACCCCGAAGGCCAGCATTGTGGCCTTGCGGTTGAATGTCTTGACGATCCGCGCGTCGAGGTTCCCGAGCCCGGCGATGGCCTGGGGCTGGAGGTGCTCCCGGTCGAATGAAGCGTCGTCCGTGCGGAGTGCACGGACTTTCGTCCAGTGTTCCTCGGACCAGCCGATATGACGTGTGGCCGACCGCAGGTCCCGCAGCGCAGTCAGATCCCGCTCGCGCTGCGCCGCTTCGAGCTGGACCATCGTGATCCGGGCCTCGGCGCGGGACTGCGCCGCATTGATTGACCCGATGATGATCCCGGACGAGCCGACGGCCAGGACGCTACAGATGATCACCGCCGCTCTCAACGGATGACGATGGGCCAGCCGCGCCGCGCGCCGCACGATGCCAGGTCGTCTCGCGTGGATCGGCTGACCATCCAGGTAGCGTCTCAGGTCCTCCGCCAGCGCGGCGGCATGGGCGTAACGCTGGCGCGGATTCTTCTCCAGGCACTTCAGGCAGATCGTCTCCAGGTCCGGCGGGATCGCGTCCACACTGCGTCGGGGAGGAGTCGGGTCGTCGTCGAGCACTTGCCTCAGGACGCCCACCAGCGTGCCACGGAACGGGATCCCGCCCGTCAGGGCATGGTAGAGGACCACGCCCAGCCCGTAGACGTCGGTCCGCTCGTCGACCCGATCCGGCGTCAGGACCTGCTCGGGGCTCATGAATTCCGGCGTCCCCGCGACCTCTCCTTCGTGGGTGATTCCGTGGGGGAGCTGGAAGCTCCTCGCCAGGCCGAAATCGGCAATCCTGGCCTGCCCGTTGACACGGCTCAGGAGGATGTTGTTGGACTTGACGTCGCGGTGGACCAGGCCCTGACGGTGGGCCGCGCCGAGGCCCTCGGCGACTTGCAGGGCGACCTCCGCGGACTCACGCGCGGTCAACCGTCCTGAACGCCGGATTCGGTCGTGCAGCGTCTCGGCGTCGACATACTCCATGACCAGATAAGGGAGCCCGCCCGGCGGGTCTGCGACAGTCCTCACCTGGACGACCTGGTCGCTGTGGACCGTAGCCGCCGCCCTGGCCCCGCGCAGGAACCGAGCCCGCTCCTGTCGGTCGTTGAGATCGGGCCGTAAGACCTTGATCGCGACCTCGAGTCCATCGGGCCCTACCGCCCTGTAGACGAAGGCTGTGCCGCCTTCTCCCAGGACGGCCCGCACCCGATAGGTTCCCAGCGATCCCAGGTCGCCGTCATTCTGGGGCGGGTCAAGGACCGCGAGCACTCGGTCCGGGCCTGATCCGTTCCGTGAGCGTGAATCCTGGAACCGCTTCTTGACCTCGACCAGGCCGGCGTCATCGGTCGGGCCGAGGTGGATCACGGGGTCGCCGCCAAAGTTGGCGCTGAACGGCGATTCATCGACCAGTCGCCCGAGGGTTCCCCGACAGGAGGGACAGCGATTGAGATGGGCCTCGATGAGTTCCGCCTCGGCAGGGCTGAGGCCCTCGGCCAGGAAGGCGCGCAGCGAGTGTTCGCTGGGACAGTCGGTCATGGCTCGCCATCCGGAAAGGCTGCCGAGTGCCCTGTGGCTCAAAGGAGCAGGGCCATCTCGTCGGCCAGGTAGAGGACTTCGCGTACCAGCCGCTGCTTGATCCGGCTCTTGACCTGGTAGACCCACCCGACGTTCTCGCCCAGCTCCTCGGCCACGCGCGCGTACTCGGGGTCGTCGACGGTCACCAGGTTCTTGCCCTGCGGGGTTCGTTCCACGCGGTAAGCGACGGCCTCGAAGGCCCGCCATGGCTTGTCGCCGAATTCGGGGCGGATGCGTTCCAGGGCGGATTCGAGCAGATGGGCGTTGAAGATCCGGTCCCAATCCAGGTCCGGCCCTGCCGGGACAGAGTTCATCTCATGTTCTCCGTCCTCGTCACCAAGACCGCCCTGAACCCTGCCCCGTTCCGATTTGCTGTGGTGCCGCTTGATCTCGTTTCGCGTGATGCAGGCCAGCAAGCCGCGGAACCGTCCTTTCTTGGGGTCATAGTCGCGGATGTGCCTGCGGACCCTCTCGAACACGATCTGGGTCACGTCCCGCGCATCCGCCTCCTGGAGGCCACGCTTCCGACAGTAATGAAGCACGATCGGGAGATAGAGATCCAGGAACGTCGGCCAGTCGGCCTCGTTCTGCCCGTCTCGAAGGCGCAGCATCAGGGTCGGCCGGGTCGACGGCCATGGATTCGGGATCCCCGCCATCGAAGGAGACCCTCCCAGTAGTAATACCCACCTCGTGAGTCATTCTTCCCGAACGAAATGGTCTGCCGGTCCCGAGATTCTAAAGGTCGGCGCGGGTCGATCCTATCAAAAAACACAATTCACCTTGATATTACGGAAAAAACCAGGTGTGTCGGGAAGAAATGGGTCTGGGATGGGTAATCCTCCTTGGAGGCGGGGCAAAAGGTCATATCAACGCCGAGAGCCCTGGTCGTGGTCGGCCTGACCGCGATGGCGGGCCGGTAGCCCTGTGACGTTCCGGGTAGAGCATCGAGGAACACTCAACGAACGGGAAGGTGGGCGATGACGCGCGCTTCGCAACGAGGTCTCCTGGGCTTCGGTTCGTGGTTCTTCGGGGCCCGGCGGGTCACCGGCCGTGCCGTCCGCCGGTCGCGGGCCTTCAGGCAGTCTTTGGAGCGGCTCGAGGACCGCCGTCTGCTGACCGTCAACGTGCTCCAGAGCTTCCCGGACATCAACTACAACCAGGCCTTCTCCACGACACCTCCGGACACCATGATGGCCGTCGGCCCCACGACGGTCGTGGGGGCGGTAAACACGGCCATCGTCCTCAAAGACAAGGGGGGCACCACGCTCGCCGGTCCGGAGCAGTTCAGCGCATTCTTCAGCTCCATCGTTCAGCCCGGCGACGAATTCAGCGACCCCTACGTGGTCTACGACGACCAGGCCCAACGCTATTACGTCGGGATCATCGAATTCCCGTCCAGCCAGACGACAGGCTTCTTCGACTTCGCCGTCTCCAACTCGAACAGCCCGACCGGCCTGACCATTGGGGCGGGAGCGGGCAACTGGACAGTGTTTCCCCAGATCACCTCGGTGAGCGAAGGAGGCCAAGAATTCCCCGACTTCCCCAAGATGGGCTGGAACAAAGACGCCGTCTTCGTCTCGTTCAACCAGTTCTCCTTCAACTTCGATCACGACCTGGTCCTGGCCATCTCGAAGTCGTCGATCCTGGCCGGAGGGCCGCTGAGCACGTTCCAGACGACGGTCAACACCGGCTCCGACATCAACATTCTGATCCCGGCCCGCATGCACAACGAGGCCGTCGGCAACCTCGAATACTTCGCGCAGGCCACCGGCGGCGGCGCGTCCTCTACCACGGTCAACGTGGTCAAGGAGACCGGCTACCTGACGAGCTCGCCCAGCTTCACGACCACACCGGTTACGGTGAACCCCTATGCCGAGAGCCCCGGCGTCCCCGGCCTGACCTTCCAGATCGACGACCGGATGCTCAGCGCCGACTGGGTGAACAACAAACTGGTGGCGGCGATGAACGTGGGCGAAGGGGGCGTGAACCTCGCGCGCTGGTATGAGTTCGACACCACCTCGACCCCCGCGCTGGTCCCCGGGCAGCAAGGCGACATCAACCCCGGCTTCGGCATCAGCACGTCGTACCCCTCGGTCGCCATCAATGCGAGCGGCGACATCGGCATGACCTACATCCAGAGCTCGAACACTCAGCCCTACTCGATGTACGTCACCGGCCGGCTCAGCACGGATCCCGCCGGCACCATGCAGCCGGGGGTGGAGCTTGCCGCCGGTGTGGCGCCCGTGCCGTTCGCATACCGGGGCGGCGACTACAGCGCGACCGAGTACGACCCGTCCAACCCCGCGAAGTTCTGGTCCGCCAACGAATACAATATTGATAACACCGGCAGCAATTTCGACTGGGGCACGCAGGTCGCCGAGTACACGCTCTCCAGGCCGCCGTTCTGGGTGACGAACACTTCAGACAGTGGAGCTGGCTCGTTGCGACAGGCGATCCTCAGCGCCAACGCGAACCCGGGTCCGGACACCATCATGTTCAAGATCGGGACAGGGGTCCAGACGATCTCGCCCCTGTCTCCCCTCCCCACGATCACCGACTCCGTGGTCATCGACGGTACAACACAGCCTGGCTTCGCTGGGGCTCCCCTGATCGAACTGAACGGAGCGAGTGCGGGTGCCGCCGCCGACGGGCTGACGATTCAGGCGGCCGGATGCAAGGTCCAGGGTTTGGTGATCAACCGCTTCCAGGATGAGGGCATCCTCGTCGTGGGCTCCGGTAACTCCGTGCAGGGGAATTTCATCGGCACCGACGTGAGCGGGCAGAACGCGCTGGGGAACGCGCTGGACGGCGTCTACATCGTCGGGCCGAATAACACGGTCACCGGCAACGTGATCTCGGCGAACCGGCGTCACGGGGTGGTGCTGTACGAGGCCGGCGCGGCGGGGAACGTGGTCCAG
>AmSFosDRAFT_100186_pt1 | contig 17136 bp, 14 predicted proteins | sample FosCloommunities_FD_10275 | JGI IMG/M metagenome (IMG submission 10275)
GTTGTTGACAAATCCTTGATAGCTGACGGTGAAAACTGGATTGGCGGCGCCATATACGCGCGAAGCGTTGTTGACGGTGACAGTCAGAGCCGCAGGAGTAACGCTCAACGTGCCCGTCACATAGGTGATGTTGTAGATGGACGAGCTGAGCCCGCTGGCGCTGACGTCATATTGTCCCACGCCGCTGGCTGACGTTGCACTGGTGAGGAAGGAAAGCTGGCCGCTCAGCAAGCTGGGACCGTCGTTGCCAATGAATCCTTGATAGCTCACCGTGAATGCTGGATTGTCCGTTCCGTAGACCTTGGTGGACGGTTGAACGGTAATCGTCAGTGACGCCTTCTCGATCGTGATCGTTCCAGTGACCGAAGTGGGGGCATAGTCATTGTCCCCTGGGTACACTGCGGTCACCGTGTAGGTGCCTGGCGTGACGGGGGCCGAACCGCCCGGATAGACGATCGTGAGAAGCGGGTCGGGAGCGATGCCCAGGGGCTCATTGAGTACGCCGACGGCCGTGGCCGTCGTTCCGTGGTGCTGACCGTCATAAGGGACATCAATGGAGTTTATGGTGACTGTTGGCGTCGCCTGGTGGATAACGATCGAGGCCGATGTCTTCACGAATGCGTAGTCGTCGTAACCGAAGAACCAGCCGGTGGCTGAATAGGTTCCTGCGTCAACGGGGGTGAAGAAGCTGTCGTAGGTGACCAACGTGGCCGGACCAAGGTCTTGATTAGTGTTGGCGTCGAAGACCTCGGCAGAGGTGCCCTGTTCTTGCCCGTTGTAGGTGGTGTCGACCGAGGGGATCTGGATAACGGCCTGCAAATTCTGGAATTCCAGGGCGCCGATGTCGGGAGTGCCGTTGACGACGCGAGGCAAGCCGCGCTGATCGGTCGACGGCGTCAAGCCGCTGAGCGCGCCGGCGTCGATTTCCGGGCTGGCCGGGATGAAGTCATTGGGATCGGGGCTGCCGGCCATCAGGGCCATGGTTTGTGTGGGACCGCCATTATCGGTCAGAGGTCCAAGCAGCGGCAGCGAATGGTCCGGATCGAGGATGTCACTGCTCACCCAACCGCTGCTGCCGCCTGAATGACCGATCAGGTTGAAGCCGGCGGAGGTGACCGTTCCCGATACGTCGTCGGGCGTGAAGCCGTCTGCGGTGTTCTTGGCGACGATCGTCGATTCCAGCGTGGCAGAAGCGGTGGCGGAGACAAAGAGTCCGCCGCCCGTTCCCTGATTTTGCCCGATGGTCGAGTTGACCATCGTCAGGGAAGCCGAGTCGCCATCAAAAATGCCGCCGCCCTGGACGTTGGCGGTGTTGAGTGCGAACGTGCTTTCGATGACGGTCAGCTTGCCATTATTCTGAATACCGGCACCGGAATCAGCCGAGTTGAACGAGAAGGTGGAAGCGGTGACGGTCATGACGCCGCCAACAGCGTTGAAAACTCCGCTCCCCATGTTCCCGGTGATGGTGCAGCTAGCGAGACTGAGTGTGCCGCCGTTGTCGACGCCGCCGCCCGTGCCATCGTTGGCCATGCCGCCCTCGATGGTCAGGCCGGAGATGGATGCCGTCACGCCGGAAGCAATTTCAAAGACCCGGCTGGACGGGGTTCCATTGACCGCGAGCAGATTGGCGCCCAGGCCCGTGATGGTCAAATCCTTGGAGAGCAGCAATTCGCTGCCCAGGTTGATGGTTTGATTTGCCAAACTGGGATCGAAATCGATGGTGGCGCCGCCTGGGGCTGCTGCAATCGTCGCCCGCAGTGAACCCGGGCCGGAATCGTTCGCATTCAGGACCGTGAAAACCGACAGGAGTGTCCGATCTTCGAGGGATTCGAGCGCCAGCGGAAGAGCCGATCTGCGTCGTGGGTTGCTTCTCTGCTGGGTCGTGGAGCGACCGTTCCTTGGGTGGAACCAAGTAAAGCGTGACATAGGCGCACCTCGCGAGTCGAAGGTTAGGCGCGAGCGCTCGAAGCGTGTGGCGTTGGGCGCAACATCTTCGAGGCCGCACCAATGTGCCGCATTGCAAATTCAGGCAAGACCTGCCCCGGGAGGGTCGGTCTGCCAAACGGATCATGGGGAGGCGCCCGCTATCTCATCGGCTTGACGAGTTCAAAAAGCGGAAAAAGCGGGCTATAGGGATTATGGAACGAAAAATCAAATATGCATTTTTTCTGTGTTTTTTCGCGAAATTCGTGACATTCAGGGTCATGAATGGCGCCTTGTTACCTTTCCATTGAGAATATTCAGCGGGTGCATGGGGTCTCATTTTCGATTGTTCTTGCAACCTATCGATCCGAGCAGACTTCAGATCCGACAATAACCGTCGAATCGTACAGCTGCGCCGAGCATAGAATGCACATAGCACATTTTGTTCGGGATTCCAGAATCCCATGCCTGGCTGATCTAGTTAAACCGTCATCAAGCGGAGCCTGGGGCAGCAACTCAGTCATAGAAAGGAACTGCTTCAAATGGCGTGTCCCGCCACATCAATTTCTGGGCGCGGGCGTGATCGCCAGCGGCGGTAGGCCGCCCGGGGCATCCTTCTCTGCAAATACAAAGCGGCGAATCGTCAGGGCGCGTCCGCTGCTCGCGTCCACATCGATGATGGCCCCGGAAAGGCGCACGTCATCGGTAGCCACGTTGAAGGAGTGAGGCACGAACGAGACGGCTGCGGCCAGGACGTTGTCGACGTCGCGTCCCAGGATGCTGGTGTAGGGGCCGCACATACCCACGTCGCAGATGAAGGCCGTGCCGCCCGGGAAGATCTGTTCGTCGGCCGTCGGCACGTGGGTATGGGTTCCAAAGATGGCCGTCACGCGGCCTTTCAGATAGTGAGCCAGCAAATATTTGTCGGCCGTCGCTTCGGCATGAATGTCGACGATCACAATGCCGGCTCGACCAGTCAGTTGCCCAAGCAAGCGATCGGCCGTCCGGTAAGGGCATTCCGCCGGCCGCATGAAGGTCCGTCCGAGCAGCACGATGGCCGCGATCTGGACCCCTTTGGCGGCCCCCAGCGCGAACTCCTTGCCTGGCGCTCCATCCGGGAAATTGGCCGGCCGGCAGATCGTGGGATCCTGGTTCAGCAAGGGAATGATTTCGCGCTTCTTGTAGATATGATCGCCCATCGTCATCAGGTCGACGCCGGCCTGGCGAAGCTGGTTAAACTGCTTCACGGTCAGGCCGGAACCGTCCGACGCGTTTTCGGCATTGGCGACGACGAAATCGAGCCCTTCCTTCTGGCGAATAAACGGCAGGGCGCGGCGGACCAGATTAACGCCTGGCTTGCCGACGATGTCGCCCAGAAAAAGGATGCGCATGAATGGACTCGAGAGCCATGGAGACAGTTGGCTACAAGATCACCAGACCGCAAAGAATGCTCAAAAGATCTGGGAGTGCCTGCCAGCAAGCAATCGCCTAACCTTTGAGTCCTCTGCGGCTTCTATTTCTGTCGCGCGCCCCTACTTGGCGAATTCCACGGCGCGCGTTTCCCGCACCACTGTGACTTTGATTTCACCAGGATAATTGAGCTGCTGCTCGATTGCCTTGGCAATTTCGCGGCAAACGCGCAGCGAGTCGCTGTCGGATAGTTGGGCCGCGTTGGCCAGCACCCTAACCTCGCGTCCGGCCTGAATGGCGTAAGCGTGTTCGACGCCCGGAAAACCGGACGCCAGGGCTTCCAGTTCTTCGAGCCGTTTGACGTACTTTTCGAGCGTCTCGCGGCGTGCGCCCGGCCGGCTGGCGCTGATGGCATCGGCGGCGGCAACCAGAGCTGTATAGATATGCCCGGTCGAGATATCGTCGTGATGGCCCACAATGGCGTGCAGCACTTCCTTGCTGGTTTCCCCATAGCGCTTGGCCAGTTCGGCGCCGACCTTGGGATGGCCGCCTTCCATTTCGTGGTCGGCCGCCTTGCCGACGTCGTGAAGCAATCCGCACCGGCGAGCCAGGGCCCCATTGAGGCCAAGTTCGTCGGCCATCATGCCGCACAGATGCGCCACTTCCAGACTGTGTTGCAGCACGTTCTGGCTATAGCTGGTGCGGAAACGCAGCCGGCCCAACAGATGAATCAGCTTGTCGTGCATGGGGCCCACGCCCGCATCTTGAAGCGCCTGCCGGCCGATCTCCATGATGTGGCGATCCATCTCTTCCTGGGTCTCCTTGACCACCTCTTCGATGCGCGAGGGGTGAATGCGGCCATCCTGAATCAGCTTGATGAGCGCCAGCCGGCCGATCTCCCGGCGGACATTGTCGAAGGCGCTCACGATGACGACTCCCGGCGTATCGTCGACGATGACGTCGACGCCAGTGGCTTTTTCGAAGGTGCGAATATTGCGCCCCTCGCGGCCGATGATTCGGCCCTTGATGTCGTCGCTGGGGATATCGACCGAGCTGACCGTCGTGTCCGCCGTGTGGGCCGCGCTATAACGCTGAATGGCGCTGACGAGAATCTCCCGGCCCTTTTCTTCGGCGGCAGCCTTGATGTGCGCCTCGTGCTTTTGCAGACGCATGGCGATTTCTTCACTCAACTCCGTGGCCAGCCGTTCGAGCAGCATCTTTTCCGCTTGCTCGCGGTCGAGACGGGTAATCTCCAGGAGCTTGTCGTTTTGCGTTTTGAGCAGTGTTTCTAAATCTTTGGCCTTCTTGTCGACGAAGTCGCGTTTCTCTTGCAACTTCTTTTGGCCGGATTTCAGTGTCTTCTCTTTTTCCCCGAGCTCACGCTGCTTCTGGTCGAGCAGGTCTTCGCGCTTTTCCAGCCGCAGCTCCTGCTCGCGAAACTTGCCGCGTTCGCGATCGGCCTCGCGATTGAACGCCTCCTGTTTTTTGAACAGCTCCTCCTTGGCCTTCAGCTCCATGTCCTTGAGAAGGTTTTCGCCAGTGCGCTTGGCCTGGGAGGTAATCTCATCGACGCGCGATTGCGCGCTATTGAGGCGCGAGCGGTCTTGAAGTCGGGCCAGCGCATAGCCCAAAGGCACGGCCAGAATCAGCGCGCCCAAAGCTCCGACCAGATAGGGTAATACGTCCATTACGGGCTACTCCCTCAGCGAGCAACCCGCCGGCCGTCTCGGAAACAAGACTGGAAAGCAATACGCAACAACCGGGAGCTTCAACCAGGCCAATCTTGCAGGAACGAGTCTTTATCGAATTAACGAGAGCGAATCACAACCGTGCCGTCTTGAAACCTTCGTCTGCGAGATCGACCTTTCTTCCTTGCCAGTCCAACAAACCGCCAGCGCACCAGCCAGATCGATATCCTGCTGGTGTGATTATGTTCCATCGCAAGGATCAAACGTCTGGCGATCTGGGAGGCAAACTGGCTCGCGCCGCGGGACTCTGCCAGTAAAGCGGAGGCATTGGACCCGGGTCATAGCGCTTTTGTGAGCGGTTTTGCGAGGTTCGGGGCTTTGCTTCCTGGCGCCGTTGCAAGCGCACGGGAAGTAAATTCATGCCTTGCACAATCGCCCACAGCCGATAGCTGCCAACTGCCATTCCAAGCACCAAGCAGATCCACAACAGGTAAACGCTCAGCATGTCAATCTCGTGGTTGTTTGGCGCCTGCTTCATCTTCCCGATCGCATCCCACACACGGTGGAAAGCGATCGGTCCGTGCCGTCGTGTCTCGTCCGAGAAGCGGCGGATCCGCTTCTGAATTTCATTTTTCCAATTAGACCAAGACCATTCGTCGTCGCGCGACAGGGAGGCCCGCCCCGAACCGTTTTCTACCAGGATGTAGTTTCAGGCTCGGCGTTATTATTGACCAGGCAAGGCGCTACGTCAACCAATTTGTTGGAGGCGAACGATAAACCGTATTCGATACACCGGAATTATGGGCGGGTTTAAGATTGCAATACCTCGATTGCCTTCCAGGGGAAAGCTGCCAAACCGATTCTTGACTGCCTCGGGAGAAATTCCGATGAAGGGTGGAAAGCGCGCGCTCCTGATCGTGCTGTTAATGGCGGTCCCTCCTTTCTTGCAGGCCGACGACAGGGACCAAGAAGCAGCGAAGGCGATCGAAAAGCTAGGCGCCCAGATTACGCGAGATGATGACGCCCAGATTGTCGCGATCGACTTTCGCGGAACCAAAGTCGCAGACGCCGACCTGAATCATTTGAAGGTTCTCAAGAGTCTGCAAACGCTCTATCTTGGCGGCACCCAGGTGAGCGACGCTGGCTTGAAAGAACTCAAAGACATCAAAAGCCTCAGGTTTATCGGCCTCTTGCGGACGCAAGTGACCGTGGCAGGAGTCAAGGACCTACGAGATGCGCTGCCCGGATGCAATATCGCCGCCCCTGTCGCCAATCAACCACCTGCGCGGGCTGGCCAAAGGCAGGCGCCGGCCAGAGGCGGCAGAGGGCAAGGGTTCGGCAATCAACCAGCGGCGGACGAACCTCTGCCAACGGAATTTGATGCTCGCGTAGTCAAGATTGCGCCGGGAATGGCAGCGTTCTATGTTCCCGGTATGGTACGAAGAGGAGGCCTTGGCGGAATCAGAACGGTGCCTCTTGCGGACGATGCCAAAGTCTATCTGGCCAGGGCTGGGACGAACGGCAAGCTCACAGGCAACGGAAACCTGGCGACTGGCCTGGCCAGTCAAGAACTGAGAGCAGCCTACGCCGGCAACATCGATGGACTTCCTGCCCATATCCGGATGGACAAGGACGGGCAGAAGATCCTGGAGATTCGATTCGGCCTATCAGAAACAGTTCCGAAACCAGTCATTTCAGACTTGCAGCCGCCTTCGGGCCCCGCAGGCATGGTCGATGCCGATCCTTTGCCGCCTCACGCCATCACACGTTTTGGCACTATACGCTTCCGCCACGGCCTCTCCGGCCCTTTTGCGTCAGGCAGGCGAGGAAACTCACGCGTTGCCATCTCACCCGATGGACAGTTTCTTGCAACGTGCGATTCCGACACAGTGCAGCTCTGGAACCCCCAGACGGGCGAGCGACTGACCAAATTGAACTTGATTAGAGCGACAGAGAACCCGGCCTCTTTTGTCGGCATTCAAGATATTGCCTTCTCGCCGGACAGCGCGCAGCTTGTCGTCTCGCGTGGTGGAGGCAAGCTGCAGTTACTTACCGAAATGGGGCGAAAGGCGCGAGAATATGACCTCGGTGTCCGAGTCCAGGGAGGCAGGGGAGGCACCCGCGGCAGTTGGCTGGGACCAGATGATGCAGCCAATACCGTCAATCGCAGTCGCAGTTTCTACCAGGGCCCGACTTCGACAATTCTCGCGGATCGAAAGCTACTAGGGGCGTTGTTCCGTTATGCCGGTGAGCCGCAGCACCCACTCTCGGTTTTTGGGTCCGCAACGCAGGTCAATCGCCAACAAAGCTTCGCCGTTTTCAGGTTGGCAATAGGCGACGAACATTTGTCCGAGGATATTGGCCACGTGCTGCCAGTAGCCCTTTGGGCTCTAAGCATGGGATTTCTTCTTTTTTTCATCTATGACGAGACGCCGCAGCAGGAAAGGACCCATAGACTTGTCGATGGCACTCTTGAACTCTTCGTGCGGCTTCTCTCGCTTGTGAATTCACCTGTATTCGAGCCCTTTCGTGGGTCCCTCATAGCGCTCTTACGAGATACCGGTCTTTTGGCGGAGGCAACGTCCCCTGCGCCGCTTCATCCACAGGAGGAACGACCATGACCAACAATACTTCCGATCAGCCCACGGACCCGCGCCCTAGCGGTTCTCCTCAAGGGCGGCGCGGCATCTACAATCCCATCCGGATCGAAAACCGTGAAGATCAGCAACCAGATTGGTTCGAGCATCTGGAAACCCCCAATGCTCGAATGCTCGTTGCCTTGCTCTTTGCAGTAATCTTTGGCATTACCTGGCGCCGCCCCGAATTTAGCCCGCTCACCATCATCATTATGGTTGGTTGCCTTTTGTATCGACTGGAGACCTGGCAGCGCAAACTTGCGGCTGCGCCGCTCTTGCTCGCCGCTATCCGCTTCTACCTTCTTCTTCCAACATATTCCGCAGACGTCATTGGACCGAATCCAATCCGTGGCAACCCAAACTATTTTTCCGGAGGAGAGCCGGGTATCCCGTGGATTCTGGCGTTTCTGTCGGCCTGTCTGTTTTTTATGCCGCGTACAGAAAGCGCTACGGTGAAAATCGTGGTCCTCGAATCCTTCTTGGTCGTCCTCTCCAGCCTCCTTCCGGGAGAAGGCTTCCTGATGATTTTCGCGATCTTCAACTACACGCTGTTTTTTGCTATGGCGGTTGGGCTTTTCGCCGACCTCAAAGGGATAAGACGGGAAGCTTAGTCGTGGCGGGCGCCGTGGAGAACTTTTACGGCGTGAGGCAGCAGATGCGCAATGGCGTCGAGGGATTCAGCCGCGCCCTTCGGGCTACCCGGCAGGTTGACGATAAGAGTCATACCCCTTACGGCAGCTGTTCCGCGCGAGAGCACTGCAGTCGGCGTGTGTTCCAAACCCTTGCGGCGCATCTCTTCGGAAAGGCCGGGCACAATCCGGTCGGCAATGGCCACTGTCGCCTCAGGAGTATTGTCGCGCGGGCCGATGCCTGTTCCGCCTGTAGTCAGCAAAAGATCCACGCGCCCGGAGTCGGCAAGCTCGCGCAATTGCTCGCGAATTCCAGCGGCGGCGTCTGAAATCCGGAGCGCGGTGGTCACTTCCCAGCCCAATCCGCGGCAGGCGGCAACTAGGGCGGGACCTGAGCGGTCTTCGCGTTCGCCTTTGGCCACGCTATCGCTGATAGTGAGAACGGCTACGCGCATGAGAAGGGATTCTCAGGAAAGCTACTGAGTCGCAACGGGGTCTTGATCGCGGTTGGCTTCGTCCATCAGCCGCATGGCCTCCATAAGCAGTCCCGTGGTGTTCTTTGTGGTTGTCGTCCGCTTGGAGGCGTTGGCCGCGTTGAAGTCGATTTCGAAATCTCCGGCGGACCACAGCACCACTTTATAAACGGCATCGTCTCCTTCCACTTTGCCCACTTTGGCATCGTGGCACTGCCCGCTCGCAAAATAGAGCTCGCCTTGAACGCCATTGTTGCGCACGATCAACCGGCAGGACTTCTGTCCCATCTCCAGAGATTGCATCAGGTCAATCATGCTCATTTCTTCCAGCCTGCCCTGGATGACGCCAGGACGGGAAGCGCTCTTCTGGAGCTTTTCCAAGTGAAGGCGGTCAATGACTTTCTTCGCGATTCGAACGAGGTCCTTGACCAGGAAAGGCTTGGTGATGAAATCCTCGACACCGTCGACAAGCGGCCTCAAACGCTCTTCAATGTCCGAACGACTGGCCATGAACAAAAATGGAATATGGCGGGTGGAGTCGCGCGCTCGCAGTTTTTCGAAAAGCTGCCGGCCATCCAACACGGGCATTTTGTAGTCGGAAAGAATAACGTCCGGGGCCGAATCAACCACCTTGAGCAAGGCGTCTGCGCCGTCTTTGCACACTTCCACATCGCAGAAAGGCTCCAGCCCTTTCACGATCAAGTCGCGCACGAGCGGATTGTCGTCCGCCAGCAGCAACCTGACCGCGGATTTGCCATGCGAAGTGCTCATCGCGCGCGCTTCCCCTGAGACGGCTTCCGGTGGAAGTCACCGCTCTTTCCGCCAGTTTTTTGGACGAGCACGATGTCCGTGATTTCCATCCCTTTGTCGAGGGCTTTACACATGTCGTAAACCGTGAGGGCTGCGGCGGCCACGGCGACCAGGGCTTCCATTTCCACACCCGTCTGCGCTGCCGTAGTCACTGCGGATTGCACTTCCACGCCATTTTTGCACAGCCGCGCGGTCACATCAATGTGCGTGAGAGGGAGAGGATGACAAAGAGGTATCCACTCCGCCGTGCGCTTGGCAGCGGCAATTCCGGCGATTCGGGCTACCTCCAGAGGGTCGCCTTTGGGATTTTTAAGCCGGCGAACTGCTTGCACGACGCTGGGCTTCATTTTTACGAAACCCTGAGCAGTGGCCGTGCGAGTCGTGATGGCTTTGGAAGATACATCGACCATCTGCACTTCGCCCTTGGCCCCGTAGTGAGAGAGCTTGGCCATCGTCTCGTACCGTTGAGCTCTAAACGACGTCCTTTCTCAATAGCACCGAAACTTGCGCGCCGGATGCGATGTTTTCTCGTTCTGCCGGGACCACTAAGAAGCAGTTTGCTCCCGCGAGAGCTGCGATGTCGCCTGAGCCTTGCCATTTGAGCGCGCTTACGTGCGGTTCTGGGCCGCGCCATTCGATGCGCGCGGGCAAGAAATGGGTGAGCCCAGCTCGTTCGTTCAAGGCTTCCGCCAATTGCGCTTCCACCAATGGCAACGGATGAGCGTCCGCTCCGCTGAGCAAATCGATTGCGGGAGTCACAAAAAGCTGAAACGTGACCATAGTGGAGACGGGGTTCCCTGGCAATCCAAACACAGGCTTGTCCTTGCAGACCGCAAACACCGCCGGTTTTCCTGGACGAATCGCCACCGCGTCAAAGAAGAACTCCGCGCCCAGCGCTTTCAACACGCTTTCGACGAGGTCATACTTGCCCATCGAGACGCCGCCGGTGAGAACTAATGCATCTTCTTTCAGCCCCCGCTCGATTTTCTCTCCCAAATCTTCCACGCGGTCCGCGGCATTTCCAAGCACCACGGGCTCGCCGCCTGCGATTCGAACTTGCGCTGCGAGAGAAACGCTGTTGCTGTTGCGAATCTGAAATGCGCCAGGCTGTTCATCGATCAGCACAACTTCGTCGCCAGTGGACAAGATTGCGACACACGGCCGCTTCGCGCACCGCAATTGGGTCGCGCCAACTTGTGCGGCCAGCGCTAATTCTGCGAATCCCAAGCGCATTCCCGGCTTTAGGATGGTTTGCCCGGCGCGCGCTTCACTTCCTCGGGGAACAATGTTTTGCCCCGGCTGCGCGGCTCGTTCAAATTGGACGAGGTCGCCTTCGCGTTGCGTGTATTCAATCATTATTACAGCATCGGCGCCCGCGGGCACGGCAGCACCGGTCATGATTTGTATGCACGTGCCGGACGGCAGCGCCTGTGTGACCGTGTCACCTGCTTTGATTTCTCCGGCGCACTTGAGCTGCACGCCTGGGCGAATCTCTCTCGAAAGCACGGCATAGCCGTCGCGCGTGGAGCGGTTAAAAGGGGGATATTCGCGATCCGTTTTGACTTCCTGCGCCAGCACAAGTCCGAGGGCGTCCCACACGCTTACGCTCGCGCCCACGAGTGGTCCTCTCATCTTTCCAACTTGATCGATTACTTTGCGTCGCGCTTCTTCAAAGGTGAGCATTTCAGGTTAAGGAATGACGTCCAACTCCACAGGCCGCCAATTGCGAATCACACCAAGCATGTTTTTCTACAGCCACTTCGACAGAAGGGTTCCCGCCGGAACAATCGTGGCGTCGCGCTCCGGTCCCGTGGAAATCATCCCAATTTCCACCTGCAGAAAATCGGAAATGAACCGCAGGTAGTCTAGCGCCGCTTTGGGCAACTTTGCCTGATCTTTCAGGCCATAGGTGGGAACGTTCCATCCCGGGAGCGTTCTATATTCCGGCGTCACTTGCTCATACTCTTCCGCGAGAGCGGGCATTTCGTTCACCGGCTTCCCTTTGTATTTGTAGCCGACACACACCTGGATTTCGCGCTGCGTGTCAAAAACGTCCAGCTTGGTGATCACCAGCGAATCGATTCCATTGATCATTTTCGCGTAGCGCAGGACTTGCAAATCCAGCCAGCCGCAACGCCGGGGACGCCCGGTCACCGCGCCGAACTCGTTTCCACGGTCGCGCACTTCTTTCGCGTCGAGGTCAGGCATCTCCGTGGGAAACGGGCCCCCGCCAACGCGGGTGGTGTAGGCTTTGGAAATTCCCAGCACGTTTTTGATTCTTGTCGGCGGCACGCCTACGCCAGTTGCGGCCCCGCCGGAAGTAGCGCTCGAAGAAGTTACAAACGGGTACGTCCCGTGATCAATGTCCAGCATCGTGCCTTGCGCGCCCTCGAACAGCACGGACTTCCCTTCTGCCATCGCGGCGTTCAGGAGTTCCGCGGTATCGCAGATGTAGCCGCGAATTTTTTCGCCAAGCTTGAGCGTTTCTTCGACTTCACCTGAAAAATCAATGTCCGCGCCGTACGCGCCTTTTGCCAGGCGGTTTTTCTCCGCAACGACGTGAGCGGCTTTCTTTCGAAACAGTTCCGGCTCCAGCAAATCGCACATGCGCAGGCCGCGACGCGCCATCTTGTCTTCGTAGGCGGGCCCGATTCCTCGCGAAGTCGTGCCGATTTTGTTGGCGCCGCGGGCGATTTCCGCAGCTTTGTCCAGCTCGCGATGATAGGGAAAAATCAAGTGCGCGCGGTTGCTGACATGCAGCCGTCCGCTTACGTCTACGCCAGCTTTCGAAAGGGTTTCAATCTCCGCCACGAGCGCCGCGGGATCCACCACGACGCCGGTGCCAATCACCGCGTGCTGTTTGGGGCGAAGAATCCCGCAGGGAATGAGCTGCAGGACGTAACGCTCTTTTCCAATGATGACGGTATGCCCCGCGTTGTGGCCTCCGGCGACGCGCGCTATGTAATCAAACGAGCCGGAGAGATAGTCGACGACTTTGCCTTTGCCTTCATCACCCCATTGCGCGCCGACCACGACGACGGACTTCATTTTCTTGCGTTCTCCTCACACTTCCCCGTTCCCGGGAACAGCCACGGTCTTTCAGGGCCGCACTCTTCCCCTCCACGACTTCGTGAGAGGAAATACGACTGGTGGGAACTGCAGAACAACCAGAAGAATCGTACGCTGGCCCTGTCCTCAACGCAAGCCAACGGCCGCACCGTTACTTAACGATCTCGATTTCGCGTCAACTCCCAGTTATAATGCCGCACCCCGCAAGAGGAGGCCCCAGCCCATGAAAAAAGCTCTCGTGTTCTTTGCATTTGCCGGATTGTTTGCAATGCTTGCATTCGGTCGAAGCCAGAAAGAATCCAAGTCGTCGCATGACGAACAGGCGCTGCGCAAAATCGAGTCGGAAACCGCTCAATTTGAACAGAAGAACGACGCATCCAAAATGGGTGCGCTTGCGAACGATTGGGTGTGCGTGGTGGAAGGCAGCAAAGTGGCGCTGTCTAAAATTCAGTTCCAACAAAGCGTGAAACACAATTTTGCGGCGCACGACAACGGCCCAAGCCCATACACCATTGAGAAAAAGAACATGCGCGTGGATCTGTTCGGGGACACCGCGGTCGTGACTTACATCAAGGAGTACCGGCAGACACCGGACACCATGAAAGCGTTTGACGAAGACATTACCGACGTTTTCACTAAGTCTTTCGGTGGATGGCGTTTGCGATTCACCAAAGTCGGCCCCGTCCCGCCGGTACTCGCGTCAAAATGAAATAAATTCTGAGCTTTCTTATCGACCAGAGATTTCGGCGTAGCGGAAACAGCTCACCAAATGGTCGTTGACCATGCCGGTCGCCTGCATCAGCGCATAGCAAATCGTCGAACCTACGAAGCGGAAACCTCGCTTTTGTAGATCCTTGCTTAGAGTATCCGATTGAGGCGTCTTCGCAGGAACGCGTTTGTGGGTCTTCCAGGCATTTTGTTTCGGCCCGCCATCCACAAATCTCCAGACATAATTGTCAAACGATCCGAACTCGTCCTGCACCTTCAAAAACGCCTGGGCGTTTCCGATCGTTGAAGCTATTTTCAATTTGTTGCGGATGATTCCTTCGTCTTTCAAAAGCTCACGTACTTTCCTTTTGTCATACCGCGCTACTTTTGCGGGATCGAATCCATCAAACACTTCGCGGTAGCGTGCACGTTTGCGCAAAATGGTGTCCCAGCTCAATCCCGCCTGCGCACCTTCCAGGGTCAGAAACTCAAACCATTTCTTTTCGTCATGAACGGGCACGCCCCATTCCTCGTCGTGGTAAGGAATGTTGATTTCCTTCTGCGCCCAGGGGCAGCGCATCAGATTCGTGTCGCGGTTTCTTGTCATTGGCTGATCTTTTTTATGGTAGCTTCGCAGGTTTATTGCAGCTTCGGGGGCCGCCAGACATAGTATTGGGTTTGCCCCACTTGCTGCCATCCCTCCGTCGAGTGAGCCACGGCCGCATTTTTCGTCACAATGGCTTTAGCACCAAGTTCCAGAAATTTGTTAAGAACTTCCCCTCTCCTAAGAGGGCCTACGGCTAAAAAGCTCATTCCATGCTCAGGGATTTCGGCAATGATTCTTACTTCTGCCAGGTGCGCCCAATACGCTTCCAATCCCGACCCAATCGATGCCACTTGGGTCCCGGGAAGAATTCCCATCTCGCGCAATTCCTCCGCAACCACCTCTTGGTCGTAAGGACGATTCCGAATGATGTCCCGCAAATTCAGCGCTGAAGACCACGTCATCGCCAGCGCCAGCGCGAGAATCGTCGCCCCAATAGCCCGCTTCTTAAACACTTCTTCGCCGGCGATCGAGATTCGCACGCTCGAGAGAATCCACAGCACCAGCACCAGCACAAATTCGCTCACGTATCTCTGCTTGACCAACACGAGCGCGTACATCCCCAGTGTGCCTAGAGGCGGAAGCCAGACCAACCGGAACCGTCGATCTCCCCAATCCCATTTTCCGGTCTTTCGGACTAGCAAAATGAGCGCCAAAAACACGACATAGAGCGCTCCGCTTCTGGAAAACATCTTGAAATACATATTGGCGCTCTTGAAAAGCACCCACAGTTGGCCTCGCAACGAAAAACGCGCAGTGATCCCTTCATACCAGTAGGAAGGGTCGTACCACGCCGGGTAGCTTCCGGCAATCGGCTGCGCGAATTCATAGATAGGGGGATCGACGGAAATCTTTCGCGTCGGGTGCGCGGCAATGCCGGTGCCGGCGGCCAGGCCCTGCCAATGCGTCATGAATATGGCCCCGTCCACGAACTGCGCGTACGCGAGCCTCCCGCTGTCGCCGATGGTCACCCGATGCTTCTCCTTCGAAATCGCCACGATGAGCGGCTCAGAAATCATCGCGAAGATGGCCAGAGCTAGTGCAGACCTTGCAAGCGCCTGCAAATAAGATCTTCGCGTCATTCCAAAAAGAAAAAATGCGCACGCGAGGAACAGGAAGGAAAGTGGAAATATCGCTGTCCTGGCAAGATAAGCAACTCCCAATATGGTCCCTAGGCGCGCGAATGCCAGCCAGTCTCCCTGTCCCCTGTAAATCCGCAGCAGCAGCGCCGTCGCGATGTAGATGAGTCCCGCAACAATAATGTAAGGATTGACGTACTCGGGCTTGAGCCAGTACTGGTTGCTCCAAATGAAAAGGAGGTATCCCCAGATCCAAAAAACTTTTTCCGGCACAGGCCTCAAATCGTCTTGCGAGGCAACTTCATTTTTGCGGGCAGCGTGCAGCTCTGTCAGGAAGAATTCAAAGCAAAACAGGTCGGCAAGATACACGACGAAGTTCACTAGGTGAACGACCGTAAATTCCCAATACATGGAAGGGTGAAGAATCCGAAAGCCTACGCTCAAGAATGCCGGATACAGCGGGCTCCAATAACCGTTTACCAGCGCGTGCCAACCGGTTCGCCGCGCGCCTTCCGCCATCTCGATGTACGAAACGCTATCGGGATTCAGATCATTCCGGTGCGCCCATACGTGCAGCGCTCCCACCGCGATGGCCAGGCACCAAAAGAACACGCGCAGCCGCGGCTTAACCGGCTCGTCAGTCGGAATCATGATTTCTCAATGGATTCGGCAGGTTGCCATGATACTCAAACGTACGGAGGTCAGCAAAAACGAAAGAGGTGGCGTCATTCGAAATGACGCCACCAATTTCCCTCTAATAAGGCTCTAACTTAGGCTACGTGGCGGTCGAGCGCCTTGGTGATCTGCTCCTTAGGGACGGCCCCAACGATCTGTTCCACCACCTGGCCGTTCTTGAACACGAGCAGCGTGGGGATGCCGCGGATGCCATAGCGTCCCGCGGAATTCATCGCTTCATCCACGTTCAGCTTCATCACTTTCAGTTTGCCTTCGTAGTCGTGCGCGATTTCCGCCACCGTCGGCGCCAGCATGTGACACGGCCGGCACCACTCGGCCCAGAAATCCACCATCACGGGCTTGGAATTGCTTGCGGTCAACACTTCCGTTTCAAAGTTTCCGTCGGTTGCCGCGGGAATTGAATTGTCTGCCATAACCTTTGTTTTCAGCGACTTGCCACCCGGTTCGCCGCCGATCTCTCCTTTGTCAATTTAATTAGATGTCGTAGCAGGTTTTTGGTTTCTCCGTGCCTGCCCCGATCCCTGAGGAGCTTGCCCTGAGGTATCAACGACCTCCTCTGAAACCCTAGGGGTCTGGCCCGATCCTTCAAGAGTTTCTGGACCCGAACTTTGTGATTCCTTCCCCGATTCTGGAGCTTCTTGTACTGGCGCCTGAGACTTCTGCCCTTTTCCTTGTTCTAATCTTGGCGGCGACTGAGAAGCTTCCGCAGTTTCATGAGAAATTTGCGCCGCCGCTTGAGCCGTTTTCCGGGCTCCCCGCCGCGCGGGAGCTTCGCTCTTCGGTTCTTTTTCCGCTCCCGCTATCTTTTCCTGACCTTCTGCTTGCGACTTAGCCGCCTTCTCAGGCTTCTCTCGCTTTTGCACCGTCGGCGCGAATCCGCGAGAGACCCGCGCGGCTTCGTACAGGTTGGCGTATTCCCGGGCCGGGCCTTTCCAGGAAAAATCCTTGGCCATGCCGTTCAACTGAATGCGCTTCCAGATCCGCTCGTCCATGTAATGATGCAATGCCTGCCGCACCGCATACAAGAGCGCTTCTCCGGAGTATTCCTTAAACTTGAACCCCGTTCCCGTGCCATGTTCGACGTCAAACGTCTGGATGCTGTCGTCCAGCCCTCCGGTGGCTCGCACAATCGGCACCGTACCATATTTCAAGCTGTACATCTGATTCAAGCCCGAAGGCTCGTAGCGCGACGGCATCAGGAACATGTCCGCGCCCGCTTCTACTTTGTGCGCCAGAGTGTTGTCGTACGCGATTTTTAATCCTACGCGGTCCGGATAGGTCGCCGCCAGAGCGCCAAATAATCTTTCGTATTTCTTGTCACCTGTTCCGAGCACAACCAATACCAAATCCTCTTTCATCAGGTGTTCCTAGGCTGTTTCCTGGTGGGATCCTCTAGAGTCGACCTGCAGGC
>AmSFosDRAFT_100034_pt1 | contig 16472 bp, 9 predicted proteins | sample FosCloommunities_FD_10275 | JGI IMG/M metagenome (IMG submission 10275)
GGAAGCACCACGCTTCAGCGTGGTGAATAGTTCGCGCTTACCTTCGCCGGCTTTACTCTGGCCGCGTAGCGGCCAACGATACTGCATCCCCGTCACACTGCCGTGTGTCCCACGTCCTATTGCCTGGCCACTTCCTGCTGTTATCAATAAGCCGTGAGGCAAACGAATTCGTGCGCCTCGTCGCCCTGCGCCTTGGCGAGCGGCCGCCTGCGGCTCCTTGAAAAACGAATAGTCAACCGATGTCGGAGGTTGGCATCACAAAGAACTGACAGCTGATGGCTGAAAACCCTCACCTAACCCCTTTGTTTCTGCGATCTTGCCTATAACTGTCTTTGTTTGCCCGAACTTGCACCTAGTCATGCGATAAATCCTTTGTTTTCATAGAAGCGTGAGGGGGGAGGGTGGCACTGGACAATGATATTTCGCTGTGCAACGGTGCCTGCGACTTTCTTAATTCGGCGCCCGAATGTCTGACCCGTCATCATTCACATAGTACCCGCCGTACCGGCGATCATTGCGGAACAGGATTCTCACCCAATACCGCACGGCTTCATCGGTCACCTGGATGAACTCAAACTCAATCACCTTCCCGACTTCTAATCGTGCCGAGGTCTCAAGCCCGACGCCTCCACGGCTCAAATTCGTACAGATTCCCGGGTGATACGTCGGAACTCCATCGATCCCGACGATCCGGATGGGGAGGTTCGTCAGCATCCGGTCCTGGTGCCTGCGATCAGGGGCTAGCGGAAGCTGGACTCTGGGGAAGCCTGTTTCGACAGGGTTGGCCATAACTGACCTACTTATCGGCAGTATGGCCCGATCCTTTAAGTCGCAGCTCAGGGAAGGCCTCTGCGATACACTCTCGTTTGCCCTCAGCCAACTTCGAAAGGGAAGAGTGACGAAACGGCGAGCTGTTTCATTGCAACAACTCGAGTCGATGAAGCGCGCCTACGGTCGGGGTTGCGCCGATCAGTGCGAGCGCTTTTTGAAGAGCCTGCGCGGCATGCACTTCAACGATACCGAATCGCTCATCCGCTTTCATGACACGCTGCTCTTTCTTCGCGCATTCCCCCAAAGCGCGGAGGTCGCGCGCCTGGCCGATGAGCTTCTGGCAACAGTCGAACCGCAAGTCAAAAAGCTGCTCGGCTCGCTGGCCAACAATGAGATCTTCGAGGACGAATCGGTCTCTGGCATCGCGGGCACGACGATCACGAACACCTGGACTTATCAGTTGGCCGCTAGCCTCGCGGCTCGCTACCCGAAAACCGTCAGCGCCTGCTGGAACGTCGACGAGCGCTATCGTCAGATGACTACAGTTCTGCCGCTGCTTCTTCCGGTGCTCGCTGACGATTCCTATGTCGAAGCTGACACGCCGTACGTGAACTGGATTGAAGCAGCCGCCGGGCGGAAGAAGTCCAGCCTTCGCTGGCTGGTTGAGAGCTTTGCGAACCTGCCGCTTCCATCCCAAACTCGCACCAGCTTGTACGACAGCCTCGGCGTCGAGGTGCTCTGGGATCTGACAGGCTCGCACGCCAGCCGCACTCTCGCCCGCCGGCCTGTGAGAAAGCTGTTCGTCCATGAAGGACCTCTTGTACAACGAAAGCAGATCTCTCTGAAACAGGAAATTCTTTCGAAGCCTCTGCCGCTGAGAAAACTGAGCCGCAAAGAAGGCGACGCGATCATCGGCATGGTGCAAGACGCAGTGACCGTGCGCTATCGCGAGCTGCAAGGCACTACCTACGGCGATCCGGCTCACGTGATTCAAACTGAGGTTGGCCGCGGCCTCCAGCTTTTCTTTTGGGGACTCGATCCGCAATGGCGCCTTCCGTTACGCGCGTATTACGCCGGCTTCGCGCTCAAGAACGGAGTGCCCATCAACTACTTCGAGGCGATCGGCCTTTTCGAGTGGATGGAAGTCGGATTCAACACCTTCTATGCCTACCGCGAAGGAGAAACCGCGTGGATCTATGCGCAATATCTTCGCCTGCTTCACCAGATCTCCGGCGCAACCTGCATCTCGGTTTATCCCTACCAGATCGGGCAGGACAACGAGGAAGCCATCAGCTCCGGGGCATTCTGGTTTTACCGGAAGCTGGGATTCCGTCCTGGGCGGCGCGACTTGTTGAAGATCGCCGAACGCGAAGAGGCAAAAATGCTTCGCGATTCAGATCACCGAACCTCTGCAACGACGCTTCGCAAACTTGCTGCGAGTCACATCTTCTTCGAATTCGGCACCGCCAATCCGGGCCGATGGGACACCTTTTCGACAAGGAACATTGGGCTTGCAGTCCAGCGCAAGATGGCTGCTAACTTCGACGGAGACGCCGGGAAAATGCGCGGCAACACAGCGATCAGGCTCGCAAGGATGCTTGACGTCAACCTCAGGCAACTGAACGCCCGCGAGTGCTGGGCGTTCGAGAATTTCGCTGTAACCTTGTCTCTCGTCCTCGGCATCGAGCGATGGACCACAAGCGAAAAACGCCTGCTGCTTGCCATCATTCGCGCCAAGACGGGAGCGACTGAAACCCGCTACCTTCGGCTTCTACAGCAGCATGCTCGGCTTCGAGACGTATTGTTGCAGTTAGGCTCCGAACCTCAATCGACGGACTGATGCAATTAGCTTGACCGCTATTCAACCGTCTTTGTCGGCGGATTCGATTCGTCCGACGGCATGTTGTACGCGGGATCCGGAATTCCCATCAGCCACTTGTCGAACCACCCGACGATGTGATCGAGGCGCTCGACCCGATGCCAAGGCTGCCCTGAGCGAGAGAGCTCATGCGACTCGCCCGGGAAGTGAACCATGACCGTTGGCCGATGCATGTATTTCAGCGCGCGGAACATCTGCTCGCCGCCGCTCTGTGGAGGCGTACGCCAATCCACATCGCCGAGGATGAACATCATCGGCGTATCGACGTTCTTGATGTAGGTGATGGGCGAGCGCTTGATGTAATCCTGTGGGTCGTCGAACGGAGGCGCTTTGAACCAGTTCGGCTGGAAGAGCGTGAAATCGGCCGTGTACCACCACGAAGTCCAGTCTGAGATGTCGCGCTGTGAGACCGCGGCGTGGAAGCGATGAGTCTGGCCGACCGTCCAGTCTGTCAGTAACCCACCACCGCTTCCGCCAGTGACGCCGAGCTTATTGGGATCGACATAGCCCCGCTTCAGGATCTCATCGACGCCAGCCATCAGGTCTTTGTAGTCGTCGCCGGGATAGTGGTATTGAATGATGTTTCCGAAGTCTTGCCCGTACGTTGTACTGCCGCGAGGATTGGGGTACAGCACAACGTAGCCCTTGGCCGCCATCCACTGAAATTCGTGGTCAAAGACCCATCCGTACGCCGCGTGTGGCCCGCCGTGAATATTCAAGATCAGCGGGTACTTCTTCTTTGCGTCGAAGTCCGGCGGCTTCTGCACCCACGCTTGAATCTTCTTGCCATCGAAACTCGTGTAGTCAACTTCTTCCGGCTGCGTCAGATTCAACTCCGCAAACAGCGCCCCATTGATGTTCGTGATCTGTCGCTGCGAGCCATCTTTGTTGAGCAAAAACAGCTCGTCGATCATGGTCGGAGTCGAGACATTCACGACCACCACTGACTGGTCGGCAGACGCACCGAACTGTTCGACCGCCTGCTCTCCCTTGGTAAGCTCCGCGACGTTTCCATTGGAGGTGTCAATCGACGCAAGAATCGTCTTGCCCTGCTTGCCGACGACTTCAAGAATTTGCGAGCCATCGCGAGTCCAGAGTGGCCTGGGTCCTCCGGCAGCCCGCGGTGCAAGGTTGTCACCAAATACACCGCTGCCGATATCGAAGTCGTACTTCGCGGTTAAATTCTTTGGGGTACTGCTGCCTATCGTTAGCATCCAAAGGTCCTCCTGCGTGTACGACTGGATCGGCTTGGTCACCGCGGCGCGAAAAACGATCTGCTTTCCATCCGGCGAAAGCACCATGTTGCCGATTCCCATATCGATTTTCGCAATGGTCGTCGGCGGTCCTCCCGAGGTGGGCACCGACATGATCGCGCTCTTAGGCGTGTCGTAGTACGGCTCGGGATTGTGGTCGGTGTGGAACACAACCTGCTTCCCGTCGCGACTGAAATTTGGCTCCTCCTCGTCGAAAGCGCCGTCGGTCAGTTGTTTCGGCGTGCTCTTGGCGTCGCTGTTCGCTGGCACGTCGACAATCCAGATGTGAGCGGGATGCTTGTAGTCAAGGTAGCCTTCGCCATTGAGGCGGTAAATCGCACGAGTGATGATTTTCACGTCGCTCTCGTGTTCTGGCTCGGCTGGCGTCTCCTTCTTCTTGCTCTTGGCGATATCTTCCGCATTCGTATCCGAAAGAAACGCGATCTGCTTGCCATCCGGCGACCACACTGGGTTGTTCGCGCCGTGCGGCAGGTCGGTGATGACCCAAGCTTCGCCGCCTGACAGGGAGAGCAGCGCCAGTTGCGCCGCCTGCGGCTTGCCGTCTTTCGGAGGTTCGGCGCTGCCCCGCACGAAGGCAACCCACTTTCCGTCCGGAGACCAGCGCGGCTGCGAATCGCGCTTGCCCGTCGTCAGGCGCACCGGAGCCTCGGAGCCAGCCGTCGAATCCATCCAGAGCGCTGTGTCGTAATTGTCTTTCTTGTCATTGACCGTGACGCGCACAAACACGACGTGCGAACCGTCGGGAGAGACTTGAGGATCGCCGATCCACTGGAACCGGAACAGATCTTTGTCGGTGATAAGGCGCCTGTTTTGTGCAAAGGAAAAAACGCACGAGAGAGCAAGAACTGCCAGAAGAACAACACGTCGCATGTACGGAGACCTCGAAGAGAATCGGATGTCAGTTATAAATGGCATCGCGTGGCGCTGTCGAGGAGTCCCCAGTCACGCCTTCAGAGTTAGTGGTCGGTCGGAGGCGAAACAGCGTTTCTCCGGCGCGGGGAATAAGCTTGATGCCTTCTTGCTCGCGATCACGCCACTCGTTCAGGTCCACAATAGCCGGATCACAATAGCTCAGACTGAGACGCGCGCATCGCTCCTCGGGAATGTCGGTTGCAAGCGTGACTTTGATTCGCGAGCACTCCCTGGCCGTCGCAGCGTCGTATGTGCCTTTGCCTCGCAGATGCGTGGAGTGCGCGAGAACGCTCTTGGGAACGGTTTTGAACTTATCCCATTGCTTAGTGAAGTAATCGCGACAGTGATAGCCGATTTTGTCAATGTCGGCGCCGTGTGTGTAGCTGACCTCGGAAATATGGGGAGCGTAGATGACGACTTCGCCGCCATCCGCGATCGCGGGTTCGACTTTGTACATGCCCTTCGCGGCGGTCCACAAATCGTTGTAAAGAGTCGGCATTACAGACAGGACTCGTTCGAACGGCTGGTCGACCCAGACGATGTGCCTACGTGCCGATAAGTCAGCGGCGGCACGCCATGCTTCTTTGGCCTGGCCGAAATAGAGGCCCGACACTCCTTCTTCGGTCACAACCAATGAGAAGCAGGCGACGGGTACCTTGACCAGCTCGGCGGCCTTGTCGATGATCTCGCGGACGGGTGTCGTTCCGGTGCCGATGACTTCGAAGCTGCCGATGAGTGCGCCAAGCCAATGGGTCAGTCCAATGATCTCCGGGCCACCGATTCCGGGAAACAGGTACTTATTGCCGCCGGAGAATCCGACAACTTCGTGGGGGAAAACCGGCCCACAGATGACGACCTGGTCGTAGTCGAAGATCATCCGGTTGATGCGGACGGTAATTGCTTCCTCCAGCAATCCGCCAGAAATGCGGACAACCTCGTCTTTCGGAATGACGCCGAGCTCGGTAAACGTCGTGGGCAGGTCCCAGCGATGATTGAAGATTCTTGTATTGCCGCTGAAACCGTTGATGACCGGTTTTCCGATGTGCGCAGAGAGTTGTGCGTCACGCATGTAGGGGTGGGTACCGAGGGCAACCAGGTAGTCGCAGGCCGAGGCGCGCGCGGCGAATTCCTGTTGCAGGAGCTCGAACATCAGAGGCATGGGCATCGTGCGAGTGCCGTCGGGGATGATCATGAGCACTCGTTTGCCGTCGATCTTCAGGTCGGCGGCGGCGAGACTGACGATCTCGGCGATCTCGTCACGGTTGAGGTTCCGATTTGGGAAGTCGTTGCCTTTTAACATTCTGGATCGCCTTGTGCGAGAGACCTCAATGAGTATTCTCGCACCCGCAGGAAAGGTACCCCTCCCCCCACCCCTAAAATTCCTTGTTTTCATGAAGATGGCAGGAATTTGCGCGCAACCGCTGAAAGCAAATGAGTTACCGGTCAAAATATTCTCAAAGAAGGACTTACGCTGGATTTTTCGAGGGCGGAGAAAGATATCGGCTGGCAGACGGGTAAAAAGTCGAGACGGAACGCGCCCCATCAAAAGTGACCTGCTCTTGGGATCCGGGAAATGTCCAGCCATCGATCTAGTCGATAGTGATCCCCGGTCCTTAGTGAGAGAGTGTACGACCGGGAGGCTGGAACTCCAAGCGATTTGGTCACTGTTGAGTGTGATGGATGACCCGAAAGACTGAACAGACCGACGTTTCAACCTCTTGCGACGCGATTGAGAGTGGCTGCGAAACAAGTCAGCAGTCACTTACGCCTCGCGGGCTGAAGCCCGCGAGGCGGACCATAAGTAAGCGACTTAACGGCATGGCTGAAGCCATGCCCTGATACGAGGCTCACGGATGCAGAGTTTTTCCGTAGCCTGTGAGTCGCGCCCTGATACAAAGCGATACGAAATCGAGGTCTTCAGTAGCCTGCGCCGTACGACTGAGAGTCGTGGCCGGATACGAAGCGATACGAATCGAAATTGGCGGTGACCTTCATGGCGAAAGCATTCGTGCGAGTCTTGTTGCGAAACAAGGGAAAAGCAGAGAGCATGGTGGGCATGCCCGCATTTCTGGATGAGGATTTTCTGCTGACGACCGCGACAGCGCGCCGCTTATATCACGAGCACGCTGAGTCTCTGCCAATCTTCGATTACCACTCGCATCTGAGCGCGGCCGATATTTCATCCGATCGTCGTTTTTACAGTCTCCATGAGATTTGGTTGGAGGGCGACCACTACAAGTGGCGCGCGATGCGTGCAGACGGCACGGGCGAAGCGCTCTGCTCGGGAGACGGCCCGAGCAGCAAAAAACTAACTCGCTGGGTTGCGATGCTTCCTGCATTGCTGGGCAATCCTCTTTATCACTGGACATACCTCGAGTTGAAGCGCTACTTCGGGATTCACGAGTTCCTGCCGCCGCGTGATTTGATCGATTTCGACTGTCGCACGAGCGCGATGCTTAGAGATGGGCTGACTGTACGGGCGATCCTGCCGAAGTTCAAGGTGCAGGCCCTCTTCACTACCGATGACCCGACAGACGATCTGAGCGCGCATAGAATGTTGGCCGACGAGTTTCGTCAGGAGACGTTTGACACTAACGTTCGCCCGACCTTCCGTCCGGATCGCGCCCTGCGCGTAGCCGTGCCGGAGATCTTTCTGCCGTGGGTAAAGAAGCTGGAAGAGGCGAGCAACGTGGAGGTGCGGAATCTCGCTACCTTTCTTGAGGCTTTGGAAAATCGCCAGGAATATTTCGTGCAATCGGTGTGCTGTGCGTCCGATCATGGATTGGAGCGCTGTCCCGCTCGACCGTGCGGCGAGGCAACCGCAGCAGCTATTTTCGCTAAGGCCCTCGACAGTCAGCCGATCGCTCCCGAAGAGGCCGAGCAGTATGCGACGTTTGTATTGCTTTTTCTGGCGCGTTTGTACACCAAGTCGCACTGGGTGATGCAGCTGCACTTGGGCGCGTTGCGCGACCCTAGCAGTACAGCCCTGGCCAACATCGGTCCTGATACGGGCTTTGACACGATTGGCGACTTTCCCCAAGGTATTGCGCTGGCGAAATTCCTCGACCTGCTTCAGCGCGAGAATGCGTTGCCGAAGACCATCCTGTACAACTCCAATCCCGCCGATAACCACGTCTTTGCGGCCATGGCCAACAGTTTTCATGCCACCGTCACACACCAACAGAAGTACACAGGCGCACTGCAGTGGGGACCGCCGTGGTGGTTTCTCGACCAGAAGCAAGGCATTACCGAGCACCTGAATACGCTTGCGAGTTTGGGCTTACTTTCGAGATTTGTTGGCATGACCACCGACTCGCGTTCCTGGATGTCTTTCCCCCGGCACGAGTACTTCCGACGGATTCTGTGTGATCTGCTGGGCGGGCAAGTCGAGCGCGGAGAGTTGCCAGACGACACGGAATGGATAGGCGAGGTAGTCAGAAGGGTGTGCTTGGCCAATGCCCAGATGTATTTCGGGATATCTGGCCGTCGTAAGTTAGTATTCCCCACCCAGGAAATAAAGGGCGGCGTATAATTTCGGCAAAATCGATTCTCTTAAGCCTAGCGCGGGTTGCATGCACGTGCTGCCAGCGAGGTATTGCGAGGGCCATCGTGGAACCGAAGAACGCTGATAAGTCTTCTACCAAGAACCGTCGTGAATTCTTGAAGGCCAGCGGTGCGATTACCGCAGGCCTGGTTGCGAGCACCGCATTACCTGCAGCGGCATCGACGCTGCCTTCGCTCCCGTCGAATCCTGTAACGCCACACGCCATGCCGACGAGAAATCTTGGCAAGACCGGCTACAAAGTCGGCATTTTCAGTCTCGGAGGCCAAGCAGCGCTTGAGCGCCCGGACAATGCCGCGGTGGCGGTGCCCATTATCGAGAAGGCACTTGATTTGGGCGTGAATTATATCGACACGTCGTCGATCTATGGTGGGCCGCAGCGGTGGAGCGAGCAGTACGTCGGGCAAGTCATGAAGCATCGGAGGTCGGATGCATTTCTTGCCAGCAAGACCATAGACCGGACCAAGGACGGTTCGCTGCGGATGCTGGAAACGTCGCTCAAGCTGCTGAACACGGACCATCTCGACCTATGGCAGTTGCACGATATTGGTACTGACAACGAGGTGCAGAAAATCTTCGCCAAGGGCGGTTCGATGGAAGCGCTGCTGCAGGCAAAGGACCAGAAGATGGTGCGCTTTCTCGGCATCACCGGTCACTTCCGGCCCGAGCCGCTGATTGACTGCATCCATCGCTATCCGTTCGATGCGATTCTGATGGCCGTGAACGCCGCCGATCCGCATCACTACAGCTTCTCGGAGAAGCTGCTTCCTTTGGCGGTCGAGAAGCAGATGGGCATCATCGGCATGAAGGTCCCGGCGCGCGGGCGCATCCTGTCGTCGTGGACGCCGCCGCCGATCGAGCAGCAGAAACATATGTGGGAAGGAATGGTGCTGGCGCCGACTTCGGGAACGCTCGACATGAAGCAGGCAATGTATTACTCGCTGTCGCTGCCGGTTTCGACGGTGATCATCGGTTGCGATTCGGTGAGTCAGTTGGAGCACAACGTCCAACTGGCGCATGAGTTTACGCCATTTAATGAAATGCAGATGGCGGCGCTGGTGCAGAAGGCCGAACCGGTGTCGAAGCAGGCGTTGTTCTTCCGGTTTTACGAGCACGCATAAAGGCCGCTTTTCGCTATTCGCCATTCGCTTTTCGCCCGAGTCGCTTATGGAGGTTCTTGCCGAACGAGCGATCGCGGGTTTCACAGGCTGCTGAAAAAGCCGATTTCGCGTTGGCTGCGCGGACTAAAGTCCGCGCGCAGAATCAATATAGGGGGCTTTGTGGCACGACTGAAGTCGTGCCCTGACGTAAAACTGTCCCGAGAGAGACTTTTTCCGCATGGATGACTCGATTCAAGAGGCCGCGGAAGGAGTCGGGAAGGCAGATCCCTCGGGGCTAAAGCCCTTCGTGATGACAAGAAATAAAAACGGCGAAACGACACGGCTAAAGCCGTGCCCTTTCGAACCACGGGTGTCGCTAACTTCTAACTCACTGATGATTTAGCTCGTGGGCTTGTCGCGCGGAGGCGCAGAGGCGAAGAAGTCCTGCCTGAAGCGCTGGGCATAATTCCAGATCAACTCGTCGATGCGCGCCGAATCCTGTGAGCGCACGATCAACCCAACGTGGTGCTCTTTGTCGTCCATGCGCCAGACGATCTCAGGATCGTTGTAGGCCGACGTGTCCGGATGCTCCTGACGCGCCAGTGAGATCAACAGTCCTGCGAAGTCGTGACGCGCCGGAAACACATGGTAGGGAGCTTTGCCGCCGGCGATTTCGACTTTCGCCCACTCTGCCCACATGTTGACGCCGGTCGCTGCCTCGACCAGGTCGGCGATGTGCGCTCCGCCAACGCGCGCGGAAGTCTCGAGGAAGTAGAGTTTGCCGTCGCGGTCCTGAATGAACTCGCTATGCGAGACGCCGCGAACCATTCCGAAGGCTTCTAATACCCGCCTGTTCAAGGCACGCAGGGCAATCTCGTCAGGCGATCCGTCGAGTAGCGTTCGCGTGGTGAAGATGTCGCCCTCGTGCGAGACGTCCATGGGAGGACGCCCGTACTTGCTTGCGATAGAAAACAGCAGTTCCTTCTCGTAGGTGATCGTGTCGACGTGAAAAATGTCGCCGGGCACGTATTGCTCCAGCAGATAAAACGACTGCTGGTCGCCCAGTCGATCGACCGCTGACCAGAATTCGTCCGCGCTGGAGATCTTCTTTACACCGATCGAACCTGCCAGGGAACGCGGCTTCAGCACCCAGGGCGCAGGGACGCGCTGCATGAATTCGTTCAGCTTCTGGTGGTTCAGAACCTGGATGAATTCCGGTACCGGCAGGCCTTCGTCGCGGGCCCTCGCGCGCATGGCGAGCTTGTCGCGAAAGTAGCGGGCAGTGCTGTCTCCCATTCCGGGTACGCGCAGATGCTCGCGCAGAGTGGCTGCCGTTTCGACGTCGAAGTCATCCAGAGGCACGATGCGGTCAATCACCTCGGTTTTGGCGAGATGGCTGATACCGAGCAAGACGTCCTGCAGCTTCCATGTCTTGTCTTCATCGGGGACGTAGAAGATGTTGTCGAGCGACTCGCGCGGCCAGTCGGCGTGTTCGAGGCTATGCGACGTTAGCAGAAGCGTGCGGCAGCCCTGTCGCTTGCACTCCTTAAGAAACTCAATACCCTTGTAGTAGCTGGCGAGGCAAAGAACGGTTACACCAACGCCGGTCGGTTTGTCTGCTGTGGACGAATTGGGCAAGGCAGTCCCCCTTGTCTATGGGTCAATAAGGTATCAGAGAGCATTGAGCGGCCTGCGGAAACAGTCGCAACGGCGTAAGAACGGTGCCCTTCACCAAGTGCCGTGATCGACAACATGCTGATCAAAACGTCGCCAATCACCTACTGCAATGGTAGTAGCTGAGGTTCATCGCTAACCTCAGAGTATCCAACTAGCACGAACGCTTCTGCCCAGTTGGGGCGATGGCAGAGCAACAAATCTACTTTCATATCGAGGGCCATAATGCGATCGCGGTCGCACACGTGTGGAATCTGGGGGTTGGTTTCGGTTTTCGTTTTCGGACTCTTACTTCTACCCATTGGGGTTTTCGCACAGGACGCGACAGGCTCGCTGCAAGGCGAGGTGCAGGACGCCACACACGCCCGGGTCTCTGGCGCATCGGTCACTGTTCGATCCGCAGGAACCTCACTGGAGCGACAGGTAAGCACGGACAGCCGTGGCGATTTCCGGATCGACGACTTAATGCCCGGACGGTATCAGTTGCTGGTCAATGCGAAGGGCTTTGCGGAAGCAAGTTCCGAAGTTGTCGTACCGGTCAGCAGCGTTCGCGACGTCCAGGTTACGTTGCGGCCATCGCAGGTGCAGCAGTCCGTCAACGTAAAGAGCGAGGCATCGTCCATCTCGACCCAGACACTCGATACGACCGACGCGGTGAACGGTGGCGTCGTGAGCGGCCAGGACCTGCAGGACATGCCGTTGGCGGCACGCAGCTTCGCCAACATTGCGTACATGGTTCCGGGAACGGAGCCGGTTGAGCCTTCCGATCCGACCAAAGCACGGATTACGGCGGTGTCGACTGGTGGAAGCTCCGGCCTGAACAATCAGCTCACGGTCGACGGCGTCGACAACTCGGACGACTATATTGGCGGCTTTCTCCAGAACTTTTCGCCTGACGTGATCCGCGAGTTTGCTTTTCAGACATCGCAACAGAATGCCGACGTCGGACGCACCACGGCTGGCTCCGTTGTGATCAGCACCAAGAGCGGAACCAATGACTGGCACGGCGACCTTGCCGTGTTCGAACGCGCGGCGGCGTTGAATGCGCGCTTTCCGATCGAGAACCCCGCGCCTGAGCCGAAGCAACCGTTCTCGCGGCAGAACTACGTCGGCACCATTGGTGGGCCGATCGTAAAAGATAAGCTGTGGATTTTCTCCGGCTTCGAGATGGTCAACGAGCATGCCAGCATCAACTACAGCCCCGACATCCTGACGCAATTCCAGGCCCTGAACCAACTGGCGCAGATGGGACTCGTGCCCAACACGACTTCAATTGCTGTGCCACCGTACGTGCGGGTGCCGTTCCAGTCCTACCTTGGCATGATCCGCTTCGATTGGGCGCAGTCGCAGCGCTCGCAGTGGTTCCTTCGCTACGCGCTCGACAATTCGACTTCCAACAACGCATTGGTGCAGCAGGGAACATTGCCTTCGACTGGAGCGACGACGCACTCGAACTACCAGAATGGCGCGGTGCATAATACATTTGCCTTCAGCCCGAATTGGCTGGGGAATTTCACGTTTGGCGTGAGCTATCTGCACGGCACTGCGGACCGCAATGGCTACCTGGGTTTTGCGCTCGCGTTTCCGTTCAGTTCGACTGCGAAGACGATCTCGGGATTCGAAACCTACGGCGATAACCAGTTTGTCACGCCGATCACTGCGTTTCCGGTCGTGCGTAACCAGGAAAAATACCAGTTCCGCTACGACGTGAGCGGGTCCGTAGGCAGGCATGCTCCGAAATTCGGTGTCGATTTCATTCACGAGCCGGTATTGAGCGGGGCATTTCCGGGACAGGCGGAAACGCTTTACACCCTCACCGAAGATCCGACGTTCTATCTGACGAACCCGGCGCAATTTACCGCCGAGTTGAATTGCCTGCCGCCGTTTGACGGATCGAACTGCCAGACCACTTCGACTCCTGACGGCAACGGAAGCTTCTCGCAGAACGTGCAGCGGTTGGGGCTCTATGCCATGGATACCTGGCGGGTCACACCGACTGTGACGATCAACTACGGATTGCGCTGGGACACGACGTTTGGTTTGTTTCAGGCCTCGGGCGTGAACCAGAATTTCAATCCTGCGGTGCAGACGATTCGCGGCCTTGATTTACCGCTAGCCACCGGCATTCCGAATGACTATCGCAAAGCCTTTGCGCCACGCCTGGGGATCGCTTACAACCCGGACCAGATCGAAGACCTGGTGATTCGCGCCGGCATCGGCATGTATTACAACGACCTCGCGCAGAATGGCTGGGCGACGGCCTTTCAGGCGGTCAACACTCCTTCAGCTTTTCAACCTTGTACACAGCCCGGCGATCCCGGTTGCCTTCCAGGTTCGGCGAACGGAGGCGCTGGAGTCGCCATCGATCCGAACTACCACACTCCGTACGCCGTGACGGTCAGCGGAGGCGTGCAGTACCAGTGGCATAAGATCTGGACGCTCAGCGCTGACTATGTGCACGAGCAGGGCGTGCATGGCTATCGGCGCTACGACTATACGTCGGGCTTCACCTTGTTCTCGCCGCTGTTCCCGCAAGATATGGCAAGCCAGCAGGCTAACGTGCCCAACATTTCGATTTTCAAATCGGACAACCGTTCCAGCTACAACGCGATGATGTTACGTGTACAGGGGAATTTGAACCGCCGCTTCAATCTCACGGGAACCTACACGCTCTCGAGTGCAAAGACCTGGGGATGCGTGTTGGGCGAACTGTGGGACTACGTAAACGGTGTTTGCAATCCGCTAAACGCCTTCGCCCCCGGCGATTACGGACCTTCTGGCGAAAACGTTACGAGCCGGTTCACGCTGGCGGGCATTGTGTACATACCCGGCGGATTTCAGGTGTCGACGCTGATCCAGGCAGAAAGCGCGCGGACGATCACGCTGACGACTCCAGTGGATGTGAACGGGTTGGGTGACCCGGCCAATAATCGCGCGGTGGTCAACGGAGTACAGACAAACCTCGACCAGTTCCGCGGAACCCCATACTTTCAGGTCGATCTGCGCGTCACGCGGCCGTTCCAGGTAAAGGAACGTTGGCAGATCATGCCGTTCGTGGAGTTCTTTAACCTGTTCAATCGCAATAATCCTGGCGCCAACTACGTGACGGACATCTCCGCTTTGCCGACTCCGGTGAACAACCTCTATAACGCTACGGCGCTCTGTCCGACACCAGCCTGCAATGTGCCAATCACTAATCCGAACCAGTTGCTGGTGCCCGCCGGAGCGTTGGGCGACTTCTTCGGGCCTGGCACGACAGTCGGCATCCCGTTCGCTGCGCAAGTCGGGGTGAGAGCGACGTTCTAGGTAGGAATAATTCTTTGCATGGCGTTATTGTCAGGCCGCAGGGGCTAAAGCCCTTAGTTTATCGGAGCTCTAGCGGCACGGCTGAAGCCGTGCCCTGATACGAAGCTCACGGACACCGCTTTTTTCCGTAGCCAGTGAGCCGTGCCCTTTCATGACTGATCACTGCCGGATAAGCCGGTTGCGTGCTACTCTCCTAAGCGGCTTAGCAATTAACTCCCATGAAATCGAGCACACTTCGCGCCATCCTTGGTGCGGTCTTGCTATGCACCAGCGTCTATGTGATCGCACAGGAGAGCAAGCCGCAGGAAAATCCCGACCTGGCCGCGGCAAACCAGCAATTCCAGGCCGGCAAATTCTCGGAAGCGATACAGAAATATCAGCAAGCGCTGAAAGCCGACCCGGCTTTGATTGCGGCGCAGGCAGGGCTGATTCGGGCTTACCTGCGAACCGATCAAGTTGATTCCGCATATGACCTTGCGAAGAGTTCACTCGCTGCGAACCCAAATTCGGGTCAGCTTCTGGTTGCAATGGGTAGTGCGCAGTATCGGCGGGCGGAAATTCCGGAGTCCGAGGCCTCCTTCAAAGCGGCCATAAAGAACGACCCCAACTCGGTAGAAGCCTACCTCGGGCTAGCACAGGTGTTTCGGACGGCGTTGCTGTATCGGCGCGCGTATGAACAGATTGCGCGAGCCCACGAAATCGCGCCGCAAAACCCAGAAGTACAGCGCGCCTGGTTTGGAATGCTCCCGCGGCGGGAACGCATAAAGGCTCTTGAAGCGTATCTGGCCGGACCGCATCCGGACACACCTGAAGAGAATGCCTGGCTGCACTCCTGGCTGGAATACCTGAAGGCGACCGCGGACCAGCCAGCGCATGCCTGCAAGCTGGTAAGCAACGTCGACAAGACCGAGACGCAGCTTCAAATGTTTCTACGTGATGCCAAGCACGTCGCCGGCTACGGGCTGCTGGTCAAGATCAACGATCGCAACCAGCGCCTTCTGCTCGATACAGGAGCCAGCGGAATCCTTATCAATCGCAAGGCGGCCGAGAAGGCGGGCCTGAAGCGCATCTCGTCGGTGCAATTCCACGGAATCGGCGATAGCGGCCAACGCGACGCGTACCTCGCACTGGTGGATGATGTGCGAGTCGGGGACCTTGAGTTCAAGGATTGCATTGTCACGGTCTCTGAGAAGTCGATGGGCATGGACGAAGACGGCCTGATTGGCGCTGACGTGTTCAGTTCTTACATCGTGGATATTGACTTGCCCGGTGACGCTTTCCGTTTGTCTCCGTTGCCGAAGCGTCCGGAAGACACGACTCCGGTGACGGCGACGCTGGCCAGCGAGGCCAGTTCCGAATCCGGCGACGAGCCGGAAGAGGGATCTCCGGATCAAAAACCGGCAGAGAAAACTGCCGCGGAAAAGAGCGCTTCCCCGCTGCCTGCCCCTCGTCTTCCGAAAGACCGCTACGTTGCGCCCGACATGGCGAATTGGGCGCGGATCTATCGCATCGGGCATGATCTGCTGATGCCTACCCACGTCAACGATTCGAAGGCGATGCTATTCATACTCGATACGGGTGCGTCGTTGAACATGATGTCGACACGTGCGGCCGCTACTGTTTCGAAGGTGAGATCGGAGGACAACCTTCGCATCAAGGGTGTGAGCGGCGAAGTGAACAAGGTTTATACCGCCGACATGGCAACCTTGCAGTTCGCCAACATCCGCCAGCCGAATCAGTACATGGCGACGATCGACATGGCGGCGATCAGCAAGAACCTTGGGATCGAAGTGTCGGGCTTTATCGGATTTCCGATCTTCCGCCAGGTCGAAATGAAGATCGATTATCGCGATGGACTGGTGCGATTCATCTACGATCCCGACAAACTGCCGGCAGCCTGGCGTTCCCGCTAAGCGCCCTTTCCGCCGGTCTCGCGGAACAGGTGCAGGTTCGAGAGCAAGATGATGCCTGGATTTAGATAATGTGTCGGCGGC
>AmSFosDRAFT_100053_pt1 | contig 15974 bp, 14 predicted proteins | sample FosCloommunities_FD_10275 | JGI IMG/M metagenome (IMG submission 10275)
TTCGAGCTCGGTACCCGGGGATCCCACGTACAACGACACCTAGACCACAATTTGTCCTTGTGTTCAATGTACTTTAATATTTTACTAGTTATTTATACGTAACAATACTTCAGTACACCATTTACACTGTTTTTAGAATACGTTTTTAGTAAATATTGTTTAATTTTGAAAAAAAGGCCATGTTTCACTTCCTTTCTGAACTCATAGATTTTCGACCCTATCCACAGGATTTTTAAACATGTTCATGATTCCTGCTGTAGCCGTAATGGCAAGACATCAAAGCGGAATAACAGGCTGGCTTCCAAATACGTCAGTAATACTACGATGTTCTTTGATACAAGACTCAAAAGCTGTGGCATGTATAAGCTGATAGAATAAATGTAGGGATAATGGTGGCCTTTGAGGATGACGATATAACATGAGATGCTACAAGATTTTCTTAAACTCCAGACAAGAAAGGATTAGTAATACTTGCCACACGTACTGCCATGTTTTCTCGTGCTATATATCTGATACCGGAAGAGTTCACTTGTTCTCTTCTATTACTAACGCTCTTATTGAAGCGATGATCTCGTAGATCTCTTCTGGCATCGTATCCTTATCTAGAGTCACATAATAAAAGGATTCTCTGTCAGGCAACGTTAGAATTTTCACGTTTTCATTCTCAGTCAGTGTAAACTTTGTTTTGCCTATAGAAAATTCAAAGGCTTTGCGTAGCTGGTTCCTAGTGGCTTCAATAAAATTCTCATTGCGTGCTTCATCGGGTTTGAACAATGGTACTACCCCCTTACGAAGTTGTCCTGCAAGAGTTCGTCCAAACATGTTCATTTTCGCTGCATACCGAATTTTTGGCGAGACTCCAAGTATCCTGATGCACGTTTCCCTATTTTTTTGTGCTTCCTCTTGTGAACGACCGGTCATAGGAATAAGCTTCAACTTATGACATAAATACATACTGATAAAAGAGATAAAAATAGAATCCCCTGTTACTGATAAAAGATCCCGTTCAAATAGGAGCGAATTCCTGGATCAGTGAAAAAGCTGACTAGCCAAAACACTTAATCTTTTATGTATATATGTCCCAAATGTCGTAGAGTGAGGAGGCGTTATACTTTACATGAAAGTAGTAATTTTAGCTGGTGGTTTAGGGACTAGATTACAACCCTACACGTTCTTTATTCCTAAACCGATGTTGCCTTTAGGTAATAAACCATTACTCCAGCATATAATTGAGTGGGTTACAAACAATAGCAATAATAACAGTCGCAAAAATAAAATAGACCATATTATTTTATGCGTGAGCTATCTTCATAGGACTATTGAAGATTATTTTGAAGATGGTGGGAGATTTGGTATCAAAATAGACTACGCTATGTCAGAGCGACCACTAGCTACCGCAGGACAATTGAAGACAGCAGAGAAATTTTTAGATGACACCTTCGTTTGTCTATACGGAGATGCAGTTTATGCATTTAATCTTCATAAGATGATAGGTGAACATAAAGGTTCTAAAGCATTTATTTCGATGGCGCTACTCTCATATAAAACAAATCTAAGATACGGATTCATTGATATTGATGATGAAAACGGAGGAAAAAATACACGAATAAATCGAGTCACGAGTTGGAGAGAAAAACCAGAAGTCAGCGGATTAATTAACATCGGTTGTTATGTTATGGAGCCAGAATTTCTTAAACTGGTTCCTCAGTCTAGTGCCTTTGGAATGGATGATGCAGTAAGAAAGGCTCTTGAAGAAAATAGGCTCGTGAAAGGATTCAAAATAGAATCAGGATTTATTGACATAGGAGATAAGAAATCATATCTTGAGGCATACAAAAAATATGTCAAGAAGCTTGGAAAAATATAGATACTCCCAGAAACAGCCCCCCCAGAGAAAGTATAAAACGTACACGCGAATAGGTAGTTTCCTATTTTAGCTCATAGAGTGCGATTGATAACTTAAATACGACGTTGTCATCCGTCTTTTCTGCTATGGGTATTATGTACTTTTGGGTTTCTTCTTTATATCGCAATATCTTATTCTTGTGAGGTGCATTTTTTAGAGCCCTAACAATTTCAAGTCTATCTGCTAGGATCAAATATCGAGCAAGTACTGAGCTATTTATGATATCATCGAAATATTCCTGCATAGCTTTTTCTCTTTCTTCGTACATTATTTTTGGCATTGCGACAACATCGACTATATTATGTACAACTTCGCCAAAATCCTGCCTCAAGTCACCATCGTATTTAAGAGTTGTATCGTGAAGAAGAGCTGCACATACGAGATCTGCGTTGAATATATGCAGCTCCTCAGTAATAACTAGAGCTACCTTCAGTGGATGATTGATATATGGTTCGAGATGGTTTTCATCTCTAAAGTCTCTGCTATGAGCCTTAAGTGCTACTCCAAAGGCTCTAGTTATTTTGATAAGATCATCAGTAGAACTCTCAAACGGTTTTATCAATCGAGCAAAACCCCGTTTAGTAAATTCATTGAGAGTTGCTATCATCATATTCGATCAAAGGCTTTTTGTATATATATCGTGCTTTGACTAAAATTATGGCCTCTTTCCATAATTTATTCAGATTTCATTTTCAATATAATGAAAAAAGATTGCATGGAAAATTTTTAGTATGGGACTGACGTCTCATACTTCGGCCTCTTTCTGGCCTGGGTGTCTGAGGAACTCAATTAGATCAAACCAGTATCTTGCTTCTCGTTATTTTCGTCAGGTGAAGATGCTATCGAGGTTGTGATAATCCCATTTTCATCTATCTCGGATCCGAAAGCAGTGACCTTTTGTCATAAACCGTCGCTGAAGGCTCTAACAACGATGACGTCCTCTCTTCTACCGTAGATCTTTGCTTACGGGGGGCCTTCCCGGGATGGATTTCTTCGGCCGTCTCAAAATTTTTTTTGTACTGGTTACACCCCTATTGCTTTGCCTGCTTGTACTTTCTCCCTTGGATCTCATCGTCTTAAGAGTGGACGCAGATCTTTTAGTCGGTTTCGGTTTTCGCTTCTTTTTTGCCTTTGGTTTGGTTTTAGGTGCCATATGACAAGCAGTAAACTATACAAGGATAAATACTTATTAAATTCTAACTCGTATGGACAAGTATATTAATACGATTTGAAAGACAACTCTGTCAGCCAATTCCAATCGATTTTATTTTATATCTAAAAACGTTCATAAGGCTACCCACGAATCTATACAGTTTTACATTCAAGCCAAATCTATGTTCTCTACAAAAAACTGACTAACTGGTTATTAATTATTATTTTGATTTCAAGGAAAGCTTTTATTATTACATCTTTTTATAGCAAATCATGAAACGCGTAGAAGCCATTATCAGTAGTGAAAAGGTTCTCGAACTAAATGAAGCTCTGAAAAAGGCAGGAGTAGGAGGTTGCACCATCTTCGAATCAAGAGGCCGTGGAAAAGGGGCAAAGCCTGTCGTTGAAAGTAGTAGAGGGACATCAAGATATGTCTCAGAATTCTCAGTTAGAGCCAACGTACTTACAGTCGTCGAGGATTCTCAAGTCGAAAAAGTGGTGAATACAATACTAGCCACAGTCAGCACAGGTTCAGCAGCTGATGGGAAGATTTTCATATCTTCTGTGAACGACGCTGTTGACATAGGAACAAAAAAACACGGCGAAGCTGCCATTTCGTCAGGATAATTTGATGACTTTCTCTGTGCCTCCGGCTAAGATTCCACGCCCTACGGTTTCCAAAACGATGGCAACAACCCTGTGGAATGATGATGAGGTAATGTCTTTGCTGTCGATCGGTTATCAGCTAAGGATACCTACTTTTGATTAGATAACATGTAGTAATACTTTCTCGTATTCCAGAATTTGCTTCCCATACTAACCCCCAACCAGACAATTAGGAATCGTATCGGTGCGCAAGTATTCTGAACGTTACGCCGAAAGAATATTTGGTACTACTCTTAATCATGCAATATGTTTATTGTGGCAAATATGAGTCTCATTTGGAGAAAAAGCCTGAGAGAAAATAGTACTGTATGACAACGGATACCAGAGCTAGAATAGAGCTATATATTGCCAATTTAACTATTTTTCTGCCAATCTCTCTTTCAGTCAGAGGACCATCTGCCAAGATTAATCTCAATAGCGTTGTAGGCGCATTCCTCTCTTTTGATGCCATTAATCTAAAATCATTCGTCAGGATTGTAGGTCGAGACTTGACTTGCCTATGTTCTACAATTTTCTTGACGCTATTAAGAAACAAAAATGAATTCATCACTGACGGCAGCAAGGCAATGACTCCTATGACCTCAGAGCTCCCAGCAATTGCGAGGGCACCGTACATAGATCCGATCAATAAGGTACCTGAATCTCCAGGAAATATTTTACTTGGAAACCTATGATACTTGTAAAATGCAATCAATCCACTAAGTAGCGGAAGGGCGGCAATAAATACGACATTGTTGGCAAAAATGGCTATAGAGACTAAGAGCGGTATCATCGCAATGATCACAGATTCGGTAGCCACTCCATTCAAGACATCAATTGAATTGATGGTATTGCCTGCAACCGGAATAATGATTAGTATGAGCGGAATGTATAGAAGCGGAATGGATACGCTGCCAAATATAAGATTTAAATGAGTTCCATGAGCCCCTAAAACAATCAACGGAATGGCAGCAGGAATAAGTGCAACAGGCTTATACCATCCTGGCATGACTTTTTTATCGTCAATAAATCCTACAATAAATGCGATTATTGTGGTTAATAGAACGGCAAGAACCTGTGTGTTCCGAGTAATCAAGAAGAGAATACCCTCTGCGATGGCTATTCCTACGAGCAAGATCGGACCGGCGGGTCTTGGAATGTTGGGCTTATCAGGTTTATGATAATCGCGAACTACACTCCCTTTTGCTATGAGCGATTTGATTACTTTCGGAGTCACCAATAGTATTATTAGAAATGGAGCCGCAGAAACGACTGTTCCATAAAATAGGACATAAATCCAGAAGGACAGATCAAGCATTACTGTTATCAATTCCGTATATACGCTGGTTTATAAAATTACAATGCGTACAAATATCAAAGCAGAATATCGATTTCGTACTCAAATATTGCAGTTCTACTGTCGCTCCTTCTTTAATTGGTCTTTTAATCTTTTTGCCAAAGTTGGACCGATTTTCGGGATGGAAGATAGTTTTGTTTCTGGTATTTCAGTAACTTTCCTGGCATCAACAATACCTGCATCATACAACACTCGAGCCCTTGCTCTTCCGATATCCTTTAGCCTGACAAGTGGAATAAGTTCTTCTCTTATACCATATCTTATCCGAATCTGAAGATTGTGTAATTCTCCCAACAAATCTCTGCGTCTAAGTAATTTTGCTACATCATATAACGAATGAGCTAGCCAATCAGCGATCTCAATCATTCTATGCATATCACCGGGTTCAATTGCAAGTCTATCACTTAAGGTCCTATCACTAGTTTCATGGATCCACGCGTATAATGCCAATAGACTCCTGGAGCATTCGAACTCGCTAATTGGAGATAACAATTCGTTACGATGTCCCCCAATAATTGCAGCTAATTCTACAAAGTCCTTCTTCCGCATTGAAAATTTAGGATAAAAATCAGAACAACTTGTGATCATGTGCAGAAAGCCAAGGGCATGATTACTAACATCAATTATATTTGTCTCCTCCGTTGATTCGATCGCTCTTTTGAAGTCTACAGCAGTAAGAGGGTCAATATAAAGTAATGTTGATCGTCTCCCAAAATTGGTGGGTATGTATCTCTCGTTTTTCGATTTTATAAGATTCTCATTTTGAAGGTAACTTAAGACAGAGTCGATTTTCAGCACTAAAACTGCTTTTTTGAAATTTTGGGCACATAGCGTAGTTCCGAACAAATTGTATATTTCGTCCTGCTTCATCCCAGGGATTGTGGAAATAATACTGAGAAGATGCACTCTCAATGCCTTATCATTTATCAGTTGTGAACGTACTGGCTCAGCGTCGCCAAGAATGTAATGTTCATAGAGATCTCTTGAATTTAGTCCAGATTCTGCTACAATTATCGCTTCTCCAAATTTGTCGTACTTCGGTCTGCCTGCGCGGCCACAGAGTTGTTTGTATTCCAATACACTAATCGGAAGATTTTGGCCATAATTAGCATCATACCGTACAACACTTGAGAGTACCACTCTTCTTGCAGGCAAATTCACTCCTGACGCCAATGTAGGGGTAGCGACTATAAGTTTAATAACACCTGTCTTAAATGCTTCCTCTACAATTTCTCTACTATTTGCCCCTAAACCTGCATGATGGAAAGCTACGCCTTTAGATACAAGCTTTGAGAGATTATTCGTGAGATCTAGATCTTCACCTTTTTTTCTTATTTGCAGCGATACGGTGTTAGCCTTTCCTTTATCAGTTCTATCAAGTCGTTTAAGGACTGCTTCGGCAGCTTTAGCGGCAAGTGAACATGCACGTTTGCGAGTCCCGGCGAAGATTAATGCCTGTCCGCCGTTATCAATGGAGTCGAGTGCAAGATCTATAGCAGGCTCAGAATAGCTGCGAATTTTAAAACGGTTGCCATCATTCAATAGTATGGTCCCATCTTCATAGACCCCCTCAAATAGTTTGGTTGGTCTCCAATCGGTTTCAATTAGATGGCAATCCAACCACTTTGCGATATCTGTGGAATTAGAAACCGTTGCACTTAATGCCAGAATCTGTGCATTTGAATGCACTTTCCTGATAATCGTTAAAATCATTTCAAGAGTTGGTCCGCGTTCCCTTTCGCCAATCAAATGAACTTCATCGACTACGAAGAGTCCGACATCGGAAATCCAGCTAGTTCCATGTCGGATTAGCGAATCCATTTTTTCGTTTGTCAATACTAGAACATCTACTTCTTCTAATTCTCTCGCCGTTGAGTCATAATCGCCGGAAGCAACTTTGATACGGATTTTTCTATTCAAGGTATTCAAACGTTCGAGCACTAGTAGATCATCATACTTCTCCATAGCTAACGCACGTAGTGGAGTAAGATAGAAAACCTTTAATCCTTTTTCAAATGCTTTTATTGCTGCCATTATTGCTATTAGGGTCTTCCCGCTTGCAGTGGGAGATGTGACGAGCAAGTTTTTGCCTTCTAGCAGACCGTGTGAGATAGCTTGTTCCTGGGTGGGGTAGAGTGAAGTATGCCCAAGTACGTCTAACAGGTTTCTGATCTTTGGATCTTCCATCATCATCTAAGGTGTCAATGCCGCTATATGATTAATGTCACGGACTTAGTCCTTTGAAGGCAAGAGTTCATCGTGCAATATTATATAAATAGACTGGTAAAATAGTTATTATAGCTAAAACCCTCAATTTTATGAAATGGAGCTCACAAGAGAGGAGGAGAAATTGCTGAGAGGTGAGGGCGGTGAATCGCTTGCAGTTGCATATAGAATCTTGCTAGCTATAGGCGAAGCTACCGAAGCAGAGAAGCTCATCCCTGTGAAATGGGCGCACTTATCGGGAGTTAATTACAATACTATAGGTGACAGTGGCATGGCCTTTTTAGAAAAATTTAGTAAAAATGCCACGGTCGCGATAAGAACAACAATAAATCCAATGGGCTTTGACGAAAGCAAGACTCCGAATCTCTCTGACGAATTTATCCATAAACAGATGAGTATAGTAAGGTCGTACCGAATGTTGGGAACGACAACTTCATTCACATGTGTTCCGTATGAGATTTTTGATATTCCTGAAAAAGGTAGCCCAGTGAGCTTCGCCGAAAGTAACGCTGCAGTATATTCGAATTCAATTTTAGGACTGTTAAGTAATAGGGAGAGCGCTCTGAGTGCGCTCGCAAGTTCAATTACCGGGAAATCTCCATATTCCAACCTTCTCTTGGACGAGTTCAGACATGCTAAAGTGACCATTAAACCAGATTATAATCTCTCAACAGAATTAGATTACGGTCTACTCGGTTATTTCGCGGGAAACACGGTAAGGGATAATTGTATTGGCGTTGACATCTGCAAAGAAAAACTTGACACAATAAAAGCGAAAGCGCTTTCAGCTGCGATTGGAACATCCGGATCTTGTGGTATGTTTATGAAAGGAGAGAACAAGCCGCAAGAAGTTATCCCATGTGGCAAGGAAGAAGTTAATGCAATAAAAGATGAGCTAAACACGGCGGAAGGTGGTGACTTAATTGCCCTAGGGAGTCCTCAGCTTGGATTAGATGAGATACATTTACTGGCAAGTTTGATCAAAGGAAAAAGGCTGACGAAACGTTGTATAGTTTTCTGTGCTAGAGCAGTTTATAATCAGTCAGCACGAACCGGGCTAATCGATCGAATTGAGCATGCGGGGGTAGAATTTATGTGTGATTCGTGTACCTGTCTTACACCCTTGATTGCAAGGACTGACTTTGATTCCGTGATTACAAACAGCGTTAAGGCTGCATATTATCTCAATAATTCGAACAGAATAGGGGTATCCTTAAAAGACTTGAGGGCAATTGTGAAGGAGTACGCTAACTAAAATTGAATACATTCGTGAAGTGCAGAACAATTGTTTGTGGGTATGGAATCGGGAACGTACTGCTTACTGTAGAGCCAATCAATTTCCTTTCCATGATAGACACAGAGAAAGGAATCATAGACGACATGCATCATGAATTGTTTGGAAGATGCATTAAAGGTACGGTACTGGTTTTTCCGGGAGCGATCGGTAGTAGTGTTGGGGCATATGCTATTTACTCTTTGAAAGTGAATGGCGTGGCACCAACTGCAATAATATGCAGTAACAAGGCAGATATAACCACAGCCTCAGGTTGCGCGATCTCAAATATACCTCTGGTAGATTCGCCTGATGTCAAGTCGTTTTTAGCTATTAGATCTGGGATGGAGGTGAAGGTGGATGCGGATAATAATAGTGTGTCTTACAAACAGAACGGTTTAATTTCTCATATTTGAAATACTTATGCTGGTGCATGGCAATTGACGGGCGAACTGACCACTCCAAATGGTGGAATGACGATGTAAGTCCATGCACCAGGCGGAACATCTTTGTGTAGGACTGCTCACAGCTGTAGAAATTTGGTAGAATTAAACATGTAGTCTCTAGGCGCATGAACGAGCCTTAATAAATAGCATATAAAGGACAAAACTGGCCTTAAGGTACATCCATAAAGACCGTATATATAAAAGGACATTTGCTGACTCCGATCGTTAAAAAAATAATTTTTGCACAATGCTTTTATTAGGATCTTCATGACTACAACATATTTGGCAAACTTCTGTCCAGAGTGTGGCGGTGATTTGAAATTTGATCCCAATAGTAAAAATTTTATTTGCAAGAGTTGTGGAATCTTTGCCCCCAGGGAAAAGATCGATGAACTACGCGATAAGGCTGAAAGACAGTCTATCAATACACGAAGGCAGCTGCATGACGATTATCTGGACTGGTGGCAGGCTTCTAAGAGGGAAAAACAAAAACAATAGGTACTTAACACGTTTAAGCTATTGCTGGTTCTGTCTTTTCTGCTATAACCCTTTTCAAATGGACCATTTGTTCTTCCTTTCTAGATTTTAATACTGTCATCAGCTCGATCTCCAGTATATGTGGAAGGGTCCGTATCTTGTTTACTACTACATTTCTCATCTCATCCAAATCCTTAGCGCGAATCTTTAATATAAGATCAAACCTTCCATGCATTTCATGAATCTCTAAAACGGTTTCCACATTTGATAATCCAAGAACAACCTCTTCCGCAAAGCCAGGTTCTACGTTTATACCCATAAAGGCAAGGTGACGATAGCCGATACGACAATTGTTTACAGAGATTGTAAACTTGCGGATAATTCTGGTAGCTATCAACCGCCTGACTCTCATATGTACAGTTGCGTCGGAGATTCCGATCTTTCTAGCAATCTCAACGAACCGTGTTGATGAATCTCTGCTCAAAATATCTATTATCTTAAGATTTATTTCATCTAACAGGTCTTCGTTGAATTGCACTCTCAAAGGAAGGTCAATGTCGAGACATAAATGCCTTTGCTGGAACCCTTGTATAATATACTGTTCTGTTCTTATACCAAGAAATAATAACTGCAAGTCCATAAATATTGCTCCTGTCAAGGAAAACCTGCACTAAATGTCATGATGAGTTAAGTGTCTACCATAGGGCCTATTCTGGGGAATATCTATGCAAAAAATGCTTTTTGGTTTCTATAGAACAGAAGACTGCCAAGACTATGCAGAAGTTCTCAATGCTTGGTCATAAGGATAAAGTTGCAGTGGGGGTCTCCGGTGGTAAAGACAGCCTCGCCCTTCTATACGTATTAAAGAAGTTCTTCGTAGATCATAATCGCACAGATTTAGTCGCTATCACGATAGACGAGGGTATATCCCACTATCGGGACGAATCATTGCAAATTGTAAAAGATTTTTGTTCTTATATTAAAGTGGAAACGAAAATCTCAAGCTATAAGGAACTTTTTGGATTAGATATGGACCAAGCAATGCTCCAGAGACCATCTGAAAAAATGACTTCATGTTCTGTGTGCGGCACTTTTCGTAGGAGGGCAATAGATATTGCTGCAGAATCGATAGGTGCCAATGTCGTCGCCACAGCCCACAATCTTGATGACCAGCTGCAAACATTCATGATTAACCTTCTATCAGGAGATACCGACAGAATCGGTTGGATATATCCAGAACCAGTCCAGTACGGTCCAAATTGTCTCAAAAAGGTAAAACCGTTTGTAGAGATTTACGAACACGAAATTGTATTCTACGCCGTACTAAGAGAAATCCCTTTTCAATCGGAAGAATGTCCATATATGCATGAAAGTATCAGAACTACCCTGCGTGTATTTTTCAATAATCTAGAATCAGCACATGCTGGCATAAAGTATAACGCTTACAACTCGATGACAAAAATCTCAAAAATATTAAAAACTTCGTCCAACGGAACCATATCTAACTCTAAACGATGTCCTTTTTGCGGACGAATTACGACCAACGGTATTTGTTCGGTCTGCAAGACCCTTCAAGTGCTATCGAAGAATAATATGTGAATTAAATTCAGACGAGTACATAATGATTACAGGCGTGTAACACGTATCGTTCTAAAAATGATAAGCAAATATACTGAGTCCTAACAGTGATATTTGCGGAGGCAGGGAGGATCGGGGTGCTAGCCGTACCCCATATTAGAAATCGGCTTTATGCTGAGATCAGTAACTGCCGGGTAAATCCAAGGGTATGAGGTACCTGCTTGCCTTGCTGAGATGAAGTCATGCCGTGTCGGATGGTTAAGAGCAGCGCACTACGCGAAGGCGTGGTTTTGACTGTGAATCGTTGAAATGGGTGAGGTCCGGGAGGGAGCAACCCTAAGGCGGCTTAGCCATGCTAACACGTCTACGTGGTGGATCTTGTAAGGCTTGAGATGGGGCCTTGTGTCCTTGGTGGTACTGGCAGGCTGCCTCCGTACCCGTGATCTGTAGGCAATGAAAGGCCCAAAACTATCGCAAGTGATGCTAATTCCATTTCTTAAGCGTTAATATAATGTCCCAGAAGAAGATGAACTTCCTTAATAATCCCTCATCGTTCTCAATCAGGCTTCATCCAGGCGCCAAGATGCAGAAACCTATTCTCGAAGCTAGCCATCACTGTCACCTATTTACGCCAAAGCCTTAAAATGTGGCATTACCACCCCTTCAATTTTACCAAGGTAGTAACAACGGTGAACAAAAATGATGGTAATAGACGAACAAAGGATGTATGAAGTAATATGTGCACGAAAACCGCGTTCTGTAGCCCTTAATGGCCCCGAAGGGCTTATTACTAAAATGCAAACTAGTGCCGATCACATTACCGAGAAGTTTGGGATTCCAGCGTACATAATCGGAGATACTTGCTGGGGGTCTTGCGATCTTAATACCCAGGCCGCTGACATGTTAGGTGCCGAGATTTTATTCAACATAGGACATACGATTGCAAATGAGACATTTGGCGAAAGAGTAATAATGATTAATGCTTATGATGACGTAAGCTTCGATAGGGTTGCAAGGAAATGTGCTTCATCTCTAAACAAATATTACAAAACTCTGTCGTTGTTGACAGACAGTCAGCATCTTAATCAGATTAGTAAAGTCAAGGAAATTTTTGAAGAGTATGGTCATAGGGTGGTGATCGGTAGAGGGAAAGGACAGCTTAACGATGGCCAGGTTTTTGGTTGCGAATTCTATCCAGCATTTGATATCCAAAATATAGTCGATGCATACGTTTTCCTTGGCCAGAGCAGATTTCATTCAGTGAGTGTTGCAATGTCCACTGAAAAACCAACTTACATGCTAGATCCTTATCTTGACGAATATTCTCAAGTTAACGATATCGCCCAGACGTTTAAGAGGAAAGCGGTTTTATCGATCTATAAGGCATTAGATGCAAAAAGCGTTGGCATTATTATCGGACTGAAGGAAGGACAATTTGCGAAAATTCAAGCACTTAAACTCAAAAAGATATTTGAACAGCTAGGGAGAAGAGTTCAATTAATTGCGATGACAAATATTACTGATCACTACGTTCAAGTCTTTAAAGGAATTGACGCTTTTGTGGAAGTAGCATGTCCAAGAATTGCCATAGATGACCATTTCTCTAAGCCTATGCTGTCAGTACCACAAGCATTCGCATTAATAAAACTTATTAAAAATGAACCAATCGAGGACTTACTAAAAATTCATCACTGGCTTTAGTATGAACACCAGAAGAAAAGATTAGTGTAGCAAGTGAGAAAAATGTGAATCTTTTCGCTTATATGTTGAAAAATAACTCATAGACAGTGAAAATAAAAACGGCAGACTACAATAAACGAAATACCATTAGCTGAGTATGACTAAAATGAAAGTTTGCTTAACCCATTGTTAGAAAATATGCCAGAATGTATGGAATAACAGATTTTTCAGGCGTTTAAATATGCTTGCATCAGAGTCTAACGTTCCAAAAAAAGTGTAATAAGCCATCTTAACTGTCAGTTTGCATAGCATGCATATTATATTGTTTAGGTTTTTGTTTCAGCTTATAAATGACCTATATCGGGAAGGTAAGGATTGAGGACGAGCTTCCAGCTAGGATAATGGGAGTTATAAATGTGAGCCCAGAATCATTTTACAAAAATTCTGTTAAAACTAACGTAACGGATATGGGTAAGACGTCTAAGGCTATGCAAGAAACAGGGGCGGATATCATAGATGTCGGTGCGATGTCTACAGCGCCATATCTGAAAACACTCATCTCGGTCGAACAGGAGACCAAAAGAATTAGGAATGCCGTAGATATTATAAAGAGCAATTGTAGTTTGCCTATCTCGGCGGATACACCCAGAGCTGAGGTGGCCAAAGAGGCCATCAAGTCCGGTGCTGAGGCTATCAACGATATTTCAGGCTTAAAATACGATAAAAAGATGGCGGATGTGTTATCACGATCAGGACTGCCAGTAATTTTGGGCGCCTACGGTGGCGGCAACGACAGATTTGTTTCGGGGAGAATCTTTGGGACCATGAAGGTTCTCAATGAAAGTCTATCAATAGCAAAAAGTGCGTCTATTGCAAACGACAATATAATCATCGATCCAGCAGTGGGTTTCTTCAGGGAGAAAGGACAAAACCCGTTCTTTACAAAAATGATAGACCTTCCTTGGTATATCCGCGATCTCGAAGTGATATCAAATTTGACCAAGCTAAAAGCCTTTTCAAAACCTATTTGTGTCTGCGTTTCGAGGAAATCATTTATTGGAAACATATTTAACCTGAAAACAGATGATCGTTTAATTCCATCTGCAGCAACAGAATTAATATGCGCATTGAACGGCGCAAATCTAATCAGGACACACGATGTTAAACAAACACGGCATACTCTAATGATGTTACAGTTGCTGCGTTAACACTCTACATATCGCAAGTCATAAAAAAAGTGAAGTTATAAGGCTAGAATTAATGCTAGTTGATACTTATTGCCAGGATATTCGAGAAATGTACCTAAATATTAATGATGAGTGCTAGGCCTTGTGCGAATGCAAAACCTCCATTGAGGGGGACGACGGTGTTAACACCAAATAAGATTTTCAGACAACACACATTGAGGGGGACTACGGTGTTAACACCATTAAACGACAAAATTGATCTAAGGACGTTGGGAAAGGAAGACATTTGATATTTAAGGTCCCCCTTAGTTAAGGGCACCAGAGCCAAAATCGTTTAAATCACATGCATTTGGCAGTCATCGATAATTGTATTAAATCAAGAATCAATTTGAAAAGAAATTGATGAAATATCTATGTACTGTGCATCATTCTCATATTTGAGAATAGTAATTTGACATAATAACATAAAAGCAAGATACTATGATGGTATAGGACAAACCTTAGTCTTATCGCAACAAACCTCCCGTTTTGACTCATTCTATGGACCTAAAATATCTCTGGTTGTTCTACCTCTGGGTGTTCTGAGTCTATGTGTGCTGCGAGGGATTGTGCTGTTGCGAAAGTATGCCCACAAACCTTACACATATATCCCTCAGCCTGTTCGGGGAGGGAATTGTAAACAGACATATCTAATAAAATATATGATAGACACTCTATTTACGTTTTGTGTAATTATATGCAAACTTTGCAATAGAACCATTATTTCATTTTCATTTGTCTACATTAAATTTAAATCCAAATATAGAAGTGTCGTATAAATGCTTAATAGACGCCTTTTATCACCTGTGTAGATGGTCGTCGATACTATCCGAACGATCAAGCTACTCGGGAAGTGGTCAGGCAATAGGATAATGGGGAGGAGACGTCCATTAATTGCAGTTTTTAGCCTAACACACTACTGTAACTTTTATTGTCCCATGTGTCCTTTTGGCGACCATGATAAGATTGGTCAGATCAAGACTGCAAGGAGAAACGATCTTTCTACCGAACAGTGGAAAGAGATTTTCTACAAAGTTTCCAAATATTGCATTTGGTCTATTATAGAAGGTGGCGAACCGACAAGCCGTCCAGATTTTATGGATCTCGTCCGTTATCTTTACAAGCTCCAACTACCCATAACCTTGATAACTAATTGTTCTCTTCTTCATACGATTGATCTTAACGATCTAAAGAGGTATATTCAGTTTATTACATGTAGCATCGACTCTATGTTTGAAGAACCATACTGTAAGATACGAGGTGTTTCTTCACATATATTTCATAGAGTAATGGAAAACCTGGCTCTTTTAATTGAACATAACGTGCCCCACTACTTCAATAGCGTTATAACCAAATACAATACCGAAGAATTCATTAACCAAACTTACTTTGATAGAGCTAAGGAATTAGGTTCCAATGCAGTTTCCTTTACTTTCGTTGAGGACCGATCTGATGTAAATTTTTCGCTTCTTCCAGACAGACAAGCCATGGTAAAGGTCTGTGAGAGTATATTGGGATATATGAAAACTCATACCTCTCCTCAAATCATGATTCCTGCACAGTATTTTGAACAAATAATAGAGCACGGACGTGGAATATTTGATGAATGTGGCGTGTGGAAGAGCATTTTTGTTAATGGCAATGGCACTGTCATAGTCCCGTGTTGGAAATTTAACAACCCCGATAATACTTACAATTTGCTTGAAAACAGTGTAGAGAAAATTTGGAATGCTCCACAATGGGATATAGCACGAACATGTCATGACTGTCAGGTACTTGGATGCATATGGTACTCATCACAACCTATAACTACATTTGCTCAAAGTTACATGAGAGGATTACGTAAAATGATTAGTCAACAAATGCCCGCCCAGGAACAATTTGTTTAAAAATTTTACAATAACTTGCACGATTTTAAAACCACCTGTCCAGATGTTGGCTAGAATATTAGCCTGATGTTGGCTAGAATATTAGCCTGATGTTGGCTAGAATATTAGCCTGATGTTGG
>AmSFosDRAFT_100242_pt1 | contig 15668 bp, 18 predicted proteins | sample FosCloommunities_FD_10275 | JGI IMG/M metagenome (IMG submission 10275)
TTCGAGCTCGGTACCCGGGGATCCCACGTACAACGACACCTAGACCACGGTTCGTATGCGCTGACAAGGCGCGATACAGCTCCTCGAGCGACTGACCGGACCAGAACGCCTTCTCGAATTTATCCATGGCCCGACGGGTGCGTCCGTAGAGCACCAGTTTGTCGACAACGATGGCCCAGACCCAGATCGACGACGCAAGCAAGCCGATCATCACCGTCTTGACGATCCAGTGCGCGTTCCAGAACAGCGTAAAGATGGAGAGGTCCGATGAGGCGAGCGGCAGTGCCGACTGCGCCAGCTCGGCGGAATTCATGGCTTATCCTTTCGCCCCGCCCGGCCGCCCCGCCCGGCGCACTGTTGCGCGAATGGTGTTCCCAAGCGGTACCTCGAGGCCCGCGGAAATGTCCCTGGTTTCGTGAGGACGTGCCACCAACACGTTGAGCACGAATTCCGTGGGAACGTGTCCAAACTAGGGCACATACTTACCATTCCCCGTCCATAACTGGCCGCCTCGTTAACAGCGGATTAGCAAGGAAAGGGGGATTCGCAAACCGCGCCGCGGGCGCGGCAAATCGTCGAGCAGTGCGCAAAATTCAAATCAATGGAACTCCGGCCACGACCTCTTCGAGGAGAGGCGCGGCCGGAGAGATAAAATCGATGTTAATGCGGGAGGTTCGAGCGAAGCGCTATTGGGCCGGACGGTCGCGGCGCTCCGCCATAAACTGATCGAACTCTGCCTTGTCCTTCGCCATCCGCAGGCGTTCGAGGAATTCGCGAAACTCGCGCTGCTCATCTTCGAGCCGGCGAATGGTTTCAGATCGATATTCGTCGAAGGCGCGGTTACCGCTCGAACGCGCCTGCGTCCAGCCACCGCATCGCGCGGAATTCTGCCAACGCGACACCGTCTGGTGATTCCAGCACCCCATACGTCCACTCCATAGGCTAAAGGCAAGGATGGCGAGCCCTACCGGCCACCAAAACACGAAGCCAAGTACCATCAAGGCGATCCAAGCGCCGCGTCCCAACTCATCTAACTTTGCTACGATGGGCATCGTCTGCCTCGCACGTGAATGTTAATTACATTTACATTGATAAGCGCGGTTAACCGCCTTGTCAAGTCGCGTTTCCCGTTGCTCCGCCTTCCGACAGACCAAGCCCCTGCAGGTAGATCAAGACGCCGGCTTCCAGGAGTTCCTCCGAGGACATCGGAAGCGTGCGGCGCGCCGAGTCGCCGCGTCCGAACAGCGATGCGATCCCATGCGACAGCGCCCAGATGTGAAGCGCCATCATCAGCGCCGGCGGCCGGCGCTCGGCGGGCATGTTGGCGATGAGCGTTTCTGTCGCCGAACGCAGAACCGCAAAAGCGCGCTCGCTGGCTGCGCGCAAATCGGGGTTGAGATCAAGCGGAATGCCCGCCTCGAACATGGCGGAATAATACGCCGGTTCCGTGCGCGCGAAGGCGAGATAGGCCTTGCCGAGCCTTTCAAACGCGCTGGAAGGCGCCGGGCGGCCGCTGTCCCAGGCTTTCGTCAACGCGCTTTCAAAACGCTCGAAGCCGCGGAGCGCAATGTCGGCCAACAGTTCGTCGCGATCGCGAAAATGTCGATACGGCGCCGCCGGGCTTACCCCCGCCCAACGCGCGGCTTCAGCGAAGGTAAAACCGGAGGGGCCTTTTTTCGCAATCAATTCCAACGCCGCTCGGACCAAGGCCTCCTTGAGGTTGCCGTGGTGGTAGCCGCGTTTATCGCCGTCCTTGGACCAGCTCATGTGATGAGTATTTACATTAGTCGGCGCGGGGCGTCGACGCCTTCAGTGATCTTGCGTTCATTGATTTGAAGACGCGGCCACGCGGTCGGCGTGCATGGCCATGCGCAGTGGCTTTGGGATTGGCCGCGCACGACCTCCGGATACGAAGGCAACGCGCACGCGGGCTTCCACCAGGAGATCGTCGTCGCGCGTGACCTTTTGCAGCAGGCTGATCGAGGCGCCTTTCACGTCCTGCGGCACCGTCATGACCTGCAACACGTCGTCCATGCGCGCCGGTTTCAGGAAATCGATGGTCATCGCACGCACCACAAAAGTAAACGCCGGCGACTCCTGTTCCGCCGCGTCGAAGAGCGCACGGTGCTCCGCTCCGAGCAGTCGCAGATAATTGGTGCGGCCGCGCTCCATGAAACGCAGATAATTGGCGTGATAGACGATCCCGGAAAAATCCGTGTCTTCGTAGAAGACGCGCAAGGCCATGACGTGGCGTCCATCGCGAATCTCGCCGTCGAGCGCCAGCGGTGCAGAGGTCATTGCCGCATTCCCAAACGCGCCGAACGTTTCACTCGTCGCCGCCGGCAGCAAACAGCGCGAACTGCGAGGGATCGCGCGTGGGCTCCGTCAGTCCGAGATGACGGAACGCATGCGCGGTCAGCAAACGTCCGCGCGGCGTGCGCTGCACGAATCCGCTCTGAATCAAAAACGGCTCGATGATTTCCTCGATCGCGTCGCGCGGTTCCGACAGCGCCGCCGCCATGGTTTCAATGCCCACGGGGCCGCCGCCATAGTTGAGCGCCACCATCGACAGGTAGCGCCGATCCATGGAGTCGAGCCCGGCCGCATCCACTTCGAGCGCAAACAACGCGCGGTCGGCAATCGCGCGGTCGATCGCGGACACGCCTTCGACGTGAGCGAAGTCGCGCACACGGCGCAGCAGCCGGCCGGCAATACGCGGGGTGCCGCGCGCGCGCCGCGCTATTTCGTTGGCGCCATCCGCGGTCATGCCGATGCCGAGCACGCGTGCGCCGCGGTTCACGATCGCCTCAAGTTCGCTCTCGCTGTAGAAATTCAGCCGAATCGGAATGCCGAAGCGGTCGCGCAAGGGATTGGTCAGGAGCCCGGCACGAGTCGTCGCGCCGACCAACGTGAAACGCGCGAGATCGATCTTGACCGAACGCGCCGCCGGCCCCTCACCGATGATCAGGTCGAGCTGAAAATCCTCCATCGCGGGATAGAGGATCTCTTCCACCGCGGGATTGAGGCGATGGATTTCATCGATGAACAGGACGTCGCGCTCCTCGAGGTTGGTCAGGAGCGCGGCGAGATCACCGGCCTTCGCGATCACCGGGCCCGAGGTGGCGCGAAAATTCACTCCCAGTTCACGTGAGACGATCTGTGCCAGCGTGGTCTTGCCGAGGCCGGGGGGGCCGACAAAGAGCACGTGGTCGAGTGCTTCGTTGCGGCCGCGCGCCGCTTCGACGAACACCGCAAGATTGGCGCGCGCCTGCTGCTGGCCGACAAATTCCGACAATCGCTGCGGTCGCAGCGAGGCTTCGCTCGTATCTTCTTCGCGGCGCTCGGCCGCGATCAGGCGACGAGGCGGCGTGGTGCTCACGGGCGTGACCTCTTCATCGGCTTGGCTCGCGCGTATATTTGTTCGGCAGCAACGTGCCGATCGAAACCTTGGTCGGAGTTTTTCCGTTCGGAACAATCACACGTGCTTTCGGCGCGTAATCGTGAATCAACTCGCGGCACGACCCGCAGGGTGAGACGACCGCCACGGACTGGTCCCTTTCCCCGGGTTTTGGGTGTCGTACTGCAACGATGGTGTCGATGCCGGCATCGCCCACCTCGGTGATCAGCCGACCGATCGCCACCGCTTCGGCACAAACGGCCATGCGGCCGAGATAGGCATCGATATTGACGCCGGTGATAATCTGTCCGTCACGCGTCCGCAGCGCCGCGCCCACCTCCTGCCATTCGTCGCGATACCGGCGATTGATGGCGTCGCGCGCCGCGTCAATCAATTCCTGATCCTTCTTGTTCAGCATCGAGGGAAGATCGCCTCTCTCATTTTCCAAGTTCCTTCAAGCCGAGCCGGATCAACTGCCGGGCGTCCGCCGTCTCCCCGGCGGTTCGCGCCGCGACCGCGATCGCGGCCGCGGCCTGCGGCTGAGCATAGCCGAGATTGACGAGCGCGGAGACGGCATCAGACACCGGCCGTGGCGCGCGCATCTCATCGAGCGCCCCGGACAACCGGATCACGGCGGGGTCGACAGCCCCGACCGCCGGGACCTTGTCCTTCAGTTCCGTGACGATGCGTTCAGCGACTTTCGGACCGACGCCGGGCGTGCGGGTGATCGCCGCCTTGTCACGCAGCGCAATGGCGGAGGCGAGATCGGCCGGCTGCAATGTTCCGAGAATGGACATCGCCACGCGCGTGCCGACGCCCTGGACCGTCTGCAACAAGCGGAACCATTCGCGATCAAAATCGGAGAGAAATCCGAACAAACGGATTTGATCCTCGCGGACGTGAGTTTCGATGGCGAGCGACACCGCCTGCCCTATCGGTGGCAGCGCCTGCAAGGTCCGCGCGGAACAATGCACCTCGTAACCAACTCCGTGCACATCGACGATGACGAAGTCCTCGCCATAGGCGTCGATGGTTCCGCGCAGTTTGCCAATCATGTCGTCGCCGCCTTCACCAGCGCGCTTTGCCGGTGATGGGCGTGCGTCACGGCGATGGCGAGCGCGTCGGCCGCGTCCTCGCTCGCCGGATCCGCCTTGGGCAACAGCACGCCAATCATCATACGAATTTGCGCCTTTTCACTGTGGCCGGCCCCCACGATCGTTTTCTTTACAAGATTGGGCGCGTATTCGGCGACGCTCACTCCGGCTTTCGCCGGAACCAGCAAAGCGATCCCGCGCGCTTGGCCGAGTTTCAGCGTCGCCGCGGCATCCTTGTTGACAAATGTCGCCTCCACGGCGGCTTCGTCGGGACGGAAATCATCAACAATACGAACAAGGCCTTCGTGAATGGACACCAAGCGCTCAGCCAGCGCTCTGCGCTCGTCGGTTGCGACCGACCCGCAGGCGACGAAGATCAGCCGATTGCCCTCGACGTCGACCACCCCCCAGCCGGTACGGCGGAGGCCCGGATCAATCCCGAGGATGCGAATCGTGCGCCGCATGCGATCCTTGATAGCGTCGGGGGGCGCACACGCCTAGCGCAGCGCACCCGGGCGGATCGGGGCATCGCATGCGCCCTCCTATCCGATTGAACCGATTAAGCTTTGATCGAGAGTGCGAGAACGGCTCAGGCGTTCATGCGCGCCATCAGTGCGTCGGAAATCTCAAAGTTTGCGTAAACGTTTTGAACATCGTCGTGCTCATTGAGCGTCTCGATCAGCCGCAGCAGCTTCTCGCCGTTCTCGTCATCCACGGAAACGGTATTTTGCGGCCGCCAAATCAACGCCACCTTACGGGGCTCCCCGAACTTCGCTTCCAGCACCTTCGCGACATCACGGAAGCCATCCTGCGAGCCATAAATTTCGTGCCCGGTTTCGGCCGACGTCACGTCGTCCGCACCGGCTTCAATGGCGGCCTCCAGCATGGCGTCGGCCGAGGCGACAGAGGCGTCAAATTCGACGACGCCGACCCGGTCGAACATAAAAGACACCGCGCCGGTTTCGGCGAGGTTGCCGCCATTTTTCGTGAACGTCGAACGTACGTCGGAGGCGGCGCGGTTGCGGTTGTCGGTGAGAACCTCGACGATGATCGCCACGCCACCGGGGCCATATCCTTCGTAGCGAATATCGTCGTAGGTCTCGGTATCGCCGCCGAGCGCCTTTTTGATCGCGCGTTCGATGTTGTCCTTCGGCATGTTTTCCGCACGCGCCGCAATGATCGCAGCGCGCAGCCGCGGGTTCATTGCGGGATCAGGCAGGCCGATCTTGGCGGAGACGGTGATTTCCCGCGCGAGCTTGCCAAACAGCTTGGATTTCGCCGCATCCTGCCGACCTTTGCGGTGCATGATGTTCTTGAATTGCGAATGTCCAGCCATGACGAGTGTTCCTGACGCGAGCTCTGCAAAGAAGGTTTCCGGCCGCCCGTCCGGCCGCGTTTTCGGAGATCCGGTTATCGTTGATCGCCTGCTCTATATGACAGCGCGCGGCCAATTTCCATCGGCTCGGCTACGCAAAAATCGGCCCTAGTCCCAGAAGGCCGGACGGGCCGGCTCAAGCCGCCCGCCCAGACGCACCGCGGCCACGCGGATCGCCAGACCGGTTGCGTCATTGGTCTCGACGGCGATGCCGCACAACGTTGCCGGACCGAGTGCGGCCTCGAATTTGGCGCTCGAGATGCGGCGCAGGAAACGCGTCAACGGTTCGTCCTTCACCATTCCGATGACGGAATCATAATCGCCGGTCATCCCGACATCGGACATGAAGGCGGTGCCGTTCGGAAGGATCTGATGATCGGCGGTCGGCACATGGGTGTGAGTCCCGACCACGAGGCTCGCTTTGCCGTCGACAAAATGCGCGACCGCCTGTTTCTCACTGGTGGCCTCGGCGTGAAAGTCGATGATTGTCACATCGGCCCCGGTCTTCAAAGGGCAAGCCAGAAGCTCGCGCTCGATGGCGGAGAACGGATCATCGAGCGGGTCCATGAAGGTGCGGCCCATGGCATTGATGACGAGCGCGCGGGCGCCGTTCTTGGCTTCAATCAGCGCCACGCCGCGACCCGGCGTCCCCTTTGGATAATTGAGCGGCCGGATCAATCGCGGGGCACGCCCGATAAAGACCAGCGCCTCGCGCTGGTCCCACGCGTGATTGCCAAGCGTGACCGCATCAGCGCCGGCTTCGATCAGCTCCTGATAGATCGCCTCGGTAATACCGAATCCGCCCGCCGCATTTTCACCGTTCACGATCACAAGATCGAGCCGCCAGGCGTTCACCAGCTTCGGCAGCTGTTCATAAACAGCCGTGCGGCCGCTGCGGCCGACCACGTCACCCACGAAAAGAATGCGCATCCGTCGACATCTTGCGGCAATCGATTTCCTCGTCTTCCGTTAGCACGAGATCGAGCCGGGCGTCGCGGGGGGTCACGGGCACCTCCGCAACTTCCTGGCATGCGAAGGCGAGCCCGATCGCGGTGACCGGCTTGCGTGTTCGCAGGAGCGTGATGGTCTTATCGTAGTAGCCGGCGCCATACCCGATGCGGTTGCCGCTGCGGTCGAACGCCAGCAAGGGAACGATCAACACATCGGGAAAGACCTGCGGTGCGTCCGCCAGCGGTTCGCGTATACCCCACACGCCGGAGCCGAGCGGCGCCCCAAAGCGCCATGCGCGCATCAGCAGCGGTTGACCGCGGCCCTGGACCACGGGCAGCGCCAAGCCCGCGCCGGCGTCTTCGAAGCGGCGCATGAGCGGCACGGGATTGAATTCGCTCTTCAAGGGCGAATATCCCGAGACCACCTGGCCGGTTACGACCGCAACCGGCAGTGCACGGGCGGAGACGGCCTCGGCCGCCGCGGCGCGGCGCTCCGGCGGCAACGCATCGCGGCGCGCGAGCGCGTCCTTCCGCAATGCCGTCTTGCACGCCTCGATCGATTCCGATTGTGCTGATTCCGATGGTGTCGGCGATATCATGACTGATGGTGATGGACTGGACTGATGGTGACGGACTGGTCGGCAAAAATGGAGTGCGGAGCCGCGATGGCCGTCGGAGAACTCGATCCCGGGTTCCCTACGAAAGTAGGTGGGCGCCATATGTCCGAGCCCACGGGCCCGGCCAGGGACAGCTCCCTTAAGGATCGATAAGGCCCCGGGGATAATGTCTCCTGACGCACCGCGCAGCCCCGCACGGCTAATGTAACGCGTGCCAGCCGCGGATTCCACCTTCGAAAATTTGGAAAATCGGGCGCCGATGTCGCGCCGGATGCTGCGACCTTAGCCGCTCGAGATACCTTCATGGTTGGCGGCGTGGTTGAGCTTCTTGACGACTTTCTCGATGCGCTCGGCGGCGGAATTGAAGGCCGTCGCGATTGCCACTTGCATCGACTGTGAACGATCTGCGGCGATCATGCGCGCATCCTGCAAGCTTCTGAGTTCGCCTTCGAGCACGCGCAGACGCTGGCCCGCTTCAGTCAGTTCGTCGGCGATTGTGAGCGCGGCCATGACGGTCAAACGCATGTCGCCGATCTCACCGAACTTGGCACGCAATTCGTCGATGCGCAGATCGAGATCGCGGGCAAGCCGCATCAGATGGCCCTCCTGGCCATCCTCGCAAGCCATTCGGTACTGGCGACCGTTGATGGTGACGCTGACTTGAGCCATCTGCGAAACTCGGAGGAATTGCCGGGAAGGATGGATCCCGCGTGTGTAGAAATTGCGACGAGTACGGCGCGCTTAGTTCTGCTGGGAGCGGCTAGCTAAGCATTTCAGATCGTGACGCGCGTACTTTGCGAAGGGTTGGCTGCGATGTCAGCGGTCCTCTCAGTGGTCTTGCGCATCCAATACCGCACGGATTGTTTCGATGGCGGCGTCGAGGCGTTGCACGGCCTCGCGATTTGTCGTCTCCAGTCGGCGCGCGCGCGCGACGGCGGCATCGAGGTCGCTCGCAAGTTGTGAGCGGTCGATGCCCAGAGCGTGGATCTGGTCGGCGACCTCGTTGTGAGAATGGTCGTCTTCGAGCCGACGTTCGAGCGCGGCCTCGAGCGCCTTGAGGGCCGACTGCAGACGCCTGGTCGCTCCGTCAACGACGTTCGTGTCGCTCATCATTGCCCTGTTCAGCACCTCGCGCCGGGGCTACCGGCGGACCAGGAGGTAAATTTCTTTCTTCGGCAAAGAGTTACGGATATCAGCTTACGTGTTGTCGAGGCTGCCCGTCAACGCGGGCGCAGCACGATGTGGATGCGGGGCGCGCGTTGACAGCAAGGCGTCACATGCTATCAGTCCGCGGCCTCGGACGGTGAGTTCCGGATCGTGGCTCCCGTTGAACCGTCGGTCACATCTGACGACACCGGGCCTTGTCCCAATTGCCTCGGCATGCTGTCCGACGTCCACCCCGAGACAGGAGTTTCATGACCTCGCGTGCTGAGCACGACCGCTTGGCAAATGCCCTCAGGGCACTGGCCATGGATGCCGTGGAACAGGCGAAGTCAGGCCACCCTGGTTTGCCGATGGGTGCCGCGGATATCGCGACCGTCCTGTTCACGCGTTTCCTGAAATTTGATGTTGCTGATCCGACCTGGCCCGATCGCGACCGATTTGTGCTGTCGGCCGGCCACGGATCGATGCTGATCTACGCGGTGCTGCATCTCCTCGGTTACGAGGCGATGACGATCGGCGAACTCCAGCGCTTTCGGCAACTCGGCTCGCTCACTCCCGGGCATCCGGAATATCACCACACGCCGGGCGTCGAGACCACGACGGGGCCCCTTGGCCAAGGTCTTGCCAATGCGGTCGGGATGGCGATCGCCGAACGGCACCTTGCTGCAATATTTGGCGCCGACGTCGTTGACCACCGCACCTATGCGCTCGCCTCCGATGGCGACCTGATGGAAGGCGTGAGCCAGGAAGCGATCGCGCTCGCCGGACACATGCGCCTCAGCAAACTCGTCGTGTTGTTCGACGATAACGGCATCTCGATCGACGGCCCGCTGCAGCTCGCCGATTCTGTTGATCAGGTGCAACGGTTTCAGTCCGCCGGTTGGGCTGCGTGGCGGATCGACGGCCATGATCCAGAAGCCATCGCCGCGGCGATCGAACAGGCAAAAAGCTCGGATCGACCATCGCTCATCGCTTGCCGCACGACCATCGGGTTTGGGGCACCCACCAAAGGCGGCACGGAAAAGGCGCATGGTTCGCCGCTGGGCGCGGATGAGATTGCCAAGGCGCGCGAGCGACTCGGCTGGACGTCGCCGCCGTTCGAATTGCCTGCCGACGTGCGCGACGCCTGGCGCGCGGCAGGACAGCGGGGCCAATCTGCGCGGGGCGCGTGGGACACGCGACTGAACGCACGCGACGCCGCGACGCGCGCGGAGTTTGCGCGCCGCGTGCGCGGTGAGCTGCCGAAGGACAAACTGCCCGCGGTCACCCGCGCGTTGAAACAGACGCTGGCGGGCGCGCCGAAGGAGATAGCGACGCGCAGCTCATCGGAGTTCGCGCTCGAAGCCTTGATACCGGCAATCCCGGAGATGATCGGAGGATCGGCGGATCTCACCGGCTCGAACAACACCAAACTGAAGGGCATGCCGGTCTTTTCCCCGACCGAGCCGGCCGGGCGCTTCATTCATTTCGGGGTGCGCGAGCACGGCATGGCCGCCGCCATGAACGGCATGGCTCTGCACGGCGGCGTGATTCCCTATTCAGGGACATTCCTGGTTTTTTCCGATTATTGCCGCCCCGCCATTCGGCTCGCCGCGCTCATGGGCCAGCGGGTCATCCACGTCATGACGCACGATTCCATTGGTCTTGGCGAAGATGGCCCGACGCATCAGCCGGTGGAGCATCTTGCGGCGTTGCGCGCGATTCCCAATCTGCGCGTCTATCGTCCATGCGACGCGGTCGAGACGGCCGAGTGTTGGGAGCTCGCGCTCGCCCGCAAAGACGGTCCGAGCATTCTCGCACTCACACGGCAAAACGTTCCGCAATTGCGCAGGGCGTTCGACGCTGACAATCGCTGCGCGGGCGGCGGCTACGAACTGTTCGCCAGCGACGGCGGCAAAGCGGACGTCACCGTGTTCGCGACGGGTTCGGAGGTCGCCATCGCCAGCGAGGCGCGGCACCTGCTTGCAAAGCAGGGGGTCGCTGCCCGCGTCGTCTCGGTCCCGTGCATGGAGTTGCTGTTGGCGGCGCCGACGGCGACGCGCCGAAAGGTCATCGGCACCAGCCGCGTGAAGGTTGCGGTCGAGGCCGCCATCCGTCAGGGGTGGGACGCGATCATCGGCCGCGACGGCCTGTTCGTCGGGATGACCGGGTTCGGCGCAAGCGCCCCGTACAAGGAGCTTTACAAGCAATTCGGAATTACCCCCGAAAGGGTCGCGGAATCGGCATTAAGGAAACTAAAAAAGACGTGAGCCAATCACTATTTTCACAAGGATTGCCCCTCGGCAATCGCATGGTACAGACGCTATAGAGACGCGCGGCAGAGAGGCCCGCCGGCGGCGCAACCGGGAGCGAAGCAGAATGTCAGTTCGTGTTGCCATTAACGGTTTTGGACGCATCGGGCGAAACGTCTTGCGCGCCATCGTGGAGGCGGAACGCAGCGATATCACCGTTGTCGCCATTAACGATCTCGCCCCGGTCGAGACCAATGCGCACCTGCTGCGCTTCGACTCCGTGCATGGACGCTTTCCCGGAGAGGTGAAGGTGTCAGGCGACAGCCTCGACTGCGGCGTCGGACCGATCAAGGTCACCGCCATCAAGGACCCGACACAACTTCCATGGAAGGACCTCGGCGTCGACGTTGCGCTGGAATGCACCGGCATCTTCACCTCGAAAGACAAGGCGGAGGCGCATCTCAAGGCCGGGGCCAAACGGGTGCTGGTTTCGGCGCCTGCCGACGGCGTCGATCTTACGGTGGTTTACGGCGTCAACCACGACAAGCTGACGAAGGACCACAAGGTCGTGTCCAACGCCTCGTGCACGACGAACTGTCTCGCACCGGTCGCAAAAGTTCTCAATGATGCGGTCGGGATCGAAAAGGGCTTCATGACGACGGTCCACGCCTACACCAACGATCAGCCCTCGCTCGATCAGGTGCACAAGGACCTCTACCGCGCCCGCGCCGCCGCACTGTCGATGATTCCAACGTCCACTGGTGCGGCGAAAGCGGTTGGGCTCGTGCTGCCGGAGCTTGCCGGCAAGCTCGACGGCGTCGCCATCCGCGTTCCGACGCCGAACGTATCAGTTGTCGATTTCAAGTTCGTCGCCAAACGCAAGACGTCGAAGGATGAGATCAACGCGGCGGTGAAACGCGCGTCGGAACAGCAACTCAAAGGTATACTCGGCTATACCGTCGCGCCGAACGTGTCGATCGACTTCAACCACGACCCACATTCGTCGGTGTTTCACATGGACCAGACCAAAGTCTTGGAAGAGACATTGGTGCGCGTGATGTCGTGGTACGATAACGAATGGGGCTTTTCCAATCGCATGGCCGACACCGCGGTGGCGATGGGAAAGCTCATCTGACAGCCGCTGCCGGGGGGCGGTGATGTTCCGTACGCTCGATGAAGCCGACGTGGGCGGCAAGCGCGTGCTGATGCGCGTGGACCTCAACGTTCCGATGGAGAACGGAAACGTCTCCGACCGCACACGGATCGAGCGCACCGCCGCGACCATCATCGAAATCGCCGACAAAGGCGGCAAGGTCATTCTGCTGTCGCATTTCGATCGCCCGAAGGGCCGCGATCCCAAATTTTCGCTCAAGAGGATTGCCGCCGCGGCTGCACAGATCGTCGGACGACCGATCTCATTTGCCGATGATTGCATCGGCAGCGCGGCGCAAGCCGCCGTCGGCGCGATGAAGCCCGGTGATATCTTATGTTTGGAAAATACGCGTTTTCACGCGGGCGAAGAGAAGAACGAATCCTCCTTCATCGCTGAGCTGGCAAAGCTCGGGGATATTTGGGTCAATGACGCGTTCTCCGTCGCCCATCGCGCGCACGCCTCGACCGAGGGGCTGGGCCGCAAGCTGCCGGCGTTTGCCGGCCGCACGATGCAGGCCGAACTCGACGCGTTGACCAAAGCGCTTGAATCTCCCGCCCGTCCGGTGGCGGCAATTGTCGGTGGCGCGAAGGTGTCGACCAAACTCGCGCTGTTGGGAAATCTGATCGCCAAAGTGAATGTGCTGATCATCGGCGGCGGTATGGCAAACACGTTTCTTGCGGCGCTCGGCAAAAACGTCGGCCGGTCGCTGGCGGAGCGAGACCTGGCGGCGACCGCGCTTGAAATATTGGCCAAGGCAAAGTCGCATCATTGCGAGATCGTTCTTCCCATCGATGCGGTAGTTGCGCAAAAATTCGAGGCGCACGCGCCCTCGCGCGTGGTGGCAATCGAGAGCGTCGGGGCAGATGACATGATCCTCGACATCGGGCCGCGCAGCGTCGAGCATGTGGTGTCGGTTTTGGCACGGGTGAAAACGCTGGTGTGGAACGGCCCGTTCGGCGCCTTCGAGCTCGAGCCCTTCGACAACGGTACGGTGGAAGTGGCGGAAGCCGCCGCCGAGCTGACCGAGGCCGGCAAACTGGTGACGGTTGCCGGCGGAGGAGATACAGTTGCCGCACTCAACAGCGCAGGCGTCGCCGACCGCCTGACCTATTTGTCGACGGCCGGCGGGGCGTTCCTTGAATGGATGGAGGGTCGAACCCTGCCCGGGGTCGAAGTGCTGAGAACGAGGTGAGGCGAAATAACGCGGCGCTCCTTTTTTTGGATTTGCACGTATTGAGAAGTGCGCCCTTGAGAAATGCGCCCTGCGCTGACGTCCACCGCAAGCCGCCGATGTGAGGAGAATGCGATGAAGCTCGCCGAATTGAATAAAATCGCAGAAGCAATGGTCGCACCCGGACGCGGTATCCTGGCCGCCGATGAATCTTCGGGCACCATCAAAAAGCGCTTCGATGGCATCGGCGTTGAAAGCACGCCCGACAGCCGGCGTGACTATCGCGAGCTGCTGTTTCGCTCGAACGAGGCGATGTCAAAATATATCTCCGGCGTGATTCTCTACGATGAGACCATCTGGCAAAAGGCCAAGGATGGAACGCCGCTCGTTGACGTCATCAGCCGCGCCGGATCGATTCCAGGTATCAAGGTCGATGAAGGGACGAAACCGCTGCCGAATTGCCCCGGAGAGCTCATCACCGTCGGCCTCGACAAGCTTTCGGACCGGTTGCCCAAATATTATGAGCAAGGCGCGCGGTTTGCGAAGTGGCGCGCGGTCATCGATATCGCCCCGGGCATTCCTTCATACGCCTGCATCCACACCAACGCGCATGCGCTCGCGCGTTATGCGGCGCTTTGCCAGAATGCGCAGATCGTACCGATCGTCGAGCCCGAGGTCCTGATGGACGGCGATCACGATCTCGATCGCTGCTATGAGGTGACGGAGTTCGTTTTGAAGGAGACTTTCCAGCAACTCTATTACCAGCGCGTTGCGCTCGAGGGCATGGTGCTCAAACCGAACATGGTGGTGCCGGGCAAGAAAAACGGCAAGAAGGCCACGGTCGAGGCGGTCGCGGAAAAGACGATCAAATTGTTGAAGGCCTGCGTGCCGGGTGCAGTGCCGGGCATTGCGTTTCTGTCGGGCGGACAATCGGACGAGGAAGCAACCGCGCATCTCGATGCGATGAACAAGATGGGCCCGCTGCCCTGGAAGCTGACCTTTTCTTATGGCCGCGCGCTGCAGGCCGCACCGCAAAAGGCCTGGAGTGGAAAGAGCGAAAACGTTGCGGCGGCGCAACGCGCGTTTGCCCACCGTGCACACATGAATGGACTGGCGGCGCTTGGTCAGTGGAAACCTGATCTCGAAAAGAAGGCGGCGTGATACCGGGCGCCCTGCGAATGGCGAGCCCGCTCAACCTTACCGTCCGCATTCGCGCCCGCAATTCCGCCTGATTGCCGGATCAATCGAGCAGCCATGGGGTCGCAACGGAACCTGGTCGATCCGCGTCCATCACCTCGCCTCTGTGTCGTGACTCCACGCACGGGCGACGCGGACGCGCTTGTCACGGGACTCGTCGAGATTCTCGACACCGGCATCGTTTCGGCCGTGATTGCGCAGCTCGCCGGGCCGGACGAGGATTCATTGATCAGTCAAGCGCAAGTGCTGCGCGCGCCGGTGCAGGCGAGCGGCGCGGCACTCGTGATTGACGGTCATCCGGAGATCGTCGTTCGCGCCGATGTCGACGGCGCTCACATCGGCGATATCAGTGCATTGCCATCGGCGCTCGATCTGCTCAAACCTGCATCGATCGTCGGCGCCGGCGGACTCAAAACGCGCCATGATGCGATGTCTGCCGGCGAGGCCGGAGCCGACTACGTGATGTTCGGCGAGGCCGACGCGCTCGGGCATCGACCGTCGTTTGACGCTATCCGCGAACGCGTCGCGTGGTGGGCGGAGGTGTTCGTGGTTCCCTGCATCGCCTATGCGGAAAGCCTTTCCGAGATCGATGCACTGTGCGCTGCTGGAGCCGATTTCATCGCGGTCCAGGACTTGGTGTTTTCCAATCCGCAAGGGGCGCGCGCGGCGGCCCGCGATGTCAAATCCCGGCTCGACGCATGGGAGACGGCCGCATGAGCAAATGGCTGCGCTCATTCATGACGGGCGTGAGCGCCTGTACCGTCGCGCTCATGCTGATCGATCCAGGCCTGGCGCAAACACCGGCGATCAAACCTCCGGCCGCGCAAAAGAAGCCGCCGGCAACCTCGACATCCACTGCGGGCACGTCCACTTCGGGTACGTCCACTGCGGGTACGTCCACTACGGCCACTTCGCCGAATGCCGCCGGACAGGCCGACCTCGCCTTCGGCGCCTATCAGCGCGGCTACTATCTCACGGCGTTTACCGAGGCGACGAAGCGGGTCAACGCAACCGGCGACGTCAAAGCGATGACGCTGCTGGGCGAGCTCTACGCCAACGGCTACGGCGTCGCCAACGACGATAAAAAAGCCGCCGAGTGGTACCGCATGGCGGCGGACCGCGGCGATCGCGAAGCGATGTTCGCGCTCTCCATGTTCTACCTGGGCGGGCGCGGCGTCGCGCGCGACCGCGACGCGATGGTGAAGTGGTTGCAGGCGGCGGCGAAGCTCGGCCACTCCGCTGCGGCCTATGATCTCGGTCTGCTTTATCTGGTGGTCTAGGTGTCGTTGTACGTGGGATCCCCGGGTACCGAGCTCGAA
>AmSFosDRAFT_100110_pt1 | contig 14868 bp, 9 predicted proteins | sample FosCloommunities_FD_10275 | JGI IMG/M metagenome (IMG submission 10275)
TTCGAGCTCGGTACCCGGGGATCCCACGTACAACGACACCTAGACCACGTCGCATCCTTTGACTCCTGGCAGGCGGGAAGGTGTCGACAATCTTACAAGGATGGCTCCCGTATCGTAGCCTTTCGGGGCGGCCGGAGCAATCAGGAAGTTGCCTTTCGGACCGCACGGCCCAGTCGATCCAGTGAGCAAAGGCACGCGGCCCGCGGACCAACGACGCGCAACGTCCGCATCTCGACAACGACAGGCGTTTTCGCTAGCTCGTAGTTCCAGAGGCGGTCGCGCCGGCCGGGATAAACGAGCACGGCCCGGAGGACGCCCAGGGCCGTGCAGTAGGCCAGCACCTGGTAGACGTCGGAGGTCAGCCCAGTCCCATTCTTCCACTTCGTGTCGAGGACCGCAATCGGCAAGCCGTCGCGCTGGATCACGATGTCGGGCCGCATCTTTAATTGGGGCCGTCCCGCACTGGCCCGGGTGACGACACAGGTTGGCTGCAGGGCGACGTGGCAAGGGCTTTCGGCCAGGGTGCGCGCGATACCGGCACTGACGTAGTGCTCAAAGACACGTTCCATGTCGAGCAGGAAAGCGGGGCCGGGCATGGTGCCCGATGCTTGTCCCGGTGCCAGAGCGTCGAAGAGCAGCCGGCACAGATCGAGCAGCGGGCGGTAGGCTTGCGTGAGTCGATCCGGAGCCGCGGCCTCGAAGGTTGCGTGATCCAGAAGAATCAAGCTCACGTCATCAAAAGCGCGCAGGGAGCGGCCCAGGACGGCGCGGGCGCCGTCACCGATCAGGGACGAGCGCACTACCATTTCCGCCGTGGCCTTCGCCAATTGGTTGCAAAGCACATCGGCCGTGAATTCCTCATAACGGCAATGCAGGCGGTCTCTTCGACCGTTCGGGGCGCGCAGCTGGGCGGGCAGGTCGAGCTGGCCGTGCAGGAAAGGGCCGCTTTCCATCCGTTCCGCATAGGCCCGGTGCAGGCCGGCCGTTGCCCGCTCGGTGAGCAGCTGTGCCAGGCGGACCGCGAGAAAATCGAGCGCCGCGTCCCCGGCTTCCGGCCTGACCTGGTCTTCGGTCGCCAGGATGGTCGCACTGGGATCGAGCAAGTGAAAGAGATTCGGTAGGGGAATCTTCGGCCGAATCACCACGCGACAGCCGGGGCCGACAATGGTTCCGATGTGGCCCGTCGCCGTCAGCCGATAGCGGCCGCGCTGGTAACTTGGGACAAGGCGAATGTGGGCCCGGTGCCGATCGAGCAGGAATGTAACATCCTCCGCACTCAGGCGGCATTCGGCGGGAGAGCGCTCGGTAAGGACGTGGCTCCGTATTGTCCGCTCGGACATTGACGTTCACCTACCCTGGCGACGGAATCTCCTGGCGTCGCCGGTTCGTGGGTCTTGTGTCGTCGGCCAGGAGTCGTTCCAGCGTGAAGCCGGCGACGCATTCGGGTTGGCCGGAGAAATACTCGTTTAGCAACGGCTCGACCTGGTGTTCCCAGACGGCACGCAGGCGCACCTCGTTGAGGTCCGGCACCATGAAGTAACTGTGGCCCACCTGGAAGGCCGGGCCTCGCTCGGCGCGGAGGCGAGCGTTCAGGCGCTCGAAGAGGTCCACTACCGAAGCCGCGAAGGCCGTCCCCTGCCCCGGCGGATGGGCCCGCATCCAGGCGGCCAGCACAGTCGCGTCAGGCGGCATCTCCAGGAAGGAAAAGCGACGCCGTAGGGCCTGATCGACCAGGGCCACCGAACGGTCGGCCGCGTTCATCGTGCTGATGAGATACAGGTTGGCCGGCAGTCGAAATTCGCGTTTGGAGTACGGTAGCTGCACCGATTGACCGCGGTATTCCAGCAGGTAGAGCAGTTCGCCGAAGACGCGCGGCAAATTACCGCGGTTGATCTCGTCGATGATGAGGACAAATGGTTCCGCAGGCTGGCGGGCGGCCTCGGCGGCGAAGGCGCACAGCAGCCCGTCCTCGACGGGGTAGGTCACGTCGTGCCGGCCATTCGTCTCGACGGAGCGAACCTTGATCCCTTCGACGAATTCTTCGTAGCTATACGCGGGGTGGAACTGCACCAGGCGCACCGCTTCATTGCGTCCGCCGGTGATCAGGCGGGCCAGGCAGCGGGCCACGTGCGTCTTGCCTGTTCCGGGCACGCCCTGCAAGATCAACTGCCGTTTCATGTCGAGCAGAGTTCGCGCGCGGCGCAGCCAGTCAACACTGAGGAATGTGGCACGGAGGAAGTCGGCTTCTGTGGTGCGGTCGGGTGTGTCCCCACCGGCGCAGCGCCGCAGTACCGGCCGCGGGTCCGCTTCCACGGCACAGGCGTAGAGAGGAAGCAAGCGATCAAACGTGAGCAGAATGTCGCCCACGAGGTCATCCGACTTGAGCAGGCCCGCGTTGGCGGAGAGGAACTTGGAGACGGCCAGGCGACGGGTACCGACTCCTCGATGACCGGCCTGCTCCGCCGGACTGATCCAGTGGCTCAGAGAATCGGACCCGGCCCGGCCCTCGACAATGGGAGGCGGGGCGCAATTATCGGCGACGGTATCCTCTCTGGAACCGCCTTCGAGGAGCACGGTGTCATCTTCCTCGATGGCCGGCATAGCTGGCGCTGTTGCAAGGTCATCCAGTTCCTCAACCGTCCCGAAACGAAATTCGGCACCGGCCCCGTTGTCGAAGAGAATGCGCTTGAGGATTTCCGCGTGTTCGACGACCTGAGGACAGAACGTCTGGCCTGCTGTGCGAGCATCACGGCCGAGACAGAGACCGTAACTCAGCCCGGCCGCGCTGAGCCGCACGAAGAATTGCACCTCGCCTCGCCGCGCCGCGCGGTCGCGGCGATAGAACGTGATCCACAGGTCTGTGTGATAGGGCACCGAACGGCCATAGTCATTCTTGACGATGCTGGTCAGCGCCCGGCCGCTGCGCGCCTCGGTCTCCAGCACCCAGCCCCATTCGCCACTGAGCACTGGCTTGATGTAGCGCTCTGCCAGGGCCTGACAAAGTTCGCGCATCGGTGCGGCGACGGCGAATCGATAGCGCTCGCGCTGGCCGGCCATCCAGTCGCGGCGGTTGTTGTCGGCCAGCTCGCGCAGAAAACGGAAAGTATCGGCACAGAAGCCGCCAAAGCGCGTTGGCCCAGGGGATGGAGACTCCGGAGCCGGTGCAAGAGCCGCCAGCAGCGCAGGCACCTCGAAGGGGTGCAACCGCTGACCCTCGCGCAGTCGAATGATGCCCTCATTGAACAGGCGGTAGCGCTCGGCCTCGGGCAAGTAATGGTCCGCGCCATCGCTCAGTGCCGCGAATCCCTGGCGGGAGGCTTCGTCCCACGGGTAGTAGCGAGACGGGTCTTTCAGATGGAGCACCGCCGCGGGCAGCCACAGCCCAGCGCCGGGGATCGGATCACTGCGCCAGAAGCGATCGAGCATTTCATAGGCATCGTCGGCTTCCCAGATTCGGCCGAGCCAGAGCGTGAGTGCCTCGGACTCGTCGGCCCAGCTCACCGGGGCGCGTCGATGGCCGGCCGGATCGGCAACGGCCAGGGCCGCTCCAAGTCGCAGCCCGTCCTCGGTGGCCAGGCCTTTCTCCAGGTGCCGCTGCGCATCGTGCAGCTCCCGGCCGCGCTCTTTCACTCGGCCACGCAGAGGCAAGCGTGAACGCTCGCGCCGAACAACAGCAGTCAGGATCAGCGCCTGCGTCCGACCGCTAAACAGGTCGCGCCCCTGCATGGTTGCGACGAGGCTAAGGAAGTGATCGATGTGCAGCGCAGTTAGGCCCGGGGCCTGGGCGCGAAGTTGGGCATAAGCCTGTCGTAGCGTCTCGTAGACTCGGCCGGGTGAGCCTTCTGAGTTGCCCCCAATCAGCTCGATGCGACTCAGGCCCGCGACAACGGAGGGCGTCCAGGCCGGTTGTACCACGGGGTCAATGGCCTGGAACAGGCCGGACCAGAACGACGGACTGAGGCCGGGCACGCGGTAGATGCCGTCGGACGCCAGGCAACGATTCACCTTCAAAGCGAGCGGATCAGTGCTGCGCCGCAGATGGGCCACGGCATGACGAAGCAGGCCTGAGCGACGGCGCAGTGCCTCGCTCTGCAAGGCCGGCGGTGCGCACGCCTCATAGAAGGCGAGGAGTGCTGCTTGAAACTCGTCTTCATCGGCTTCGTCGAGAAATGGATCGTGCAGGAGACCCTCTGGAGCAGCTAGAATTGCCTGGAAGCGGTTGCCCAGCTGCGGCAGTTGGCACAGGTGCGTCGCACTGGGAACACCTACATCGACGTAAGCGCGAAGCAGGGGGCCGGCAGGAAGATGATCCGAACGAAACCTCATGGCAAGTCCTTCGCCCCGGCCAGAATTCCTTGATTTTCTGTGCAGCTGCGCGCCCCGGATATTATAGCGGATTCCAGCTGCGCACGTCGGCGCCACTACTTTTCGGGCCTTGACCGGTTTCGAAATCCGAAAGGGATCCCTATTCTCCGGCTTCCCGGTTGATCTTTGTCCCGTCGGCCCCTACGCTGGATTCGCCCCGGTGGACAGGCATGACTCGGGGAGCGCTTCCCTGTTGATCGGATGACATCTCATGGCCGAACCCGCCCCCGTGCCGGCGTCTTACGAGGCGTACCAGGCCCGCAAGTATCTGCCCGAACTGGATGGCCTTCGCGCTGTCAGCGTGCTTGGCGTGATCACCGTTCACATGCACGACGACGTCTGGGGCTGGCTGGGCGGCTGGCTCGGCGTGACGGTGTTCTTCGTTCTCAGCGGCTATCTAATCACCACGCTGGCCCTGCGCGAGGAACGGCAGCGCGGCTCGTTGTCGCTCGGCGCGTTTTACATTCGACGTTGCTTTCGAATCTTTCCGCTCTATTACGTCACGCTGGCGATCTACTGCGTGCTAATCCTCGGCATCGGACTCAATCCGGAGAAACGGCCGCAGCTGCTGGGGGCCCTGCCCTGGTATCTGCTGTATCTGCAGGAGGTGCCCTACTCCTTCGGTATCGATGGGGTGAAGGCGAACCTGCCCTTCTACCAGAGCTGGTCGTTGGGCATTGAAGAGAAGTTCTACCTCGTCTGGCCGGTGCTGGTGTTCGTGCTCTGGCGCGGCCTGGCGAACGTGCGGCTTTACGGCAGCATCGTGCTGGTTCTGTTATTCGCCGCCACACCGTACTTTGTCGGCAGCGACGGGCTCGCGGCCTGCCTCTTCTGGTACTACCAGATCCTGATCGGCTGCGTGCTGGCTCTGTTAATGGAAGCCCCGCGCCACTTCGAGAAACTGCGCTTTCTCGGCGGTGGTCCCTGGCCCTGGCTGACATTGCTTGTCCTGGTGGCCCTGCATTGTTCCTTCGCGATCCTCTCACATCGACCGGACCTTGGATATGTGGTGCTCTTCCTCTACAGCGTGGCGGTGACGCCGTTCCTCGTCAGCATGCTCTTAAGCGATGGGCCGATCCGGCGCATCCTGGGCTGGGGGCCGCTGGCTTTCATCGGCAGGTTGTCGTATGGCATTTACCTGTTGCACATTCTCTGTCTGAATGTGGCTCAGAAGGTCTTCCCACCTCACACAGGGAGCTTCGCAGTCAGCCTTGGCGCTTATCTACTGGCATGCGTAATTTCGGTGATGGTGGCTTACGGATTTCATCGGATCCTGGAGAAGCCGCTGATCGAAGTAGGCCGGCGCTGGTCGAAACGGGTGATGAGCAAGGAAAAGGCGGAAGCGGTCGGCGCGGGGGCGTGAGAATTTACCAAGCCGCGAGCGGCAAATCAGGGAGACGCGACCTTTTCCAGCGTCTCCTCGAACAGGCGCGTTGCGTCGTCCCAGGTGAAGCGCGTCGCGGTCGCCCGCGCCTTTTCGGACATGTCGCGCCACTTGGTGTCGGGCATCGTGCAAATCTTGTTGATCGCGTCCGCCATCGCCCGCGCGTCGCCCGAGGGGACGAGCAGACCGCCGCCCTGGGCGATTAGCTCGGGGGCGGCCCCGGCGGGCGTGCCAATCACCGGCGTCCGGCAGGCCATCGCCTCCAGCACCGGCAGGCCGAAGCCCTCCCAGCGCGTGCCGAACAGCCAGGCGTCGCAGCGTGTGTATAGATCGCGCACCGCCTGATCGCGGGCCTTGAGAGTGAAGTCCGCACCGGCCGGCAGCGGCAGCGATTCGACCACCGGCTCGTTGCCCATGCACACAAGGCTCAGGCCGGGCACATCCTTCGCAGCAAGGTCGAACGCTCGCAGGCTGACGTCGGTGCCCTTGTTTTGCTTGGTCGCATACGTCAGCCCGACCGTCGGCACCTGCTGCTTGCCGCGCGGCGGCGCGTCGAAGCGCTCGGCATCCACGCTATTGGGCACGAGGACCGACGATTGGCCGTACTGGTTCTGTAGCACGTCGCGCAGCCAGTGCGAGATCGTGATCTTGGCGAGGGGCAGACGATAGGCGGCGTCGATGCGCTCGCGCGGGCCACCCCAGGTCTCGTGGTCCTGCACGAAATGGACCCGCACTCCCTTGGCCCGCGAAAGGGCATTGACCCATTCGGCCGTTTCCCACCAGGTGGCGATCACCACGTCGGCGTCGGGCAGGTCGCGGTCGGTGATGGGGCCGGCGTGATCCAGACGGCGCAGCTCCACATTGAGGCCGTCGAAGTGCGACGGCTGATGGTCCTTCGCGGCCAGCCAGTGTTTCTCCTTGACGAGGGCCCGAACGCGGTCGCGCAATGACGGCGCCTCCGGGCGTACGGCAACAGCGACAACCGTGTGGCCGCGCTGCTTCAGCCGCTCGGCGTAGATGGCGATGACCCGGTTGCCACCGGACATGTCCAGCGGCGGCAGGACGAAGGTGATGCGCATGGTTCCTGCCGTCAACCCTCCGCTTTCGGCCGCAGTACCAATTTGCCCCGCGACCACCAGGCAAGTCCGACGCCCCCCCAGAGGGCCGTCACAATCACCCCCTGGCAAACTAGCAACAGCAGTTGTTGCCAGCGGGCCAGCGGATTCGGCACCGAGCCGAGGATGGCACTCGCCGCCTGTTCGCCGGCCCAGGAGCCGAACAGAGCGATCAGGATGATAAACCCGGACAGCGCGAGGTCGTATCCCCAGCCTGAAAGGCCGCGGGCCCGGGCCATGATCACCATTGCCAGGTAGCGGGCCAGATCGGAGGCGACGAAGCCGCACACCATTCCCCGAAACGCCTCTTCCGGCCCTCCTTGCTGATGGCCAAGCCAGTAGCCGAGCGGCACAAAGATGATCAGTCCGGTCAGCTTGGTGGCATTGCTGAGCATGACCGTGCGCGGCTGGCCCAGTGCCAGCATCGAGGCCCCAAGCACACTCTCCAGCATGCTGAACCAGGCGCCGACGGCCAGGAACTGAATGATCCAGGCCGCTTCGAAGAAATCGGGCGGATACAGGAAGCGGACCGCTGCTGGGCCCGTCACCCAGAGTCCACAGGCCAGAAGACCCGCGAGGCCCGCCACCGTGCTATGGACCCGGCCGAACTCGCGAAAGATATCACGGCCGGCCTGGAGAAGGCGACTGTATACGGGAAACACCATCTGGGCACCCAGCGTGCTCATCAGAGTTGTGGCGATGGCCGCCAGGTTGACCGCATAGTAATAGACGCCGAGCTGCTCCTGTCCAGTCAGCCGGCCGACGATGAGCCGGTCCGACTGCGAGCCGAGGAAGGTGAAGATGGTGCCGAGGAAGATCCATTTGCCAAAGTGCACCAGTTCGGTCAAGGCGGTGCGGTCCCAGCGGAACCAGTTGCGATAACCCGGAATGATGAAATGACTGGCGATGAGTTGCACCAGCGCCCCGGCCGTCGGCCCGGCAATCATCGCCCAGGCCGTCCGGTGATAGTAAGCGTAGGTCAAAGTGACACCGGTTCCCAGCACGGTGGTACCGACCTCTATAAGCACCAGCCGGCCGCGGTGCAGATGTCGGCTTAGGGCGAAGAGCGACGTCGAGTTGAAGCCGCCAATCAATTCGATCAGGCCCACCGCGGGCAGCAGAAGTAGCAATTCCGGCTCGGGATGGGGAAGGGCGAACATGCTGACCGGCCAGGCCAGAATAGATGCGCCCACCAACAGGATGCCGCCGCGCATGATTTGCAGCGTCCAGGCGGTGTTGTAAAAGTCGGGCTCATCGCCGCGCTGGCTCTGAACGAGCGAGGTGCCAATGCCCACATCGGTGAACATGTGCAGGCCAGTGATGAACGTGTAGACCAGCGCGATGAGGCCGATAACTTCACGTCCGAGCAGCCGGGCGAGAATAATGCTGGAACCGAGGCGGATGATGAGCGTGCTGCCGTAGCCGAGCAGCGTCCACATGCCGGCACTGATGGCGGCCTTCTTCATGCCGCCGGATGGTTGCTTTTCCACAGAGGGAACTTCAACGTCCGGGGTCGGGCTGGCCGCGGCGACGTGGCCGGTCGGAGGCGGAAGCTTTACTGTCAGTTCATCGCACGACTCTACCGCAGGCAGGACGCCCGCCCGAATTGCATCGACCTGCGCGGCCGGGCCTTCATCCGCGTCGAGCGCCGGCGGGATCGGCAGCGGGCCCGCATTGGGGGCGCGGTCCGCACTGCCCGGCGGAGAATGAGCAATCACTCCTTCGGGCGGCGCCCCTTCTTCGGGGCTCGGCGGAGCGGAGTCGTTTGGCGTGCTCATGTCGGTCCTGGGCTGCTCATCAATGCGAAAGGGGTGGCGTGGGACGCTCAAACCGGGGCGGGCGTTGTGGACGCCTCGGCCGCCGCCTCGTTGACGGGGTCCTTCAGCGTCTTGACCACGCGAGCCGGCGCTCCGACGGCAACCGAATACGGCGGCACGTCCTTCAACACGACCGAGTTGGCCCCGATGGCGCTGTCGTGACCAATGACCACATCGCCAAGGATGCAGACTCCGCAGCCGATGTCCACGCGGTCCTCGATCACCGGAATCTCGTGGTTGACATCGCGGCGAGCAACGCCGAAGGTTGTGCAGTGGCGGATGTGGCAGTCGTTGCCGATGGAGCGGGCGTGCAGGATCATGGCGCTATGGTGCCACAGCCGTACCCGCCGTCCGACCTTGGTAATCTGCGGCAGCGTGATGCCGCAGGTCCATTCGACCCATTTGTGCAGGAAGCGATACATCAACGTCAGCGGCGCTCGTACGATTCTCCAACGAAAGCTCATCCGCCAGTTCCCGAAGCGGTGAACCGCCACGGCCCAGAAACCCTGGTCGAGGACATCGTTGTCGTGCGTCCGTAGGTCCTCGCGCAACAAGCCGAAGAAGCCGATGTCCGGCGGGTTGTAGTTGGCGTCGCCCCGGGCGAGGGGTTGCGGCGAACGTTTGGGGGGCGCATCGGACATGAGCACCTCGCTGCCACTTTCGGCTTAGTGCTAAGCCGAAAAGCGGCGAAACTCACATCATCCCGTCAGAAAATTAAACCGAAAAAAATCCCAGAACAGATGCGGCGGGTCGGTGTCCGATTTGCGCTGCACCACGCGGCGCATGCGCCACAGGCCGAAGCCGGTCAGCCAGACGACGTCCGCTAGGCCCTTGTAGATGTGGCCGTGGTTCTTGACGAAGTAGCGGCGCCGCGATTCGAACCAGTAGCGCGGCACTCGCTTGGCCGGCTTCTTGGTGTCGGTCACGCCGGACGCCTGGCCGACCAGGTGAACGACGTGACTGGCCGGCACGTACCAGCACGGCCAGCCGGCCCGCTTCGCCCGCAGGCAGAAATCGACCTCCTCGAAATAGAGGAAGTAATCGTCGTCCATCAGGCCAATCGCGTCGAAGACCTGTCGCCGTACGATCATGCTGGCTCCGGCGACCCAGTCGCACTCGTGCTCGTCGTCGCGAACCGGCGGCGCGATCAGGCGACGGCTGAGCATCTTCGAGATGAGGCCCAGCCGCACGCCGTTCTCGAATTCGCTCGGTACCGTTGGAAAGCGAAAGGCGGAGCGCTGCGGCGTGCCGTCGGGGTCCTCCAGGCGACTGCCGGCGATGCCGACCTCGGAGTGGCGGTCCATGAAGTCAATCAATTCACGCAGAGCGCCCGGCCGTATCACCGTATCCGGATTGAGCAGCAGCACGTACTCCGGCGGGTCGCTCGCCAGCAGTGGGCGCAGAGCGACGTTATTGCCGCCGGCGAAACCGAGGTTCCGCACCTCGTGCATCAATTCGGCCCAGTCGCCCCAGTTGTTGTCCGCAATCGCCTTACCGATCTGCTCTCCCGAATCGTCGCCGGAGCCGTTCTCCACCACCACGACGCGCGGCCGGTCCTGGTCGCGGACCTCGTCGACCAGCGACCGCAGGCAGTCGATGACCAGGCCCGGCGTGCGGTAGTTGACGATAACGATGGGGCAACGTTTCATGGCGACGATCGGTAATTGTTCAATTTCGCTCTCTGTTTTTCCTCCGAAGCGCGGGCGATGGCAAGTGGATTCTTGCATTTTCCCCGCGCGGGACATAAAGAGTAATACGTTCTCGTCGGGCTGCTCCGGACACAGCCGCCCCTTGTTCTCCAACCCAGGGCCCCGGCCCCGTGACTCATCAATCCGCACTCAGCGCTCAGCACTCATCATGGCAGCCCGTCTGGGTCTGGGGCGTCCCGTTTGCGCCGCTGACGTTTGCGCAGGCTCTCGATGAGGTCGAGTATCAGATCGGCGCCCGTGAGCCCGGCTACTTCATCACGGCCAACCTCCATTACAACATGTTGACCGCCCGCGACCCGCGGCTAAACGAGGTCAACAAGGCGGCCCGCTTCATCGTCGCCGACGGAATGCCGATTGTCTGGGCATCGCGCTGGCGACCGGCGCGTCTGCCGGAGCGCGTCACCGGTTCCGACATGGTACCGGCCCTGTGCGCCCGAGCTGCCGAGCGCGGCTGGCGCATCTTCTTGCTCGGCGGCGAGCTCGGCATTGGCGACGAGGCCGCCGCGAAGCTGCGCGAGCGCCACCCGACCTTGCAAATCGTTGGCGTCGAGGCGCCGCCGTTTCGGAAACCGACGCCGGAGGAGCACGCGCAACTGATCCAACGCATTCGCGACGCGAAGCCGGACATCCTCTTCGTCGCCTTCGGACAGCCCAAGGGTGAGTTCTGGATTTCGGAGAACCTGCAAGCGCTCGGCGTTCCGGCCTGTGCCCAGGTCGGGGCGACGCTCAACTTCCTGGCCGGGCATGTGCGCCGCGCCCCGGGCTGGATCCAGAAGCTCGGCATCGAATGGATTTACCGCCTCTATGCCGAGCCGAAGCGCCTGTTTGGCCGTTACTGGAGAAACGGACTCTTCGCTCTGCGGATGCTGGTCCGCGACGCCTTCACCCGAAAGGCAAACCGGACGTGAGCTCGTTGCCGGCGATCCCCGAGCTGCGGCCGGACGAGGTCCATGTCTGGCGGGCCTCGCTGGAGTGCGACGCCGCGGCCCTGGCACAGTATCGCCAGCTCCTCTCTGATGTCGAACGGGGCCGGGCGGACCGCTTCTACTTTCCGAAGCATTGCGAGCACTTCACCGCCGGACGCGGTCTGTTGAGAACGATCCTCGGTAGATACCTGAATAGTGACCCGGCCGCGTTGCGCTTCGTGTACGGGGCGAGCGGCAAACCAGCGTTGGAGGATCAGGTTCTCCGCTTCAACCTGGCTCACTCGCACGGCCTGGCGGTTCTGGCCGTTGCGTGCAGCCGGGAGGTCGGCATCGACGTCGAACGCGTCCGCTCCGAGGTGGCGACGGCCGACATCGCCGGGCGTTTCTTCTCACCGCACGAAGTCACGGCGTTGGCGGGTCTGCCGGAGGACGAGCGCATCGTGGCCTTCTTCCGCTGCTGGTCACGCAAGGAGGCCTACATCAAGGCCGTGGGCAAGGGCCTCGGCCTTCCGCTTGACAGTTTCGACGTCTCGCTCGGTCCCGGAGAGCCGGCGGCACTGCTGGCGGTACGGGGCGAAGATACGGCGTTCGAGCGCTGGTCGATGGCCGAGGTACCAGTGCCGCAGGACTACGCCGCGGCACTGGTGACGGAGGGGCACGACTGGCGGATGCTATGCAGCGACTGGCCGGTCTAATCGTCAGTGGCCATCAGTGAATGCAGCAACTCTGCCGGGTGCAGGGCCGTGCGGCCGGTGAAGTGCTTGATCTGTAGCCGGCACGAAAACCCGGGGGCGACGATGACCGTGTCCCGGTCGGCCGCGCGCAGTGCAGGGAAGAGGCGCTGTTCGCCAACAAGACGCGAGATTTCGTAGTGCTCCTTCTCGTAGCCAAACGAGCCCGCCATGCCGCAACAGCCGGCGTCGAGGTCGATGACCTCGGCCCCGGGGATACGCCGCAGAAGCGCCAGCGTCGGGCCCATGCCGACGAGCGAACGCTGGTGGCAATGTCCCTGGACGAGGATTTTCTTCGGGCCGGGACGGAACCGAAGAGGGTGCGTTGTCCCGCCGGCGGTCGTGTCGCCAACACTTCTCCTCTCTCCCCCAAGGGGAGAGAGGGGCAAAGATTGCGCTCCATCGGTGTGGGTACTGAGGACCGACTCCAGAAACTCCTCAAACGTCTGGCACGCCGCGGCGACGACCTCAGCCTTCTGCCGCAGCTCACCGCGGAGCAAGGCGGGGTAGTCGTCCTTGATGGTGAGGATGCAACTCGGCTCGCAGGCGATGATTGGTTTGCCGACAGCGGCCCAGGAAAAGAGGCACTCTACGTTGTGCTCGGCATGTCGAGCGGCCATCTCGAGCAGGCCATTGGAGATTAAGGGCCGTCCGCAGCAGCGGAGCCGATCAGCCGCAGCGATGGCGGGCGGTGCCGCGGGCGGAACGAACCATCCGGTCCGGAGGAGCAGCCGAAAAGCTGCGATGCCGAGCTCGGGCTCGTGGTAGTTGGTGAATGTGTCAGGAAACAAGAAGCCTTCGCCCTGGAATCTGTTCGACTCTGTTGCAGTAAGAACTTCCTCGATCATGTCCAGCGAATCGGCTTCGTTCACTCGCTGGATTAGTGTCGTCCAGGCGAACGCAGGCGGCTTCCTCCGTGCGTCAATTCCCAGCCCCTTTTCGCTCAACCAGCGGCCGACCCTACTTCGCGTTAACCAGTTCGACAAAGGTGCCAGCCTCCGGCCCCACTTGCTCACCGTCGCCACATTCCCAAACACCCAGTTCCGCCACGGCACCCCGTGCTTCTGGTGATACTGGTGCAGAAACTCTGCCTTGAGGCGGGCCATGTCCACGTTGGTCGGGCACTCGCTCTTGCATGCCTTGCACTCCAGGCAAAGGTCGAGAGCCTCTTTCACTGCGGGATCAGTGAGGCCGTTCATCCCGAGCTGGCCGGTCAGGGCCAGGCGCAGGGTGTTGGCCCGGCCGCGCGTGCTGTGCTGCTCGTCGCGCGTCGCCTGGTACGAGGGGCACATACTCCCCTCGCGCTTTTTACGGCACTCACCGACGCCGGCACACAGCTCGGCCGAACGCACGATGCCCCCATCGACCGAGAAGTCGAACGTCGTCGGCACATCAGGTGTTACGTAGGCAGGGCCATAACGAAATTGCGACGCCAGCGGCGGCGCATCCACGATCTTGCCGGGGTTGAGGATGCCGTGCGGGTCGAAGGTGCGGTTGATCTCGCGGAAGGCCTGATACAGTGCGGGGCCGAACATTTTTTCCTGGAACGGGCTTCGTACCAGGCCGTCGCCGTGCTCGCCGGAGAGGGCGCCGCCGTACTTCAGCACCAGCTCGGCCACCTCGCCGGCGATGGCCTCGAACTGCTTCACGCCCTCGGCGGTTTTCAAGTTAACGACCGGCCGAACGTGCAGACAGCCGACCGAGGCATGAGCGTAGACGCCGGCCGTGGTGCCGTGCCTGCGAATCACCTGCAAGAACTCGGCGATGTAGTCGCGCAGCCGCTCCGGCGCCACCGCGGTATCCTCGACGAACGATGCGGCCTTGGCATCACCCTTCTCCAGCATCGACAGGCCCAGCGACAGCTTGCGCAGCTTCCAGATCCGGCCCTGTGTCGCGGCGTCCGTGGCGGCCGTCCAATGGTACCCGGCGTTGCGCTGCCGCAGCTCCGTTTCGAGGGTGGCGAGGCGTGGCGGCAATTCTTCCGCGCGCTTTCCGGAGAATTCGATGATGAGGATCGCCCCCGGGTCGCCGTGCAGAAAGTCGCGAAGCCGGGCGGCCTCGGCATTGAGCTTCGTGCTATCGAGGACGTACTTGTCGATCACTTCCACCGCGGACGGCCGGTGCGCCAGGATGCCCGGCGTCGCGCCGAGGGCCTCGAGCAGGTCAGCGAACTGCACGACCAGCACGGCCCTTGCCTTTGGCAGCTCGACCAGGTTCAGCTTCGCTTCGAGCGTGACGCCGAGGGTCCCTTCGGAGCCGACGAGCAAGTGGGCGAGGTTGCGCGGCTTCGCGGAGTCAGTGAACAGGTCCAAGTTGTAGCCGCCGACGCGCCGCAAGATCTTCGGATAGCGCCGCTCGATCTCCGCGGCGTGTTCCATGGCCAGGCGGTCCGCGGCGCGGTAACACTGGCCTTCCATGTCCGGCTGTAGTGTCTTCGCTCTCCAAGTGGCTTCGTCCAGCGACCGCAGATGAACGACACTGCCGTCGGCCAGCACGACTTTCAGCTCCAGCACATGGTCGATGGTCTTGCCGTACAACACGGAGCGCGTGCCGGATGAGTTGTTGGCCACCATGCCGCCGATGGTCGCGCGGTTCGACGTCGAAATATCGAGTGGGAAGTGCAGACCGAGCGGCTTCAACTCCAGGTTCAGGTCGTCCAGCACGCAGCCAGGGCGGACACGGGCCCAGCGCTCGGTCGCATTGATCTCAAGTATCTGATGAAAGTGTTTGGAGCAGTCAAGGACCACGCCGGGGCCAATACACTGGCCGGCTTGCGACGTGCCGCCGCCGCGAGCCGTTAGCGGCATGCGGAATTGGCCGC
>AmSFosDRAFT_100291_pt1 | contig 14651 bp, 13 predicted proteins | sample FosCloommunities_FD_10275 | JGI IMG/M metagenome (IMG submission 10275)
CGAGCCGCTCCACGATGTCGTGACCCGCTCCAGGACCCGCGCCGAGCTGCTTTACCTCAGGGTCCTGATAATGTTCTTCCAGCGCAATGATGTAGGGCTTCTTCGCCATTCCTGTCCTCCCTCCTATGCCTCGCAGGCGCCGCCCTTGGTCGCACGGTCGACGGCTTGCGGGGCTCTCCCCGCCGAATACAGCGGCTTGGCGCTGGTTGTCGACGGTTTCCCCATCTTTCGTCGACGGGAGATGCACACGCTACGCCGACGATTCGTCCGCCGAGGCTTGCCAATCACCTCAAAAACCGCTGCATCAGGGCGTGAGACCCCGTCGGGCTCTTTCCTATACCATCATCGAAGCGCGGCTTGGCTCTAGAGGCTCCCATCACGGTGCGCCGGGACAATTCGGCGGTTTCAAGCTGGAAGCGATGCTCGCGAGGGATTACCCGTCTAGAGCTTCCGTCAGCGTGAGCCTCGTCACAACTTGCGGCTGAGGTACCGCTTCGCTCGCGGTTCGCTAAAGCGAGCGACATGCGGATTGGGTACCACGACGCTCTCGGCAGGCCAGCGTTTCTTCGGCTCTCAGAGGCCTTGTTGGACAAGAAGGGAGGCCGCCGTTGGTCAGTTGGGGTGTGACTGGCCGGGCCGCCGCGTCGGTGAAACAAAAGAGAGCCCGACCGCGGGATGATGCGAAAGGCCGGGCTCAGTAGGCTCCTGTCGAGGGGGGTACACCTCGACGCTAAGAGTGTGCGCGAGCTGTGTTACGACATGATGTCAGAATCGAAAGAATCATGCTGCCGGCGGGGAGCTGGGTGGTCGCCGCCGTGGCTCTGAGAATTGCCTTTGCGTTCACCCGATCAAGGCGGGACCGAGAGTTCGTCCGACTCTCCGCTGGAGGGAGATGGATTCGAACCACCGGTACCTCACTCGCAAAGTTAAGGTTTCTTCGGCAGAACGGGACTGTCTCGGGGAGATGTGGTTCGCCCTGACATGGGAGCCTCAGGCACCCGAGATTGCCCGAAGCGCTGACGCACCGGTCAAGGAGGAGTCGCGCTATCGGCGAGCGATCTTCTAGAGATAGCCGCGATCTTTACCGCGCGCGAGGATCCAATGCTGTCCAGCGCCGCGAGCGCGGCGTCGGCGACATTTGAGCTCGTCCGCGCGATGCGCCCGAGGAGAACAATGGATTCCTCATCGGCAACTCCGCTTATCGCATCGATTACCGCAGCATTGGGCACCTCGCGCAGCAGCCGCAACAAGCGAGGTCGAGCCTCGGTCCGACCCATCCGGCCGAGCGCACGTGCCGCCTCACTCGCGACAGCGCGATCAGCGTCATCGAGCAGCTCGCCCAACAGAGAAATGGTCGTGGGCGAGGGGCGAGCGCAGCGGCAGCCGCCGGCGCGGATCTCCGGCGCATGGTGCCGCAGCAATGAGACGACGACGTGACCCGGAAGGCCGAGGTGCAGCTGGGCCGCAGCTTCGAGGGCACGATTGAGCCCTGGTCCCTGCACGATCTGCTCGACGATGATCCGCGTCACGGCGCGCGCCGCCTCGCTCCCACCGATTATCGCAAGCGCCTGCAAAGCCGCGGTCTGTTCCGGGATCGGATGCTCTATGCCGAAGCCCTGGAACCGCCGGCAGAGCGTCTCCAAAGCGCCTACGGCGCCCACGAGGCGACGCCGCCCCGCTTCCGCCGCAAGACTGCGACAATCGCTGACCGAGGCGTGCGGGATCGCAGTGATGAGCGCGTCATCATCAAGCTCTGAGACAACAAAATGGGCTCGATCGACCGTCGGCACGGCGGTGTGATCCGACGGGTCGCCGGCTCCGGCAAACAGATCGAGCTGTCGGTTGGAACCAGTCGAGCTGCTGCTCATCGCCGTATGAGGCGGCGCCACCACCGCCGCGTCGCCTCGACATCAAACCCCATCTCTTGCTCGAGCGCTTGCAAGTCGAGCTTCACGAGATCGGCAAAACGGCCCTTCAGTACGAAATCCGGCACGCTGCGGGCGAATTGGGCGGCCTGGATCGTGTCTCCGCCAAAGCTGATCGTGATTTCGCCGGCGCGGCGGTTGATCGTAACCCGCTCATCGGCGTCGGCGAGCATATCCGCGAGCTGATCGCGGAACCGCCGGTGGCGGATGCCGAAATAATCAGAAAAGCCGAGCGGCCGCGCCCAAACCGGCGGATCGCCCAGTGCGCCACCCAGAATGTCACGGAGAAGCTCCGATGAGCGCGCGAGGAGGTCCGGAAACTGGGCCGCCTCGGCGTCGATCTCGGCACGCATCGCCCGGACTTCCGGGATCAGGCGTTGCAGATAGGCGCGATAAAGCGCCGTGCCGATCTCTCGCAAAGCGCGACGGGCGATGCGCTCGGTGACCGATCGGTTCTCGGGGATCGCGGCATCGATGTGGCAGGTCACCATGCGCTTCGTCAGATCAGGCGGTATTGAGCTCACGTCGCGATTGGTCGTCAGCATGATCGGCGCATAGCTCGTGCTCATCTCCTGGTCGGTGCGCACCAAGTCCGGGACGTGGGTTGTGAACTTGTCGCGGGACACGTCGTCGATGAGCAGCGGGATCGCGCCGAGCCGCTCGCGCAATCCGAGCGCCCGGTTGGCGGTGAACTGGCCGCTGCGAATCATTTTCTCAAACCCGAACATCGAGCGTGCGGCAATTTTGGTGAACAACGTCTTGCCGCCGCTCGACCGGCCAAAGAGCACAGCATAAACCGGGTAGACCCAAGGGTCGATGCCGGCCGGCACCGCCGCCTGCCGCAAATAGGGCGCCGCCGGCGCCGCATAGAGCCACACCAAAAAGGCCCAGTAGACCTCGACCGCGCCGGCGGCGTTGCCGAAGAAGGAACGAAAGCTGTCGAGATAATCGGCGAGGATACGGGCGTCGCAGCGATGGCCTGCGCCGGAATGTTGTCTTCCACCGCTAGCCAGCGAGCGCCATCGATACTTACGAGCCCGGCCGCGAAGTCGATCTCGCCGCGTGGGATGCCGTCCTCGTTCGCCTCGCTGACCGGCCGGGCACGATGGGTGTGGATGACGCGCAGTACCGTCCCGGCGTTGACCACGGTACGACCGGCCTTGTCCTTGGGAAGAGCGAGATCTTTGAGTTGAGCCGCAAGCGCCGACGCCTGGCGCAGCGCCTCCGCTGCAAACCCGGTTGGAGCCGGCCGCGGCGGGGGATCGATCAGCGCGATCCCGGCGGACAGCGCCCGCACGATCGGCACCTCCTCGAACGGCAATGCCGCGTTGCGCGCCGCCAATGTGCCGTCAGCGTCCGCTACGACCAGGCTCTCCGGCGCGACTGGCACGCTGTCCTTCCAGTCGCGCTGGTAATAGCCTTCGAACAGCCGCCACGCCGGCTCATCATCGAACACAATGAGGATTTCGTGCTGCCAGCCCTCGAACGCGGCGCGACCGAGATTGGCCGAGCCGGTGAGCACCCGCGAGCCGGACGGCCCGGACAAAAGATAGAGCTTTTCGTGGCTCGGGCGCCCGCGCAACAGACGAAACCGCAATGAGCCTGCGGCCACCCGCTCGAGAAGTCGTTGGCCGGCGCGCCCCAGCAGCCGCGACAGCGCTTCAACCAGCGCCTTATGATCGATCAGCGCATCGGTGAAACCATAGGCTCCGATGGTCTGGCTCGCCTGAGCGAGCGCCAAGTGCTCCTTCGACAGGATGCTCTCCGAGCCAAACACCACTTCCATGTCGTCGAGCCGCTCGGAGAGTCGCAGCAGGAGCTCGATGCTGCTCGAAAACGTGATCGCCTTGAGTGCGGTGAAGCCGGCGAAGAGATCCTCCCAGCCCGCCGCCTCACGCCCGGTCAGCTCGGCACGAAAGATCGTCAGCGGCTTTCCAGCCTGCTGCAACTCCACCTTGGCAAAGAGATCATCCGGGATGATCCATCCTCCTTTGCTCCGATAGGCCACCACCGATGAGAGCCGCGCCTATTCTTGCTTCCTCATCTTCCGATGCATCAGAACGAAACACTGATCCGGGTCCGCTTCGCTCGGAAATACCATCTCGCCGTCGCCCGACCAAACGGCGATGAGACGACAGCCGCAGGGCGGTGGAGCAAGAGGCTCGCGCCCCCGGCACAACGGTGGTGCTCGTCGCGGGCGCGAGGACGATCGGAGTTGTCGGGACGGCGAATCTCGCCAAAATCGCTGGCCCCGCTTGGATTCCCTGATTAGGGCGAAGATTTCCCTGATAGCTCGGTTTGCATTCCCTGTTATGTCGATTTAATTCCCTGTTCCGATGCGTAGGGAATTCCAATCCTAAGCACTTGATATGGCTCCCCGATTCCGGCCCGTTTATCCCGATCGGAGACGCAACGGAGCAAATTCCCGATCAGCGCATCGGTGAAACCATGCTCGTTGCGGTTTCGTCTGGGAATTTGGAGGTTCCAGAGACGGGTTCGCACATGACTCCCTCCTCCAGCGAAGAGTCGAGCGAACTTCGACCGCCGCTCTGGGACCGCAACGGCACCGCAGCGCAGGCCTGGCATCTGTAAGTTCCTCACCTGGCTCGTTCTGTGCCAGGCGGCGGTTGTTGGAAGTTGCGGTCACCTCAAAATCAGGATTGCACTGATCTTCAGTGGTACGCCACAAGAGGCCTCTGCCGATAGAAGTCTTTGGCGGCCAAGTTCTACTTTGGCCCGAGTTCGGCTCGAAGTTTCCATGCGGTGAGCACCGCAGCGGCTATCTATTTAGTGGGGTTTGATCGATGGCGGCGCACGGCCGGCAGTTCGCTCGTCGAGGATGATCTGACGCAAGCTCTCGATGCCGTCTTGGGTGAACGCGGTCACGCCACGTTAGCGAGATTCCGACCCGCATCGCCTCATTCCTCCTCGCGTCGCGCCCGCTACTTCAGCTGATCCTTGATCTTGTCCAGGCCGGCGCGGGCGCAGGCGTCGTCGAGATCGCCGCCCGGTGCCCCCGACGCGCCGATCGCTCCGACCGCCTCATCGCCGACCTTGATCACGATGCCTCCGCCGAGCAGCAGCAGATGTGGCAATTTGAACAGGTTCACCAGTACCGGTACCGTCTTCGACCTTTCAACGAGCGCGGTCGTATCGGTCTTGAACGATGCCGACGTGTAGGCTTTGGAAAAGGCGCTGTCGAGCGTGTGAGCGCCGGCGCGATCGCCGCGCAGTGCCGCCTGCTGCACCCCGTCGGCATCGACCAGCACGGCAGTCTCGGCATAACCCTGGCTGGCGCATTTCGCGACCGCCCCGGCGACCGCTTGGTTTGCGAGGTCCGCGGAGATCCGGTTCGTATGGAGCAGGCCCTGGGCGTGGGCTTGGCTCACGAGAAAAGTGGCGCAGAGTACAAATAGGAGCGACGGCTTCATGCAACGCGTACCTTTCCAAGCACACATCCGCGTGTTCCGGGTGGTTATGAGGGAGCATCGTCTGTTCAACCGTCCTGGACAACGCCAAATGTTTTCGGCAATCGCCAGCCGGCTATTCATCTGCAGTAAATCGCACCGTGGCTTCTTCCAGCGACCTGCTTCAGCCAGTGGCCCTGATCTGGGATAGTCTGGTGCATTCGCAGCCGCAGCTTCAGCGGAAGACCCGGCGCGAAGGTATGCAGGCCAAGCTCCAGGAAATCAAGGCGGAGCCGTGGGATCGGATGACGAAACTGGCCGACGACTGGCTTCCCGCACCGCGCATCCTTCATCATCCCTGGCCCGATCAGCGCTTCGCCGTCAAACACCCAAGGTAGGAGCCGGATGCTCGAATTGAGCTCGTCCGGATCTGCGCGGGGGGTGTCCAGCAATGGGCATCCCTACCGCGATCCTCCACCCACTGCTGCCGTTCACGCCACCGACCCAGGAGGTCGGGTTTCGGAGAGTCAGGAGATGCCGGACGCATAAAGCCCGGCGATGGGGGACAAAAGAGCGATAGTCGCTCGCTCCCGGAGGAGCGGTTGCCGTGGCTGCATCTGGGCGAGGTTTAGGCTCGTCAGCACGCTAGCCGACTAGGGGCTCGACGGCAGCAAAGTGGCACCATCCCACTCTCTGATTGCCTCCCGAGTGGCGTACTCGACCTCACGGTTGCGCCGCTCGGAGAGAATTTGAGCCTGCCGGGCAGGCATTCTATACTACAGAGAATACAATCAGCGGCGCCAGCATTGCGGCGCCTCATGAACGGGGAAGGAAAACGTGCATGACCTATCTGACCAGGCGTTCGGTGCTTCGCAACTCTGTCGGGCTCGTCGCCGCGGGAGCCTTGGCGCGACCCTATATCGCCAACGCCGCGGCTACGACCGCGGAGGTGTGGTTCGCCCAGGCCTTTGCTAAAGAGGAGGACAATGCCTTCGTTAATCTAGTGGATAAAATCTAACATAAGAGTCCGCGATTAGGGTATGCTCGGACGGGGGGAACGAGCATGCGCCAGGGGATCGCGGTTGAGGTGAGCAGCGCTGATCGTGCGCGACTGACGGCGATCATCGCCGATCGGAACAGTCGACAAAAACATGTGTGGCGGGCGCGCATCGTGCTGATGACGGCAGAAGGAATCGGGACCAACGCGATCATGCGCCAGACGGGCAAGAGCAAGGTCACGGTATGGCGCTGGCAGGAGCGTTTCATGACGCAAGGGCTCGACGGGCTGCTGCGCGACAAGACCCGCCCGTCGCGCATCCCGGCACTGCCTGCTGCGGTGCGCGCGCAGACGGTGGCGAAGACGTTGAGCGATCCGCCAGGTGAGACGACCTACTGGACGGCGGCGATGATGGCCAAGCAGGTGGGGATCAGCGTCAGTGCGGTGCAGCGGATCTGGCGCGCGCACGGACTGCAGCCGCATCGCATGCGCCAGTTCAAGCTGTCGCCGGATCGGCAGTTTGTCGACAAGCTGCGCGACGTCGTCGGCCTTTATGTCGATCCGCCGGCGCATGCGGTTGTGCTGTCGGTCGATGAGAAATCGCAGATCCAGGCGCTCGACCGCACCCAGCCCGGCTTGCCGATGAAGAAGGGCCGCTGCGGGACGATGACCCACGACTATAAGCGGCATGGCACCACCAGCTTGTTCGCCGCGCTCAACGTGCTGGAAGGCAAGATCATCGGCCGCTGCATGCAGCGCCACCGCCATCAGGAGTTCATCCGCTTTCTCAATACCATCGAAGCCGAAATCCCGGCCGGCAAGATCATCCACGTCGTCCTCGACAATTACGCGACCCACAAGCACCCCAAGGTTCGCGCCTGGCTCGGCCGGCATCCGCGTTTCGTCTTCCATTTCACCCCGACCTCGGCGTCCTGGCTCAATGCGGTCGAGGGCTTCTTCGCCAAGCTGACCCGGCGCCGCCTCAAACGCGGCGTCTTCCGATCGATCGTCGATCTGCAAGCCGCCATCAACCGCTTCCTCAGAGAGACCAACGATCACCCCAAGCCCTTCGTCTGGACCGCTGATCCCGACAAAATCATCGCTGCCGTCAGACGCGGGTACCAAGTGTTAGATTCGATCCACTAGTTGCCGATTACGAAAAGGCGAGCGGCAACAAGATCGACTACAACCTTATCCCCTTTGCGCCACTGCGCCAGAAGGAAGTCTCGGCGATTACCAGCGGCGTCGTCCCGGATGTCATGGAGGCCGCCGATCTCGAATTTGCTCCGTTGAACGCTTGGGACGACAAACTCCTCGATGTCAGTGAAGTCGTCGAAACGCAAAAGGTGGATTTCATCCCGGTCGCCCTGAATTCTTGTTATCTTTATAACAATGTCACGAAAAAGCGCAGCTATTACATGGTACCTATACGGATCTCGGGCTGGCCATTCCATATCTGGGGCTCGTTAGTCGAAAAGGCGGGCTACAAGATCTCAGATCTTCCGAACACCTGGGATGCCTTCCTTGATTTCTTCAAGCCGGTGCAGGACAAGTTACGTGCACAAGGGATGCGCAACATCTACGCCTACGGTTACCAGCTGACCGCCAATGGCGTCGACCCTATCGCTACCTTCAACGCGTTTATGATCGCTTATGGCGGTAAGGACTTGGTCACACCCGACGGCAAGCTGCACACCGACGACCCGCAGGTACGCGCGGCGGCGGTCAAGGCGATCGAGAGGCTGACCACGCCATTCAAGGAAGGTTATGTGCCGCCGAGCTGTGTCAACTGGAACGACGCCGACGACAATAACGCCTTTCATTCCAAGCTGATGGTGATGGATTTTGATGGCACGATCTCGACTGAGGTCGCGATCTACGACAAGAAGTCGGAATACGACGATATCGTGACGCACGGTCTGCCACTCGGCAACGACGGCAAGGAGCTGCCAGCGCAAGTCATCGTCGGCAGTCCCGTGATTCCGAAGGGGGCAAAAAATGTTGCCGTGGCCAAGGATTTTCTGAAATACGCAGTGCAGCCGAAAGTGCTCAACGAGTATCTGAAAGGGGGGCTCGGCCGTTGGATGATCCCGGTCCCCGAAATTGCCAAGACCGATCCGTTCTGGCTCAAGGAGGACCCGCACCGCAAGGCCTACACCGAGTTGACGCTGCTCGCTCCGACTATGCCAATCTATGAGGTCTACAACCCGGCAATCGCACAGGTCAACGCCGAGCATCTCTTCAGCGTCGCCGAGTTCGACGTCATGAGAGAAGGGATGGCGCCAGAAGCGGCGATGGACAGGGCGTTCAAACGGGTCGAAGCGATCTTCGCCAAATACCCGATCGCACAGGCCTGACGGCCCGGAAGCCGTCGACCCAATTCTGGCCCCTCAATGCATGTATGCGAGGGGATACATCGTGCAAGGCTTCTCGCCCTCGCCCAATTCCCCCGGTTATCAGGGCGAATTACCTGGTCCTGCGGCTCACAATGGGGGTGCCTGATGACAGACACACGCATCGAAGAGCATCAGAAAGGCTCTCGGCATAACCGAAGAGACGCGAGAGCGAAATGCGCGGCATAGCCTGGATGGGCGCACTGATTGAGATCACGCGCAACCGAGGTCGCGCTGATACGGACTGCCTGCGGACGATTAGCCATGTCGTCGGCCAGCTCACCACCGTTGAATGGATCTTGCGTGAAGAAGACGAATGATCAGCGCGACGGCTTTGGCACGACCGTTTTTTCTCGTAGGTTGAGCGGGGCCATGCCGAACGGGGCCATGGTGATTCTCACCACGTTGCGCATTTTCTCGACCGGCATTGCGAGCTCTTCGGTTGGTTCCTCCGGTGTCGGCTCGCGGCAATCTCCAGGAGGATTTGACGCTGCGCACGAGTTTGTCGCCGGGATTGGAATGGTCCCCCTCCTTTGCGTAAATCGGCCTACCAATCCTTGAACCGATCGGCGCTCAGGCGCGTGTAGCGAACAGTGTGTTGAATGCCGACATGCCCCAGGTAGTCCTGCAGCCAGCGCGTGTCCCGACCCTCGTTCACAAGGCGATAGCCGCAGGCATGCCTCAAGCCCGACTTAAACACCTTGTTTCGCCAAACCACTGATATTACGGCGCTTCTGGCGAAATTCGGGCGGTCGTGGCACTACGCCTCGGGCGGCCGCGGCGCTTTGCGGCGGGTTTGGGCGGCGGCGTTGCCGGCGGTGGCGCGATCGGTTTGACGCGCGGCGGCAGGGCGATCTTGGCGCAGCGGAATACCGCCGCCAGGGTCGGCGAGGCATCGGTGCGGACGAGCCAGTCGGCGTTGCGATGGCGGATGCGCAGTTGCTGCAGGCGGTCGAAGTCGCGCAATACCGTTTTCCATTCGAGGCTAATACTGGCGGTGTGCGCCAGATCATCGAGACGCTTTTGCAGCAGCAGTGCCAAAAACGAGCAGAACACGTGGCCGCGGATCGCCGCGTCGCAGGAGTGGAAGATTGGCCGGGTGCGCAGCACCGCTTTGGCGCGGCGGAACAGGTCCTCGACCCGCACCAGGTCGCGATAGCGCAGCACCGCTTGCAAGGGCGTCAGCCGGGCATTGGTGCGCAGTACAAAGATGCCATCAAAGCGCGCCGCCTCGGCCAGCTTGCCGGGGTCGATCTCGAAGGCCGGCTGGCCCTTTGCCGTGGCGGTCTTGCGCAGATAGCGCCGGTAACCGGCATTGCCGATCAGCGCTTTGTCGCCGCGCTTTAGCTGGGCATCAAGAGCGGCAACAATCGCCTCGCGCACGGCGCGGTCGTTGGCCGCTTCGCTGTCATTGCGGCAAACGATGTAGCGCACACCGGCGCGACCCACCTCTTTGACAAACAGCTGGGTCTCGCCCTGCCGCCGGTCAATTGCCAGCGGCACGAACGGCGCCGTGTCATCCAGCACGATCTGGCGCACCCGCTTGTCGGTGTGCTCGCGCGCGCCCAGGATATAATCGAGCCCACGCGCCTCGAGCCCGGCAATGGTCTCGGCCGAGATCATGCCGCGGTCGGCGACGACGCAGACCCGGCCAATGCCGAAGCGCTGGCGCAAGCGGTCGATGATCGGCAGCAGCACCGTGACATCGGCGGTGTTGCCCGGCCACATCTCGGTGCAGACCGGCCACCCGGCGCCGTCCATCACCAGACCAAGGATCATCTGCCGCAGGTCGGGCCGCAAATCCTTCGAATAGCCATACTCGCCCAAGCTCTCGCCGCCGTCGCCTTCGAACGACAGGCTGGTGGTGTCCATGAACACCACCGAGAGATCGGTAAACAGATCACGGCGGCGCTCGAACAGCCGCTCTTCGATCACATCCTTGACGCAACGCGGCGCCGGCGAAGGCCCGCAGGCCTGCTCGACGGTCTCGCCGAGCCACGCCATCGCGCGGTAAAAATGATGCAAGCACAGAGTCTGCGCACCGCCGATGTCATAGTCGGCCATCCACGACACGCAGTCCCGGTCGGAGCCCGAGACAAACAACCGGTGCAAGGTCGCCACAAACACGGCACGCTCGACGGCAAAGCTGAACTCGCGCGCCGCCAGCAGGCCGTCCAGCACCGCGCCGATGCCGAGCTCTTGCCACAGCCGCGCGAACAGCAGCGGGCCGCCGATCCGCTTGGTGTCGAGCGCCAGGCTGGCGTCATCCTGATCGAGCGCTTGCAGCAACAGGACCTGGTCGGTGAGTTTGGCGCCCGAAGCGAGCAAGGCGGCCAGCGCACCGGACGCGATCAGCGCCTCGGCGCGGCCGAGATTGGCAATCACCGACTGGCGCACGGTGCCGCCAATACGATGGTTCTCGACAATCTGGAGATAGGCACGCTGGCCCGACTTCTTAACGCGGAAGAACATCGAAATCCCCCAATGCGGAGCACTACGATATCATCTCCGTTGTTCGCAATAAAGCCATAAATCATGCCAAACGCGGCACTACATATTGGCAATTGTGCGCTTCTGCCTCAATAATATCAATCACTTACCAGCACATCGGGCCGCTTGACTGTTCAACTCGGGTCAAGTTCGCGCCGCGGACGATTCCCGGCCGCTCGTGCGCGCGTGTCTCGGCAACGGTGCCTTTCGCTGGGCCCCAAGCTGGCCAGGTCAATTGCCGATCACAACCGTACCAAAACCAAAGCCAGGGTAAGGGCCATAAGTAACGCTCTTAACCAAACTCAGATTGGGCTGTAGGTAATAAATGGTAACCGCTCCATTGCTGATGTTACGCCAGATCAGGCGCAAAGTGCTATTTGAGGTGGTGTCTACGCTCAGCGACTCTGGAAGCCAGCCGAGCAATGGCCCGTAATTCTGCTGCGTGACATAATTGAGGTTTGCGTCTACCTGCCAAAGTGTTACCAACCCATCTGTTCTGAGCCAAAGTACGTAGGTGTCGTTATTGCAGGCCGTAGTGATACCTTGCGGGAGATATCCGGCATAGGGGCCGTAAACATGGCTCCCTAGGTAGTTCAGATTGGAGTCGAGTTTCCATAGGTTAATACTTTGGTTTGTGCCCTTCCAAAGAAGCCGTGTATTGCCGTCGCAACCCACACCGCTCGATTGAGCCAATACCGGTTGTACGGTCACGAAAACGCTGATTACTGCCGCCGCTGCGAGCAGCAACTGTCGACACATTTGCCTCATCGTCGGGTCTCCTCTCATAAGCGCACTCCGAGTGTGCGATGCGCTGGTAATGGGTTAGGATTTGGATAAGATACAGCCGAAACTCACCCGCTAACGCCGTGGTTGCGCCGTCCAGCGCGTCTCGTGAGACTTGTCCGGAGCGGCCTCATTTAGACATTGCGGCGGCCGCCTTCCGATCGGCCCCGGTGGGGAGCGAGCTGGCTGCCCCCGTCATTGCGGCATCGGCCCTGTCAGCAGCCGCCGGGGATTGTGATCGACCTCCCGTTTCGGTGACAGCCTTCTCCAGCGCTGATTGGTCGGCCCCGGTCGGGAGCGAGCTGGCTGCCCCCGTCATTGCGGCATCGGCCCTGTCATCAGCGGCCGCCGAGGATTGTGATCGAACCCCCGTTTCGGTGACAGCCTTCTCCATCGCTGATCGCGCAGCCGCAGCATGGTCTATATTCTGCGCGAACAGTGATTGGTTAAATATCCATGTCGCAACGCCGGCAGCAGCGACAAACAGGAACTTCTTTCGTAACGCGTTCATCTGGTCTTTCCTTTCGGGTTTTAGTTACTCCATCCGAAAATGGCCCGAATACGCGGGAATAATGCGAGTACGTTTAGCCGACATTCACCCAGAATTCCGGCGATTTCGACGCCAGGGTTGCGCTTTTGAACGATTTAGGCAATAGAAATCACCCTTCGCTCTCGAGCAAAAGGCAACGTGCCAGAAACGGGAGGGCTATATGGACATCTACACCAAAGTCGTGTTAGCCATAATCGCCATCGCACTGTCTATAATCGCGCTTAGAGAAGCTGGCGTTCCGGCGCTCGCACAGTCGATGAAATTCGGCTCCTGGGCATCCTTCAACTTTTCGAGTCGTGCAGAGCACCAGCGCTGCCGACGCTCGTCCCAATTTGACCGTCGTCGCGAGGGGGCCGGGGGCCTGATCTGGACAACGCGAGGTCTCAAAGCCACCCAACTTGAGCCAATTCCCGAGCTGACCGTGAAGGTCTCTTAAGGGTCGACTGCGATCCATCCTTTATCGTGCGGAAATCGGCAGCAGTGGGTGGATTCCGGTCCTTCGTCGGGGCGGCCCGCCAATGACGCACCGCCTTTATACCAGCCTGATGCTCTTACAAAAGTCCTAATATTGAAGAGCCATATTGCCGGCTCGCTGGTTTCACATCCTCACTCCTCAACGTGCGCCAGCGGCCGCGGCGGACGATTTCCGAGGCCGGGTGGGCCTATCCGCCCGACGAACGGGGCGGCGGCTGACGTAGTAGTGGAAGAGCGCCCAGAGCAGGAAGCGAAGGTATGCATCGTCGTGCTCGGTGCATCCTTCCTCGACCGCGATCCTCTCTATGTCCCACCATTGATCCTCTGTTGGCATCTTCTCTTCCTTTTCTATTCTGCGGTCGCGTAACGCGACCGACAGGCTCGCGCCAACTGAGCGGAGGAAAGGGCGCCAGGGTTAGCGAACTGCGAAGCAGTTTTTTGGGGGGACCGCCGCGGAGCGGTGGGGGAGCCAAAACCCGGAGGGCGCGCCCTTGCGCCCGGTGGAGCTGCAAGCCCCGACTGCCGCAGTCCTGTGGCGCATAGATGCTAAACGCGAATTAATTGGCCCCGTTGGATGCAAAACCATACATAAGAGCGGTAGGAGGAGTCGGTGGATGAGCAATGCAATTAGAAGGGCTCTCGGGGCCGCCACCGCGGTCATGTTGTTTGCCGCCACCGCTCTTCAGCCAGGGGTGGCCAATGCCGGTCACGGCGGCTTCGGTGGTGGTGGTGGCTTTCATGGAGGTGGGTTTGGTGGATTCCACGGCGGTGGATTCCACGGAGTTGGGTTTGGTGGGTTCCACGGTGGGGGCTTTCATGGTGGGTTCCACGGTGGCGGGATTGGCCCAGGCGCCGCGGTTGGTATTGGGTTAGGCGCCTTCGCGCTCGGCGCGACCACGGCGCCGTGGTGGGGTCCCGGGTGGGGTTACGGCTATCCCGGCTGGGGTTACGGCTATCCCTATTCAGACCCGTCGTATTACGGTTCAGGCCCGTCGTCTTACGGCTATGCGCCCGCCGCTAGTTATCCGGCCTATGGCTATGGGTACGGCGCGCAGCCCAATGCCTACACGTACGCCTCGCAGCCCCGGTACTGGTGCTCGAGCCCGGCCGGCTATTACCCGGATGTAACGCAATGTCCCGGCGGGTGGCGGCCGTACTAGGGGTTCATCCCCGCGCGTGCGGGGAACACCCGTAGGCTCAAGGGACGCAGGCGGGCTCGGGTCCCAGGTGCCAGCCAGCCCGTTCCCGATGCTCAGGCGTAGGTCTGACCTGGCTCTGACTTGATCGCATTTCAGCTGCGTGCGTCAAGTTCAGCAAATTTGATCAGGGTGTCGGGTACTGCTCTTCAGCGAAAATCGATATCCTTTTGTTCGATCGGCAGAACCATCCTTCCGTCCCGACCTGAGTCGCGAAGGAGCGTCGCGCGGAGGGAAAGTCAAGGCTGGCCGCTTGCGGCCACTGCGTCGCAGGCGCGGCTTGGCCTTGACCGAGCGAGCACGGCGCAAGGCTGCGGCAGGTCGGGTCAAGTGTAATAGCTCGAACTTAATCCGACATTCGTTGTTGGTTTCCGAAAACGGAGCCGGAGGGCGGGGCGCGGTTCTCACCCGAAGCTGGGACCGCGACCCGCCCTGC
>AmSFosDRAFT_100257_pt2 | contig 14459 bp, 9 predicted proteins | sample FosCloommunities_FD_10275 | JGI IMG/M metagenome (IMG submission 10275)
GCCCGAGCCTTGCGCGCCGCACCGACGAGCCACGCCGAGAGCACGTTCCCGTCGAGCTGGTGCGGGAGGGGCGGCGCGTAGACCGCCGCCGGGGCGAGCAGGACCAGCGCGATCGCGGCGAGACGCGGCGCGTGGTGCTCGATCTCGGCACCGTGCAGCCAACGCGGCCGCCAGCGCCACAGCGGCCGCAGCAGCAGCGAACCGTTGTAGAGCGCGAGTGACTTCACGAAGCTCGCGATGAACGCCGGCGAGGCGTAGGCGCTCGCCGACGAGTAGAGCGTCTTGACCTCGCTCAGGGTCGCGCGCGCGAGCGACCACGTGAGCGGCTGGAGGAACGCGCGCTTGCACCGCACGTCGAGCAGCACCAGCACGAGGACCAGGTTGCACGCAACGACCGCCGCCGCCGCCCAGGCCCGGCGCTTTGGACGCCCGCTGCGCACGCGCGGCAGGAACAGCGCGGCCAGCGCGCACCACACCAGCAGGTCCTGGAGGAACGCGCCCAGCGCGTGCGAGCGCGGCAGCGAGCGCCCCGCGACGCTCGCGCTCTCGAGCAGCACGAGCCGCCACTTCAGCAGCATCGGGAGCAGCGCCCACACGAGCCACGCCGCCGCGCCGGGCAGGGCCTCCGCCCGGGCGAGGTGCGCCGCGCGCAGCGCCCGAAGCTTCGCCGCGATCGCCCCGACCGGACCCTTCTGGCCCTGCGCGTTCACCGGCCCGTCACCGTCTCGCATCCTGCGCCGCGCCGACGCCACAATCAACCCGCCTCGGCGCGTGCGCGGAGCCGCCATGTGCGGAGCCGCCATGTCGTGGAGCCGCCATGTTGCCGAGCCGCCATGTCGCGTGCGCTGCGCGTGCGCCCAGGGCGGCTTCGTGCGCGGGTGGCGGCACGCGCTGCCGTGGACCGCGCGCATGTCGCGGGCTCCGCGCCGTCCCGGTTCCCCCACGTTCGCCCCGACACGCACCGCCACGTGATTGGTTCGGGCCCTTCTGCGAAAATGCTTGGTATCATCGATCCATCGACGGCTGACCTGGCGCGCACCCCAGGAGGATCGAGTGGACGTAGACCTCACTTCGTCGCATTTTGGACGAGGCTTGGTTGGCTGGATGCTACTCGCGACGGTGGCGTCGGCCTGCAATCAAAGCGCGCTGACTCAAGAGCAGGGTGTTAGCGACCTGACCTCCCCCTCGGGCCGAGGGGGCGGAGATCTGCGCCATGATCTTGCCCCATCTCTGAGCGATCGAGCGAGCTTCGGGTCGGACGGTTTGGCTCCAATGAGCGCCGACGATGTCCTGGCCGCCGATCTCTTCGGAGTCATCGCGGACGGCTCGGCCTCATCTGATTTTTCCGCGTCGCCACCGACCGACCTCCCGAGCGCGGACCTGGCGACGGGCGACGCGCCTGTTGCCGACGGCGGGGGACGAAACTGCGCGCCTTCTCCGAAATGCAAGGGAGGCGGCCCGGAGTGCGGAGGGCTGTGCTGCGATTGGGGGGAGTGGTGTGGTGTCTACCAGGGACACCCGGGCTGCTTCTGTGGAGAGGCTTATGCTCCGCGCGGGTTCTGCGTCTTGTGCATTGGGAATGATCCGCGATATCCCGGATGCGCAAAAGGCGGTCAACCGTGTGCCTAGCGCATTCCGATCCTGATTCGCCTGCGCCCATACGTCGGAGGGGCTGGCCAACTCCGACACGCTGACTTTGACGGCAGACCAGCACTCGACGTATCCCAGGGTTGCGCCCATCCGTTCGGCTCCATATCCAACCGAGATTCATCGGGCGCCGCGCGGGTGGCCCGAGGGAAGGGTTTTTTTCGCCTGCGCGCAGGCCGCGAGAGTGCCGCTTCGCGCACAGACCCACAACGTCCGTGGCATGGCCATCGCAGATCAGCACGGGCGGCCGAGCACAGCCGAAAAAAATCCTTCCCTCGGGTCAGGACCCTGTACCGTTTTTCGGTGCTCGCCTCCATCTTCTTCTGGATCGTTCTGACGGCGACCCAGGCCGGTGAGGCGGCGGGGCTTCCCTGTGGGCAGGCGTCTGCGGCTGTCCATAGGGAAAGCGAAGCGTCCCCGTCGCCGGCTGAAATGCGGCGCCTCGGATCCAAGATCTGGCGAGGCTGCGCATCGTCGATAGAGTGTTTCGCATCGGTTCGGCTGCCTCATCGGGAGCGCCCACAGGACCCTGGTGCCTCGAGCACCTTTCGCGGACCTGCGCCCCGACGGGGAGGCCGTGGTCGACCTCCCGTGGGGAGATGCGCCATGAGCGCCAGTACAGGGTCGAGGAACTGCCACGGTCAGCCGCTCACACAAGGAGGCTTCATGGACCCACCGTATCGCTTTCTCGTCGGGATCGACTGGGCGACGCAGGCACACCAGGTCTGCGTTCTCGACCGCGAACGCCATGTCGTCGACGAGCGCTCGGTCGCGCACGACGGCGGCGCCCTCGCGGCGCTCGCCGACCGCCTCATCGCCCTCGCCGACGGACACCCCGAGCACGTCGCGGTCGCGATCGAAGTGCCGCGCGGTCCGGTCGTCGAGGGTCTGCTTCTGCGCGGGCTGCACGTCTTCGCGATCAATCCCAAACAGCTCGACCGTTTTCGCGACCGTCATACCGTCGCCGGCGCCAAAGATGACCGCCGCGACGCATTCGTCCTGGCCGACTCGCTCCGCACCGATCAGCCCGCCTTCCGTCGTCTCGACATCGACGATCCGCTGGTCCTTCGCCTCCGGGAGATCTCCCGCAGCTACGGCGATCTCGTCGAGGACCAGGGGCGTCTGTGCGGTCAGCTTCGCGAACTGCTCCTGCGCTATCACCCTGCCATCCTCCGCCTCTCCCCCGCTGCCGACGAGCCCTGGATCTGGGACCTTCTCGAGTTGGCTCCCCTGCCGCAAGCGGGTGCGCGGCTCCGCACTGTCACCGTCACGCGCATCCTTCGCGCTCATCGCATTCGCCGTCTCACCGCCGCCGATGTCCTCGCGCAACTCAAGACGCCGTCGCTGCGCGTCGCTCCCGGCGCCGCAGAAGCTGCCAGCGAGCACGTCGAGCTCCTGCTGCCGCGTTTGCGGGTCGTCCACGAGCAGCGCGCTCGCTGCGTCAAGCGCATGGACCAGATCCTGGCAGAGCTCGCAGCGCCCACCTCGCCCGCGACCGCGGATTCCGAGGGCCATGGCTCCAGCGACGACGACGGGCCAAAAACCGAGCACCGTGACGCTGCGATCCTCCTGTCGCTGCCAGGCGTGGGGAGTATCGTCGGCGCCACGGTGCTCGCCGAGGCCTCACGGCCCCTCGCCGAGCGAGACTACCACGCGCTCCGCGCACAAGCCGGCGTCGCCCCGGTCACCAAACAGAGCGGCAAGCTCCGGGTGGTTGGAATGCGCTACGCGTGCAACCACCGTCTCCGCGACGCGGTCTTCCATATGGCCCGCACCAGCGCTCAGCACGATCCCCGGAGCCGCGCCCATTATGAGGCCGCGCGCGCTCGCGGCCTCAACCACCCGAGAGCAGTCCGTGCCGTCGCTGACCGCATCCTCAGCGTCCTGGTCGCCATGCTGAAGGCCCGCACTCTTTATGACTCTGCGCGCACCCGCTCCTCCCCGTACGCCAAGCTCATCCAGCAACAGGCTGCCTGATGAAAAAACAACTCGACAAGTGGTGGGGAGTCCGCGCCCCCGACCCGTCGCCTGCCTGCATCGCAGATCCGCGGCGGGCGCGCGAAGTCGCAAGTCGTTCGGCGCCGACCGCGTCCGCGCGTGCCCGACCCCATTCGTGGAGCCGCCATTCGTGGAGCTGCCATTGCCCGACCTCGGGGCGCGTGTTAGCGTCGGTGGCGACGCGATGCGCATCAAGCCGACCAGCGGCGGACCGTCGCCGATCGATCCCGCAGCCGGGGTCGAGGGCGCGGCGCCCGCGGACGCCGCGGGGGCGGCCGAGCGTGTCGGCGAAGTGTCGGCCGCCGAGGCTGCGCACGAGGCGCGCGCTCCCGACGCGGTGGCCGAGGTGGCGCGACGCTTGCGCGAGGGCCAGATCAGCCCGGGCGAGGCGGTCGAGCTGCTGATCGACGACGCGGTGGTGCGCCAGGTCGGGCGCGTCACCGGCCACAGCGAGGGCCTCGCCGACGAGCTGCGCGCGATCCTGCGTCGCTACACCGAGAGCGATCCCTACCTCGCCGCGAAGGTGAAACGCCTGGGACAACACCGATGAGACGAGTCCTGTGTGCGCTCCTGCTCGCCGCCGCGCCTGCGTCGGCCGACGAGCCCGCGGGCGGCCCGCCGCCCGAGCCGCCGGTGAAGGTGACGATCTTCCTGCTCCCGCACCCCGACGTGCCCGAGGAGATCACGGTACAGCTCGTCAAGTCGCTCGAGGCCGGGCTCAAGAAGAACCCACGCCTCGAGTACAAGGACCTCGACGCGCGCCTCGCCGACTTTGCCCAGGAGGTGCCGCAGGCAGAGATCGACGCGGCCCGGGCCGCGCTCAAGGACGGCCAGGAGGCGCTGCTCAACCTCGACGTGCCGAAGGCGATCCAGAAGCTCCAGGAGGCCGAGGGCGGCCTGGCAAAGGTGCTGCCCTACATCAAGAAGCAGGAGCTGGCCGACGCGATGGCCTCGCTCGCGGTGGCCTACTACGAGGGCGGCGACAAGAAGTCGGGCCGCGACGAGTTCGTCAAGCTGCTCACCTGGCGCAACGACTACCTCTACCCCGTCGACAAACTGCCGCCGAAGTACCAGGCGATGTTCGACGACGCGCAGCGGATCGTCGACAAGGCGGGCCGCGGCGCGCTCGAGATCGCCTCGGAGCCGATGGGCGCGCAGGCGTACATCGACGGGAAGTCGATCGGCATCACGCCCTGCTCGGTCGATCAGCAGCCGGCCGGCGAGCACTTCATCACCCTGAAGAAGGAGGGCTACAAGAAGGCCGTGGCGTCGGCGATGGTGGTTGGCAAGAAGTCGATCAAGGTGACGGTCGAGCTGGCGCAGTCGGACAAGTACCTGCTCGTGACGCAGGCGATCGAGAAGGTCGCGCCGACGCTCGGCAAGGACTTCTGCGACCCCGACTCGGACAACCTGAAGTCGGTGCTGTTCATCGAGCACGCGGTGTTCGTCAAGGCGCACCCGGTCGCCGACGCGGTGGAGATCGAGGCGTGGCTCTACGACCTGCGCACGCGCGCCCGGCTGTCGCGGGTGGTGAAGTCGATCGGCAAGGACAAGGCCGAGGCACAGCTCGAGTCGCTCGCCGGCAACCTGTACCTCAACGTGAGCTACGAGCCGGTGCTGGTGAAGCCGAAGGACAACCTGCCGGTGCAGCAGATCGGGCGCAAGCCGATCTACAAGACGTGGTGGTTCTGGACCGGCGTCGCCGCGATCGCTGCGGCTGCGGTGGCGGTGCCGGTGGCGATCGTCGAGACGCGCAAGCCGAGCTGCCCCGACGGCTCGGGCTGCCTGCAGATCAGCGCGGGCCTGAGGCTTTTGCCATGAAGATCGACGACGCGCTGCGCGAGCTCGAGACGGTCGCGGAGAAGAAGGGCATCAAGGTGAGCTACGAGGCGATCGGCGGCGAGCTGGGCGCCGGGGGGCTGTGCAAGGTGAAGGGCGAGTACCGCGTGATCATCGACAAGCGCGCGACGCCGGGTGAGCGGGTGACCGTGCTCGCGCAGTCGCTCGGCACCTTCTCACTCGAGGACGTGTTCGTCGCACCGGAGGTGCGCGAGCTGATCGCCAAGACCGCCGGGCTGCGCAGCCACTGAATCAGGGCTGGGCGTTCTTATACATCGCCAGGATCGCCTGGGCGTTCGGGAAGCGATTCGGGTTGAAGCTCGCGTCGGGCGGAAGCGCGCTGAACCCGCCGGCACGTCGCGCCGTGAATTCGTAGACCACACTCGGCGACGACTGGTCCACCGGCAGCGACCAGAGCGCCGCGACGTAGACCGCCGGGATGCGGATCAGCCGCAGCTCGGTGGGCACGGCCGCGCTGACGAAGATCGGTTGGTTCATCGAGAGGCTGATCGCGCGGAAGGTCGCTTCACCGAGGCCACCGACCTCGAGTCGCGCGACCCAGCCCTTCCTGGTCAGGGTCGCCTCGGCCGCGCCGACGCGTTGGTGGTTCTGGTACAGGAGCCAGCGCCACGCGCTGATCGGATCGGCGGGCTGCGGCGACTGCTTGAGGATGGCCGCGAGCGCGTACTGGTAGACCCCCATCGCGAAGTCGGGCTCGGCTCCGCGCAGTCGAGCGAAGGGCCCGAGCAGCGGCACGCGGGCGAGCATCTTGTGGACCGCGACCAGGGCGTCGGGCGGCGGCGCGGTCTGGAGGAACGGCGTCATGAAGCGCGGCGGCATGGCTTCCCCCTCAGGCGGTGGTGAGATAGCTCGCGTCCCAGGAGTCGCCGTCTTCGTGGAAGGCAGACCGGAGCTGGTCGCAGAGCATGAAGTGGAGCGTTTCGCCGCCCGGAGCGCCCTCGTTCTCGTCGCCCCACGGATCGGCGACGACCACCGCATCCGCGGAAGGGTCGTTGCCGAGCTGGTAGCCGACCAACGCGACGTAGTGGTGGCAGTGATCCTTGGCCCGCACCACGCGCACACCGATCGGCTGCGCGGCCGCGAGCGACCGGGCGAGCACACGGTCGTCGAGCTGCGCGTCGATGCGCGGAGGCACGAGGTGTCCGACTTTGGTGAGCGCGTCGGTGAGCGAGCCGGTCTGGTTCGAGCCGTCGTTCGGCTGGTTCTGGTTCGCCGCGGTGACGTTGCAGCAGCCGCCCGCGACCGTGAGCTGGGTGTCGGCGATCTCGCACTGCTTCGACCAGTCGGGGTCGACCGAGCCGCCGTGCTTCACGTAGTAGCTCCAGATGCTGGCGCTCACCGCCGCCCAGCACCACAACATCCGCTCCTGGATCTGCATCACGAAGTCGGTGAGCTGGACCTCTGCGGGCAGGCCGCCGTCGCCCAATTTCTGGTGCACCCCGGATCCGGTTCCGCCGAGACGCACCGCGCCGGCGCCGCCCGTCACGTTGACCGAGACATTGACGATCACCGGCGTGCAGCCGCACTGATCGAGCGCCCGGCTGTTCACCGTGCGCGCCAGCTCGTTCGTTTCGAGCGCCTCGGCGAGCGCGGCTCGCGCCTTCAGGTTCGCCTCGAGCGCTTCGTCCAGGGTCGCCATGGCCCCTCCGCGAGTGTCGCGCACCGTAACAGATGTCCCGCAGTGCAACAAATCGGAGCCGCGGTGCTACGATCGTGCGACAGTCTGCCGATGCGGGGCGCCCGGGCATGAGCGCCGACGCGCGCGACGCTGCGGCGTCGATCGAGGGACGGACGCTCGGCGACTTCGTGGTGCGCGAGCTTTTGGGCGAGGGTGGTTTCAGCGCGGTGTACCGGGCCGAGCAGCCGCTGCTCGGACGCGAGGCGGCCATCAAGGTGCTGTCGGGGCGCTGGCGCGGCAGCGACGAGGCGACCCGGCGCTACCTGCGCGAGGCGCGGCTCGCTTCGCACCTCGACCACCCCTACGCGGCGCACATCTACGCGTTCGGCGCGGAGCCCGACGGGCTCCTGTGGATCGCGATGGAGCGGGTGCGCGGGACGCCGCTCGACCGGCTGCTCGCCGCGCAGGGGCCGCTGCCGCTCGCGCGCTTCCTGCCGCTGTTCGATCGGATCTGCGAGGTCGTGCACACCGCGCACGAGCAGGGGATCGTCCACCGCGACCTGAAGCCTGCCAACGTGATGGTGCTGTCGCGCGCGGGCCGCCTGCTGCCCAAGCTGCTCGACTTCGGGATCGCCAAGGCGGTGCTGCCCGGCGCGGGCGGCGAGCCGAGCGAAGGCGCGCGTTCGGGCGCCGCAGGCCCGGCGACCGACCTGGGCCCGGTCGGGTTGACCCGGCGCGGGCGCTTCATCGGCTCGCCGCACGCGATGGCGCCGGAGCAGTGGGTCGACCCGGCCGCCGCGGACGCGCGGGCCGACCAGTACGCGCTCGCGGTGCTGTGCTACCAGGTGCTCAGCGGCACGCCGCCCTTCGACGGGGCGACCGTCATGCAGGTCGCGCGCGCTCACGCCGCGGGCCACGTGGCGCCGCTCGGCCGGGGCTGCCCGCCGGCGCTCGACGAGGTGCTCGCGCGCGCGCTCGCGCGGCGACCCGAGCAGCGCTACGCCTCGGTGCTCGAGTTCGCGGCGGCATTCCGCGCGGCGGCCGAGGTGGCCGGGGGCGCCGAGCTGCCGCAGCTCGACGAGGCGGTGCGCGAGAGCTGGACCCGCGCCGGCCCACCCCCGATCGCCGAGGCGGTCGCGCGGCTCGAAGCGGCGCGCAACGCGCACCAGGCGTGGAGCGCGGCGGCGGCGGTGTTCCGCGCCACGGCCCGCTACACCGGCGTGCTCGCGCTCGCGGGCCGCGCGCAGGTGCCGGCACCACGCGGCGACGCCGAGCCGCTGCGCGAGCTCCTGCGCCAGCTCCAGCGGGGCGAGCTCACCGACGAGCAGTGGTTCGGGCTCGCGCGCGAGGCGGCGCGGCCGTGGCAGGCGGAGCGCGAGGCCTTCCCGCTCCCCGAGCTGATCGCCGCGTTCGCCGGCGAGGGAGCGGCCGCCACGACGCGGACGATCGAGGAGCTTTCGGCGCTGCTGGCGGCCGGCACCTCGGACAGCGAGCTCCAGCTCCTGCCCCGGCTCACGGCGGTGCTGCGGCTGCTCGCCGAGCTGCTGCGCGCGCTGTCCTTCGCCGCGGACTACCCGCTCGTGGTCGGCGCAGGCGAGCAGCGCGCCGAGCTGTGGGGCGGGATCCGGCGCAGCGCGCGCGCGGTGGTGACGGTGCGAGGCGCGGGACTGGTCCAGGGAGAGCCGGCGCTGCTCGGCCGCGACGGGGGCGCGGTGCTCGCGCTCGCCCCGCTGGTCCAGGTGGCGACCCCCGCGCCGGGGACCGCCGAGGAGCTGTTCCTCTTCGACGGGCGCGGCCGTCGCGGCGCACGCCTCTACGCCCACCCCTCGGGCTTCGAGCGCCACGACCCGACGCTGTGGGACTGGTTCGCCGCGCACCTCCTGGCCGCCGACCAGGCGGAGGCCGCCTCGCCGAGGGAAGACGAGCCCTACCGCGGGCTCAAGCCTTTCACCGCCGCCGACGCGTCCCGCTACTTCGGGCGCGAGCGCGAGGTCGAGGCGATGGTCAACCGGCTGCGCGTGCAGCCGCTGCTCGCGCTGGTCGGTCCCTCGGGCGCGGGCAAGAGCTCGTTCGTGCACGCGGGCGTAGGGCCGTCGCTGCCCGAGGGATGGCGGCTGGTCTCGGTGCGGCCGGGCGGGGCGCCGATGCGCGCGCTCGCCGCGCGGCTGGGCCGCGACAGGGCGGGCGATGCGGGCGATGCGAGCGCGCTCGCCGAGGCGATGGCGCGCGATCCCGCGACGCTCGGCGTGACGCTCGCCGCGGCGGCGCGCCGGACCGGAGGCGTGCTGGTGCTGGTGGTCGACCAGTTCGAGGAGCTGTTCACGCTGTGCGCCGACCCGGGCGAGCGCGCGCGCTACGCTGCCGCGCTGAGCGCCGCGGCGGCCTCGCCCGACGAGCCGGTGCGCGTGCTGCTCACCCTGCGCGACGACTTCCTCGCCCGCGCCGAGCAGCTCCTCGGCGGCCGCCTTACCGCCGCGCTGCACATCGTGACCACGCCAGCGCCCGACGAGCTACACCGGATCCTCGTCGAGCCGGCCCGCCGCGCTGGCTACACCTTCGAGGACCCCGAGCTGCCGCGCGAGATGGTGCGCGAGGTGGCCGACCGCCCGGGCGCGCTGGCGCTGCTCTCGTTCACCGCGGCGCAACTCTGGAGCCGCCGCGACCGCTCCTTCCGCCAGCTCCGGCGCGCGGCCTACCAGGCGATGGGCGGCGTCGGCGGCGCGCTCGCCCACCATGCCGAGGAGACCCTGGCCGGCATGGCGCCCGAGGAGCGGCGGTTGACCCGCGAGCTCCTGCGGCTGCTGGTCACCGCCGAGGGCACGCGCGCGGTGGCGACGCGGGCCGAAGTGGAGCAGGTGCTGGGCGCCGAGCGCGCGGGCGCGGTGGTGGAGCGCCTGGTCGGCGCGCGGCTCCTCGAGAGCGGCGAGGATCGGATCGAGGTGATCCACGAGGCGCTGCTCGACGCGTGGCCGCGGCTGGTCGAGTGGCGGCGCGAGGACGCGGCGGGGGCGCGGCTGCGCGACCAGCTCCGCACCGCGGCGCGGCAGTGGGAGGAGCGCGGGCGCCCGAAGGGTCTGTTGTGGCGCGACGAGGCGCTCGGCGAGCTGCGCCGGTGGCGCGCCGTGCACGCGGGCGCGCTGACTGCCGCCGAGGAGTCGTTCTCGCGCGCCAGCTTCGCCGACGCCACGCGGGCGCGCCGGATCCGCCTCGGCCTCGGCGCGCTCGCCGCCGCCGCGCTGGTCGTCGGCGCGGCGCTCCAGCTCTGGCAGAGCCGCAAGACCTACGAGCAGGTGACCCGTCTGTACGAGGAGCAGGGTCGCCAATGGTGGCTGCGCGACGACGCCCAGCGCGCCCTGCCCTACCTGTCCGAGGCGCGCTCGCGCGGCGGCGACGGGGCCGCGCTGCGCTTCCTGATCGCACGCGCGGCCGAAGCGCTCGCGCTACAGCGTCACGCGCTCGACCACGGCGCACGGGTGTGGTCGGCTGCCTTCAGCCCCGACGGGCGCAAGCTCCTCACCGCGGCCGAGGACGGGGCGCTGCGCCTCTGGGATGCGGAGCACGGCGCGCTGCTCGCGCGCATCGAGGCCCACCGCGGCAGCGCGCTCGCTTGCAGCTTCGCGCCCGACGGCCAGCGCCTGCTGAGCGCCGGCGACGACGGGCTGGCCCGCATCTTCGCCCTCGACGGGCGCGAGCTCGCGCGGCTCGCCGGCCACGCGCCCGACCGCAAGCTGTGGAGCGCGCGCTACTCGAGCGACGGCGCCCGCGTGGTCACCGCCAGCGACGACGGCACCGCGCGGGTCTGGGACGCCGGTACCGGGCGCGAGCTCCAGCGGCTCGTCGGGCACACCGATCGGGTCCACGAGGCGCGCTTCACCCGCGACGGCGCGCGCGTGCTCACCGCGAGCCACGACGGCACCGCCCGGATCTGGGACGCCACGAGCGGCCGCTGCCTCGCGACGCTGGGTGGCCACCCCGGCCGGCTGGTCAGCGCGGTGTACAGCCCGGACGAGTCGCTGATCGCCACCGTCGGCGGCGGCGGCGCGGCGTGGCTGTGGGACGCGCGCGGGCGATTGGTCGCGAAGCTCGAGGGCCACCACGGCGACGTCTACTCCGCGGCCTTCCGCCCCGACGGCGCGCGCCTCCTCACCGCGGGCCAGGACCAGAGCGCCTGCGAGTGGGAGCTGCCCGGCGGCCGGCTGCTGCGCAAGCTCACCGGCCACGTGAGCGACGTGCTCGACGCGGTCTACAGCCCCGACGGCGCGCTGATCCTGACGACCAGCGGCGACGCGACCGGGCGCCTCTGGGACGCCGAGCGCGGGGCCAGCACCGCCACGCTGATCGGCCACGTGGAGATGGTGTGGCGCGGCGCCTTCTCGCCCGACGGCCGGCACGCGGTCACCGTGGGCTTCGACCGGACCGCGCGCTTGTGGGACGTGCGGTCGGCCAACGAGCGGCTCGCGCTGCCCGCCCACGAGGGGCCGGTGCGCTTCCTCTCCCTCGACGGAGACGGCCGCCTGCTCACCGCGGGCGACGACGGGGCGGCCCGCCGCTTCGCGCTGCGCGACGGCCAGCTCCAGGACGAGCGCGCACTCGAGCGCCCGCGCCGCTTCGTCCCGGAGACCACCGAGGACCCGGCCGCGATCGCGTGGAGCGAGGACGGCTCGCGGATCGCCGCCGCAGGCGACGACGGCCGCCTCCGGATCCTCGACGCGGCGAGCGGCCGCGAGCTGCTCTCGTTCGGCGAGCATCAGGAGCGCGTGGTCGCGCTCGCCTTCAGCCGCGATGGGAGCGCGCTCGCCAGCGCCGGCCCGGGGAACGAGGCGACGGTGTGGGACGCGCGCGACGGCGCGAAGCGCGCGACCCTCGAGGGTCACGAGGCGCTGGTGCGGCGGGTCGCATTCAACCCGTCGGGCGACGCGCTCGTCACCTCGTGCGAGGACGGGCGGGCTCGGCTCTACGACGCGCGCACGGGACGCCTGCGCGCGACGCTCGCAGGACATCGCCGCTCGGTGAACGACGCGCGCTTCAGCCCCGATGGGCAGCGCGTCGCGACTGCCAGCGACGACCAGTCGGTCCGGGTGTGGGACGCGGCGAGCGGCTCCTTGCGCTTCGCGCTCGACGGCCACAGCGACCAGGTGCACGCGCTCGCGTTCAACCCCGACGGGCGGCTGCTCGTCAGCGGGAGCGTCGACGGCTACGTCGCGGTCTGGGACGCCGACGCGGGCGACCTGCTGGCGATGCTCGCGCAGGGCGAGCCGGTGACCGCGATCGCGGTGGCGAGCGACGGCGCGCGCGTGGTGGTCGGCGACGAGCAGGGCATCGTGCACGTGCGCGCGCTCGACCTCGACGCGCAGCCGCCCGCGCTCCTGGCGCGGCTCGCGCGCTGCCGGGTCCCGTTCCGCATCGACGGCAACCGACTCCTGCCCGAGCCGCTCGACCCGGCGGCCTGCGAGCGCCGGCCCGGCGACGCGCCGGCGTTTTGACCACGGGTGTGAATCTGTTAGGGTGCGCGCCTGAGGAGGGCCGCGATGGACGACCAATTGTTGCGCAAGCTCATCGAGGAGATCGAGCGCAACACTCGCGAGCTGGAGAAGCAGACCGACGCGGTGGTCAAGAACACCCGGGCGCTGCGACTCAACAGCGAGACGCTGCGGACCCTCGTGACCGCCGGGGCGCTCGCCGACGATGGCGGCGGCCCCGGCTCGAAGCGCTGCCTGGCCTCGGTCACCTGCAACGGCTGCTAGTCCCGGATCATTTGGGGGGCTCGGTCGACTTGTCGAGGTCGAGGATCGTCGTGTCGCCGACGTAGGCCCGCACCTCGGCCCGGGTGATCCGGCCGATCTTGCGCACGATCTCCGCCATCCGCTCGGCCTCGCGGTAGATGGTCTCCACCTTGCGCCGGCTCTGGTCGCCCTCCTCGAGGCGCTTGAGCAGGATCTCGGCGTAGCCCTTCACCGCGGTCAGCGGCTGGTTCAGCTCGTGCGCGGTGGTGCCGGCGAGCTGCACGATCAGCTCCTGCTCCTTGTTCTTCTCGAGCTTCTCCTGCGCCGCCGCCAGCGCGCGCTCCATGATCAGGCGCTCGCGCAGGTCCGACAGGATCCCGACCGAGGCGACCTCGCAGCCGTGCTCGTAGATGATCGACGCGGTGAGCGACACCGGCACGACCTCGCCGTCGCGCGTGACGATCTCGCGCCGCGACGGGGCGAGGCGCCCGCGACCGCCGAACTCGGGCGAGCGGATGTCGGCCATGATCTGGCGCGCGACGCCGGGCGGGTAGAGCTTCTCGACGGGCAGCTTGCCGATCACCTCGTCGGCCGGGTAGCCGAAGCTGCGCTCGGCGCCCGCGTTGAAGATCAGCACGTTGCCCGCGGTGTCGGCGGCGATGATCCCGTCGACGGTCGAATCGATCAAGTTCTCGAGGAAGTCTTTGGTCTTGCGCAGCTCCTCCTCGAGCGCGCGCGCGATCGTCACGTCGCGGAACGACAGCACCACCGCGCCGTGCTCGGCCAGCGCGGCGGAGGTCGAGACGCTGAGCCGCAGCACTTCGCCCGAGGTGGTGCGCACCGCGAGGTCGAAGCCGGCGAGGTATACGCCCGCGGCGGCGTGGCGCACGAGCTCGGTCAGCGCGTCGCGCTGCTCCTCGGGGACCAGGTTGTGGAGCTTGCGCGCGGCGAGGCCGGAGCGCGAGTAGCCGGTGAGCTGCTCGGCCGAGCGGTTCATGTAGATGATGCGGCAGTCCGCGTCGACGACGAACACGCCGTCGGCCGCGCTCTCGAAGAAGTCGCGGTACTGGTCGAGCGCGCGGGCGCGGCGCTCGAGGTCGATGCCGGCGAGCAGGACCTTGCGGGTCTGCTCGCGCAGCGTCTCGGCGAGGGGCGCGGCGCGCAGCGCGAGCGTGAACAGGCGCGCGGCGGTGCGGCAGAGCGCGAGCGCCCGCTCGTCGACCGGCGCGGACTCGGTGTGCGCGCGCAGGAGCAGCGCGCCGACGGGGCGGAGGTCGTCGAGCAGCGGCACCGCGAGCAGGCTGCGCCCGCCATGCTCGGCCGCGAGCGGTGCGAACTCGCCGAGCAGCTCGGAGGTCGCGGCGTTCTCGACGAACACGGGCACCCGGCGCTCGAACGCTGCGCGGAGCTCGGGGTAGCGGCGCGGGTCGAGCGGCAGGCGCGCGAGGTTCGGCTCGTCGGAGGCGCCCACCACGTACATCATCGGGACCTGGTCGGACGTCGCCTCGCCGGGCGCCGGCGCGGTGGCGTGGGTGGGGACGCGCGCGCCGCCCGGGCCGTGGAGCGCGAGCACCGCGCAGCGCGAGAAGCCGAGCGTCTCGGCGAGCCGCGCC
>AmSFosDRAFT_100036_pt1 | contig 14192 bp, 11 predicted proteins | sample FosCloommunities_FD_10275 | JGI IMG/M metagenome (IMG submission 10275)
CCACGCTGAAGCGTGGTGCTTCCACCCCGACTCGCCATTTACTGCGGCGTCCAGCCGCCGCCGAGAGATTGATAGAGGGCTGCGTAATATTGCAGTTCTTGATACCAAGCCGCTGAGAGGCTCAGGGCCGACAAGAAATACTGCTGCTCGTAATACTGGACTTCGAGGAAGCTGGTGACGCCTCCCTGGAAGCGCACATTGGCCAGATCAGCCATTTGCTTGTAGGTATGCGTCTGCTCCTCAATCTTCATGCGGTACTGACGCGATTGGTTGTAACCGACGAGGCTATTCGAGACGTCTCCAAACGCATTGTTGACGGTCTGCTTGTAGGTGAGTTCGGCTTCGTCGCGCTGCGCCCAAGCCAGCTTGTATTGGCTCCTGATTCGGCCGCCCTGATAAAGCGGCTGCGTGGCTTGCAGCCCGACAGCCCAGAAGGTTCCAGGGCCGGCAGTGAAGGTGGAGAGAGCGGTACTCATAGAGCCAAAAGAGCCGGTGAGAGTGAACTGCGGGAAGAAATTCGCCTTTGCCACTCCCACGTTGGCATTGGCGGCAACGAGGTTTTCTTCCGCTCGCCGAATGTCGGGGCGGCGCTCAAGCAGTGCGGAAGGCAATCCGGCAGGAACTTCGGGCGAGTGGGGCTGTTCGGTGATTGTCAGGCCGCGGGTGATGGGTCCGGGATTTCGACCGAGCAGGATGCTGATGTTGTTTTCCGTTTGCTCGATGGCTTGTTGCGTCGCGATGACCTGTGCTTCGGCCTGTTGCAACAGGCTCTGCGCCTGATAAACATCGGTGATCGCGCTCTCGCCACCTTTGAACTTGATTTCGTTCAGCTTGAGGATTTCCGTGTCTGCTGCGACGGTCTTCTTGGAGAACTCGAGCTGCTCGTCGTACTGACGCAGCAGGAAGTAGTCGGTGGCGACGGAATCGATCAGCGAGACGCGAACAACTTCCTGGCCAAACTCGGTCGCCAGCAACGTGGCGCACGCGGATTCAGTAGCGCGGCGGTATTGTCCCCAGAAATCCACAATATAGGAGAGCTGGAGTCCGAGGCTCCCGAAGGTTGGAGCGCTCGGAAAGAAGTTGTTGCGCTCATTCACGATGGCCCCGGTGCCGTTCAACATGGGGAACTGGTTCGCGCGTACGATGCCCAGGTTGGCATTGGCTTCCATAACGCGCGCGGCCGCGATGCGGATGTCGTAATTGTTCGTCAGGGCTTCTTTGATCAGCGCCTGTAGCGCCTGGTCCTGATAGACCGAGGCCCACGGCGTTTCGGCGAAGGGCTGGGCCCCGGCCTGTTGCGAGGCCTCCGGAGCGACGCCGCGATATTGATCGGGAACCGTGGTGGCCGGTCGCTTGTAGTTGGGACCGACTTTGCAGGCGGTGGAGAGCAAGAGCAATCCCACAATTGCCAACAAAAGGCAATTGTGGGCCACCCGTTGCGATGACAAAGAAATGCAGGTCCCTCGACTCCGCTTTGCTGCGCTCAGGATGACAAGTCTGCTAGTCATGGGCCTCTCCTGGAGCCGGAGTTCCGGCAGTGCCGGGAGCCGGCTCGTGCTTCTTGCCGCCAATCCAATTACCGAAGCGCTCGACGACATCGAAGCTGACAGGGATGAAGAAGATGGCGAGGAATGATGCTGCCAACATTCCTCCGATAACGATCGTACCGATGACTTGGCGCGAGATGGCGCCTGCACCGGTGGCCGTCCACAACGGTACGCAGCCCAAAAGGAAGGCGAAAGAGGTCATCAAAATGGGTCGCAATCGCAACTTGGCGCCGGTCAGGGATGCATCGATCAGGCTTGCTCCCTTGTCGTACTCCAGTTTGGCGAATTCGACGATCAGAATGGCGTTCTTCGCCGACAAGCCGATCAGCATGATCAGACCGATCTGGGCGTAAACGTTGTTGTCGAGGCGGCGGAAATAGAGCGTGGCAAAAGCGCCAAATACAGCGATAGGAACGCCTAACAGAACGCTGAAGGGCAGCGTCCAACTTTCATACTGGGCAGCCATGATGAGGAAAACGACGAAAAACGCCGCACCGAAGATAACCGCCGGGGATACACCCTGAGCTGCCTTTACTTCCTGATACGACATGCCCATGTAGTCATAGCCCATTTGCGTGGGCATGGACTTGCGGAACGTGTCCTCCATGGCAGCTATGGCTTGCCCCGAACTATACCCTGGGGCGGAGGCTGCGTTGATCTGAACGCAATTGAAAAGGTTGTATCGCATGACAAATTCAGCGCCTGAGCGTGGGTACGTAGTGGACAAGGTACTCATGGGTACCATCTGTCCCTCGTTGTTGCGGACGTAAAACTTGCCGAGGTTCTGGGCGTCGGTGCGGAACTTGCCGTCGGCTTGCACGTAGACCTGCCACTGCAGACCAAAGCGGTTGAAGTAGTTGATCAGCGAGCCGCCCATGAACGCCTGTACGGTCTGGTAGAGCTGATCGAGCGGGATTTGCTGCGTCAAGGCCTTGGCGTTGTCGACGTTAACTCCGACCTGAGGAACGCCGAAGAGCGCGGTCGTCATAGCGCCGGCGAGTTCGGGTCGCTTACGCAATTCGGCCATGAAAAGCTGCGTGTTCTTGGCAAGGAAGTCGATTGTGCCGCCGGAACGGTCCTCGAGAACGAACGTCACGCCGCCTGAAGTGCCGACACCGGGAATTGCGGGCGGCGGGAACGAGAAGGCTATGCCGTACGGCACCTGAGAAAGAGCGCGCGCAAGATGCATCTTGATGCCGTCGTAGCTGTTCTCGGGAGTTTTACGTTCATCCCAAGGCTTGAAGGAGATGAAGAAGAACGAGCTGTAGGTCGCGTTCACGCCGCTCAACATGCTGTATCCCATGACTGAGCTGACGTACTGGACACCGGGTGTGTCCATGATGATCTTTTCTACGTCGCGTGCAGCTTCGGAGGAACGTTGCAGTGAGGAGGCGTCGGGCAGTTGCAGACCGCCGTACATGTAGCCCTGATCTTCGTCAGGCAGGAAGCTTTTCGGCAGATGTCCGCCGAAGTACCAGGCGCCTAAACATGCCAGCCCCAGCAATAAGAAAGCGAGCCAGGCATTGTGAATCAGGTGCCGGCACGCATTCACGTAACCATCAGTCGCCTTCCCAAACACCCTGTTGAACCAACGGAAAAAAGCGCCAAGCGGGCCACGTGATTCTTTCTTGGGCTTCAGAATCATCGCCGACAGCGCGGGGCTTAAGGTGAGCGCATTGAACGCAGAGAACAGCACCGAGATCGCGATGGTTATGGCGAACTGTTTGTAGAGCTGTCCGGTAATGCCGGGAATGAAAGCGGTGGGGACGAACACCGCAGCAAGAATGAGCGCGATCGCGATAACGGGGCCCGACACCTCCTCCATCGCCTTGATGGTGGCGTCGTGGGGCGTCATGCCGTGCTCGATATTGTGCTCGACGGCTTCGACAACCACGATGGCATCGTCGACCACAAGGCCGATGGCCAGAACTAATCCCAAGAGCGACAGGGTGTTAATGGAGAACCCAAGCGAGGGGAAGACCATGAATGTCGCAACCAGCGAGACCGGCACGGCGATCAGCGGGATCAGAGTGGCCTTCCATCCCTGGAGGAAGATGAAGACCACAATGATGACGAGCACGATGGCTTCAAACAGCGTGTGCTCAATTTCGCTGATGCCGGCGCTTACGGCGAGGGTCGTGTCGAGAGCGGTAATATATTCGAGCCCCTGCGGGAAGCGGCCTTTGGCTTCGTCCATCATCTTGAGCACATTGGCGCGCGTTACCAGGGCGTTGCTGCCCGGCGTGAGGTACAGCGCAATCAATGCGGCTGGCTGCGCCGGTTTCTTCTCGTCTGCGTTCCCTAGGCGCGCTGTGTACGAGTAATACTGCGAACCCAGATCCACTCGAGCGACGTCTTTCAGGCGCAGGATCGAGCCGTCGGCCTGGGCACGAATCACAATTTGGTCAAAGTCTGCCGCTGTGGGCAAACGTCCCGGCGCCCGAACGTTGTAGGTGAATTGCTGACCGCTGGGGATTGGCTCACCACCGATTTGTCCGGCGGGATTGACTTTGTTTTGCGCTTTAACGGCGTTGATGATGTCAGAGACGGTTACGCCGAGGTTCGCCAGCTTGTCGGGGTCAACCCAGATGCGCATGGCGTAAGGGCCAGCGCCGAAGATCTGCACCTGGCCCACGCCCTGTATACGGGTCAACGCATATTGCAGATTGATGATGGCGTAGTTGGCCAGGAAGATGTTGTCGTACACGCCAGTGGGCGAGAACAGGTCGAGCAGCATGAAGGGGGCGGTAGTGCCAGGCTGCACGATGACGCCCTGCTGAGTGACCTCGGCGGGCAACTGGGAATTGGCCTGACCGGTGCGCATCTGCGCCAGAATCTGATCGGTGTTAATGTCGGTTCCGAGCTGGAAGTCTACGTACAACGTCATGCCACCGCCGGAGCTGGCGCTCAGCGAATACATGTAGTTCATGCCGCTGACACCGGACATCTGCTGCTCGATCGGGGTGGCAACGGACTCGGCGATAGTCTGGGCATCGGCGCCGGGGTACGTGGCTTTCACTTGGATCATCGGATCGGCGATGTTGGGGAATTGAGCGATGGGCAGTTCCAGCATCGCGACCAGGCCGCCCATCACCATCAGGATGGCGATGACGATGGCGACGATGGGCCGGTTGATGAAGAATTTCGACATGGTCAGTTGCTCCCGCCCGCGGACGCGGTTGCTTCGTAGGGCTTCGCACTAACCGGAACTCCTCCTTCTTTCATCAGTTGCGGCGCTGCGGCGGCGGCCTGCTGGACTTTCAGGATTCCTTCAGCCACGACGCGTTCTCCGGGCTTCAGACCATCAGTTACGATCCAGTTCTGCCCAACGCGGTCGCCAACTTTCACGGGCCGGAATGTGGCCTTGTTCTCGGGAGAAACCACGATCACCTGGTACATCGATTGCACTTCGATGACGGCAGACTGTGGGACGAGAAGCGCATTCTTGTTATCGCTGGTCTGAATGCGCACGCTGCCAAAGCCGCCCGGGCGGAGGAGGGCATCCTTATTGGGGAACTCGGCGATGATCTGAACCGTGCCAGTTCCGGTGGCGACCTGTCGATTGATCGATACGATACGACCGGTCTGAGGATAGATGTCTCCGTTGGCTTGGATGTACGTTACAGGATAGGTCGGCCCGCCCTTGCCTTGGCGAATGAACCTGGAAATCTTCTCAGCATTCGCGAGATATTGACTTTCACTGATGTTGAAATACGCCCAGATCGGATTGACTTGGGAGACGACTGTCATTTTGGTCGTCGTCCCAACCAGATCGCCAATCTGCGAATTCGAGACGCCGGCGATGCCGTCAATAGGGGAATAGACCTTGGTCCACGCCAAGTTCAACTTGGCGTTTTCGAGGACAGCTTTGTCAGCCACCACCTGCGCCTTTGAGGCATTCAGGCTGGCAATGTCATTATCAAGCTGCTTTTGGGGAATTGCGTTTTGCGCAGCCAGTGGGGTGTCGCGGGTGACGTCGTTCTGAAAGCGCTCGACCTCGGCTTGAGTCCTATCGATTGTCGCCTGGGCTTGGTCTACGGCGGCTTGGTACTGGCGGGGGTCGAGTTCAAACAGGAGCTGGCCTTTGTTAACGAAATAGCCGTTCTGGTAGTCCTGTCTGAGCAAATAGCCCTGGACCTTGGGCGTGATGTCGGCATTGACCGGGCCATTGAGCTGCGCCACCCAATCATTCGAGATAGGGACGTTCTGCTCAGCGACGGCGGAAACTAATACCTCAGGAGGTCCGGGCTTTGGCGGCGGTTCCTTGTTTTCGCAGCCGGCGAGGAGACCAACGGCGAAGCACAAGACGGCACAGGTAATCTGCGCCGGCAACGCTTGGCGCCGAAGAAACCATGTCGATTGGAATTGGGAGTCCTTCGATGAGATTGATCGTGCCTCAAATAGGGATGGCATCCGTTTACTCCTCGTAACGCTGACGCATACCAGCGAACTCGAGCCTCTTCCATCGCGCGAGAGCGATCGCCAGTACGGCTTGCAACATAGAAATAGTGCTAAGTATGTACGATGCACCAAAATACAGAGAATTCGGCCCGCACGCAATGTCAGTGGAACCGATGGGCAGGAGAACCCGGGTAGTCACGGCGGAGGCGGATTCCCTTCCGGCGGATGGTCCTTGTCGCTGGTGGTTGGCGTCACGGGAGGTGGTTCGTTCTGCAAACGAAAGAGAGTACCTCCGGGCAGTTTGACGTTCGTGTGTTGTGAAATCAGGTAAGTTGTTCCGTTGGCGTCGCGAGCGATGAGGAGATCCTTCAATTGCGCCGGAGGCGGGCCACTGGTACCGGCTGTCGATCGTGAATCCCCGGGAAACTGCGTACCGGATGACACGTCGGCGCCGTTCGTAGCGGCGGCGCGTGCGCTTTCGCGCGCGGCCCGGCGAGGATCGCGCGCCATCGTTCCCCCGTCGGTGGCAACCTGAGACGGCAAAACACTAATCTGTGCAGCGATAAAGGCGTGAAGCGGAATGGACTGGTTCTTCCATTCGCCACGCTCGACCAGCAAGACCAACCAGGAGGGTTTGCCCTCTTCGAGGGGAGCAACACCGACAATACGACCGCTGAGCCTGGTGTTCGCCGGCATCACCAATCCCCGTGAGATCAATACCGCCTGCAGCGTGCGGAATTCAACGCGGTCGCCGCTATGAACGCGTTCCGCACGAACGGTGGAGGTCAGCTCCGCCGGGATGGAAACACCGCCGACGGGATAGGCAGAGGTGTTGCTGTGCTGCTCCTGCGCAAAGCACACAGCCAGGAAGAGAACGGGTATAGAGCCCCGGAACATGGATCCCCGCAAGACGTGTAGCAAAAGACTATTACGGCAGGGCCGCGAGGTAAAGTCGACGACAAAATTGTTACAAGTTTGACGAGATCGTGAATGTTCGGTTCCCTGCCTTGACAGTAGTTTCGAGCGCGTTTTACTGTTAGCGCCCATTGGGGGGTGAGGTGCACATGGCGTTGTCTCCCGTCACCGCAATCGATGACGAACTCGAACAGGCCGGCAAACCAGCCGGACCATGCGCAATGGTGGTGTTCGGAGCCACGGGCGACCTCACGATGCGCAAACTTGTGCCCGCCCTCTACAACCTCGGCAAGGCGCATCTACTGCCGAAGGAATTTGCGGTCGTCGGAGTCGCCATCGATGACATGAGCCTGGCGGACTTCCGAAAGAAGGTGACACGGTTTCTGCCCGAGGAAGACCTTGGAACCGAGGCGTGCGAGCGTTTTGAGCAATCCTTGCACTACATGCGAGGTGACTTCGCGAATCCAGCGGCGTTCGCCCAGCTCGGTGAGGTGCTCAAAGATATCGATGAGAAGTTCGGCACGAACCAGAACTACTTGTTCTACATGGCTACGGCCCCGAAGTTCTTTAGCGAAATCGTGCAGCAACTCGGACAGTCAGGACTATCGCGCGAGGAGAACGGACACTGGCGGAGAGTTGTGATTGAGAAGCCGTTCGGGAACGATCTGGATTCGGCGATGGCGCTGAACTACAACATCAAGAGCACCCTGTCGGAAAAGCAGATCTACCGGATCGATCATTATCTGGGTAAAGAAACGGTCCAGAACATCATGGTGTTCCGGTTCGCCAACGGAATCTTTGAGCCGATCTGGAACCGCCGGTATATCGATCACGTCGCGATCACGAACGCTGAGACTGTCGGCGTCGAACAACGCGGAGGGTACTTCGACAGCGCTGGAACGCTTCGCGACATGGTCCCGAACCACATGATGCAGCTCATCAGCCTGACGGCGATGGAGCCGCCGGCATCGTTCAGTGCAGACGCGGTGCGTGATGAGCAGGCAAAAGTGCTGAATGCGATCCAGCCGCTCAGTTCGGAGGATGTGCTACATCAGGCGGTCCGCGGACAATACGGCGAAGGAATTATCCACGGGGAAAAGGTGCAGGCTTATCGGGCCGAGCCAGGTGTCGCGCCGGAGTCGAAGACTGAGACGTTCGTCGCCATGAAATTGAACATCGACAACTGGCGGTGGGCTGGGGTTCCCTTCTATCTACGGACCGGAAAGCGCATGGCCAAGCGCCACACGGAGATTAACATCCAGTTCAAGCGGGCCCCATTTCAGTTGTTCCGGCAGACCCCCGTGCACAGGCTACAGACGAACCGGCTCGTGATTCACGTTCAGCCGGGTGAAGGTATGGCACTAGGATTTGGGGCGAAGATTCCGGGCCCGCAGCTTAGACTGGGGTCGGTTGAGATGAGTTTTGAGTACTCCAAGTATTTCGGCGCCGATCCGTACACCGGCTACGAAGTATTGCTTTACGACTGCATGATTGGCGATCAAACGCTCTTCCAGCGTGCCGACATGGTCGAGGCGGGATGGAGAATTCTCGATCCGGTTATCGACGTATGGAAGGCGCTGCCGGCGAGGAATTTCCCAAACTATGCTGCGGGTACCTGGGGACCTAAAGAGTCTGAGGACCTGATGGAGCGCGACGGCCGCACATGGAGGACAATCGAATGATTCTTGCCGGTGACATTGGTGGAACAAATGCGAGGCTGGCGGCTTTTGAGACCGAAGGCAGCCGGTTGCAGTGTGTGGTGGAGAAAGTCTATCCCAGCAAAGAGCATGACGGGCTACGCGAGATCGTCGCCGACTTCGTGAAGACGGAGGGAATACCGGCCCAGTCGGCGTGCTTCGGTGTTGCCGGACCGGTTCGGGGCGGACGCAGCAAGATCTCGAATCTGCCGTGGGTGATCGACTCGCGAGAGTTGGCCACACAGTTAAGACTGCGTACGGTTGGATTAATCAATGACCTGGAAGCGCTCGCCTATGGCCTCGACATGCTGGAGTCGAAGGACTTCGTGACGATCAGCGAAGGGGCCTGCGATGCAGACGGCAACATGGCGGTCGTGTCGGCCGGGTCCGGCCTGGGAGAAGCGGGTCTCTACTGGGACGGATTTCGACACCATCCGTTTGCCTGTGAGGGCGGACACACAGAGTTCGCTCCAAAGAACGATGTCGAGATCGAGCTGCTGCAACACCTCATGAAGAAGTACGGACACCAGCATGTGAGCTATGAGCGCATTCTGTCGGGCCCGGGCGTGCAGAACGTTTACGAGTTCCTGCGCGATACCGGCAAAGAAGAAGAGCCGGCATGGCTGAAAGAACAGTTGGAAGCATCACGCGATGTTCCAGCGTTGATCTCCGAATTGGCGTTGAGCAACAAAGCTCCGATTTGCAATCGCACAATCTCGATCTTCATCAGTGTTTTTGGATCGGAAGCAGGTAACTGCGCGCTCAAGTTCATGGGCACTGGAGGCATCTTCGTCGCCGGTATTGCCGGAAAGATCGTGCCCAAATTAAAGGAGGGCGGCTTCATGGAGTCATTCCTGGATAAGGGACGAATGAAGGCGCTGCTCGAGGGAGTTCCAGTCAAGGTCGTACTCAACGACGATTCGGGATTGATTGGTGCCGCGCGGTTCGCACTGGTGCAGAAGGCGTTCCGAACGTAGGGTGCTCCGGGCACACCGGTCGAAAAGCAGATCCCTCGCCCGCCGCAGCGGGCTCATGGCGACAACGAAACGCTAGCGCGATGACTTGCCGAAGGGACGTGCTAACTCCAACGGCGACGTATCGGTATCCTCGAAACTGACCGACTCTTCGCTGGTCGTCGCGGGAATGCTCTGCAGCAGTCGCACGCACCGATTCCACCGAAGAACTGCTTCTTCGTTGTCACTGGGCTTGATGGTCTCCGCCGCCTCGAAGTGCTTCATGGCGTCTTCGAATAGCGGAACCCAGACGTGCGCAGGCCGGCCCGCTCGAGCCTGGGCCTTGGCTCGGCGTTCGCTCAAGATGCCGAGGTAGTATTCGCGCTTGTAGGGGTCCGACAACTCCTTGAACGCGGCCTCCGCCTCGGCGTAGCGGTCCGAAAGGACGCCGCGAAATTGGTCGGTGATGGCCAGCCCCAGGAGGCGCTTGGCGGCTTGGTTTTCCGGGTCAGCTGCCAAGATGTCCTGGCAGATGGATTCGGACTCCTCTGGTTCGTTGAGATACCGATAAAGCTGGGCCTTGAAGAGCGCTCCATCGATTCCGCTAGTCGAGATGGTCTTGAGCTTGTATTCCACTGGGTCCTCCTGCCTTGGCGCACATACAGCTTGATGCCGAACAGATGAGACCGGTATGCTCGCGGCGCGCGTCAGGCGATCGTCCACAGCAGATATGCGGCAACGATCGTTCCCACCACGGCTCCGCCATAACAAAGAGTAAAGATGATTTCGTTCAAGTGCTTGACTCGGAGGCCGTCGTACAAAGTGAAACGGAACCGATGCGCCCAATGGAACAGCGACAGACTGCAAAGCACAAACAAGTAGATCCGAACCAGAGGCATCCGTACCAGCGACATTAAATGCTCATAGGTCGGCGGCTGCACCCATCCCAAAGGAATAGCCAAGCCGAAGAGGAACAATTGCACGGGAATCAGCAGCGCGGCAACGACTCCGCCAGCACTGAAAAGTACCCAGAAGAATGCCTCGTTGGATTGCTTCGCCATTCCCGACCTCTCAGTTCGACTCATCGCAGCACCAGCCAGGAGACGATGGCTGAGATCACGATCCACATCACATAGCTGGGCGCGGCCACGAGAAATGCAGGTACGCGCTTTCCACCCAATCGTACCGGCATTGCGCTCGGCGCGAGATTGAACCAGGTAATCGTGTGGAAAAGAACAAACAGAAACGCAATCGCATTGATGGCGATGACGACCGGCGATTGCATGGTCCGCTGAAAGTCGGCGTAGGCGTCCGGGCCGTCTTTCAGCGCGCTCAATTGAAAGAGCGTCATTACCACGAAGTACGCGACGAATACGCTGCTGAGTTCGCGCAGGATGAACTTCAGGTACTGCCGCTGGCCAAGCCACCAGTAAACAGAAACGGTAGGCCGGTACCAACGCGGATGAAAATCAGTGTAGCGCGTGGCCATCTCAGTCGTTACCTGCCTTTCCGCCCGCGGGTTCGACTCCGGCACCTTTCGGCATCACAAATGACTTGAGCCATTCCAACACGGCAGTTAACTTGTACTGCTGAATAGCACCAGCGGGATCGACGTGCTTGGGACACACGCGGGTACATTCGCCTACGAAGGTGCATCCCCAAATGCCGTCGGGGTGGGCGAGTATAGCGATGCGATCACTGGAGCCTTGGTCGCGCGAATCCATGTTGTAGCGCTGGGCGAGCGCGAGTGCCGCCGGGCCAACAAAGACGGGGTCCAGTCCGGTTACGGGACATGCGGCGTAGCACAGCGTACAGTTGATGCACATGCTGAACTGCTTGTAGCGATCGAGTTGAGCCGGCGTCTGGAGGAATTCTCCTTGCGACAACGGAGCCTGGTTCGGGTGAATCAACCACGGCTTAACCCTCTTCAGCTTCGCGAGGAAGTCGGTCAACTCGGTGACGAGATCGCGAACTACCGGGAAGTAGCGCAGTGGCTCGACGCGAATCTTGCTTCCCTGCTTCGCGTAGTCGCTGAGGAACGTGGCACAGGTGAGTTTGGGCTCGCCGTTGACCATCATGCCGCAACTGCCGCAGATTCCCATGCGGCACGACCAGCGGAAGGTGAGAGTGCCATCCTCTCTGTCCTTGATGTGGTTCAGAGCGTCAAGGACGACCCATTCGCGGCGGACTGGCACTTCGAAGCTGTCGAAGTGCGGCTTGGTGTCGCGTTCGGGCGAATAACGTGCAACCTCGAGGGTGATGCTTTCTGCCATGTCAGTTCGCCGCTCTCTTAGTGTCCTTGCTGCGCCGCCTGTTGGCCATAAATGCGTTCTGCCGGTGGCCAGCGCGTAATCGTAACCGCCTGATAGTCCACTCGCGCGGTCCCATCAGTATTTCGATGCACCACGGAGTGCGCGAGGAACTTGTGATCGTCCCGTGCCGGATAGTCCATCCGCTGGTGCGCGCCGCGTGACTCGGTGCGGTGCAACGCGCACTGCACCATCGACTCGGCGACATCGAGCATGAAGCCTAGCTCCAGCGCGGATTCCAATTCGGTATTAAAGGTGCGGCTGCGATCGTCAAGGTTGATGTCGCGGTAGCGCTCCTGTAACTCGCGTAGCTTGTTGGCGCTTTCGGAAAGGAGCGCCTCTTCGCGATAGATGCCGGCACTCTTCTCCATGGTAGCCTGCATCTCGATACGAATAGTCGCAATGCGCTCTTTGCCGCCCGTCTTGTTAAGGAACTCTGATTCCAAGCGCCGGCGCTCGTCATCTGCCTGGGCAAGAGCTTTGCCATTTGGCGCCGACTGAGTCGATGCGTATTCAGCAGCGGCTTTGCCCGCGCGGGCGCCGAACACGAGGCACTCGGGCAGCGAGTTAGAGCCAAGGCGGTTCGCACCGTTGATGCTCACACAGGCGACCTCTCCGGCGGCGAATAGTCCGGCCAGCGGAGTCGCGCCGTTGATGTCCGTGCCCACGCCCCCCATCATGTAATGCACGACGGGACGGACCGGGATCAATTCCTTCACCGGATCGACGTTCTGGTACTTCTGGCACAGCTCACGCACAAATGGCAGCTTGGCGTTGATTAGCTTCTCGCCGAGATGCCGCAGATCGAGATGCACCACCGAGCCATATTCGGTGCTGGTCGTGCGCCCCTTGCGATCTTCATGGACGAAGGCCTGCGAAAGCCGATCGCGCGGCCCCAGTTCCATCGTGCGTAGCACTGGCTTCGGTTCCGGAGTGCCGAGATTGTAGTCCTGCAGATAGCGGTAGCCGTCTTTGTTCAGCATGTAGCCGCCTTCGGCGCGGGCGGCTTCGGTGATCAGAATGCCGGTGAACGGCAGCCCGGTGGGATGGTACTGTACAAATTCCATATCTCGCAGCGAAGCGCCGCCGCGATAGGCCAGCGCCATGCCATCGCCATTCTTGATGTTGGCGTTCGTGGTAAACGGAAAAATTCGTCCGCAGCCTCCCGTGCACAGAATCACGGCTTTGGCGGTAATCGCCTGAATTCTTCCGGACATCAACTCGATGGCGACGACACCCTGTACGCGTCCGTCGTCAACGAGCAACTTGGTGACGAACCATTCGTCGTAGCGGGTGATGGGATCGAACTTCATCGAGGTCTGGAAGAGCGTGTGCAGCATGTGGAAGCCGGTCTTGTCGGCGGCGAACCAGGTGCGACGCTTCTTCATTCCGCCGAATGCGCGGACGGCGATGTGGCCGTCTGGCTCGCGGTTCCAGGGGCAGCCCCAGCGTTCGAGTTGAAGGAGTTCAAGCGGGGCTTCTTTGACGAAGGCTTCGACAGCGTCCTGATCGCAGAGCCAGTCTCCACCGGAGATGGTGTCGTGCGCATGCTCGTCGAGGCTGTCGTCCGGCTTGGCGACACCTGCGGCTCCGCCTTCAGCAGAGACGGTGTGGCTCCGCATGGGATATACCTTGGAGACGACAGCAATGCTGAGTTTGGGATTGACTTCGGCAGCAGCGATGGCGGCGCGCAAGCCTGCGCCTCCTCCACCGACCAGAAGAACATCATGCGATGAAGTGTCCATCTATCCCCACGGGCCCATGCAGTAGTGACGCTTCAGTCGCACGGCCGGAGCGTCGGACATTCTCCCTCACAGGCTGCCCCGATGTAAATAGGAATTGTGAGGCGGGTACCACGCCAGGATTGCCGCGGTTGCGGCAGGATTCGGATCTTCCGGTCGCGGACCAACGCGTTAGTGGCCGAGGGGGAAAGAATGGCTCCTCAGGTAGGACTCGAACCTACAACCCTCCGGTTAACAGCCTAAGGGCGCTGGAAAAATGTGTAATTCGCAATCGCCACAAAATACGACCATATCGTCAGCTAACATGGATTCTTATGAATTACTTATCTGACTCACACGACGCGTGCCGAGGAGTGCCCGGAGGTGCCCTAGGGTGCGGGAGAACACGGTAAGAAGCCGGTAAATCTGCGTGAGGGCTGCTCAAGACGAACTCTGTAGCGAGTGCATGCTTCACGCCCTCGCGGGGCTCGCCCTTAGCGCTCACTGAGTTTCGGGCACAAGACGCTCAACACGGGCAAATCGCGGTATCCACACACGTATCACGCACGCGAGATTTTGGCCGTTACGATCAACACCTTGCGGATTTAAGTGGTCTAGGTGTCGTTGTACGTGGGATCCCCGGGTACCG
>AmSFosDRAFT_100106_pt1 | contig 13826 bp, 14 predicted proteins | sample FosCloommunities_FD_10275 | JGI IMG/M metagenome (IMG submission 10275)
CAACACGCTGACGCTCGCCGGCGTCATCGCGGACGGCAACGGTCCTGGTGCGCTCGCCAAGATCGGCGCTGGCACGCTGATGCTGACCGCCAACAATAGCTATACGGGCATGACCTTCGTCAACGGCGGCACCTTAAGCGTCAACGGTTCGATCGCGTCCTCACCGGTGTTCGTCAATGCGGGCGGCACGCTTGGCGGCAATGGTACGGTGGGCCCGACGACCATCCTTGCCGGCGGCACGCTCTCGCCCGGCAATTCGGTCGGCACGCTGACGGTCAACGGCAACCTCGTCTTCGCGGCGGCGAGCTTGTACATGGTGGAGGTGCAGGGCAACACCGCCGATCGCACCAATGCCAACGGAACAGCGACGCTCGCTGGGACGGTCGGAGTGGTGAACCTGGGCGGCACCCCGGCGCACAGCTACACCATCCTGTCGGCGGCCGCAGGGCGCACCGGCACGTTCGATTCCGTGGCCGCGTTCAACCTGCCGGCTTTCCTCACCGCCGGCCTCGCCTATACGCCGACCGACGTGCAACTGAACCTGACGTCGGGCATCGGTCAGATCACGGGCCTCACGCTGAACCAATCGGCGGTCGCCGCGGCACTCGACAACTCGTTCAACGCTGGCGGGGGGACGTTGCCCGGTTTGCTCGGCCTCAGTCTCGCCCAGCTTCCGGCAGCCCTGGACGCGCTCTCCGGCGAAGGGGTGAGCGGAACGCAGGAGACCGCGTTCGGCGCGGCGGACATGTTCACGTCGATCATGATGGACCAGGGTGCGTTCTGGCGTAACGGAGAGACCATCGACGTCAACGGCGTCACCTTTGCCGGCGAGCAGCTGCAATATGGCCCCGTCCAAAAAGTCCAAGATGTCGGACCATCCAGCCTTCAAGGAGATGGCCCCGCCCGCGCCCTACCAGCCGCGCTGGCGGGCGTGGCTTACCGGCTTTGACGGCACCTTCAAGCTTGCGGGCGAAGCAGGTATCGGGAGCGCCGACCTCTCCCATAACACCGGCGGGCTCGCGGGCGGGCTCGATTATCAATTCGCTCCCGATGTGCTCCTTGGCCTCGCGATCGGCGGCAGCACCTCGAATTTCTCGGTCCGCGACCGCATCACCAGCGGCCATCTTGAGGGGGCGCACGTGGGCGGCTACGGCGTCAAGACGTGGGGTCCGCTCTACGTAGCGGGCACGCTGAGTTTCGGCACGTTCCGCAACAGCGAGACGCGCAGCATTGCCGGCATCGGCCCGACCGAGACGGCGACGGGCAGCTTCGGCAGCAATCTCTTCAGCGGCCGCGTGGAAGTGGGCGCAAAGCAGGTGTTCGGCCGCTTCGCGGTCACGCCGTTTGCGGCCGTGCAGTTCGCCGAACTGTGGCAAAACGGCTTCACCGAGACGAACCCTGTCCCGGCCGGCGCCGCAGGCCCGCTCGGCCTGACCTACGGCTCGATCAGCGTGTCCTCGCTGCCGACCTTCGTGGGCGCTCAATTCGATTCCCGTTTGGCTTTCAGCAATGGAATGGTGCTGGCGCCGTACGCGCGGTTGTCGTGGGTGCACGAGTTCAATCCCACTCGCGCGATCGATGCCACCTTCATCGCGCTGCCCGGTGCCGCGTTCACGGTCGATGGTCCGCGCGCCTCGAGCGACGCCGCGCGCATCGACGCTGGCGCCAAGCTCGCCATCGGGCCGACCGCGTGGCTATATGCAAGCTTCGACGGCGAGTTTTCCGACCGCGGTCAAAGCTACGCCGGCAAAGGCGGGGTCAGGGTCGCTTGGTAGCGTTACGCCGGTCGTGGGAACGGCGATCTCAAGCGCCGACCACCACATCGCATTGGCGATGAGGTCGCCGATGCCGTCTCGCGAGTGCGCACCGTAGCGGCGCACATCCACGCCACCTTCGACGGCGAGTTTTCCGCTCGCGCCCAGGTCTATGCCCGCAGGGGCGGCGTCATTGTGGCTTGGCAAGCGTATCGAAAACCCTCAGCAAGGGCGCGACACAACAGCTTTTCACCTCGCCGGGCCGACAGACGCCGCAAGCATTCTGAATTCACGGCTTTCGGTCCATGCGATCCAGGTCGGATATGTCTTGCCCGGCCCAAACTCGGTGAGGTTGGCGTCGACCGGAGTGTAGAGTCGCGCGACGATCTTGTAGGTGGTGGGATTCATTGAGCCGACGCAGCCGCCGGTGCCATCGGGGGCACATGGAATGGGTTCGGGGACGAAGATCGGCACTTGCCAGGTGTAGCGACCGCTCGTGGGCAACGCGGTTGCGATCGGGTCGAAGATGTGTCCGGTCGGCGCCTTCTGAGGCATCAGCGCAACTGCCGATCCAGCAGGCGCATTGCTGGTCTGCCAGGAGATCGTGAGGGAAGCACCCTGGACGATGCTTCCGCCATTGGCCGAGGTGATTACGCTAATCGATGAAGAAAGGCCGGTAACGTCGGAAGTTGTTGTCATTTGTGCAGTCCGGGTTTGGGAAAGGGCGCGCCGCACGCGCTCGCCCTGCTGCGCGCGGGCCGCGAGTGGCCATGCGACTGTCGCGCCGCCGAGAAGCGTGGCAAAGAATTTTCGTCGTTGGATGTAGCTTGCCATGTGACCCCTCCGGTTGGGGGTCATTCATGCAATGAGGGATGATAACACGTTTCCATCGCGCGGTCTGCGGACTAAGGCCGATAGGCAGGTCGAGCGAATGCTTCCAAATGACCGCTTAGGTAAGAACCGTTTACCGGTTTGCCCCCGAGGACAAATAGCAAGACGTCCTTGAGCCATTGGCGACGTTGGGTCAAGCCACGCTATGGCCTTTGTCTGTGGTGCAAGCTGCGCTACGCGCGGCCCCCGCACCCCTGCCCGCAAGAACTAGGCAAGCAGTGCCACTGTTGCCGATTGTGCGAGCGGGAATGTCGCTTAGCGGCGATGAAACCGCAGAGGATAGAGAATCGAGACTGCTATCCAGCCAAGTAATGCGCACACAGGCCCGACGGCCATGCTGCGCAACGACCAATCTGCCCACCAGGAATTCGCCACGCAGAGTAGCCCCCGCGTTTCTCATTGGGACCGCGCAGCTGAACCTCGAACCAAGTTTCAGCCGGTACTACGACCCCGTGCTCGGGCCATGGTCTTTCCTGGGTATCGTAACGACCGATGCGATATTCGCCGCCGATCCCCTGAGCCTTGCTCCGTCGTCCGTTCGGGCTGTCCTTCCGGCTGAGCAGCGTCATCGCCTAACCCCCCACGCGTTGGGCTGGCCGAGCGCGGGTGGGGGTGAGGAGGTTAGACACTCGGGAAAATTCCGTAATGAACGCGTGGTGCAGTTAACGACGGGTAGACAACGTAAGTCGTTGATGCGATTACAAACGTGCACTCCCATCGGACGACGGGAATTGCTGGCTGCACTCGGCGGCGCGGCGCTGGCTTGGCCGCTCGCGGCGCGAGCGGCCGGACCGCGCCCACGCATCGCGGTCCTCTCGATCAATTCTGAGCAAGACGAAAGAAAAAACATCGCAGCTTTCGTCGATGGCCTGCGTGCCCTTGGCTATGTCACAAGCCAAAACGTGGACATCGACTACCGCTACGCCGAGGGCGACACGACGAGGCTGAAACCGCTGGCGCAGGGGCTGATCGCCTTTAAACCGGATGTGGCTTTTGCCAATTCGCCGAGCCCGACGGTTGCGGTCCAAAGCGTCGCGCCGAACCTACCGATCGTTTGTCCGCAGATCAGCGATTTCCTCGTGCCGAGCCTCGTGGCGAACTATGCGCGGCCGGGTGGTAGCGTGACCGGCATGGCCTTCACGGTCGAGGGCGTGGCCGCCAAACTACTCGAACTGGCGCTCGACGCGGTTCCTGGTTCAACGCGGATTGGCTTCCTTGCCAATCCTGCGGGCGCGTCGATGGCGCTGTGGGTGCAGCAAGTTGAGACCGCCGCCCGCGCTCGCGGTGTCACGCTGCTGATCCAGGAAGCCCGTAGGCCCGATGATGTCGCTCCCGCATTCGACGGTTTGGCCAAGCAGCGGTGTCAGGCCGTCATTGTACCGGCGAACGGGCTGTTCCAGACCGAGCGCACCCGTATCGTTCAGCTCGCACTTGCCGCTCGCCTGCCAACGATTTGGGCCAACCCCCAAGATGTCGAGGTTGGAGGGCTTGCAAGCTACGGGGTCGATGCGCGCGAGAATTATCGCCGCGCTGCTGCCTATGTCGACAAGATCCTAAAGGGCGCGAAGCCGGCGGACTTGCCAATCGAATTCCCGACAAAACTCATGCTCGCTATTAACCTCAAAACTGCCAGAGCGCTCGGCCTCGAAGTGCCTTTGCATCTCCAGCAACTCGCCGACGAGGTGATCGAGTGAAGCGCCGCACGTTCATCACGCTGCTCGGGGGCGCGGCGGCCGCGTGGCCACTCGCGGCGCGCGCGCAGCAAGTTGCGAAAATCCCGATGCGCCCGCGCCTAGCGCGCGATGGGTTCTGCGTTTCTGAGTCAATCCAGTGATGCTGCGGAGACCGCCGGCATTGGAGCCCGCAGAGGCGAGTTCGGCGAAACCGACATAGTGCATGCCGCCCTGTATGATGGGATGCAGGATGCCAAACATTTCGGTAAGCGCGGTCTTCACGTGAACCTCCAGATTCGACTCCGGCGAAATAACATTGCACCGGCGTTCGCGCAGTCTTCGACCTTAGTGGTTGCTGTTCGCTGTTCAGATCAGTGAACGACTTCAAACAGACCGGCTGCGCCCATGCCGCCGCCAACGCACATCGTGACAACGCCATACTTCGCCCTGCCGCGTGAAACTTGTTCATGTGCTCGTTCTGCACGAGGCTGATTGATTCGATGCCGCCGGCCACCGCGATCTTTACGCCATCGAGCATCACCGAACGCGCGGCCACCGCGATCGCCTGCAAGCCCGACGCGCATTGCCGATCAATCGTCGTGCCGGCGACGGTGACTGGCAATCCGGCGCGGATCGCGCCCTCGCGCGCGACGTTCATCGCCGTGGTGCCCTGCTGCATGGCACATCCCATGACGACGTCCTCAACCTCACCCGGCTCCGCTTTCGCGCGTCTGACCGCTTCCCCGATCACATGCCCGGCCATTGTCGGACCTTCGGTGTTGTTCAGCGCGCCGCGATAGGCCTTTCCGATTGGCGTGCGGGCGGTCGAAACAATTACGGCCTCGATCATGCTATCCTCCAGTTTGCATCAGGTTATACGGCGTTCGCCGCGCGATCCGCGCGGCACTGGTGTCTACCGTCGAAGTACGCACGCCGATCCAAACACATCCTCCGCCTGCGACTCAAAACGCCCGCCTGAGGACCTACCCGTTACAAGGGGAGATCGGAGCGGCTGTGCGGCGACGCGCGCCAACATCAGGCCTTCGCCGCTAAGCTCACGCCCGGCGGGGGTTTACTTGAGTCCGGCACGAAGAAATCCGGCGATAGCGGCTGGCTCGGATCGACGCGGTAGGGGTCGAAATCGGTGACGCCTTCGCCGGCGAGGAGTGTATCGTCGATCAGGAACCGGCCGGTGAAGCTCTCGGCCGGCTTTGTAAATATCAGATAGGCGGCGTCGGCGAGTATGTCCGGCGTGCGCGATCTGCGCATAATGGCGTCGCCCCCGAGCAGGTTCTTGATCGCGGCGGTCGCGATCGTGGTGCGGGGCCACAGTGCGTTGACGGCGATGCCCTTGGGGCGCAGCTCGCCGGCGAGCCCAAGCACCACCATGCTCATGCCGAACTTGGCCATCGTGTAGCCAGTATATGGCGCGAACCATTTTTCTGCCATGTCGAGCGGCGGGGACAGCATCAGGATGTGCGGGTTTTGCGCCCTCTCCAAATGCGCGATCGCATATTTGGAGACCATGAAGCTGCCGCGGGCATTGATCTGATGCATCAGATCGAAGCGCTTCATATCGGTCTGGGCGACCGGGGTCAGCGAAATCGCGCTCGCGTTGTTAACGACAATGTCGAGCGAGCCGAAGCGGGTCACGGTCTGGGCGATCGCGCCCTTGACCGCGGCCTCGTCGCGCACGTCGACGACTAACGGCAGGGCCTGGCCGCCGGCCTGTTCGATTGCCTCTGCCGCCGAATGGATCGTGCCTTCGAGCTTGGGATGCGGGATCTCGGTCTTGGCCGCGATCGCGATATTGGCGCCGTCGCGGGCGGCGCGCCGCGCGATCGCGAGCCCGATGCCCCGCGAAGCACCGGTGATGAAGAGGGTCTTGCCTTTGAGCGACATCGACGTCACCGCTTGCGTGCCAAGAATGCTTCGAAGGCCGCCTTCGCCTCTGGCGAATTTAGACGTTCGCTGAAGATTTTGGCCTCCTGATCGATGCGCGCCAGCAACTCGTCGGTCGCTCCGCTCGTCAGAGCGCGCGAAAGTGCGACCGCGCCGGCGGGCAGCGCGGCGATCTCACGCGCCGCCTTCAAGCCTTCGGTATCGACGTCCTCAGGCGCGACTACGATGTTAGCGATGCCGAACTCCTTGGCCTGCGTCGCGTTAAGCGGGTGCCCCATGACCAGGAACTCGAACGCGCGGCGCTGGCCCATCAAGCGCGGCGCCAGCAGGCTCGAGGCCGCTTCCGGGATCAGGCCGAGGCTGACGAACGGCGTTGAAAAGTATGCGTCCGAGCCCGCGACCACAAAATCGCAGTGGAACAGCATGGTGGTGCCGACGCCGACCGCGACCCCGCTCACGGCCGCGACCATCGGCTTGTTGCAGCGAACAAGCGCGGGCAGGAAGCGCAGCGCCGGGCGATTGAGGCCGCCTGAGCTTTCCGCGGCCTTGCGAAAATCCGCCAGATCGTTGCCGGCCGAGAACGCCCCAGGCACGCCCGCGATCAGCACGCAATGGATGGAATCATCCGCGTTCGCGCCTTCGAGCGCAGCCGTCATCGCCTCGTACATGGCGAGCGTGAGCGCGTTCTTCTTGTCACGCCGATTCATCCGGATGGTGCGGATGCCATCGGCATCGGTAACGATCACATGCTCGGTCATCAAGTGTATCCGTTTCCCTCTACATCGACCGCAACCGGGGTCTCGATCACGGTCGTGGTTAGACAGATGGGCCGCAAAGAACCGCGCGGTCGCCAACCGAGCAGGGTAGGCTTCCACCGTCCCGTCTAAAATCGCCCCGACCGATTGGGCGATCTCAGCCATACGCGAGTCCCGCAGCGTGTTGGCAGCCCATTAATCGCGTTGCTTACGGCGCTCAGGAACGGCGTTTAGGCGAAGGCGCTGAGGCCAGTTATGGATTTTCCCACGATCAGCGTGTTCATTTCGCGCGTGCCTTCATAGGAATAGATAGCTTCGGCGTCAGCAACGAAGCGACCGACATGGTTCTCGAGCAGGATGCCGTTGCCGCCGAGCAATTCGCGCGCATAGCCGACAGTCTCGCGGCATTTCACCGTGGTGAAGGCTTTCGCCAGCGACGCATGCTCGTCTTTCATCAGTCCCTGGTCCTGCAACTGGCTCAACCGCAACATCATCGCCTGGCAGGAGGTGACGTTGCCGAGCATGCGCACGAGCAAGTCCTGGACAAGCTGGAAACCGCCGATCGGCTTGCCGAATTGAACCCGCTCGTGCGCGTAGCGCAGCGCGTGCTCGTAGGCGCCCATCTGGCAGCCCACCGCGAACCACGCCACCCCAGTGCGCGTCATCCTCAGGACCTTCCCGCAGTCCTTGAACGTGTTGGCGGCCTGCAGGCGGTCCGCCTCGGGCACGCGGCAATCCTTCAGCGTGATGAGCCCGTTCTGCACCACGCGTAACGCCATTTTGGTCTTGATCTTCTCTACCGAAAAGCCAGGATTATCCTTCTCGACGACGAAGCCCTTGACCTCACCCGACGCTTCATCTCGCGCCCAGATGACATTTATGTCAGAGAAGGTGGAGTTGCCGATCCACTTCTTCTGGCCGTTGAGGATCCAGGTTTCGCCTTCGCGGCGACAGGTTGTCAGCATTCCACCAGACGTCGCCGAGCCCACAAGCGGCTCAGTTAATCCGAAGCAGCCGATCTTCTCCCAGCGCATCATCGGTGGCAGCCAGCGCTGCTTCTGCGCCTCGTCGCCGCACAGGTAGATCGAGCCCGCCGAGAGGCCAGTGTGAACCCCCCAGAAGGTAGCGACGGAGGAGTCGATGCGCGCCATCTCCATAGCGATGAAGCCGTTGAGCAGCCAGCTACCGCCGGCGGAGCCGTAGCCCTGGTACCCGACCCCTGCGATATTGACGTCGAGCGCGCGCAGCTTGGGGATGATCTCGTGCGGGAACTGGTCCCTGGCCCAATAGTCCTCGATGATCGGTGCGACTTCGGTCTCCATGAAATCGCGTACGCGCTTGACAACCGCCCGCTCCTTCGGATCGAGCAGGTCGGCAATCTTGTAGAAATCGCCGTTGACGGGCGGCGGAGAATATTTCTTCTCGCGCACACGAGCAGCCGGCACGGTCGCCATGTGATTCTCCATTGACTAGACGTTAGTTATAGCCCGCCTGCCGGGGCTCCCCGCGCGAGCGGCGTGGGGGGCGATCGTTGCCACGTTCCGCGCGGTGGCATTAGTGCACGCTCAAATCATGTGACAGTTTCAGGCACAGGCCGTTACTTCTTCTTGGGCATTTCGCTGCCGGCGAGACTCACGCTGTTGCGGAGCTCGCTCAGGCTTTCGCGCAACCTCTCCCTTACAATAGCCGTCGCATCACTGGTTGTTTTCATCGCCAGTTCCGCGATGTCGCGGGTATTCTGGAGAGTGCTGTCTGAAGGCCTTCTTCGCAAACTCGGTTTGCTTCACGAGCATTTCCTGTGGGTTCCCTGTCGGCTTGAAATCGCGCACCATCGCCGACGTCTCGCGAAACGCCGTCTCGATGATCTCGCGTTGCTTGTCGGCGAGCGATTTTGCCCCCTCAGTTGCGACTTGGGCGGAGCGCCCGAGCGCGTCGATGTTCCTGCGATGCACTTCGATCAGCTTGTCCACATCGACCTTAGGCACGCCGAGACCAGTTCCGAACTCCTCGATCATATCGAGGAACGACTGCGTTGCCATACTCTCCTCTCGGCGGCTTGTCCAAACCCTCATGACGACGCCCCCTCCGCTCGAGCTCCATCAATGTGACGCGCAGCCGGACGCGCGCACCCGCCTTCACCGACGCAAGGAAGCGGACCCTTGTCCAGCCCATAGTTGACTGCAGCAGCAGCATCCGTCGAAACGGTGCCCATTTTCAACTGCAGCGGAGCGACAAACGAGAGCTCAGGTAGCGTGCGCAATCGGTGCTCAATATGGGCTCTTGGGCCTCCGGTGCGGTTCGGCCAATATCAACGCCGCAGCGCGACCACACTCACGAGTATTGTATAGCACACATGATTCCGAAAAGCATGAGACTTCAGGCAAGATCATGCGAACGCCAACAGATCGTGCTCGCTCGCTGATTCCAGGGCAATGCAGCAGCGCCGCCGATCGGACGCCACAGCGAATTTCTGCAGAGAATAACGGGGCACACACTTCAGAAAGGGGTCAGTGTTCGGCGCCACTTTATACCCCGAGCAATCGTCGCCGCGCCTGCCGTTCGCCTCATTGGTCGCAGAGGAATGCTTCGATCGCCATTGCTGTTTCGATCGGCCGCGTCACCATGAACAGGTGTCCGTCATCGATCATTTGCAGTCGGGCATTTGGAATGAGCCGCGCCAGAATGCGGCCGTTGACCGGCGGCACCAGCGGATCATCCCGTCCCATCAGCACCAGGGTCGGTTGCCGTAGCGACCAGAGCCAAGGCAGACTAGTCCACCCGGTCATCGCTAGAAGCTGGAGCAGATAGCCGAGCCTGGTACACCAAACATCGCTTGCGCGTGCGCCGCGATGAGTTCCGGGTCGCTCCGGAACGCCCCGCCGTACACTTCGGCGGCTATGCTGCGCATGTAGTTGTGGTCGACGTAGCGCCGCGGTGTCGCGAGCTTCCAGACCACTGAGGGTCTGCCGGGTACCATGATCGCGCCCGGCGAGGTCGCTGCCAATACGAGCTTTCGGCATGTGTCGCCGTGCTGATGGGCGAATTGCTGAGCGACCCCGCCGCCCCACGAGACCCCGGCGACATCGACCTGCCGATGTCCGAGCTGGGCGATGACGCCAGTCGCAAGCCTCGCGAGCGTCGACGGTCCGGTACGGAAGGGACGGAAGCGGCGAGCCGCCGATGCCAGGCACGTCAAATGTGATGGCCGCCGTATTGGTGAGCGCATGAAGAAACGGTTTGGCGAGCTGCCAATTCGCGCCAATACCATTGAACAGAAGCAGGGGCGGCCGCCCTTCAGGCCCGCGCGTGGTCGCGACGCAGAGCGGCTGGCGGCCGACCGCGATCGTCCGAACGTCGATGCCATCTTCTCCCCCGCGGTCGTTCACGGCCGCAGGTTCCACCGACCCGACGCAATGCGCATGCCCTGCACCCTACTCGAAGATATACGTGCCGGGAGCCGGCACATCCGCACAATGACGCGCGTTACCCAACATGGTGGGTGCCGGCTTTTCCTCGTCCGAACGCTCGTGGAGCCAGTCGCGCCAGTGGAGCCACCAGCTGCCCTCGTGCTTGCTGCCGGCCATAAATGCTTCCGGGCCAGCCGGCGCGAGCGGTCCGGTAACGAAGGAGGATTTCTGGTTGCCGGGCGGATTTAGAAGGCTCTGCAGATGCCCGCTGTTCGACAGAATGAAGGTCGTGTCATTCCCCATGATCTTCGCAGTCTGATACACCGACTTCCAGGGCGTGATGTGATCGGTGAGGCCGGCGATGACGTAGCTGTCGACCTTGACCTGCGCCATATCAATCGCGGTTCCGTTGAGCGAAAGCTTTTTCGGATTGACAAAGGGATTGGTGAAATAGAGGTCGATGTAATCCGAATGCAGGCGCGCCGGCAGGCGCGTCGTGTCGGCGTTCCAAAACAGGATGTCGAAGGCCGGCGGCTCCTTGCCGAGCAGATAGTTATTGACCCAATAGTTCCAGATGAGGTCGTTCGGCCGCATCCAGGCGAACATCCGCGCCAGGTCATGGCCATCCAGCACGCCACGCAGTCTGGAGGCTTCCTTCGCGGCGCGCATCGTCTCCGGCGTCACCAGCGATCCGAACGCGCTGTCTCCGGTCGTTGCGGTGTCGAGAACGCAGACCGCAAGCACCATGTTCTTGATCTTGTGCATGTTGCGTCCGACGAGCGTGCCGAGATAGGCCGCAGCCGTGATCCCACCGGAACACGAGCCCATCATGCTGACGTCGTCGGCAGAAGCGACTTCCCTCACCGCGTCGACCGCCTCGTCGAGCGCAGCCACGTAGGTGTCGAGTCCCCAGTCGCGCTGCTCGGCGGTCGGATTGCGCCAGCTGATACAGAAGGTCTGAATACCGTTGTTCAACAGAAATCGGACCATGCTCTTGTCGGGCGACAAATCCATTGCGTAGTACTTGTTAATTTGCGGCGGGGTGATGACCAATGGTCGCTTCCGCACATTTGCGGTCGTCGGGGCGTACTGGATGAGCTCAAGGAGGGGATTGCGGAACACCACGGCGCCGGGCGTGCAGGCTAAGTTCTCGCCGACTTTGAACACGGATTTCTTGACCTGGGATGGCAGCCCGCCGTTCTGCACAAGATCGTCGAAATAGTTCTTGAGCCCGCGCCACAGGCTCTCGCCCCCCGAGTCGATGAGTTGCTTGAGCGCCGTCGGATTGGTCAGGAGCGCATTGGTCGGCGCAAGCGCATCGAGGACGATCGTTGTGAACAGACGCGCCCGCGTCTTGTCGAGTTCACTCAGGCTGCTGTGACCCACGAACGTGTCGACGGCGCTTCCCCAGGCGAGATAGGCCTGGAGCAGACCGCGGTGCAAATGGCTGGTTTTCCACGCGGCGTCGGCGAACCGCCTGTCCCCGGCTTGCGGGCCGCGGTCCGACTGGCCCGTCGCGATCTTGCCAAGTTCGCCGATGAACCAAAGCCATTGGTTGGCGGCGATGGTCGGCTCGTTGGTGACGGCCTTGAGCACGGTTGCGGCGCCAGCAAGCAGATCCTCGCTGCGCAGGCCGACGAGCGGATTGAGCGCCAACGTGTTGCGCGCAGCCTGGTCGGATACCGTCTCCGCCAAATCGGACTCTGAGCGCGGCTCCTTGCTCATCGCCGTTCTCCGGCCGGAGCGGCCTTGCCGGGAATTAGTAGGGCCAATGTTTCGGCGATCAGCGCCGGCTTGTCGGAGCCGTCGATCTCGAGGGTGTTCTTGGTTTTGATGACGAGCTGGCCGGCTTCCTTCGGTTCCACTCCGACCAGGACGACGCGCAGCCGCACTCGCGCCCCCGCCTTGACCGGGGCCAGAAAGCGGACCTTGTCCAGACCGTAGTTGAAGCCCGCGGCAGCGTCCGTCGGTACCACCCCAATCTCCATGGCGAGCGGCGCGATCAGCGCGAGCATCAGATAGCCGTGCGCAACGGCGCCCCGAAACGGGCTCTCCCGCTTCGCCCGGTCGACGTCGACATGGATCCATTGATGATCGCCGGTGCAGTCTGCGAACTGGTTGATCCGCGATTGGTCCACAGTCATCCAGCTCGACACGCCTAGCTCGTGTCCAACGAAATCATTGATATTCGACAGCGTCAGGTTGTTCACCCCGCCTCCTTTCTCTTTGGTGTCCATCGCCGTCGTGGTCCGCCTAGGTAGCGGCGGCGTCATGCTTTTGGCGCAACGCCTTCTTGTCGATCTTACCGACGCTCGTTTTCGGGATCTGCTCCACGAACAGGATCTTGTGAGGTATGCCGTATTTCGAGATTACGCCCTTGTCAGCACAGATCTTCACATGGGCCTTGATATTTTCTTCGGTCGCCGCAGCGCTGGCCTTCGGGTTTGGGACCACAAGTGCGAGCGGACGCTCTCCCCATTTCTCGTCCTTGATGCCGATTACCGCGACTTCCGATACGCCGCCATGCTGCGAGATGATATCCTCGAGCTCGAGCGAGGAAACCCACTCGCCGCCGGTTTTGATGACGTCCTTGATGCGATCGGTGATCTGAACATAGCCGTCGGGACCGATGTTTCCGATGTCGTTGGTGTGCAGATATCCACCGGCCCACAGTTGCTCGGATGCCTCGGGGTTGTTGAAATAGCCCTGGGTCAGCCACGGAGCTCGCGCGATGATCTCGCCCGTGGCCTTGCCGTCACGAGCCAATTCCTTCATGTCGGGATCGACGATACGAAGATCGACCAGCGGAACGGCGAGCCCCGCCCTGGTCCGGATTTCCACCTGTGCGTCGGGATCGCCCGTCAAATGGTGGCTTTTAAGATGCGCCACCGTGAGGATGGGACCCGTCTCCGACATCCCGTATCCGGCGTAGATGTCCATGCCTCTGTCCAGCGCCCTCAAGGCGAGGGCCTTGGGCAGCGCCGAGCCTCCAATCACCATGGTCACTCCCTTAAGATCGACGTTTGCCTGCTCCGCGGCGGAGAGCATCATCTGAAGAATGGTTGGCACGCCGTGCGTGAAGGTGACACCTTCCGTCTTAATGAGCTTGAGAAGGACATCAGGAGCATACCGCCCCGGATAGACCTGCTTGACGCCCGCCGCCGTCGCCGCCCACGGGAATCCCCAGGCGTGGACATGGAACATCGGAGTGATCGGCATGTAGACGTCGTTGCGGTGGAACCGGCCTTGCTCGGGTGCGCTTCCGAACGCCGCAAGCTGCGCCAAGGTATGAAGCACGAGCTGCCGATGGCTGAAATACACGCCCTTGGGAAGGCCAGTGGTCCCTGTTGTGTAGAACGTCGTCGCCTGCGTGTTCTCGTCGAAATCCGGAAAGTCGTGGTCTAGGTGTCGTTGTACGTGGGATCCCCGGGTACCGAGCTCGAA
>AmSFosDRAFT_100201_pt1 | contig 13479 bp, 13 predicted proteins | sample FosCloommunities_FD_10275 | JGI IMG/M metagenome (IMG submission 10275)
GGCCTGCAGGTCGACTCTAGAGGATCCCACCAGGAAACAGCCTAGGAACACCATGTGGCGCAGGCCCGAGAGGCGGCGGATGTCGCGCGTGCCGCTTTCATGGTCAACGATGCCTGCGGCCATGGATGGCTTGATTGTCCTCTCTGACACCTTCACCACATTTTATCGGGCACGCTTGGCAGAGCTTGCGGCAAAATACAGACTGCCAACCATTTACGGACACGACCAATATGTCGACGCGGGGGGACTTATGAGCTACGGCCCTTCGCTTCCCGAGGGTTATCGGCTCGCGGCCGCATTCGTGGACAAAATTCTCAGGGGAGCCAAACCAGCAGACTTGCCCGTCGAACTACCGACCAAATTTGAGCTGATCATCAATCTCGAAACCGCCAAGCGTCTCAATCTGAATATCCCGCCTGCCGTGCTCTCGCGAGCGGACAAGGTAGTTTGACCTGGCAATGTCCGCTATTGGCCCAAAGCGGACATTCCACTATGTCGCAAATGTCGCTTTCGGGGGTAAAGCGGACATTCGGTTTTGCACCGCACATGTCTGCTTTTGACCCAAAGCGGACATCGGCTGGCACTTAACGGCAATTTTACGCGTTCGCGTTGATGCAACTCGATACGATGCGTTGTCCGACCGTCGGGGGTGACGATGCGGCGGCGCGAGTTCATCACACTTTTCTTCGGTGCGACGACGTGGCCTTTCGTGGCGCGCGCGCAGCAGCCAGACGGGATGCGACTCATCGGCGTGCTCCAGGGCGTGCGCGCGGACGACCTAGAAGGGAAAGCCCGGTTCGCCGCGTTCCAGCAAGAGCTTCAGCAATTTGGCTGGACAGTCGGCCGCAACGTGCGGATCGACCATCGCTACGGCGAGGGCGATGCCGACGTCGTGAGGCGACAAGTGGCAGAGCTTGCCGCGCTCGCGCCCGACGTCATTCTGACTACTGGTAGCCAAGCCACGGAGCAGATGATTCAGGCGACCCGCACCATTCCGATCGTGTTTACGGTCGTTGCGGATCCAGTCGGCGCCGGTATGGTAGCGCGTGTGTCGCGGCCGGGTGGCAATGCCACTGGGTTTATGCAGTTTGAATATAGTCTGAGCGGAAAATGGTTGGAATTGCTTAAGCAGATTGCACCGGGTGTAAATCGAGCTGCGGTCCTTCGGGATTCTGCCATAACCGCGGGCATCGGCCAGTTCGCCGTCATCCAGTCTGTGGCGCCGTCGGTCGGCGTAGAGGTGAGCCCAATCAACACTAACGACGCGCCGACCGAAATCGAGCGGGCCATTTCAGATTTTGCGCGCGAGCCAAATGGCGGATTGATTGCGACAGCGAGTGGGTCGGGAGTCGCTCAAAGTCGACTGATCATCTCGCTTGCCGCTCGATACAAGCTTCCTGCGGTCTACTGGAACCGTGAACCAGTTTCCAGTGGCGGCTTGATCTCCTATGGGGCTGACTTTACTGACCTGTATCGGCGAGCCGCCAGCTATGTCGATCGTGTCCTTAAGGGCGAGAAGCCAGCCGACATGCCGGTGCAGGCGCCGAACAAGTACGAGCTGGTGATCAATCTCAAAACCGCAAAGGCGCTCGGGTTGAATATCCCAGAGCTTTTGATCGGTCGCGCCGACGTGGTGATCGAATAACGATCCGTTTTGTTGCAGCGCATGAGTCCGCTGTTGGCCCAAAGCGGACATGGGTTGCTGCAGTGCGTGAGTCCGCTTTTGACCCAAAGCGGACATGGCCGCCTTCCCGTGTGATGGGGCAAGACTGATCGTCGCGGCACCCAGCGAGTCTCGATCCGCTTTGGCTGCGTGATATAAGCGCAGAAAAGAATGGTCGAACATAAGCAGGGGTGCGGAACGGTGAAAAAAGAGGGACACACGGGGGCGGATGCTGATCTATTCGGAGGTCTCGCGCTTATTGCGGCTACGCTTGCCGCACTCATCATAGCGAACTCGCCTCTTCAGCCCGAATACCGTGCCCTCTTTGACGCGACCGGTGAGATCCGGATCGGTTCTTTCGGATTGTCCAAGAGCCTCGAACACTGGGTCAATGATGGTCTAATGGCCATCTTCTTCCTTTTGATCGGCCTCGAAATCAAACGCGAAACAGTCGAGGGGTCGCTCGCCAGCATTCGGAAGTCCGCACTTCCAGTTGTGGCTGCCATCGGTGGATTCGTGGTGCCAGCGGCGCTCTACATCATGCTGAACTGGAAAGACGCCGAGGCAATGCGCGGATGGGCGATTCCAGACGCCACCGACATCGCCTTTGCTATTGCAATTTGCGCAATGCTCGGCCGCGCCGTTCCGACATCGTTGAAAACATTTCTGCTAGCTCTGGCCATCATTGACGATCTATTGGCGATCATCGTCATTGCCATATTTTATACCAGCCAGCTTTCCGTCGTGTCGCTCCTATTGGCCGGAGTCGGTATTGCCGGGCTTGTCGTGTTGAATCGCTTCGATGTGCAAAAGCCTTCGCCCTACGTCATTGTCGGTCTATTCACGTGGGTTTGCGTCCTCAAATCAGGTGTGCACGCGACGCTGGCTGGTGTGGCGGTCGGGTTTGCAATGCCCCTGACCCGGCACGGGGCAGAAAGTTTGCTCGAACATGCCGAGCATGCACTTAAGCCGTGGGTCAACTACGCCATCATGCCGGTTTTTGCGTTTGCCAATGCGGGCGTGCCCCTCATTGGGATCGCTCTTTCCGACCTAACGACGCCTATAACACTTGGAATCATCGCGGGCCTGTTTGTCGGCAAACAAGTCGGTGTATTCGGTGCCGCGATGGCCGCCATTAAGCTCAGCATTGGCGAGCGACCGCCTAAAGCGTCTATCGCACAGATCTACGGTATCGCTGTTCTCACCGGCGTAGGGTTCACGATGAGCTTATTTATCGGTACGCTTGCCTTCGAGGACGAGGCCCTGATGGCGCAGGTCCGGCTTGGGGTTCTCGTAGCCTCTGTCTTATCTGCCGCGCTGGCATCGTTAGTACTGGCTATGGCAGGACGCCGAGATTGATTGGAGTCACACTTATTTACGTTTTCATCAGCCTCGGAGGGCATGTGTGAAACAGCTCTTTGGACTAGCCATGATGTTCGCAGTGCTGGTCCTCCTTTGCAATCTGACCTCAGCGGCTGAGAAGCACAAAGGGGGTCGCACATATAAAGAATGCAGGAAGCTCGCGATTGCAGAGGGCATTCCAATTCGAGACCCGGAGCATTATCGGGGCAATTACAAGGCGCTCGAGGATGTAGAGCTGAGAACGAACCCCCGGGGTTTCATCGCTCGTTGTATGGATACCAAGTCTCACAGATAACTTGTTTCGTCAGCGCATTGTGTCCGATTTTGGCCCAAAGCGGACCTGACGTTGTGCGCCGCGTATGTCTGCTTTTGACCCAAAGCTGACATCGGAACCCAAACCTCCCATGATTCCAGTTACCCCTTAGGGCAATTGTCCGCACCCCGAATTGTTCGTTGACTGGTGTCATTTCTGGCCTGTTTACGGTGGGACAAATGACAACTCATCTGCATGACAAGTTTGCGTCGTCGATTGGTCGGTATTGCGCCGGTGCGTTCATCCTTGGCCTTTTGTCCACTCCTGTGCCTGCCTTTGCAGCCGACATCATTAACGGCCAAGTACTCGGAGCCTGGGCGCCCATCGTTGGTTCCACAGTCACGTTGTGGGCCGAGAGCGCCAGTGCGCCGAGACAACTTGTGCAAACCCGGACTGGTGCCGATGGTCGCTTCACGCTTACGGCCGATGGCCAAGGAGCCAACCTTTATCTGGTCGCAAAAGGTGGCACGCCTTCAGCAAATGCTGCTGGCGGAGACAATCCCGGCATCGCTTTGTTAGCTGTGCTTGGTAGCAAAGTTCCGCCTAAGGTTGTCGTAAACGAGATGACGACGATTGCTTCGGTATGGACACACGCGCAATTTCTCGACGATGAAGCAATCAAGGGCAATGCGCTTGGCCTGAAGATCACCGCCGGGAACGTTCCACACTTCGTCAATCTTGAGACTGGCGGCTGGGGCGAAACGATTCAGGACCCGCTCAACGGCAGCCAAACGCCCACGATGGCAAACTTCGCGACGCTGGCGGACCTTCTCTCCGCCTGCATCACACGCTTCAAAGCGGACGGCTGCAACAAACTCTTCGCAGCAGCGACGCCGCCTAGGGGCGCCGCTCCAACCAACACGCTCACCGCGGCCCAGTCGATTGCTCGCTATCCGTGGTATCAGCCCGAGAAACTCTTTGCGCTGCTCGATGAGTTCTATCCGGTGCCCGCCGGCAGGACCATGCGCGAAGTACCATTCATGCCGTATCTCAGCTTTCCTCCGAGTGCGTGGGTGCTGCCGTTGAAGTTCGATGGCGGAGGCTATCGGGCCGGTGGAAAAGCCATGTTCGATAGTGAAGGCAATCTTTGGGTTGGGGACAATTTCACGATTGGTTGGCAGGCTCAAGACGCGCTGTGGCAAGGCAACGCCAGTAAGTTTAATCCAAATGGAAAACCATTATCCCCCATTACAACCGGTTTCGCTGGTGGCGGGATGCAAGGAGGTACCTTCGGTGCTGCAGTCGATGCCAACGACAATGCCTGGCTGACGAGTTATGGAGGTAAGTCGATCGCGGTTTTCGACAAAAATGGCAAGCCGCTGACACGGCCCGAAGGAATTACATTCGGCGGCAAGCTGGGCCTGATGCAGGGCGTCATCGTCACTCCCAACAGCGATGTCTGGGTCTTGGGTCTAACCAAAAGCCAGCTCGTTCATTTCCCCAAAGGCGATCTGACGAAGGGTAAAATTATCTGCGAGGGCCGTGACGTAGAACCGTGCAAATCTTTTTTGGGGCCTTTCCATCTGGGAATTGATCAACAGGACAGGATTTGGGTGACGAGTGCGCTCGGTGGTCACGTAACGAGGTTTCCTGCCTCTGATCCGAGCAAGGTAGAAAAGTTCGGCACTGGTTGGAGCGGCAGCGGTCTTGGCATCGATAGTCAAGGCAATGTTTGGGTGACAAACCGCTTGGGCAACTCGATGCGAAGCGGGTTGCTCATCGCAGACTTGCTCGTAAGAGTACTGCGCGGTGAAAATCCTGATCCAACCTTGACACGGGCGATGTCTAAACAACGCGGCGGTGACGGCAGCGTCACTTTATTAAGACCTGACGGCAGTGAATATCCTGGCTCGCCATTTAAGGGCGGCGGACTCCCCGGTCCCTGGGCAGCAACCATCGACGGCAATGACAACGTTTGGGTGTCGAACTTTGCAGCTCCGAATAGTCCGATCACCCAGTTGTGCGGCGTCCGCACCGAAAATTGCCCGCCAGGAATGAAGACGGGAGATCAGATTTCGCCACCCGGCGGCTACGTTGGCGGAGGTTTGCAGATGCAGACCGATCTTGCCATCAGCCCAGCAGGCGACGTTTGGGTGATGAACAATTGGCAGGACATTGATAGCTGCTTGAGCGTTCCCGACGAAGCGATCTCAACTCGCTGCGGCGGGCAAGGTGTCGTGATTTTTTTCGGAATGGCCAAACCAGTGCGTTCACCGCAAATTGGGCCGGCACGCCCGTTACAATGAGGCCGCAACTCGGCGCCCGCATTCGCAAAAAACTTCATCAGGGGAAAGATCCCGGTGATAAATGCGCGGTTACTCATTCCTATCGCGCGACTAAAATTGACCACGCGCAAGTCGAACTGTGCCAAGCCGATGGAGGCAATAGTGAAAACACGAAACTTGGGGCTGTATAGTTTCGCGGCGGTTCTTGCGGTTGTCTCCGTGGTAGGCGGGCTTACGCAAGCGAGCGCACAAGCTCAGAAACCGAACATCCTCCTCATCATGGGTGATGACATCGGTTACTGGAACATCAGCGCGTACAATCGCGGACAGATGGGCTACCGCACGCCCAATATCGATCGCATCGCGAACGAAGGCGCCATCCTCACCGACTACTACGGTCAGCAATCATGTACTGCCGGCCGGGCCGCCTTCATTACCGGCCAAAGTCCGATGCGCACCGGCCTCTTGAAGGTCGGGGTGCCGGGTGCAAAGGAGGGTCTATCGGACAAAGATCCGACGATGGCCGAATTGCTCAAGCCGCAGGGCTACGTGACTGCGCAATTCGGCAAAAACCATCTCGGTGACCGAAACGAATTCCTGCCGACGGTGCATGGCTTCGACGAATTCTTCGGCAACCTCTATCACTTGAATGCCGAAGACGAACCCGAGCATCCCGATTACCCGAAGAACCCCGCATTCCGCGCCCAATTTGGCCCGCGTGGCGTTCTCAAGTGCTTCTCGACAACAATCGATACACCAGGTGATGATCCTCGCTTTGGACCATGGGGCAAGCAGAAATGCGAAGATACGGGTCCGCTTACCAAGAAGCGACAAGAAACGATCGACGAAGAATTCCTCAAGGCCACGACTGATTTCATTGACAAGGCCAACCGGGACAAGAAGCCATTCTTGGTTTGGTTCAATCCGACCCGCATGCACATCTGGACGCGACTAAGGCCAGAATCGCAAGGGAAGACCGGCCTTGGCATCTACCCCGATGGGATGGTGGAGCACGACGCACAGGTCGGCCGGCTTCTCAAGAAACTTGATGACTTGGGCATCGCCAACAACACGATCGTCGTTTACACAACTGACAACGGCGCCGAAACCTTCAGTTGGCCCGACGGTGGCGCGACGCCATACCGCAGCGAGAAAAACTCCAACTGGGAAGGTGGCTACCGAGTGCCGGCCCTTATTCGTTGGCCAGGGGTGGTGCAGCCGCGTTCTGAGATCAATGACATCTTCTCCGCGGAGGATTGGGTAACAACGATCGTTGCCGCGGCCGGAGAACCAAACATCAAGGAAAAACTACTGCAGGGTTACGACGCCGCGGGTAAAACTTTCAAAGTGCACCTCGACGGCTACGATCAACGTGACCTGCTTTCTGCGAAGGGCCCTGACACGCGTCGCGAATTTTTTTACTGGACTGATGACGGCGACTTGGCAGGTTTACGTTACGAGCAATACAAAGCCGTGTTCATGGAACAGCCAGCGCACGGACTCCAGGTCTGGATGACGCCGTTTGTACCTTTACGTACGCCCAAACTGATCAACCTGCGCTCAGATCCATTTGAAAGAGCGGAATATGAAGCCGGAGATTACGTGAAATGGTTCGTTGAGCATGCGTTCGTTTTTATTCCCGCTCAAACGATCGTGGCGCAGCACTTAGCGAGCTTTCAGCAGTTTCCGCCACGCCAAGCACCGGGCAGTTTCACCATAAATCAAGTCATGGAGAACTTGCGGAGGCTCAGCAGGAATCCACCATCCAACAACTAGGTCTGCGGTTGTTGCGCCGCATATGTCTGCTTTTGGCCCAAAGCAGACATGAGCTTGTGCGCTGCACATGTCAGCTTTTGACCCAAAGCAGACAATTTGACCCCTTTCAGACCACTGGAACGGGTTGGTACGATTACGTGGCCTAGACCTAGGGGGCGTCCATGCGGCGGCGCGATTTTATCTGGCTCATCGCCAATACGGCGGCGTGGCCTTTCGCGGCACGCGCGCAGCAATCCATGCCCGTTGTTGGATTTCTACGAAGCACGGCGGCCGCGCCGTTTGTGCATCTTGTAGACGCGTTCCGCCAAGGTCTAAATGAAATTGGTTATGTTGAAGGAAAAAACGTAGCAATCGAGCAGCGCTGGGCGAACAATCAGATCGCTCAGTTACCTGCCCTGGCGGCCGACCTCGTTGGTCACAAAGCGGTGGTGATCGTGGGCAACGGACCGGCAGTGGACGCGGCTCGCAAAGCGGCTTCGGCCTTGCCGTTTGTATTTGTAATCGGGGGCGACCCGGTGGCGCAGGGCCTTGTCGCGAGCCTCAATCGGCCCGGTGGCAACTTGACGGGCGTGACGTTTTTCTCAAACAACCTCGGCTCGAAGCGTCTGGGGATACTGCGTGAGCTAGTCCCAACGGCTACCGTCATTGCCGTACTGTTCGATCCAAATTTTCCAGAAGCGGTCGACGAGTTGCGTTCAGTAGAAGAAGCAGGCCGCAATATCGGGCAAAAAATTTTGTCCGTGCAAGCCGCCAATGAAAGAGAATTTGACGCTGCCTTCAATAGCATGGTTGAGGGTGGCGCTGGTGCACTTGCGATCATTGGGAGCCCATTCTTTACAGGCGAAGCCCAAGCGTTGGTTGCGCTGTCGGCGCGCCACGCCATTCCAACGATCTATGACCTTCGTGAATATGTCGCGACTGGAGGCTTGATGAGCTACTCGACAAGTTTCACCGATGCCTATCGCCAAGCCGGCCAGTATGTCGGCCGCATCCTGAAGGGCGAGAAGGCATCGGACCTCCCCGTCATCTTGCCCACTAAATTCGAGCTGGTCATTAACCTCAAAACAGCGAAGGCGATGAAGCTGATTATTCCTCAACAGCTAGTCGCCCGCGCCGACGAAGTAGTCGAATGAACGACGGTGACGTCCGCTTTTGGCCCAAAGCGGACATGCGCTGGTGCGCTGCAAATGTCCGCTTTCGGGGGCAGACCGGACAGCTGCAGAACAAAACTGCACTACGCAAGGCTTTCTTGCTTTTTTCAGCTCTGAAAACCCGCCTGCGTAAACGGCTGCGTAAACAAACGCGCAAATGCAAATGGTCAGCGCAGCAGGACACGCGTTCACCTGTGGAAGCGGTAGAGCAGCTAATTAATGCACCGGCGAGTAATGTAAGGCCGGCACTGCCGCATGCTGTTGATCCGAAACCCCCGGCGGCTCCAGATATTTCGCGCCCGCGACAAAGAGAACGGCCAGGACGAGATAGAAGGCGACGACGCGTATGAACAGCCGTTTGACCATTCTGCGCTCGTCACGTCCGAGGCGGTCCAAGTACGAGGAATGCAACGGCATAAATATCCCCCCACGGCTTGCGAATTGCGTTGTTGAGCAAATTAAAATGGAAGGGAAATTGCTGTGTGACGGTGATCACACAGGAATATGGAATTTATTGAACTTTTACGTCCGCCGGAGGCGTCGCGACTGTCAAGCACTGCAGGTTGAGCCAAGCGGCCGCGCGCCGTTTTGATCTATCGCAAATCTGCACTGCGCTGTCTCCTTTCGGGGGTAAAGCGGACATCACGTTTTCTAAAAGCGGCCCTTCCCGAGTAGCAGCGCTGATTGCTACTATTACGTGTTTAAGCCTCGGGGGCTACGATGAGGCGGCGCGATTTCATCGCATTGGTTGGCGGCGCGGCAGTAACATTCCCGCTGTCCACCCGCGCACAGCAATCTGACGGCATGCGGCACATCGGCGTGCTCATGACAGTCGCCGCTGACGATCCGGAAGATCAGGCCCGCTTCGGCTCGTTCCTGCAAGGGTTGCAAGAATTCGGCTGGGCCATCGGTCGCAACGTGAAAATCGAGACGCGCTGGTACAGAGGCAACGCCGTCGAGGCTCGTAAATACGTGGCCGAATTAGTCGCGCTGGCGCCGGACGTTATTCTGGCCACTGGCAGCGCTACGGTCGCACCGTTGCTGCAGGCGACGCACACCTTGCCGATCGTGTTTGTTACTGTACCCGATCCGGTTGGCGCCGGGTTTGTCGATAGCCTAGCCCGGCCTGGGGGCAACGCCACTGGTTTTACTGCGTTTGAATATGGCTTAAGCGGAAAATGGTTGGAGTTGCTCAAAGAGATCGCGCCGCGCGTGACACATGCGGCAGTCATTCGGGATCCTGCAATAGCGGCCGGTATCGGTCAGTTCGCGGCTATCCAATCCGTGGCGCCTTCGGTAGGGGTGGAGGTGAGTCCACTCAACGTGCGCGATGCCGGAGAGATCGAGCGCGCAGTCTCAGCCTTTGCGCGTGCCCCAAATGGTGGCTTGATCTTAACGGGAAGCGCATTGGCGTTGGTTCATCGTGATTTGATCGTCAAGCTAGCGGCTCAATACAAACTGCCCGCTGTGTACTGGACTCGAACACCCGTAACCGCCGGCGGTTTGATATCCTACGGTGTCGATATAACTCATCAGTTCAGAGAGGCGGCAGGCTATGTCGACCGCATCCTCAAGGGCGAAAAGCCCGCCGACATGCCGGTGCAGGCGCCGACCAAATACGAACTGGTGATCAATCTTAAGACTGCCAAAGCACTCGGTCTGGCGGTGCCGCCGCCGCTGCTCGCCCGCGCCAACGAAGTGATCGAATAAAAACTCCTTTTTGCTGCGATGCATGAGTCCGCTTTTGGCCCAAAGCGGAAATGCGTTGCTGCACTGCATGAGTCCGCTTTTGACCCAAAGCGGACATAGGTACATTGCTTAACGGCGATTTTATGCGCGGGTTCTAGCGCAAACCGATACGATACCTCCGTCCTAGTCCTTGGGGGTGGGACATGCGGCGGAGAGATTTCATAAAAATTATTGCCGGCACGGCGGCTTCGTGGCCGCTTACCGCACGAGCGCAACAGTCGGACCAAGTGCGGCGGATCGGTGTACTGATGGGCTATCCCGAGAACGACTTGGAAGGGCCAGCGTTCTTCGCCGCATTCCGCGAGGGACTTCAGAAGCTGGGGTGGGTGGAGGGCCGCAACGTCCGGTTCGACACGCGGTGGGTGACGCCCGAAGATGGGGAGACGAGACAGCGGTTTGCGAAAGAACTTGTCGGGCTACAACCCGATCTGATTCTTTCGTCGGTCACACCTACGACGGCTGCACTCCTGCAACATACGCGCACCATCCCCATCGTTTTCGCGACCGTTACCGACCCAGTCGGCAGCGGCTTCGTTGCGAGCTTGGCGCAGCCGGGCGGCAACGTCACCGGTTTCCAGGCTTGGGAGGCCTCGCTCGGTGGCAAATGGCTGGAGCTACTCAAGGAGATTGCGCCGCGCGTTACCAGAGTCGCGATGCTGTTCAACCCATCTGTGGCGCCATATGCCGAGTCATTCCTGAACTCCTTTAAGGCTGCTGCTTCGTCCTTCGGAGTGGAGCCGATCGCAGCCCCTGTTCGGGACGCGTCGTCACTCGAATCCGCTATTGCCGCACAAGCCCTTGCGCCGAATAGCGGCCTGATCGTGATACCGGATACCTTCACGGACGTACATCGTGCGGAGATCATATCGCTGGCAGCTCGTTCCGGCCTCCCTGCCGTCTATCCGCGCCGCCCCTTCACTGAACTCGGCGGCCTGTTGTCCTACGGAGTTGACCAGTACGAAACGTATCGGCGCGCGGCAACCTATGTCGACCGCATCCTCAAGGGCGAAAAGCCGAGCGGACTTCCCGTCCAGACCCCGGTCAAGTTCGAACTGGTAATCAACCTTAAGACCGCCAAGGCGCTCGGGCTAAACATACCGCTGGCGCTTCAACAACGCGCCGATGAGTTGATTGAATAGAAGTTCAATGTTGCTGCGATGCGTTAGTCCGCTATTGGCCCATCGTGGACATACGTTGCTGGACTGCATGAGTCCGCTTTCGGGTTAAAGCGTACATGACGACCGGAAGCGACAAAGTGTGACGACAGTCACAGCCTCCATCGTGGCGAACCTGTATTCAAACTACTCATCAGCAGTCACCTGCACCGGAGGCACTTATGACCGCCCCTATGAAACAGTCTCGATTTGTTCGCTGGTTCAAACAGTTTAGGAAGCACAACAAGTCACCGTACAAGTGGTACGAGTGTGACAACCGCGGTTGCTAGCCAGCGATTACGCTTCACTTTTTTCACCTCCCAAACTGACCCCGGTCTCGCGCCGGGGTTTTTCTGTGCGAGGCACGCAAAATTGAAGTGTAAGACGCAATGTGCGCTTTTGGCCCAAAGCAGACATGACGTTGTGCACTGCATATGTCCGCTTCTGACCCAAAGCGGACATGGAGGCACCCCTCCCGTCCATTCAATTTTACCGCTACGATGGCTCGTTCCTTAGCCTCCGGGGCGGCAATGAGGCGACGCGAGTTCATTACATTCGTTAGCGGTGCGGCGGTGCTTTGGCCGCTTGCTGCGAGCGCGCAGCAGCCTGAAAAAAGCACACGCGTAGGATTTCTTGGCCCGGCACGCACACCGGCTCAGATGGAGTTCTATCGGGCGTTTTCTTCGCAGCTGGAAAAAAACGGCCTGCGCGAGGGACAGAACATTCTCGTTGAATATGGAGCGATCGATGATCCGCGCGGCCCATTTATTGTCGCTGCGGAATTGGTGCGTGCCCAACCCCTCGTGCTGGTTGCCTCTGGCCCCGAGGTCGCTCTACAGGCAGTCATAGGCGCGAGCGGCCATATTCCGATTGTGATGTTGGCCGGTAATTTCGATCCGATCGAGCGCGGCTACGTGAAGAGCCTGGCGCAGCCGACCGGCAATATCACCGGCGTCATGGTCCGTCCCCTGGACATGGCCCGAAAGCAGGTTGACCTCTTGCGACAGGTGTTTCCTGACCGCACCCGCTTGGCTGTGCTCTACGACTCTCAGACGGCCGACCAGTTCGCCGCCGCCGACCAAGGAGCAAAATCACTCAATCTGCAGGTGCAGGGGCTGAAAGTAGATCCAGCTTACGACTTCGCTGGCGTATTCGAATCTGCGGCGAAAGGCGGAGCGCAGTTTGTGTTGGTGCAATCGAGCCTTGCTTTCACTTCGCATAGAACAACGATTGCAGAACTTGCCGTCAAGCATCGACTGCCAACCATGTTCACTTTTAAACATTATGTCGAGCATGGCGGGATGATGTCCTATGGCGTCGATTTTCCAGCGTTGTGGAGTCGAACGGCGGACTACGTGGCGCGAATTCTGAAGGGCGCGAAACCGGCCGAACTGCCAATTGAGCAGCCCACAAAATTCGAATTAGTCGTCAATCTCAAAACGGCCAAGGCACTTGGCCTCACGATACCCAATGGCATTCTTTTGGCCGCAGATCAGGTGATTGAGTGAACGATGTCCGCTATTGGCCCATAGCGGACATCTGGTCTTGCACTGCACATGTCTGCTTTCGGGGGTAAAGCAGACATGATGGTTTGCTGATGTCCGCTTTCGCAGTCGCTATTGGGTGTGAACCGGACATGCCTTTGCGCACTGCACATGTTTGCTTGTGACCCAAAGCGGACATGGATTGGCGGCGCGCTAAGTTGTCGCCCGCCGACAATCAACTAATCAAGTCCGGCCTTCTTTCGTGCAAGTTCGTGGATCGAACTCCAATCCTGTTCGCCCATGCCGGCATAGACCCCCATCGAGAGATTGCGCTCAGCGATCTCTCCCACGTCCAGTTTTGTCCCGGCCTCGGCGGCGGTAGACAGCATGAGACGCACATCTTTGAGGCCGCCCGCCATGATGAAACCGCCGCGGCCCGCGAAGTCGCGCTTTTGCATCTTTTCCGCGTATAGTTGCGCTGCAGGGTGCGCAAACCAAAGCTTCTGATAGAAGTTGCGTAGATGCTCTAGAGGCAATCCGCATTTTTCGGCAAAGACGTACGTTTCGCTGATCACCTCGATCGCAGAAATGACGTTGTAGTT
>AmSFosDRAFT_100042_pt1 | contig 13395 bp, 8 predicted proteins | sample FosCloommunities_FD_10275 | JGI IMG/M metagenome (IMG submission 10275)
GCGTGCCCAAGACTGAGGCGTTCTGGCCGAGCACGAAGCCCGTGGCGTTGAAGCCCTCGGTCGCTGACGCATCGCCGTAGGTCGCCGAACCGGTTGCCGTCACTGTCAGGGCCTTCTTCGCGACGGTGAATGTGCTGCCGACGTAGGTGATTGCGTAGTTGCTCGAGGTCAGGCCGCTGACCGATATCGTCTCGCTCGTGCCGGCCGCATCGCCCTGCGTGTAGCTCGTAGTAAACGACGGCGTGCCCAACACCGAGGCGCTCTGGCCCAGCACGAAGCCGCTGGCGGTGAAGCTCTCGGTCGCTGACGCATCGCCGTAGGTCGCCGAACCGTTGGCCGTCACCGTAAGAGCCGCCTTGGCAACCGTGAATGTGCTGCCGACAAAGGTGATTGCGTAGTTGCTCGACGTCAGGCCGCTGACCGAAACCGTCTCGCTGGTTCCTGCGGCATCGCCCTGGTTGTAGCTGGTCAAGAACGACGCCGTGCCGCCCAGGACCGAGGCGTTCTGGCCCAGCACGAAGCCGCTGGCGGTGAAGCCCTCAGTCGCTGACGCGTCGCCGTAGGTCGCCGAACCGGTGGCCGTCACCGTCAAGGCCGCCTGGGCGATATTGAAGCTTTGCGAGACGTCCGTCGCCGCGGTAAAGCTGGCGTTGCCGGCCTGGTGCGCGGTGATGGTAGCACTGCCGGCCCCGGTAATGTGAACGAACCATGTGCTCCCGACTTGCTGGACGGTGGCGTCGCCGCTGGCCGTGTAGGTCACCGGCAAGCCGGAACTCGCCGTCGCGCCGAGCGCGAAATCGGAGGCGCCATAGGTCACGTTCCCCAAGGTCCCGAAGGTGATGGTCTGCGACTGCAGGACGACGCCACCAAACTCGTAGGCGCCGATGTCCGGCGCGCCCACGTACGCGGCGCCGCGCTGGTCGGCGGCCAGGGTGACGTTGACGCCCGTGGTGGTGTGCGCTGATGCCGTCGTGCCCAGCTGGCCGCGCGCGACCGTCAGCGTGGTGCCGTTGGTCACTCCGGTGATCAGCATGATCTCGCTATCGATCTGAATGTACAGTCCGAGTCCGAGTCCCGAGGTGCTGGCGACCGTGATGCTGGTGGTGGCTGTGTCCGGAATCGCAGCCGTCAGCGTGGTGAGGACCTTCGTGGCCCCCGCGTTGATGGCCGGGCTACCGGATTGCAGGGCCATCGTCTGCGTCGGGCCGCCGTTGTTGCCCAGGGCGCTCAGCAGCGGGTTGAGCGGAGAGCCGCTCGTGCCCGTCAGATCGTGATTGGAGGCGGGTGAGGCGATCCAGCCGGTGCTGGTGCCGATGTTGCCGATCAGGTTATTGCCCAGCGACGTGAAGGCGCCGCTACCGTCCGGATTGGTGCCGTTCCCGGCCACGATCGTATTGATCAGGCTGACCGTGCTGCTGGTGATACTGATGCCGCCGGTGGTGCCGCCGGTGTTGCCGCTGACCGTGCAGTTGATCAGCGACAGCGTACTGGCTGCGCCGGGGTTGGCTTTCCTCACGGCGATGCCGCCGATATTGCTTCCGGTGTTGCCGCTGATGGTGCAGTTCGTCAGCGTCGCTGTGCCGCTATAGAGTCTCATGCCCCCTTGAGCACCGGTGGAGTTGCCGCTGATGGTGCAGTCGGTCAGCGTGGCCGTGCCGAGATCAACAACGCCGGTGCCGCTATTGCCGCTGATGGTGCACTGGTTCAGCGTCAGCGCAGCGCTCGGGTTGATGGTCAGCGCGCCGGGAGCCACGCCAGCGAGAAATGTCGAAGAGTTGATATTGGCGCTGGTGATCGTCAGTCCCGAGACGGCCGCGTTCGCGCCGCCGTCGATCTGGAGCACCTCGCCCAGGCCGCTGGCGTTGAGGGTCACGCCCGCCGCCGGGCCCGTGATCGTATCGAGCGAGGTAGGATCGCGCAGCTCGAGCCAGGCGTGGAATACGGGTGGTTCCGCTATGCTCGCGGCGGCTGTTCCTGAATCTTTGAAACCATTCCCGCCAAAGACCTGCACGTCCATGACGCCATATGCTTGACCAGTGGCCCGACGATAAACCCTGGTGAAGATGGCCCCGGGCAGGGCGTTCCAGGTGAGCGTCGCCGTATTCGTCGCGGACCCCACTTCCGCAGAAGCCACTTCCCCGTTCGCGGTCTGGGTGACCACCTGGTAGAAGAAGTTAGTACCGGCGGACGAGCCGACGCTCAGGTTCAGCGGATTGGCTCCATCCGTGAAACTCAACGTTTGCCCGTTCACCACGTTCGGGAGGAGTACATAACTACCTCCGGCGGCCCGACGATAAATCTGGTAGGTGCCTGCCCCGGGCACGGCGTTCCAGGTGAGCGTCGCCGTATTCGTCGCGGACCCCACTTCCGCAGAAGTCACCTCCCCGTCCGCGGTTTCCGCGACCACCTGGTAGAAGAAGTTGGAGCCGGCGGACGAGCCGACGCTCAGGTTCAGCGGGTTCGTCTCGGTGATCGTCTGGTGCGAGGTGAAGACGCTCGGGGCGAAGGTGATGGTGCTGGGAACGCCGTCGTCGTTGGCCATCTGGACAGCCAGGCGCAGGCTCACCAGGCCGGGCCCCGCGTCGAGGGCGTCGCTGGTCGTGTTGACCACGTAGTTCTGGAACTGGGTCTGCCCGGCGAACAGATCGAAGGCGCCGATGTCGGGCGCCCCCCAGGAGCGGGCCAGGCCGCGCTCATCTGTCGTGGGGATGCCGGGGCCGCTGGCGCCCGCGTTGATGGCCGGGCTGCCGGGCAGCAGCGGCATGGTCTGCGTCGGGCCGCCGTAATTGCCCAGTGGGCCGAGAATTGGGATCTTCGGGTCGAAGTTGGTCAGGTCGGAGCTCAGCCAAAAGTTCGCGACCGGGAAGTGCCCCCCAGGATCGGGAATGCTTGTAACACCGACGCTGCCGAGGGGATTCCCGATCAGGTTGTGGCCCTGCGAAATGAAGGGGCCCCAGGCATCGATGCCTGATCCATTTTTATCGCCAAGCCACTCGCTATTCCCGGCCACAATCGTGTTGGCGAGTATGAACGTCCCGGGGGCCTGCTCGCTAGTAAGTTGATAATCCGGCGTGGAGCTTGCCTTCCAAAAGGAAGGGAAGTTCCAGAGGCCGCCGCCGTATCCGCCGATTGTACCTGTGGGGTCGTTGGCGGTGGAGTTGCCGCTGATGGTGCAGTTGGTCAGTGTGACCGAGCTGGTGTCGGAGTTCCAGACGCCGCCGCCGCCGCCCCTGCCGCTGTAGGCGTAGGCGGTGCCCGCGACCCGGCCGCCGCGGACGTAGTTGTCGGCGACGGTGCAGTTGGTCATGTTGAGCGTGGCGTGAGTTCCGTTCCACAGACCGCCGCCGGCCTTGCCTTGCGCGGTGTTGCCGCTGATGGTGCTGTTATTCAGCGTCAGCGTGCCGCCGTAGTTGCGCAGACCGGCGCCGTTGTTGGCGGCGGAGTTGTCGCTGATGGTGCAGCTGGTCAGCGTCACCGTGCCGCCCTTGTCGTACAGGCCGCCGCCACCGCCGTAGACGTTCACGCCGCTCGCGGTGAAGGATGAGGAATTGCCGGTGATGGTGCAGCCGGTCAGCGTCAGCGTGCCCTTGCTGTACAGGCCGCCGCCGTTGGTGGCGCTGCCGCCGGTGATCGTCAGTCCCGTGAACGACGCCGACTCGCCGCCATCGATCTGGAACACCCGGCTCGCCCCGCCGCCGCTGATCGTCACGCCCACCGCCGGGCCGGTGATCGTCGTCGTGCCGGCGGTGAGTTCGAGCTGACTGCCGCCCAGGGTGATCGTCTGCGCCGTCGTGCTGAAAACGGTGCTGTCAAAGTTGATCGTATTGTTGCCGCCGGCCGCGTTCGCCTGACCGACCGCCCAGCGTAGAGTGTCGCCGCTGCCATCGCCCAGCGTGTTCACGGTGAACGTGGCCGGACAGTCGCGGGCCTCCAGCTCCTCCAGGGCCATGCGGGCCCGGCCCGGCGTCTTACGAATCGTGCGGGTGACGGGCCGGGTGAACAGGTTGCGAATCCAGGAACGCATCTTCATGGGAAACTCCCAGGGTCGAGGAACGACCATCCACCTGCCGGGGGAGGGTCTTCGGGACCGAGTCACATGCGTCCCGGCGAGCGGACCGTCGCCGAGACCTCGTCGATACAGGAGGGGTGGCCACCAGCGGCGCTCGGTGCGGCAACCATCGTTTGCGCATCCCGGCTGAAGGGCGCAAGAGCTGGCCCGTGGCAAGGGAAGACGCTCGCTCTGGCCATGAAACAATCTGTAAATCGAGTCCGCGGTTGGTCACGACCGCGATGATTTTCTTCAAATATTCATCATTGGGAACCCAGCGATGGCACACCCGCCGGCCGGCGTTAGCCGGGACATGGATGAATTCCCCCGCCTGGAGTTTGGCGCTCAAGGGCTGGCGGTCGCCGTCCAGCGTTGTGGGTACGGCGCGCAGAGCCACTTCCGGAGCGTAAGCCGGGAGGTTATTAAGATCATGACCGTTCTGGTTGGGCGGTTCCGGAGTCAGGTTCGTGGGGACGAGGGCAGCGATGCTTTCTCCAAAACGCTCATGTTGAGAAACTGGCCGTCACCGGTGGCGTTGCCGGCTCACGGCCCAATACAAAACTGGTGGTCTTGCGAGTAATTGCAACTGGTTAGCGCGAGTCGATTGGTGGGAGTTTGCGGATAATTCCACCTACTCCATCATGCCAATTTCGACAATCGGCCCATCTTCGGGGGTTATCACCGACAATGCAAACAAAAACTAACCATCGCTTAATGATTTGCGTCCCGGATCGACAGGACTGCAGCGGGCGCAATTGGAGAACGAGCTGGCGCGTTCGACGATGATGAGTCCCGTTGGAAGGCGGTGGTGCGTTCGCCGCCACCGTGCATCCCACGGCAGGAGTCTTTTCGTTTGACAGCAGTAACGTGGGCGTTTACCTTCAGGTGGAAGTGAACCCGCCATTCGCCCGCTCGATTCCTGAAGCATTGGCTTGATGGCTCCCCCGCCTATGAGACATTACCCTCTCCCGATCCTTTTGCTCGTCACCGCGGCAGCGACTGCTTCGGCGGCAGTGCCATTGTCTGGCGAATCGCAGGTTGTTTTTGACACCAAGGTCAAGCCGTTTCTGCAGGCCAACTGCATCAAGTGCCACGGCGAGCTAAAGACCTTGGCCGGCCTTCGTCTCGACACGCTCGGAACGGACTTCCTACTCGGCAAGACCGCCGATACCTGGAAGGAGGTTTACGACCGCATCGGCAATCGCTCGATGCCGCCCAAAAAGGAACCACGCCCCAACCCGGTCGAGGCGACGGTCGTGACCGACTGGATCATTCAAGAGTTGCGCAACGTCGAGAAGCGGGCCAAGGGGCTTTCGGGCCGAATCCCAACCCGCCGGCTGAATCGAACCGAGTACGCCAACACGTTGCGGGACCTGTTCTACCTCGATGAGAACTTCGTCCGTGCCCTCGAGCTCGATTTACCCATGGACGGCAAGGTCGAGGGCTTTGATCGGGGCGGCGCCGGATTGTTCATCGATGGGGCGCAGATGGCCCGGTACCTCGAATCGGCTGACTTCGTGCTTGGCAACGGTGTGTTTGCTCCCAAGCCGAAATTCATCACCAGCGAGCGATCCTACTACCGCGACAAGGTCGCCTGGTTTCACAAGAAGTATCTGGGGAGGTACGCCGAGGAGCCCATCTATCCCACGGGCCATCTTCTGCGCGACAATCAACAGGAGCGAGTCACCTTGCCGCTCGGGGCGAACTGGGCCAGGCTGGTCAACGGCGGTCTGGAGTTCGTGGGCGCCGGCTATCACAACAGCGGCAGCATCGATTTTTTTGCCGGAACCTGGCATTCCTGGTCCCATAACTGGATATGGAACGGCGGCTTCCCCGACGGCTGGTACCGCATGAAACTGCGGGCCGGCGCCTTCAAGGGCAGCGGGCAATATGCCGTCGACGCCGTGAGGTTTTGGCTGAAGTTTACGCCCAACACACCGATCGAAGCCAAGGGGGAGGTCGTGATTGATGCCCCGATGGATCAGCCGAAGGAGTATGAATTCCGGATCTACCTACGGCAGGGATCGCCCGACATTCCCAGGTCTCTCCGCATTGGCTGGAACGGGGGGCCCGAGAATCTGATCGTCCAGAACCCGGCCTGGCGCAAGCTCGAGCAGGATTGGTCCAACCTCTATTACTCCAACGAAGCCATCTTCAAAAAGAAACCGCCCGCTTCCAAGGAAGAGATCGAGGCGGCCAAGAAACGTTCGGAAGAGGGCGCGGAACGATATCGCAAGGGGATGCAGAACCTGGAGGTCGCTTACGTCTTCAACCCGGACATCGATCTGATCGCGATTCCCCGGCTGTGGGTCGAGTGGATCGAGCTCGAAGGCCCGATTGACCAGTGGCCTCCCCGGGGGCGTACCGAGCTGTTCTTTGACGGCGAAAGCCGCCCGTTCGACCAGCAATATATCCAGGAGATTTTCGCCCGCTTCCTGCCGCGAGCCTTTCGGCGTCCGGTGGAAGCCTCCGAGATCGACCGCGTGGTCGCCTGGGTCCTCAAGGCCCAGGAGACGAACAAGCTGTCGGGCCCCGAAGCCGTTCGGGAAGGGGTCAAGATGGTGCTCTGTTCGCCTGCCTTCCTCCTGATCCAGGAGCCGGCCGGAGAACAGGCGGGGCCGCGGCCGCTCACCGATTTTGAGCTGGCCAGCCGGCTTTCCTATTTCCTGTGGAGCACGATGCCCGACGCCGAGCTGATGCGCCTGGCCGCCGAGAACAAACTGCATGACTCCAAGACGCTCGAGGCCCAGGTGCGGCGAATGCTCGCCGATCCCAAGGGAATCGGCCTGGTCCGCAACTTCACGGGCCAGTGGCTCAAGGTTCGCGACTTCAATTCGGTGACCACTGATCGGAACCAATATAAGTCGTACGACGATGACCTGCGCGATTCCTCGCGCCAGGAGCCCTATGAGTTTTTCAAGGAAGTATTGAGCCATGACCTGTCGATTCTCAATTTCATCGACAGCGACTTCCTGATGATCAACAATCGCCTGGCGACGCATTATGGCATCACGGGCGTGACAGGGAGCGAGTTCCGACGCGTGGCCATTCGGCCCGAACAACACCGAGGTGGCGTCCTGGGCATGGCGGGCGTGTTGACGTTCTTGACGGACGGACTTCGCACCCTTCCCGTCCGGCGCGGGGCCTACGTGTTGGAGACGCTATGGAATGCACCTCCGCCACCGCCCCCGCCCAACGTGGGCGATCTGCCGCCGGTGGGCAAGGTGCGGACCGTCCGCGAGCGTTTGGAACTGCATCGCCAATCCGATAGCTGTGCGAGCTGTCATTCGCGGATTGACCCGTTCGGGATCGCCCTGGAGAACTACGACGCCATCGGCGCCTGGCGCGAGCGCCAGAACGGCGAGCGCTTCCACAACGACAAGAACGCGCCGTTGCTCGACGTCAGCGGCGTGTTGCCGAGCGGGCGTCCGTTCAAGACGGTGCAGGAATTCAAAGAGGCGTTGCGAGCCGAAAAAGAGCGCTTTGTTCGCGGCTTCGTCGAGAAAATGTTATCGTACGCTCTTGGTCGGCCCGTTGGAGCACCCGACCGGGCGACGATCGATGCGATCATCAACAAGCTGGAGCCTGATAACGTCCCGGACCAACAGAAGTATCGGCTGCAATCGCTGATCCAGGCAATCGTTGCCAGCGATCTGTTCCAGAGCAAGTGATCTTCGGCATTAGTTGTATGTTTACCTTTGGACGACAACGCGAGAAGGAAAGCGCACTGTACTACTTGTCGGATCGACAACAGGCCCATCTCATCGAGGCCCTCGTCGATGCTGTGCATGACTTTCTTGAAGGCCAGGTAACTGTCGATGCCGTTCGACCCGTGTTGTCGCGTGCGTTTGTGGAGGGCGGAGCGGGAGTTTGGGAGCAAACTGGTTCGTGGCTGCGAAAGCTTATCAAGGATCAGCCAGCACTCGAATCGATGTGGAGCGAATTTGCGGCTCATCCCGATTTGAAGGTACGATTTAGAGCAGCTTGTTTCATCAACGAGATGTCGCCAGCACTCGCAAGTGACATCGGCTCACGGCTGATTCTTGATCGCAGCAAAAAAGTCCGGCAGATGGCCGAGGCTCGCCTTGAGGAAATCGGCAGCTATCCCATAAGAAGGGAATGAGACATGTTTATTCAACGTAATCGGTGGCGGTTGAACAGGCGCACGTTCTTGCGGTCGGCCGGCGTGTCGCTGGCGTTACCGTGGCTCGAGGCGATGGGCCTGCGCTCCGGTTCGGTGACGAACGCCGGCGAACTGGCGGCGAGCGAGATTCCCCGTCGGACCTATTTCTCCGTGTGGGGCTTCTTCAACAATCGCAACGTCCCCAAGGAATCCGGCAAGGATTATCCGCTGCCGGCTCCGTTTGACGTGCTCAAGGATTTCAAAAACGATTTCACGCTCTTTTCCGGCCTGCGCGTCGCGGATGGCAGCCATTCCGGCCCGGGCGCCTTCCTCACCGGCGCCAACGGCCCGAGCAATAGCTTCCGACTGATCTCGGTCGACCAGCAAATTGCCGCCTTCCACAAGGGGAAAACGCGTGTGCCGTCGTTGGTCCTCGGCCTGTCCCGCTCGACGGGCTTTGGCGGGCCCTACTGGACGGCGACTTCCTGGACCGCCAACGGCACGCCGATCGCGGCCGAGGACCGGCCTGAACTCATCTTCGATCAGCTGTTTCGCGTCGACGACCCGAAGTCCCGCGCTGCCCGACAGAATCAACTCGACCGCAATGCCAGCATCCTGGACGAGGTGCGCGGCCAGGCGCAGCAACTCCAGGGCAAGCTCGGCAAGGACGACCGCGCCACCCTCGACCAGTACTTTGCCTCGATTCGCGACGTCGAGGAGCGCATCAAGACCGATCGCGCCTGGGTCGATCGCCCCAAGCCAGCGGTGCCGCCGATCGATTTCGGCAAGGTGCCCCCGCGCAACCAGGCCGAGGCCAACGACGCTGGCGCCGGCATGAAACGCTACCTCCGCCTGTTCTTCGACGTCATTGCCCTCGCGTTCCAGACCGACAGCACCCGGGTGATCGCTCATAACCCCAAGGGCGAATCGGGACCAACTTTCAAGGACCTGACCGGGTGTCCCTACGACTATCACACCCTGTCGCATCACGGCGAGGATCCGGACAAGCTGAAATTCTGGTCGATGGTGGACCGGATCTACATGGAGCACTGGGCCTACTTCCTGGGCAAGCTCAAGAGCATCAAGGAAGGTCAGGGAACGCTGCTCGACCACACCATGGCTGCCTGGGGCACGGCCCAGGGCGAGGCTGGCCACTCGCTGACCGACTTGCCGTTGATGCTCTGCGGCGGCAGTGGGTTCGGCATCAAGCACCAGGGACATCTCGCCAAGAAGGACATGTGGGTCGGCAGCGTCTGGGAAACGATGGTGGACCGCGTGGGCATGCCGAAACCCGGTTCGTCCGAAAGACCGTTTCAGGGCGGCCGTAGCGACGGCGTGGTCAAGGAAATCCTTTAGAACGGCCAGGCGGTCCAGGCGCCCATCCTGCACAGAGCATTTCCTGGGAGCAATCGATGGCTGAAGAAGCAAGTGCGCCGGCGGGCGAAAAATTGTATCGCCATTATCCAGGCTATTGCTCGTTCTGTCGAAAAAGTTACAAGGAGAACGGGCCATTGGCGGAAGGGCCGGACGAGGTCTATATCTGCTTTGAATGCTGCGTGAAGTGCGGAGTCATCATTCAGAACGAGTGCGACCGGCGTGGAATCAGTCCGCCGGGAGGTAACTCGACCCGGCAATAGTCCCGCCCGAACGAAAAACTTTGCCCGAATTGTTACCAATCGCCAATTCGCCTGACCGACTGCTTGCGATCCATTGTTCATTTGCGAAAGCCGGCCGCACGAGTCTATAATGTTCTTCATAATGTCAGCCCGCCCCAGCGAGCGATCCCATTGACGCGGTTTGGGGACACTTTCATGAATCGCGCTTCGCTTATTCTTGCCAGCTTGCTCGTCGCGTCCGGATTCCTGCTGGTCATGCGGGGGCGAGCCGACGAACGCGAGCGTGGCCGTGAACGAAGCCGTGCCGCCTCGATCGAAAGCATCATGAAAACGGTTCACGGCAAGAAGGGATTGATGAAATCCCTGGAGCCGATGCTCAACGCCGACAACGTGAAATGGGATTCGGTCAAGGCCATTACGGGGAAGATCCTGCCTCTGGCCCAGGATCTAGGCAAACGAAAACCCGATCGCGGCACGAAGGAATCGTGGGCCGAACTAACGGCGGCTTACGCCGGTTTTGCCAAAGAACTCGACGAGGCCGCCGCCAAGAAGAACAAGGCCGATGCCAAGGATGCCTTCGATTTTCTGAACAACTCGTGCAACAAGTGTCACAGCCGGCACAAGGAGAAGGGGGAACGAGGATAGTCCCTTTTCGCCTACCATTGCTCCCGAAATTCGTATCTTGAGCCATGATGCGTGACGGCAACCAGAAGTTGCCGGCCCTCCAATGGAAACTGATCGTCATCGTAGACCGGTTGCTCCGCAACCGGAGTTCCGGTCGCGGAGCGACCGGTCTACTTCCGTGAAAGTCGCCACATGAGGGTTTGTCCACACCATCAATCTCCCTCAAACAAGTGAGTCGTGATGCCCCAAGTCCCCAGCACGAACCAATTATTTCCTTCTCAAACGCCACTTCGGAAAACCACACGGCGCGCCGGCATGTCGCTGGTCGAGCTACTCGTGGTGATCGCCATTATTGCGACCCTGGTCGGCATGCTGCTGCCGGCAGTCCAAAAAGCGCGCGAGTCCGCCAACCGCACCAGCTGTATCAACAAGCTCAAGCAGATGGGGCTGGCGATCCACAATTACCACGACAACAACAATCGCCTGCCGCCCAGCCGCATGGGCGACTTGCACGCGACCTGGGCAATCCTGATCCTGCCCTACATTGAGCAGCAGGCTCTTTACTCCCAGTGGAACCTTGGTCTGACCTATTACGAACAGACCGATCCCGCCCGAAAGACACCCGTCGCGCTCTATTTCTGTCCGTCGCGGCGCTTTCCCCAGGACTTCCCCCAATTCAGCGTTTCAGGCGATCAGAATGACGATGGCGGCGGGGGACCGCTGCTACCCGGCGCCCTGGGCGACTATGCCGCCTGCACCGGCACCGACAATTGCGACGGCGCGGACTGTACCGGCGCGCTCAACGGAGCCTTCCGCTCCTCACAGGATCAATTCGGCACGAACCTTGCCGCCATCAACTTTACCAGCATCACCGACGGGCTGAGCAACACATTCCTCATCGGCGAAAAGCATGTGCAGCGCGGCGCTTTCGGCACCGGGCCGCTGGATACTTCGCTCTACAACGGCGACTACTACGTTGCCTCGACACGGTCGGCCGGACCGAATTTCCCGCTGGCCACCAAGCCAACCAGTTCGACCCAGACATTTGGCAGCTATCACATTGGCGTTTGCCAGTTCTTGTTCGGAGACGGCTCCGTCCACCCGATCCCACTCACGGTGAGTCCAAGTACGCTGGCCCTGCTCGCCAACATCGCCGACGGCCAGACGGTTCCCGATTATTGATCGGTGCCTTTACTTGCTGTGGAACTTTGGCAGGCCAGTCGCACTTGCGATCGAGAAGGTTTTCCCTTAGTAGAAGAGGTCCGAGATGCGTTTGTTGCGAGTCTCTTTCTCAGTCTTGTTGCTGGCGACCGCGCTGTTGGCAATCGGTTGCAGCAAGAAATCCCGTCAGACGCTTTCGGACACGACGGGAGCGGATCGTGAGGAGATTTTCGGAAAATCGACTCCTGATTCCGTGTCGGCCGTGCTGGGCACGTTGCCAGGCGGGTTTTTCAGCGATTTCAAGCGCAACCCGGCGGTCTGCGACAAGATGAACGCCTGGCTCGCGTCAAACATCGACGGCAAGGGCAAGACCATCAAGGGGAAGGTGGCCGCCGTCACGGTTTTGCCGCCGAAGAAATTCGGTGCGCAGAATATTGTGAAGTTGGAGTTGCAGCCACAGGCGGTCGATGTCAACGGCGTTCGCTGGCTTGTGATGTTTCACGATGGCTCATTCAAGAAGCGCGAAAAAGCCCCGTCGGGCGAGGTTGCGTTCACCTTCACCGATCTCGATCGAAAAGATGCCGAATGGCTCGCTGGCCTCACGGAAGTTTCGCTGGACGGGACGGTGAAGGCGCTGCGAGTCGTGCCGGACCAGGCCGAAGGCTCCATTTATTCGGTGACGCTCGCGGATCTCAAGATCGACGGCAAGCCGTTCAAGTTCAGCGCGCCAGCGCCATGAGCGCTATTTCAGTTGATCCAGGTCCCATACCAGCACGTTGCCGCCCGAGTCGCCGCTGGCCAGCACCTTGCCGTTCGCCGAGACCTCTAGGCTCCGAATGTTTCGCTCGTGTCCGCGGAATGCGGCAATCGTCTTCTTCGCGCCGATGTCATAGGCGATGATGTCAACTCCCGCGTTCCCACTGGATTTTGAAGCGCCCGCCGTAAACAACAATACGTCGCGATTCGGCAGAAATATGCTTCGAGTGCCCCAATTGCCAGGCACACTCGCGACCACGGCGCCCGTTGATCCGTCCAGGACCTTGAGAGGTTCTTTGTCCGCCTGGACCGCAATCCATTTGGCATCGGGACGAATGTCGAAATGGTGCCACTGGGTCGCGAGTGGCAGCGACAGCTTGACTTCTTTGACCTTGCTGCCCGTCGACGTGTCCCACGCCCTGACGGAGTTTCCAAATGAGAACCCAATCACGAATTCGCGACCTTGTTTCGTGAGCGTCATTCTTGTCGGCGCTTCCCGAGATGCCACCTCGATGCGTAAGCAGCTGTTCGATGGTTATCGCCTCGATTCGGGGGTCAGCTGGCCTACCATTGGCCGCGAAGAACTTTGCAAGAGCGGTCGCGAGGCTCGTCTGGAAGGTAAGCTTTCCATCACGGATCAGCGTCGCGACGCACGCCCCCGTAATAGCCTTCGACAGGCTAATCGGCGCCGCCAATGCTAGAACGGTAAACAATCGCTCCGCCACGGCGAACGACTACTATGGCCTTATCGATCGCATTTTTTGCCACCCAGGCGCGCAACACCTGGCCGAACGCCTCAGGTGTATCGCCAAACGCGGGTTGGGCGTACGACGAGGCAGGAAAGCATTCTGACCTGATGATTCTACAATTCGTATCATTCTTGCTGCAGGCGATTAAAGTAACATCCTTCTCCCCTCTGCCGAAGCGCTTGTTGTTCCAGAAAATTTGTTTCGTCCCTAGCGCCACGTGCGAACACTGGCCAGGACCATAGACCATAACTACTTTGCAGCTGTTGTTCGAGCACTCTGCCATTGCCGCTTGCTCAGCGGCTTGCGGCGACCCGCCGG
>AmSFosDRAFT_100108_pt1 | contig 12801 bp, 15 predicted proteins | sample FosCloommunities_FD_10275 | JGI IMG/M metagenome (IMG submission 10275)
GCCTGCAGGTCGACTCTAGAGGATCCCACCAGGAAACAGCCTAGGAACACACTGCGCAAACTCTGGCGCAACCTTAGTGATGATCGCTTCAGCGAAATTGTGCGCCTCCTCTTGTTGACAGGCGCTCGCAGGACAGAGATTGGAATGTTGCGCTGGAGCGAGGTATACCTTGCACGCAAGATGATCGTACTTCCGCCTGCACGCAAAGAACGGTCGCCAGCATGAATTACCACTATCTACGCAAGCCCTCGCTATCTTGGAGCGCCAGCCTCATCGCAACTCGTCGGACTTTCTCTTTGGCGAGCGCGGTTTCAATGTCTTTGGTCGCGCAAAGCGGGAGCTAGATCAGCGCATAGGCATAGCGCCTTGGCGCTTGCATGACTTGCGCAGGACCGCTGCAACTGGCATGGCCGAACTCGGCATACAGCCCTTGCTACGTCGAGGCAGTTCTCAATCACCAGAGCGGCTCTTGGCGATCTCGACCAGCGTCTCACCCTCAGCCCGACGACGTAACGCTTCCGCTGCACTTTATCAGATCATGCGCGGCACTTCACATTAATTCCGATTGCGCTGCTCTCTATTTGTTGTTGATCGCGCCGCGCTGCAATTCCTTTTTTAGATCGACTTAGGCCGGGGGGCGGGGGCCAAAATTCATCGACGCGCTCGCCCGCATAGGTCTGCGCAAATTAATTTCAGAAATCCACGAGGCCAGATGTGGCTTGTGGCGCAAGGTTGTCGAGAGGAATGGACGGACGTTTGGCTCGTTCATCTCTTCCCCAAACAAACAAAAATGATCGGGAACCACGAGCATGCTAAAACGTTACATAAAGGAAGTTCAAAGTGACCGATCCGCAGAGGAGAAAATGGTCATGCCTGTCCTTCTGTGGGTTGCGTCCTGGTCTTCGCTTATGGCAAGCGCCGCATGTTTCGACGATGTCATGCAGCCAATTCCCATCGAAAAGCGCAAGCGCCATCAGCGGTGAGCGCTTCTGCTCATTAGATGGTTTGCAAGAAACGTTTCCCTGCCAGCATTAACTTCGTCGTGGCGAAAGCATGCTTAAGGATGCTTAGGGCGAAGCATGCTTCACGTCGAGCTTGGCAAACGGACGTTATTTGAGAATTAAGCCAACATCGTCGTCAACTATGAAGATTTGGTCCTCATCGAAAATGACAGCGGTCTTTCCACCTTCCGGTCGCAGGGCGCGAACCAGATCCAAATTCAGATGAACAGTCCTTTGCCGACCACGATCTGACATCGTGAGTGAAACAAATCTAGCCATGAGCTTCTCCCTTGGATGTGTGGCATCCGCTCAATCCTTCCGCAGCAAGTCGGGCAACTTGGCAATGTTGGCGGCGATCTGCCTTGCCACTGTGAGGTTGCCCTAAAATAAATCGAGTGTGTGGAACCGTGATAGGCGATGTAGGTTGTTATCCATCACAGGCAGCGGCTTTGCCCAAGGCGTCGGTGGCTGAGAGACCAATCGCGCTCCCGCCTCAACAGCGAAGAGAGCGCAGTTATGCCCGGTCAATTACGCGTTCCAAATGAGCGCGAGACTATTCTCGCTTCTATCCTTAAAAGCCGCCTCCATTTGGGCGAACTAGAGGGCGACCCCCGCCGGAACTTTTAGTCGCTCACCGGTGTTTTAGCGGGGGCAGAGTACGTGCTCGGGTTAGTCCCGAGCATCTGGAGATGTGCGATGCCTGAAAGTCTGAGTGATCAAGTTCGCGAGTGCCTTCGCCATTCCAATGATTGTGTGCAACAGGCGGCATCACAAACCGACCCCAAGTTACGCCAGGATTATTTGATCATAGGAGCATGCTGGCTGAAACTTAGCTCTGAACTATTGGAGCCAGCCAACTCCTCAGAACCGAAACCACAAGGCCAGCAATTCACCGTGCCAAGCAACTTGGTTGAAGGCATGCCTGTTTAAAAAGAAGGCCGCCATTCAGCGGCCCCAAGTCCGAGGAAACGCACCATGGCGGTGCGCGGTGCCAGTAGAGCGAGTAAACGGCTGAGGCGCTGTGATTCTCATCACTTTCGGCAGGAAGCTGCAACGCGACTGCTTGGCGCATAAACGCGATCATTTGTCGTCAAACGCCAAGTTTTCATTGACCGGAGGTAGTAGCAAGCGCGCCCGTTACGGTGTCGGGATAATCGCGGCTCAAGGACCGCATTGTCCCATGCGCTATGAACGCTCTACGCCGAAGCCTCCGCTTTGCCTGAGCTGCGCTCAATCCATGCGGCTCGCGCGAATTACGTCTAGGTTTGGCGACCTTCCTGATGTTTATGCTTTCGAATGCCGAGCTTGTGGCGTGTCGCACATCGAGGCGGGCTTAGAAGACCATTGCATAAGCGACTTGGGATACGTATCTTTGCAAACGTGACGTGAGCAATCGTTCCGTCACGGACGGTCACGAATTCGACTGGGCGACGCCGGATGTACGCGCGCCTTTTCAGTTCGTGGCCGTTAGCATTTGCGCCCAGCCCTCACCTTACCTTGTCGGATGCCGCTGTCTTTTTAATGGGGTCTTAGCGAAGATCGAGGCGGTTTAATCCTTGCTCAGCAAGTCGGGCAGCTTCGCGAAGTTGGCGGCGAATCCTTCTTGCCTCGTCTCAGGTGAGGAGCTTCGCCGCTGACCTTCTTCCCGACTCTTCTTCGAGCATTACAAAACAAGAGCACGGAGATAAGCCCTCGCCCACCTCCGCGCTCTTATTGCGCGAATTTCGACTTACGGCATACTGTTCAACCAAGCATCGACATCCTTGCGCACCTGATCCTTTTGCAGACCATAGCGCTCTTGGATGAGGCCTTCGAGCTGATCACGCTTTCCGTCGATCAAAGCCAGATCGTTGTCGGTGAGTTTACCCCATTTCTGTCTGATCGTACCCTGAGTTTGTTTCCAATTTCCCGCGACGCGGTTCCAGTCCATTGTACGCCTCCGATAACTAAACGCCCCCTGGCGCATAATCCCAACGATAGGATCGCAATCGGTACATTGATCTACGTCAGAATGTCTAAAGGGGGAGGGAAGCGACGAGGGCTATTGTAATAGGAAACTCATCTCGATTGCGGCGATGTTGATCCGATGATCCCCCACTGGCATGGGTATCTAATCGACATTGTTCTGGTGCTGGTCGGTCTTACAGCATTCGCACTCTTTATATCCCTAACCAGCGGCGACATATCGAGACCGAAAACCACAATCCAGAAAGTCATCGGTTGGGCGATCTTAGCTGCCCTCGTCGTGGGGTTGGCTTACGTTGGGCAGTACGATCCCGAAATTGCCGCCCTTAAATTATGTCTCTGGTTGCTTCCGACGGAGTGGTGCATGTGGCACTAAAGCCGAGTTAGACGAGACCCGCTGCCGACACGAAAAACCTCAATATCCGCTTGTGACCCAAAGCGGACATTGAGCCACTCACCGTCATGTTTTCAGTCGTGATCCGCAGCAGGTGGAGCGGGTTGTTCAATGGAAACTGGGTCAGATGCCGGAAAGGTGTTTTTAAGGGCTTCGTCGAGCGCCTCCTCTTGGTGTTGCCGCGCGCGCTCGGTGAGAATACGGCGATCTCTTTGACGCGGTTTACGTTTTGGATCGGCATTCATTTCCATTTGTCCGCTGTACGCATAGTCAATACCTAAGACGCTGCCCACGTTCTGATGCTACCAAGTGTTTACGGTATAAGCATGTAAGAGGGTGTTCCCCCAGCCAAGAAGTCCTCGCGCGGCGGCGAGAAGACGTCGACTACCTCAGTATCTTCGGGAAAGAACCCTCGTGCTCTGTGTCGCCGGGAATAACTGCTACAACAGGGAGCCTAACACGCGTTCCCTTTGGAATTGTCACCGTATATTGCGGCGAACAAGCTCGATAGCTGTTTGATTTCGCGCTTTGTATATCCATACTGTGTCATGTTCAGCATTTTACTCGCAGGACTGCTCGGCGTCTCAGCAAAGTTACTCACTCTGACGGCCGTCAGCCTGCGCAAGCATATGGTTAGACCGAAGCAATGAAGACCGGCGACAAAGCATTCGTTCGCATCGGCGGCGTCGTCTATGTTGGGACGGTTAAGAGAGCGTTCACGTCGCCGTTTGGCGTTCCGTCGGTATGGATCGAATGGCCGAAGGATAATCCGAGTCCATCGCGAAATATCTTCTATGAGCGCGATTTGATGTCGCCCACCGATGACCGGCAGAAACCCGGGCAATGAGCGCGCTTCGGATCTCGAAACCAGCGCGCGACAAGTAGGGACACAACATGAGCCAGTTTTACGCTCCCGACGCCAGATCTGCTAAGACCTGCCGCAAATCGCAATTGCGGCGATACACCATAAGCGTCTCGGGCGTTGATAAGAGCGATGGGCTTGTCAAATCTTACACCGGGATCGTTCGGTCAGTTGTGGAAGACGAAGGCGCGCCGCTCACCCGACGATGGCTGATCACGATGATCGACGCGCCGTAAAGCAGCGTGACAGTCCGAAAACCCTCGTTGACTACCGAGGCTTTCAATTAAGGCTGGAATTCAGGGCGGCTTCGGCCCCGCCAGTTTTTCATGGGTGCCTGGTCACGTGGAACAGCAGAAGGCCGCCCCACACGAGAGTTGTCAGAACCCATACAGTGCTCAGGTGGCTGGTTATCAGGCTCACTGCCTACCTCCTTTTGCTCTGCGCGGCCGGCACACTTGCTGTGGGGATTACCAGTTTATGCCTTTCTCAGTAGCTCCGGCAGCTTTGCCACGTTGCCGCGACCCACCTCGCATCGCCTTGCTGAGCAGCTTGGCCGCCGATCACTCGCTCTGGTAACTAACGTCGGCCTCTCCAATAGCCGAGGATGATCGATCTCGATATCAACGCTTAATAGGCTGCACGCAGGATGACAGTGGTTCACTGCGACTATGGTTGCCGGGTTGGGCGGCCGTCCTCGCGGTGATCGGGCTGGTGTCCGCGATGGCGACAACGTTCTTACGGAACTAAGGGCCTCGGTCACTTCGAGATGAACCACGCATTCTGTGCTCGAATGCGTAGGGCCATAGCAGCGGGACTGGAAAGTGCGCCGATTGGCGTCAACGCGACGGCAGGAACTAATAACCCCAAACTCGCTGGGCGATATGGTGCCCTCCTTCCGCCGCTTCCCACAACATTGGACGATTGAAGAACTCGACGCTTGCTTTGTCGTGATCGACAGCGCCGGGCAACGCAGTGGGTGTCGAAGATATTTGATTTTGGTGCGAGGCCGTTGGCGACGTCACTAATGGCCGAAAGACGAAGTGAGGGTCGCGCACAAATGCTAACGGCCACGAACGACAAGGCGCGCGTACATCCGGCGTCGCCCTATCGAACCCGTGGCCGTCCGTGACGGAACCGTTGCTCACGTCACGTTTGCAAAGATACGTATCCCAAGTCGCTTATGCAATGTTCTTCTAAGCCTGCCTCGATATGCGACACGCCACAAGCTCGGCATTCGAAAGCACAAACATCAGGCAGGTCGCCAAATCGCGACGTTATTCGCGCAAGCCGCATGGTTTGAGCGCAGCTTGGGCAAAGCGGAGGCTTCGGCGTAGAGCGTTCGTAGCGCATGGGACAAAGCGGTCCTTGAGCCGCGATTATCCCGACATCGTAACGGGCGCGCTTGCTACTACCTCCGGTCAGGGAAAACTTGGCGTTTGACGACAATCGATTGCGTTTATGCGCCAAAGCTGTGGGAAAACTCGGGCCACCTCATTCGGGGTGGCCTCTTTCTTTCTGAGTGCCGTGCCTGCCGAAAGTGACGAGGGTCACAGCGCCTCAACGGCTTATTTGCTCTACTGTGACCGCGCACCGTCATGGGTGCGTTACCTCCAACCTTGGGGCCGCTGAATGGCGGCCTTCTTTTTTGGGTGCTGTAGTCCTTCGCCGCTCTGTCACTAGTGGACCGTGAAAGCTTCCTCCCCCATGCCTTCATCTAGCTTGGCTGGTGCGGTGAATTGCTGGCCCTGTCGTTTCGGTTCTGAGGAGTTGGCGAGCTCCCATAGCTCAGAGCTAAGTTTCAGCCAGCATGCTCCTATGATCAAATAATCCTGGCGTAATTTGGGGTCGGTTTGCGATGTCGCCTGCTGCACACAATCTTCTGCATAGCGAAGGCATTCGCTAACTTGGTCACTTAGACTTACGAGCATCGCACATCCTATCGATGTGCTCGGGATCGTCCCGTACGCACTCCTCACAAAAACATCGATGAGCGACTAAATGTTCCGGCGGTCCAAATGGCCGGTTAGCGGATTGAATTTGCGGGAATTATTCCTAGATAAATGCCGATTAGGCCAGGCTGGGCGGTTATCCCCATCCCCATCCCTAACGCTTCTCAAATGGAAGCAATGAACCCCTTTGGGATTTACATGCAAGTCGCGCAACAGTGGCAAAAAGCATGGGCTGACGCGATGGCCTTTTGGGCAAAAGCTGGTGACATACAGCGCATCAAGTAGGAAATGAGACCTTCACGGATCTGGTCGGTGGCAGATGCGCCGGGGCTAGACTGCCGGTGAACAGTGCCCATCGAAATGAACCAATTCACTTGCTCAAGGGGAAGGGTCTGAATTTTTTTGGCTCACTCGACTAGCTTTTTATAATCCGACGCGATCCTCAGCATTATCGCTTTAGGTTCGTCGTCACGCATTTCTTCGGCGAGCTTCCGGATTTCCTCGGCGCGCATACGCATATTTCGCGCAAGGAAGCGAGTAAGTTAAGCGATGCGTCAGAATGGCGAGCGGATTGACAAGCTAATTTGTATAGGTCGAACCACGTGTCTCGGCTCGACTGCAAGAGGCGTCACATTTTCGCCCCCACACAGACATTCAATCTCCTATGGGGGCCGGGCTAATGCTTCTGCGGCCGATTCATTGTAAAGAGGGCCACCATGCCGACAATCGCTCTCGTCGACGACGACCGCAATATCCTCACCTCGGTTTCAATCGCGCTTGAAGCCGAAGGCTACCGGGTCACCACCTATACCGACGGCGCTTCGGCGCTCGACGGCTTTAAGACGGCACCGCCGGATCTTGCCATTCTCGATATCAAGATGCCGCGCATGGACGGTATGGAGACGTTGCGCCGGCTGCGCCACAAATCCGATCTGCCGGTGATCTTTCTGACGTCGAAGGACGAGGAGATCGACGAACTGTTCGGGCTCAAAATGGGAGCCGACGATTTCATCCGTAAACCATTTTCGCAGCGGCTACTGACCGAGCGCGTCAAAGCAGTGTTGCGCCGCTCCTCGGCCAAAGACGGCAGCATGCCGAAGGAGGCGGACAGCAAGGTGCTCGAGCGCGGGCAATTGCGCATGGATCCGGAGCGCCACGTCTGCACCTGGAAAAACGAGCGGGTAACGCTCACGGTAACCGAGTTTCTGATCCTGCAAGCCCTGGCAAGCCGTCCTGGCGTGGTGAAAAGCCGCAACGCCCTGATGGACGCGGCCTATGACGATCAGGTCTATGTGGACGATCGCACCATCGACAGTCACGTCAAAAGGCTGCGCAAAAAGTTTAACGCCAGCGACACCGAATTCGACATGATCGAAACGCTGTATGGAGTCGGTTATCGCTTTAAAGAATTATAAGCGGTGCTCTTTGAGCACATGCCTCAGCGGCCTGAACTTTTCAAGCCCACCATAAGAACACCGCTCAAAGAGCTAATGCCTGATACGGTCACCAAAGCCGAAGATTTGGCGACGGTATGCCCCAATTGCCATGACATTATCCATGCCAAGCGCCCGTGGATCACTGTTAGTTATAGCTGATCCCCGCAATCAGAACGGGTTCCAGGTAGGACTGTCGGTGAACTTCAGATAGCCGAGATTGGCCCCAAGCCGCAGACCGATACCTGAGCGGATTGGAACCACAACGATATTGTTCGCGGTCAGTGCGGTCATGCCAAAACCGCCAATGAAATAGGCCGAACCATTGATTCCGCCAAAGCGATCAAAAATAGCTCCGACTTGCGGCAGGTTGTAAACCAGCATCATGGTCCGCGCACCATCAGCACCGGCGTCGAAGCCGATGCTTGGTCCTTGCCAGAACACGCGCAAATCTCCCGCATTTCTTGTATAAAGCGTGCCATCGCCATAGCGCAGGCCGCCGACAAAGGCACCGCTGGCCTCTTGACCCAGAACATAGCCGTTCGGCAGACCCCACTGGCTCACCGCTTTCTCGACAACCCCGGCAAGTCCCTGGGACACGCCGCCGAAGAACCGGCTTCCGGCGTCGATCAGTTCGTTTGACGAAAATGGACTTGTCATTGGCGGCTGCGGCGGAAGAGTAACTTCTGAGCCAGGCGGTTCAGACGCGGTGGTCCCAGTGGTCTGAGCCATGACAGTTGTGGAGGTAACGACAGCAATCACGGTCGTGATAGCTGCACCACGCAAGCTGAAAATCATGGCAGTCTCCCCGAATATCAGCAATTATAGGACAACGTCTCGACCAAGTCAGCGAGAGAAGCGCGGAGATCGCTTGAACATCAGAAGCCTCGAAGTCGGCCGCGCCCGGATTGCCGAACCTTCCGTTCCAATGCCCGACGCCCAAAAGGGAGATCGCCTTCAGATTCCCGGCACGATTGCTCGCGAGGTCGGTCGGGATGAGATTGCGGACGTCCTGCAAAGCACCAAACTCCCCACTGCGGTCCACACTACCTCCATCCATGAGCGACCACTTAAACATTGGGGAGCCGACAGGGCGAAGGAACTTCAGGCAGCGCCAAAACTAACTCCGAGGGCGGAGACGAGACCAACAACAATCAAAGGCTTGACGCTCCGCGAAGTTTCTGACGGTACGGCGGTCATAGAAGGACCCAATGGCGTCCTAAAGGCGACGGCGGGACAAACAGTGCCAGGGATTGGGAAAGTGGACTCTATTGTTCGTTGGGGCAACCGTTGGATAGTCGCGACGAGCAAGGGTTAATCTCGACGCCATAGGCGGCTCTTCACTCAGAAGTTTTCGCCGTCGCTTCGGAATAGCGTGTATAAAAACGATCAACCCGATCTTGCCACATCTTCACGAAGGCGCCGGAGGTTAGATTATCAACGGACTTCCAAATGTGCTTGACTTCAGGAAGTGTGTTTTCCCAGATCGCTCGCTTGCACCACTTTTCACCCTTCTCTTTGCCCTCGTCGGTGGCGCACATTGATTTCCAAGCAAGTCTGTCCGGATGGTTGACGTGTTCCTCTGCGCCTCGCGTTCCTTGTTGATGGATTAGGTAAAGGTCGCTGAAGGTTGCCTTTTTATGTGTACTGAGTTCGAACAGGATGGCCGCAGCAGCAAATTTATAGGCAGCCGCGACAGCGTTGTCGCGAGCATCAAGAATATCACCGGAGCCATATTGCGCGAACTCGTCTTTGCTCAGTTGAAATAGACCAAGATACGATCCGGTGCGCTGCTTGGGATCGAAATCAGACTCGATCCGAGCGACGGCCTTCATAAAATTGAAATCCAAGCCGAGGGCGTCGGATGCTCGCCTCACTTCTTCAATCGGCGTTCCATTTGGAATATTTTTTAGAGAATCGAGAACAATATCCGCCGGTTTCTTGTCAGGTGGAACTTCGGAATAGACGTAATCGGCAAGATATGAAAGGTGCGACTGTTTTGGCGAGTTCAGATCATCCTCAGCCGATAAGTCATACTTCTCAAGCCGCACTACTTTTGGGCTGAATAGTTGATCTTCCGCTTCCTCTGTTTCGTTCAGTGCAAGTCGGTCGGATTTTTTTGCAAGCGCGGAATCAAGTGCTTCCGTCTTTATTTCAAGCTGGTTTGTATGCAAGTCCGGAAGTCGCGGTTCGTTGAGCAAGTACGCGGCAACAAAGGTTAGGACAATGACGATATCAGCGAAACGCAAAACTCGCATTCCAGGCTACCCCGCCAGCGATTTGACCCCCGCGGATTACGCGCGAAACAGAGTGCGTGTGTTTTGGTGGGGACGATCTACCGATGCAGACGCCCAGCCAGGCCACTAGCTTGGCGCAGAGTGGTTACTGAATCGTTTTGCGTACCGGAATTGCTGGTCGCAGAGGACGTCGCGAGGGGAAGAACGCATAGGCGGTCGGACCCCGTGCCTGCACAGCGGGGCGTCGGCCTTAACGTTTCGGATACGATTTCGCCGCGGGACCGCTTCCGTAGGCCGAGATGAGGGCTAGGGGATGTCCCGGCTTGCAATTGTGAACGTGGACGGCTCGTGACGACCGTCGCGGAAACCCCCTAGCAGGGTGGCGGTTGTGGTCAGCGGATTAGTTTATAATCTCCGGGTTGGCGAATTGGTTTGCGCCTATAAGCGCACGAATCAAAACGAGGCCGCTTCTTGATCGCACGGAAGGATCGGATCAGTGAATATATTCAACGTAGCGATGTGCTCCTGGTCCAGCAGTGAAGCACGCGCAAGGCGGAATTACGGTCCGTCGCGGCCTCAGTTCCTCGGCGACATGGCGCCAAGTTTCCGCTCGCGGCGGGGAGAGCCTCAATCGCGAAGCACCGCTAATAGGCCGATGGCACTGACCAGTATAGTTGCGATAGCTATGAAAAACGTCCCCCAGGCTACTAAGCGTGTCCACACTTCGCGACCCCGGTGCGACCGGGCCTGTTCGGAAAGCCAACGAAGCGCCGCCTGACGCTTTGCTTCATTATTATTGATCGCGCCCTGTGTGACGTTGTCAAAGACCAACTGCTCGCCGAGCCTTTTAAACTCCGCGCGCCATGCAGCTTCCCTTTGGGCATCCGTCGTCGATGACAGTCCCAATTCGCCCGCTCCTTTGTAGCTAGGCGGCTTCTAGCGAATTGCGCGTTTGCAGCATACCACGAAACCATACCAGCAGCTTGGCGGCCGCTCACCGACCGGGCTCCTTGAGTGTCAGGGGGACCGCAAAAGGTGGACGATGAACACGCCAGACAGTACCACCGCCATGGCGAACGCCGCGAAAATGATCTCGCGGTGTAAGAGCGTCAGCGGGGGTTCGTAGCGGCGGCGCTTACGCATCGATTAATCGTGCAGTTGCCGGTTTTTGAAAGTCAGCGTCGGCTAAGAATTTGATCGGTCCACGTCAGCAATTGCAATGCTTCAGCGATCGCGTCGTAGCTGGCCCAAGTCGCGTGGGCTGTGGCAATCCTTCGCGAGTTGGAACTTGTGTAGGCTGATCCGGCATAGCGCACTCCCTTGCCGTTCCAGGCGGGAACGCGATCGGTCTCTCAGCCACCGACGCCTGGACAGAGCCGTCGCCGATGATGAGGAAGTGTGCGATCATAGATTACCGGAAGGCGAATCATCTCGGCTTCTGCCGCAGGGGTGATAAAGGTCGGCCTTCTGCCAGGTGTCGATCTGCCTTCTGTCACGGCCGGAGGCAGACATGGCGCGGGTCACCTGCGCCACGTTTCGCTAATAATCGGCATCCAGTATATAGACGCCGATGTTTGCCTTCAGCGAGATACTTGCTCCGAACCTAACGCCCAGCGCTCCGGAATGCCTGGTGGGTAAAGCCAAGATTGAAGATCGATAACGACAAATAAACATTGCTTTTGCTTTGCAAAAATGGCTCGTAACTGAGGTTTGCTCATCGAAAGGTAAGCCTGACATTGGCTGATCAACGTGACAAAGGAAAACTCTTTCAGCGTGGAGAATTTGCAATGCCGCTGCGGCAAGGCGAGATACAGGGCTACGACTTCAATCGGATGGTCGTTGAGTTTACGATGCTCGATCAGGACAAGGTGATTCGGTGTGCGATCAGCACCGCGGCGATGGACGATCTTGAAGGCAAACGTGACGTGAAGCCTCATCAGCGCGTAGATCAGTTTATGCGGCTGCGCGAAGTCATCGAAGAGCAAGCATCACGTAAGTTCTTCGAAGAAAGGGTCGGGATCGACCGACCCGTGATATTACGATCCAATGATTTTTCCATCGTCGCTTCACTGAGGCAGCCACACCGCAGCTAAACGCCGACTTGACAAAAAGCGATCTAGTCGGCTCTGGGGCGGTCAGCAATCTCGCAAACGGGAGCTCGGACAGTAATTTTTGTGGTGATTGTTCTAACTGGCACAGTTTTTTGCTCCCTGTAGGCGGCGAGATGCTGTATAGGCACGGCAGCCGCTTTCGATCCGTACGCCAATGGCCCAGACGCCTTGGCCATTGAGTCGATCAACACTTGGATTAAAGAGGAACACCGCGTGCAGGTTTTCGTCCGCGACAACAATGTCGACCAAGCCCTCAAAGTACTGAAGAAGAAGATGCAGCGCGAAGGCGTCTTCCGCGAGATGAAACTTCGCAAGCATTACGAGAAACCCTCAGAGAGAAGAGCTCGAGAGAAGTCGGAAGCCATCCGTCGCGCCCGCAAGCTCGCTCGCAAAAAGCTGCAACGCGAGGGTCTGCTGCCAATGAAGCCTCGGGTGACCCGCGAGTCTGCCGAAAGACGCGGCCCTGCTCGCGTGCCCCGTTTCTGATTTGAAATAGCCGTACGCGGCACTCGCGATTAAACTCTTGCCGTAGGATGTAGGATCCGGCCAGGCTCGGTGTCGATGGTGGAGATTTATGGCTAGCAAAGTCTCCGAGAAGACGGAGAAGCTAGTGAGGGAGGATTCCGAGGCCCCTCCTGATAGGCCCGTGCTTGATCTTTCCGACGCGGCCGTCAAGACGCTGATCCGCACCGCCAAGAGACGCGGCTATGTCACATACGAAGAGATCACCGCAGTGCTGGCTTCGGATGAGGTCAATTCCGAGCAGGTCGAGAACATTCTCGCGAGGTTCAGTGAAATAGTGTTCCTAGGCTGTTTCCTGGTGGGATCCTCTAGAGTCGACCTGCAGGC
>AmSFosDRAFT_100208_pt1 | contig 12040 bp, 8 predicted proteins | sample FosCloommunities_FD_10275 | JGI IMG/M metagenome (IMG submission 10275)
GCCTGCAGGTCGACTCTAGAGGATCCCACCAGGAAACAGCCTAGGAACACCGGCTACCCGATCCAGGACACACAGAACTGGCAGTCCGGCTTCCTGCCCGGCGTCTATCAGGGGACGTATATCGATTCCTCCAAGACCGATATCGAGAAGATTATCGAGCATATCAGGAACAAGTTCGTCGCCGGGCCGGAACAGCGCCAGCAGCTGGATCTGCTCCAGAAACTGAACCAGCGCCATCTCGAAGCGCGGCAGAACGACGCGCAGCTCGAAGCCCGCATTCAGTCGTTTGAACTGGCCTATCGGATGCAGATGGACGCGACGGACGCCTTCGATATCAGCAAAGAGCCGCAGCAAATCCGGGATATGTACGGCGAGGGCGTCTACGCCCGGCAGATTCTGATCGCGCGGCGTCTGCTGGAGAAAGGCGTGCGATTCATCCAGGTCTATCACGGCGCGGGCCAGCCCTGGGACAACCACGACGATATCGAGACCGAGCATCGGCGGCTGGCGAAGGAGTGCGATCAGCCGATCGGCGCGCTGCTCAAAGACCTCAAGCAGCGCGGGATGCTGGACGACACGCTGGTCATCTGGGGCGGCGAGTTCGGGCGCACCCCGACAGTCGAACTGCCGACGCCGGGCGCGAACGCAGGCAAGAAGAACGGGCGCGACCATAACCACTACGGCTTCTCGATGTGGCTGGCGGGCGGCGGCGTCAAGGGCGGCCAGGTCTACGGCGCGACGGACGACTTCGGCTTTAAGGCGGAGAAAAATCCTGTCCACGTCCATGACCTGCACGCCACGCTGCTCAAACTGCTCGGCTTCGACCACACGAAACTGACCTACCGCTACGCCGGGCGCGATTTCCGCCTCACCGACGTCTACGGCAACGTCGTCCAGGAACTGATCGCGTAGTACGCGCCTCTATCCTCCCGACCTCCTTCTCCCACAGTCCGGGAGAAGGAGGTGTTCAAGTCCTGCCACGATCTCCTCTCTCCAGCACAACAGGGGCGGGATCGAGGGGCGGGCAGAACCGAACAGGCCGCACCATGAGAAAACCGGCGCGCCAGCGCCCGAACGTCGTCGTCTTTTTCACCGACCAGCAGCGATGGGATACGACCGGCGTGCATGGCAATCCGCTTGACCTGACACCCAACTTCGACCCTTAGCCTTTTGCCTTCTGCTTACTACATTTAGCGCCGCCGAGGGCACGCGCATCTGGCAGCAAAGTAAGTACGACGAGTTTGAGAAGGGAACCGCACACGGTGTTGCCATCAATAGCGAAGGAAGCCTCTTCTTAGCGCCGGCGTTCACCCCAATCTACACATCGCCCTCGGCGTATCTGTGGGACGTCGTCTCCGACACCGAGGGGAACGTGTACGCCGGAGCGGGCTCACCGGCGCGAGTGTACAAGATCGCACCGGACGGCAAAGCGAGCACGATCTTCGCTCCGCAGGAGCTATCGGTGCAGGCACTGGCCATTGATGCCAGCGGCGCCATCTATGCGGCGACCTCGCCGGACGGCAAGGTGTACAAGATCGTGCGCGGCGCCAGCACTTCCCCTAAACCCGAAGGCAGTTCCGGCGCTTCCGCAGCGACCGATTCCAGCTACAGCGCGACGGTGTTCTTCGAGCCGAAGTCGAAGTACATTTGGGCGCTTGCGCTCGACAAACAGGGACGGCTTTACGTCGGAACCGGGGATCGCGGCGAGATTTTTCGCGTTGATCCGAGCGGCAAAGCCTCGCTGTTCTTTCAGAGCGATGAATCGCAAGTACGTGTGCTCGACTTCGACCGCACCGGCAACCTGATCGCCGGCACCGACGGGAGCGGACTGGTATATCGCATCTCGCCCGAGGGCGAGGGTTTCGTGTTGTACAGCGCGCCTAAGAAGGAGATCACGGCGCTGGCGATCGACCCGCAGGGCAACATCTACGCCGCCGGTGCCGGCGACAAGCGAGCCACACCGACGGCTCCCCAGCCGACGGCTCAACCCGGGGCAACTACGCCTGCACCGACAATCATCATTCAGCAGGCTACGCCGCAGACTGCCGGCGTAACGTCGGGCATCGCGCCCGTACCGTTTCCCAACGTGATGAACGTCGGCGGTTCCGACGTTTACCGCATTGCGCCTGACGGCTCACCGAAAACCGTTTGGACGTCGAAAGACGATCTGGTCTACGCACTGGCTTTCGACCAGGCGGGTCGATTGCTGGCAGGCACAGGCAACAAGGGTCGTGTGTATGCAATTCGTGATGGCGAATACACCGATTTGACCAAGGCCAGCGCCAACCAGGTGACCGCGTTCGCGCGCGCGCCGCAGGGCGGCGTGTACGCGGCCACCAGCAATCTCGGGAAGGTGTTTCTCATCAGCGCGAAGCCCGTCGCTGAAGGAACCTATGAGAGCGACGTGTTCGACGCCAAGATCTTTTCCAAGTGGGGGCGCGCCGAGGTCCGTGGCGCGGGCAGCTTCGAGTTGTTTGCACGCAGCGGCAACGTCGATAATCCCGACCGCAACTGGAGCCCTTGGAAGAAAATTGATCTGGCGAAGGAGCAGCCGGTCGATGCGCCATCGGCGCGTTTCATTCAATGGAAGGCGGTGCTGCACTCCGGTGCTCCCGAACCCGCGATAGATCAGGTCGCGCTCAATTACTTGCCCAAGAATGTCGCACCCGAGGTTGACGAGGTCAGCGTAACGGTGGGCGCGCGAGTGCCGTCGTCGACGCACACCAGCAACACGGTTTCAGAAGGTTCCGCTTACGAGTCGCCCATTCCGACCATTCCCGACAAACATGTGATTGCCGTTAAGTGGCGGGCGCATGACCCCAACGACGACCAGTTGGACTACAGCATCTACTACCGCGGCGACGGCGAGAAGGAGTGGAAGAAGCTGCGCGATGATATCTCGGACCGCTACGTCAATCTCGAGACCGACCTGTTTCCGGATGGCGGTTACGAGATCAAGGTCGTGGCCTCCGACGAGCCGTCGCACTCGCCGGGCGATCGCTTGACGGGCGAGAAGATCGGCGATCGCTTCGAGGTGGACAATACTCCGCCGAAGGTGGAGTTCGCCAACGCGCGGATCGACGGTAACAAGCTGCACCTGGCCTTCAAGGCTACTGACACATTTTCGCCGATTACTCGCGCCGAATACTCCATCGATGCCGACGACTGGCAAACGGCCGAGCCGGTAGGACAAATCTCCGACTCCAAGGTGGAGAACTACGATCTTACAGTGCCCATGCCAACGCCGGACCCAAAGGGCGCGGCTGACGAGCATACGATTGTCGTCCGTGTATTCGACCGGTATGAGAATGTCGGCGTCGCTAAGACGGTGATCAAGACGCCCAGATCGCCGCGGTGACCCGATGTCTGCGGTGAATGTCCACGCGGCGCTCGACATTGTCGGGCTCCTGGTCTGCTCCGTCTATTGCACGATTCCGTTGTTCTGGCTGGTGTTTCATCCTTTCGTCGAGCGCTGGCGCAAGTACGGCCGCCGGGCGTATCTGGCAATCGTGCCGGCTTGGGGTGTCTTCATTGTCGCGGCGATTGCGTTGTGCTGGCCGATCCGGCATCTGCATCTCTATGAAAGCAAGCTTTCATGGATATTGGGCGTGCTCTTTATCCTGGCTGGGCTGTCCATTTACCGCTCCGCGTCGCAAGGCTTCGATCGGGCTAAGGCCTCCGGCCTTGCCGAGCTGGAACCCAATTCTCACGATCAGAAGCTGGTCGTGACCGGCATCCGCACGCAGGTACGGCATCCCATTTACCTCGGTCATCTCTGCGAGGTATTCGGTTGGAGTATCGGGACCGGCTCTCTCGCCACCATCGCCCTGCTGGTTTTTGGGGTGATCACAGGCGCGATCATGATCCGCAAAGAAGACGCCGAGTTAGAGGCGCGCTTCGGCGATGTCTATCGCCTATATCGTGATCGCGTACCAGCGCTGCTGCCGAAGTTCCTGGTGTGATGGGCCCCTGGCGCCAACTCGGGTCTAGGTGAGTTCGTTACAATGAACCTTCGCCGCACCGGGCCATGGCCGGCGTCTGACTCGATGCAATTCGAACTCTTCGTAGCTGCGCGGTATCTGCGGGCCAAACGCCGCCAGGCGGTTATCGGCGTCATCACCGCCATATCGATCATAGGAGTCGCGGCCGGAGTCGCCTCCCTCATCATCGCGCTCGCCATCAACAACGGATTCCGCCAGGACCTGCAGGACCGGCTGCTGGGCGCGTCGTCGCACGTCAATTTGCTGCGCGTGGAGGCCGACGGCATCCGCAACTGGGAAGCGCTCTTGTCCGAGTTGTCTAAGCAGCCTCACGTCGTAGCCGGCGCTCCGGCGATCTACGAACAAGTTCTGATTTCCCGCGGCGCACGTGCCCAGGGAGCCGTGCTGAAGGGCATCATCCCGGGAGAAGAAAACAAGGTCGGAGATCTGCTGACCTCAGTGAAGATCGGATCAGCTGAGCCGCTGTTTCGACCAGACGGCCCAGCCGCAACCCAAAACCCCTCCCATACTGACGACAACTCGCTCCCGGCGAAAGTGACAGCCTCTTTAGCTCCCATTGTGCTGGGCAAGGACATGGCGGACCAGCTTGGCGCAACCGTCGGCTCGGTCGTCACGGCGACCAGCCCCCAGGGTGAGCTTACCCCGTTCGGCATCGTACCCAAGTATGCGCGCTTCAAGGTCGTCGGGATCTTTAGCTCGGGTTTTTACGAATATGACAACACCTGGGCGTTCATACGGCTCTCGGATGCGCAGCGGCTCTTCGACCTCAGTGATGTGGTCTCTGTGCTGGAGTTCAAAGTCGATGACATCTACAAGGCCGCCGAAATCGGCCGCCAGCTCGAAGCAGCTGCTGGCAAGGGCTTCATGTCGACCAACTGGATGGAGCAGAACCGTGCTCTCTTTCGCGCCTTACGGCTGGAGCGGGTCGTCACCTTCATTACCATCGGCCTGATCGTCTTCGTCGCGGCGCTGAATATCCTGATTTCGCTGATCATGATGGTTATGGAGAAGACACGCGATATCGCCGTACTCGTCTCGATGGGGGCCAAGAAAAGACAAGTCAGGCGCATCTTCATGTTTCAAGGGCTGCTGATTGGGGTGATCGGCACCGTGATCGGACTGGTGCTGGGTTACTTGATTTCCTGGGCCGCAGGCCACTATCACCTGCTGTCACTCTCCGCCGAGGTTTACTCCATCGATTACGTTCCGTTCGCGCCGCGCGTATGGGATGCCGTGCTGGTCTGTACCGTAGCAATCGGCATTTCATTTATCGCTACGTTGTACCCCTCGTGGTCGGCGGCCGGAGTCTTGCCCGCCGAGGCCCTTCGCTATGAATAGGCGACCAAATTGAGCGTAGATTCATCGAGCCCGTTGCAATGTTCTGCAGCCTAAGTGTCACTGACGTAAAGCCCTCGTGCATGTTCTAATTCTTGGAGACTTACTGCTTGGCCACCGCGGCGGGCAGTGCGGTGGCAGCGTGTTTACAGCAGATCCTGTTACCTGAGGCCAACAACTGCATCTAACCCAACAAGACGTGTTGCTACGAGTCGAGAACCTGAAGAAAGTATTCCGCTCCGGCAATGCGGAATTAGTGCTCTTTGAAAACTTGTCGTTCCAGGTGCATACCGGCGAGATGCTGGCGATCGTAGGCGAGTCCGGTGCGGGCAAGAGTACCTTGCTGCATATCCTCGGAGTTCTTGATACCGCTTCCGTAGGTGACGTATACTTCGCGAAACTCGACTTGGGAACGCTATCCGAGGAAGCGGCCGCTGAATTCCGCGGAAGAGAGCTCGGATTTGTGTGGCAGTTTCATTATCTGCTGCCCGAGTTTACGGCTCTCGAAAATGTGGCCTTACCGTTATTAATGCGATCGGTAGGCCGACGCGAAGCCGAGCAAGCGGCACTGCATTGGTTGCAGGAGGTGGGGTTAGCGGACCGAGCCAGTCACCGGTCCGGGGAATTGTCTGGAGGCGAACAGCAGCGGGTAGCGCTGGCCCGCGCGCTGGTGACCAGACCGAAGATCCTGATGGCGGACGAGCCCACAGGAGACCTCGACAACCGTACAGCGGACGCGGTGTTTGAATTGATCGCGAAACTACATAGGGATTATCGGCTTACCTCGCTCATCGTTACTCACAACCATGCGTTCGCGCGGCGCTGTGACAGGGTGCTTCACCTGGAACGGGGCCGGATGACCGAGGTGTCGCCGCAATCGCTCAGCGCCTGATGCAACCGGCGGCGGCGATGCGGGTTTGATGTTTTTTGGGGTCCTGTCACGAGGGCCTCAAGTTTCGGCTCCAGAGATTTTGTGGGGCCGGTGGTCACGGGTAGGGCGGTTACAGGGAGCTCGCGCGACCGACCGATCGGGAGAACGAAGAGGTCGCGGGGAGCTTGGAGAGGTCCTATGTTCGAACGGTACACGGAAAAGGCCCGGCGGGTTATCTTCTTTGCTCGTTACGAAGCCAGTCAGTTTGGTTCTCCGTACATCGAGACGGAGCATCTTCTGCTCGGGCTGTTGCGCGAGGATAAGGCGCTGACCAATCGATTTCTGCGATCGCACGCCTCGGTTGAGTCGATTCGCAAGCAGATCGAGGCCCACACAACAATTCGCGAAAAAGTATCGACCTCCGTGGACCTTCCCCTAAGCAATGAGTGCAAACGCGTCCTGGCTTATGCAGCAGAAGAAGCCGAGCGCCTCTCGCACAAGCACATCGGCACCGAGCACCTGCTGTTGGGTCTGCTGCGTGAAGAGAAATGCTTCGCGGCAGAAATTCTGCATGAGCGCGGATTGCGGTTGTCGACCATCCGCGAAGAACTGTCCCGCAGCTCGCAGGAAAAGGCTCAGCCCTCGCAGCGCAATCGGGAGTCATCGCTCTTATCCGAATTCTCCCGCGACCTGACACAGGCCGCGATGGACAATCAGCTTGACCCGCTGGTGGGTCGCGATGGTGAACTGGAGCGCGTCGTACAGATCCTTTGCCGCCGCACCAAGAACAACCCGGTGCTCATCGGCGAGCCCGGCGTCGGCAAGACCGCCATCGTCGAGGGTTTGGCGCAGCGCATCGCCGATGGTGAAGTGCCGTCATTCCTTGCCGACAAGCGCATCCTGGCGCTTGACCTGTCGCTGATCGTAGCCGGCACGAAATACCGGGGCCAGTTTGAAGAGCGCCTGAAGACGATTATGAAAGAGCTGATGGAGTCGCAAAACTCCATCATCTTCATCGACGAGTTGCATACGCTGGTTGGCGCCGGCTCGGCCGAAGGCTCGCTCGACGCAGCCAACATACTCAAGCCGGCCCTGTCGCGCGGCGAGATTCAGTGCATTGGCGCAACCACGCCGGCCGAATTCCGCAAGTCGATCGAGAAAGACCGCTCGCTCGAGCGCCGTTTTCAGGCCGTAAAGGTTCCACCGCCGACAGAAGCCGACGCGGTCAAGATTCTTTTCGGCATCAAGGAACGCTACGAGAAGTTCCATGCGGTTACGTACACGGACGAGGCGATCACCATGTCGGTGTCGCACTCGAACCGCTATCTGCCTGACCGCTTCCTGCCCGACAAAGCCATTGACCTGGTCGATGAAGCCGGCGCCCGGGTAAAGCTGCGGCAGACTTCGCTGCCCGAGGACATTACCGAAGTCCAGAAGCGGATCAAGTTCATCGTGCATCGCATGGAGAACGCCATTGCGAACCACGAGTTCGAAAAGGCGCGCTTCTATTCGGACGAGGAACGCAAAGAGCGCGACAATCTGCGCGCCCTGCGCGAGAAGTACCACCTTGACGAGTCGTCGACGGGCGTCGTCGGCCGCGAGGACATCGAAGATGTGGTCTCGCGCTGGACCGGCGTGCCGATCGCATCAATCAAGGAAGAAGAGAGCCAGAAGCTACTCCGCATCGAAGAAGAGCTGCACAAGCGGGTCATCTCGCAGGACCGCTCCATCACGGCATTAGCCCGCGCGATCCGTCGTTCGCGTGCGGGCCTGAAGAGCCCGAACCGCCCGATCGGCTCGTTCCTCTTCCTTGGCCCGACCGGCGTCGGAAAGACCGAAGTGGCGCGCACGCTAGCGCAGTTCATGTTCGGCAGCGAGAAATCCCTGGTGCGCTTCGATATGTCGGAGTATATGGAGAAGCACTCCGTCTCTAAGCTCATAGGCTCGCCTCCGGGCTACGTAGGATACGAAGAGGGCGGCCAGCTGACCGAGCGCGTCAAACGCGCGCCATACTCCGTCGTCCTGCTCGACGAGGTGGAGAAAGCGCACCCTGACCTGTTCAACATCCTTCTGCAGGTGTTCGAAGACGGCCAGCTGACCGACGGACTCGGCAATACGGTCGACTTCAAGAACACGATCATCATCATGACGTCGAACATCGGCGCACGGCACTTGCAAAAGCGCACCGGTCTTGGCTTCCAGTCCGAGGCAGAGGAGATGGTATCGAGCAAGGTCGAGGACATGGTGCGCAGCGAGGTCAAGCGCACCTTCAACCCCGAGTTCCTGAACCGGCTTGACGAAGTGATCATCTTCAACGCGCTGACCGAGGCTGACCTGATCCAGATCGTCGAGCTGATGGTGAACCAGCTCAACCAGAACTTGGCGCAGCGCGCCATCACCGTCACCGTGACCGAAGACGCGCGCAAGTGGATCCTCAACAAGACGGTGGTCGATCGCAGCTACGGTGCGCGTCCTCTGCGTCGCGCGCTGCAGAAGTATATCGAGGACCCGCTATCTGAGGCGCTCATCCAGGGCACCTTCTCTCAGCGCCCAGCGTTCATTGAGGTCTACCTCGAAAACGATCAGCTCTTCTATCGCCCCGTCGGGGAAGAGAAGGTCGAGGGAGTGCTGCTGTACAGCAACTAGAAGCGACCTCAGAATCGGTCTTTTGAAGGGCCCGCTTAGCCACTCGAGACCCCAAAGCACTGGGTCTGAGGAAATGGGCGTTTCGGCACGCTCGCATTTATGAGGTAAGTTGTAGTTGCGAGCCTGAGTAATAGTGGAGGGGAGCGTTGCCGCTCCTGTTCGTCTCACCGCTGTAAGGCTGAGTTCTGGCCCGTTCAAGTATGATGAAAAAAGAATGACCGTGCTCGTCTACTCGGCCCCTTGGTGCCCTGACTGCCGCACGGCCAAACGCTTCCTCGAGAAGCACAACATCGCCTACCAGGAAATCAACATCGAGACGACACCCGGCGCGGCGACGGAGGTTATCCAGCGCACCGGCAAGCGCGCCATTCCGCAATTCGTCATCGATGGCAAGTGGGTGCAGCCGTACCGTCCTGGCGAGGGCTTCCTGTACGAAGAGATGAGCGAGTTGCTGGGCGTGGTGGACGAGGGCTGACCCATTCAGGAATGACTGTGTCGCCGCCCGCTCGTGGCTAGAATTGACCTCCCTCCGCCAGATCAGCCTCCAGCGGTCTCTTGAATCTGAAGTCCCAGGGCCAGTCCGATGAAGCGCGGCAGCGACTGTCGGGGACCGCAAGCAGCCTCGCACCCGGCTCAGCTTCCCGTTCATCTCGCCTGACGGCGGCCAGTGCGGCCAAGGCCTTAGGCTAGGGAGGCGTGAGTCTCGTCAGTCGGGCGCCGATCCGCAGTCCGAAGACGCAATTCGCCAATGATGTCGTGCTTCTGCTTTCTTGGCAACCAGAAGCCCACTGCCTGCAGATAGCGATTGAGAAGTTCCACGACCAGCTCCTTACTCCTGGCATAGTGCTCAGATCACCCGGGCCACCGCGGGGATGCGGCGCAGGGCTGCTGTTGCCCCCCAACTCAGGATGATCGTGCCCAACGTAACCAAAACGCCCTTGACGAACCCGGACAACGATGCGGGGAGCAAGGCATATTGCAGCCAGCTCACGAAGGCATAGTGAATGAGGTACATGCCGTAAGCGTTGTCGGTAAGGCTGTCGAACACGACTCGGCGCCTGGTGGCAAAGCGCGCGAAGAGCGACATGAACCCGAAGCATGAAGCAGCGCACGACAAAACCCACAGAATGCCAAGCAGCGGCCCCCAGGGCAGCGACTTGCCGACGCCGCTGATCATGGTGACAAAGGCTGCCGCCAGTGCGAAGTAGATCAACACCATGGCGTTCGTCCACAGCGGCCAACGCCTCGCAAGTTTGCTATCGGGGGCGAAGAACCCGCGTGACATCACGGTGGCCCCGACGCCGATGGCAATGACGAAATATGCGAAATAGTGGAACAAGCGGCTGGTCTGGAAGAAGAACGGACCGAAGGCGGACCAGCGCTCGGAGCCGAACTGAATCGCCATGGGGATGTAGGTGACGGCTGAAACGGCAGCCACAAGCAGAAAGAGCACGCTCGGGCGATCCGACGAACCCGACACCACTCGGCCTGGCCACTCCATTATCTTGGGCACGAACGCGAACAACCCCGCGATCACAATGTCGAACGACAGCAACACCCAGATGAACCATGCCGGTCCGGCGGGCCAGTTGCCAAGGGCGCGCCATTGCTGCCAGTATCCTGCGATGCCCGCAGGCGCCGGCATCAGGAGGTATGTCGGGTAATAGGCGAGCGGCGCGACGATGGCCGCAGCCACGACGAAGGGCACTCCCAGGCGCAGCAGGCGATCGCGCAGGAACCGACCCACTCCCTTGCGCCGAATGCTGTCCGACACAAACAGGCCCGACAGGAAGAACATCAGCGACATGAAAAAAACGTCGTTGAAGCCGGTGAACAATGACCACCCCATCCATTTGTGAGGATCGACGACGGGGAACGCCTCCCACCAACGCGGTTGCGTTGTGAGTGTGGTCGACCACCGAGGAGAAAAAGGGTGATAGGCCAATACCGCGTGATGCGCCAACACCAGCAGGGTGATGAAGGCCCGCAGGTACCCGATAGCAAGGTAGTAGTTACCGCTCACAGCGTGGGTCGAAGCCTTCGCAGGAACCGGCTCGGAAGTGGTGACGGTCGCGGTCTTCATGATGTTCTCCTGTAGCCGTCCTTAGAAGAAGAAGCAGGCGAGGGCACGCTCGCCGCCATCGAAGCGGTCGCGGATGAGGTGATAGACGTCCCGTCCCATCTGCATTACCGTTACGATAGCGACAGCCGCTATGCCAACGTGCATCGCGGTGTTGAGGGGCTTGAGCACCTCGGCCATGCCGGGAGGGTTTGCGCTGCCGGCTGCGAAGAGCTCCGCCGCGTTAAAGAGGAAATAAAGCACAAGTAGGTTGAGCGCACGGTAGATGAGGCGGAACCAGATGCGCCCGCGCTCCCAGCCGGGACGTGCGACGTCGACGCTGCTGCGGATGACGCTGAAGAGCACCAGCACTACGAAAAGCGGATAGATGGTTTGCCACACCGGGCCGAAGTGGATGAAATCATAGCCGGGTCCGAAGATCCAGAACTGGTGCTTGAGCCCAACCAGCCACCACACACCCAAGATCGTGCTCAACATAAGCCCGACCACCGACTCGATCATGGAGTGCCGCGGTTTGGTTTTGCTCAGCTTGGGGAGCGTGCGTGGGTCCCACTTGCCGAAGAAGTCGAACTTGACCTGCACGATGTCGAGCACAACGAAAATCGTCGTGACCCAGGCGAATACCGTGAGTGCGGCGAAGGGATACTGAAAGATGATGCCAAGCGCTTTTCCCAGACCTTGCCCGCTGGCGGCGACGGAGACGGCCGCGGTCGCCATGGCGACGAAGACAACCGCGAGGATCAGCCGGAGCACCATCCAGTAGATGGCGAAGATCGTCGGGTTGATGAGGTAGCGCTGCGAGCGGTAACGGCTGGCGACCAGCATCGGATGGCCCATCTGCTTGAGCAGCGCGACCTGCTCGTCTTCGGTTAACGGGCGGCCGAGAGCGTCTTGCTTCTCTTCGATGCGCGAGAGGATTTCGTCGTTGAGCTCGCGGACGACATCGTCCTGCTGCTTGCGGGGGAGCATCCACTTCACGGCTTGCAGATAGCGATCGATGAGTTCCATAGCATTAGTCCTGTGGAGCGGCCTCGGCAGAAGGCGCGCCGGATTCGGATGGTGGTCTAGGTGTCGTTGTACGTGGGATCCCCGGGTACCGAGCTCGAA
>AmSFosDRAFT_100202_pt1 | contig 11684 bp, 11 predicted proteins | sample FosCloommunities_FD_10275 | JGI IMG/M metagenome (IMG submission 10275)
AGAGGCAATCCGCATTTTTCGGCAAAGACGTACGTTTCGCTGATCACCTCGATCGCAGAAATGACGTTGTAGTTTATGGCGAGTTTCATGACGTTGGCCATGCGCGGGCGTTCCGAGATTACAAATATTTGCTTGGAATAAGCCTTGCAGACCGGCGTCGCTTCTTCGATGGCAACAGGAGCGCCAGCGAGATACGAAATGAGCTGCCCAGTCGCCGCCACTTCTGGACGCCCACTTACTGGAGCTGAGACGTAGAAGCTGCCGTGCTTTTTATGGATCTGCTCTAGTTCATCTGCGCACCGTGGGGAGATCGTCGCCATGCACACGTGGACAGAGCCAGGACGCAATCCGGCAAGGATTCCATTTTCCGCCTGGAGGTTATCGAGAATGGACTGGTCATCCATAAGGCTGCTGACAACCACGTCCGCACCACTCGTAGCCTCCTTCGCGCTTGCCGCCTGCTTTGCTCCCTGCTCGACGAGCGGTTGCATCTTCGAAACCGTGCGATTCCACACGGTCAAGTCAAAGCCCGCCTTCAATATGCATTGGGCTATGTTCGAGCCCATGTTGCCCAAGCCAATGAACGCCACGTTCATGATGGTCCCCCGTCGCAACGCATCATGCGACTTTTTATTGGGCGATGCGCGTTGTTGCCAACGGGCTAGTGCCACCTAAGAATTGAAATCGTGCGGACTCATGCGGCAGGCTTCTGGATAGTCAAATTCCCTTCGTCGTCGACGCTCAGGCCGGTCTTCCTTGCCTCCTCTAACACCGAAGGATGCCAATCCACTTTGCCCGCTTCTGGACCGCCGACTATTGCCATTAGTAGGGCGTCCGGTGCATCGGTGAGGCTTCGGAAGCCGCGGTAGATGCCAATCGGCACGTTCACCACGTCTCCCTCGTCGAGATCGATCGTGCGCTCCTCGTCGCCCTCCAGCCAGAATACCTGCCAGCGCCCCTTCAATGGGATGAATACCTCTTCTGTCGCGTGCCGATGTAGCGCCGCGCCTTTGCCAGACTTGGCGCGTACATAGGTGACTGAGAAACCCACCGCGCCCTCCTTAACGTTAGGCTTCAGGGCCGCGTTCTCGGTGACGCCCATACCCACCATGTTGATAATCTCGCGCTCATAGCGCGGAATGCGTTGGTCAAGGAATGCCACGTCCAGCGCTTTAGCCTTTTTTTCACGCGCGACGCACTCGCGCTCCATCGTCTCTTTGGAAACGCGAGGCACAGGTTTACCAGCAATACGTGGATCGACAACCGGCATGGACTCCTCCTTGGCATTGGCGAGCAGCCGGCCAAGCCTAACGCAGATGTCATGCCTGCGAAACCGACGTTGCACCGGATGTGGCTTGCGGAGGCCATGTTATTTGCTGCGGTGCATATGTCTGCTTTTGGCCCATAGCAGACATGGCCTCTTGCACTGCACATGTCCGCTTTCGGGGGTAAAGCAGACATGGATGTCCGTTTGGACGAGTCAACGTGTGGTCGGAGCCCTACCACCCACGCATGACAATCTCCCTCTGGAGGCATACATGTGTGCCGAGAGGCAAAGAGCCATGTCCGAACACCCAGATGATCAAGACCGCCCATGCCTACATTGCATGATGGTTGAACTGATCGACGAATTTTTCGCCGAACATCCTGCAGCCGGCGTCGAGCCAGACACCATCGACACCGACGAAGTGGTCACGGCTATCGCAAAGACGGTGGCAGAATTAACCTGGAGTCAGGACAGTACAATCCGCCAACAAATAATTGAAAAGCTAATGCGTGAAATTATGGATTATGATGCGGAGTTTCGTCGAGACGACGGAAGAAGTGCGGTCGGTTCTGATGTACGGCACTAATACCCGTCTCGACCGTCAACTTGCATTTCCAGGTGTGATGATTGTTTTGGCGCCCTTGACAGAATCATAAACAGAGACTTGTACCACTGGATGCGCTGTTTTGATTTTAAGTCCCGTTTTTTCAGCCGTTTCAAAGGTCGCAAACGAGTCTTTCACCTGTCCATCCACTTTCAATTGGAACTGCTGAAGCGATTGTTTGCCCTGCCCACTGGGCACATCTGACACGGTCTCTTTGATGACTGGTATTTTCGATAGTTTTGGTCGATCGAGCATGTCGAGTTCTCCGTTGATGTTGATGAATGGGTTGCCGCCAACCCGCGACAACAGCCACACAAGTTTTCTTGATTGGATATTCGCTCATCTGGTGATTCGCCAACTGGAAGGCAAGATGCGGTGAGGCCTGACCTCACGAAGCGCCTCATGCACTGAAATCCGGGGAGAAACTATGATTCGCACCGAAAATTTGCGCAGCGCGTTCACTAAGGACGACGTCGACGAATACCTCTACAAGCTGCTGCCGGAGCGCGATGCGGTGGTTCGAGAAATGGAAGATTATGCCGCAGAGCATGGAGTTCCCATCATTGGACCAGCCGTGGCGCGGTTACTGTCGCTGCTCGTACAGATTTCCGGCGCGAAACGAATCTTCGAGATGGGGTCTGCGATTGGCTACTCCACAATCTGGCTGGCCCGCGCAGCGGGACCGAAAGGCAAGGTCTTTTATACGGATGGAGATCCGGAGAATGTACACCGGGCACAGATGTACTTCCGCATGGCGGGTGTGGCCAAGCGAATCGAAGTCCAGATTGGAGACGCGCTGGCGATAGTGAAGAATACGCGGGGCATGTTCGACGTTATTTTCATCGATGTCGACAAGAACCAATACCCTGCCGCGCTGCATGCGGTGCGGCCAAAGCTTCGGCGGGGCGGTTTGCTCATTGCGGACAATACGATTTGGTCCGGCAAGGCGGCGCGTCCGGCACCGGAGGAGGACAAGGACACGAAGGGCGTGCAGGAATTCAACCAAATGGTGTATGCGTCGAAAGAGCTTTACCCGGTACTGATTCCCCTGCGCGACGGCCTAACTATCTGCCGCAAGAGCTAGGTAAGCTTGGGGCAATGGCTGGGAGACACCAAAACACGCGAGCCAGTAGTTCGGATTTTGCGGGTAATGCGGGCGCTCAGCATTGGGCGTCCGCGCTACCACAAAACCACTGAGAGATTGCCCTACAGCCCCTGACCAATGCTGAAATGGATGCTACAAAATTGCCGTGCCGGGTGTGCTGTTTTGGTTTGCCCCTTTACAGCGCAATCGCACGCGAAGCCCTAGCCGAAAGGTTGGGGCTTCTGCTTCTGAGCGCGTCCGCTTTTGGGGTAAAGCGGACATCGCAATCATGCGACGGAAAAACATCATCGCGGAGGTGACGGCCATTCGGGTGCGGGTGTTCCACATATTTTTCAAAGAGGCCAATAATGCCGCCGGCGCTGGCTTGGGACGTAGCTCAGGCCGCGTCTTGACAATGGCCTTCATCTCTTCAGCAATAACGTGTGTGGTCACTTTTTTTGCACCAGACAATCATTGTAAAAAACGGCAGTGCTAGCTGCGGGCGCAACAGCAACGGTAGAAAACCAATCAATTGCTCCTGCCAGGTAGATCTCTTGCAAGCCAATCGATAATCGCTCCCATTGATCATAAGTAAAAATTACCGATTGAGCGTGCGCAGTCGTCGTGAAAACCAGTACGGCAAAAACGCCACGTCGCAGGCATTTTTCCGCTCTGACGACACTGAATGAGGGCCTAGCTTCATCAGCGCGTCTGCACCATGCCCGCATCTTGAAGCCCTTCAATGACTCCGTGGAAAACAAGACCAACACCCATGGCGGAGACAAAAAAGCCGACGATGCGGGTGATTGCGTCGATGCCCATAGGCCCAATCCGACCGAATAGGTTCTTGGCATAGGCGAGGCACAAATACGTGATCAACATCGTCGCCAAGATTGCGCAGGCAATCGCAAAAAATGAAAACAGTTCGAACTCGGAGTGCTTGACCAGCGACGTCATGCCCAATGTCGTTGCGATCGCACCCGGGCCAACCATTAGCGGCATGGCAAGCGGCACGAAAGCGATATCACCTTGCTGTGCTGCTTTGTTTGTCGGGATCAGCGATCCACTGGAAGACCCAGAAAATAGCTCGAAGCCTATGCGTATGAGGATGATGCCACCAACAATGCGAACCATGCTGAGCGAGATATCGAATATTCTGAGTATCAACGTGCCGAAGATTAGAAAGAAAAACAAAAGCAGCGCGGCATAAACACACGAGCGACGCGCAATTTGCCGATGTTGATCGGCGCTCTCGCCCTCCATCATCTTGAGAAAGACGGGCAGAGCTTCAAGCGGATTTATAATCGCAAGCAGCGTGGAAAAGGTGCTGACGAACAACGTCAATACTTGCCGCATACCGGCTCCTTGGCCGCTGCCCGGCCCAACTCGATCAGAAACGCGCTGTGATACCGAAGATGGGTCCGTGGATCGTCATGTCAAAATTATAGAGCGTAAGTCCGCTGCCCTGTGAATAGTTCGCGTTGAGGGCCTTGTAGCCGAGCATCGTGCTCCAGCTGACGGTATTGGACCGGCAAAATTCGTGTTCAAGAAGTGCAAGCGCCTGCCATGAGAATTGGCTACCCACGCCGAAGCCTCCAACGTCGCCGCTCAAGACAAAATTCCAGCTTGGCGCAAATTGGTGACGTATGCGGGCGCCGACCAATGGATCGACCCAGTTGACGCTTTTTGTTGCCGAGAGAAACCCCTCTCGCGTCAGGTTAAGGTCGCCGATGTTCACCGTGCCGGTTACGGCTAAATCCGCTTCAGCGCGTTGCCACCATACTCGACCGCCAGCGTAGAGATCGAACGCGGTGGTTGAGCCGGGTGAAAAAAGCCCGTTCCAGCGTCCGACTTCATAGGCGCCGGCGAACTCGGCGGCGACCAGCCAGATCTTTAAACCGGCCGATGCGCCCACCGCACCGTTGATTGTATCGGTACCGCGAGACCGTGTGATGCTCGCGCCGAGACCGGCCTTTAGGTAGACGATGTCGGTGAGCAGCGCGAAGCGGCCGTAGCGTGCCTCACCCAGGGCCGCCAGTTCCATGAGGTCTTTCGGAAATTGAGTGTGGTCCAAGATCTGGAAAAAATTCGCATCGACATCGGTGGTTCGGCCTTTAACCGTGGTCGAGCCATTGAGCGACAGCGCCCAGACATAAGGCGTAAGGCTGAACGTCCAGCCCGAAATTTCCGGTACCGGTGAAATCGGTGCCTTCGTCGGCATATCGGCAGCAATCGTGCCGATGCACGACGCCAGCAATGTCACCAGAGAAGTTACTGTCTTGTGCACGAAGCAGTTTGAATGAGACCGCATGGTTATCTCTCCGGGAAAAGCAGGGAGACTTCGAAGCGAAGTTGCCAGTTTGGCGCGAGGTCTGGTCTTATCGCGTTGTAATAACCCGCAAGGGACGCATTCAACGGCTGGTCACCGAGCTTGAACACACGACCAAAGCCGCCACCAATTGGCACGGTCCACTGCTGGCCGGGTGCCGCCAACCAGTCCGCAGTGATGACGGGTGATGTCGTCAGGTACCAGCCGCGCTCCAGGTTGTAGTTGATGAACGGCTGCACGAGCATCTCATTCACGCTTCGCCGTATTGGGTCGCCACCAATTGACCATTGGTTGTTAGCCAGTACGCCGATCACCCAGTGTCCGGGCGTCGTCAGCAAGACGATCGTGGGGCCAAATAGGACTTTGCCTTGTCCGAGAACAGGATCGGTTGCGGACGGAACGGTAAAGACTGGACCGACACCCCAAATCAACGGGCCAGGATGCGACGGTGATAGGAATAGCGATTGCGTAATATCGCCGATCCCATTCGTGTTGCTGTTGAGGATCGGATCGGGCTGGCTGATCACGGGCACAATGGTGCGCGAAATCACGTTCCAATCGGCGTTGAGGTGCAGCGGTACGACAGGCTGAATGTTGAGTACCTCCTGGGTGCGGTTGAATGGTCCCGCGTTGAAATTTGTGTTGCTTTGGAACGGAACACTGACGAGATCAGCGATTGGATTTTGCGACTTCTTCGCCAGGTCCTCGTCCGCCGGTCTGGCACGGGCGCTTGCTGCCTTCTGCCCTTCGACAACTTCGTCAACGCCGCTCTCAAACTTGTAGTTCACGCCGAACTTGACCATTTGCACGTCGCGATTGAGCGACACGGAAGGCACAGTCGTCGATGCCCAATTGGCCAGTGAAAGAAAGTCGTATTCGAGCCTGACCGTCCAATGCGATTTGAAACCGTATTCGAGTCCCGCGCCAGCAAGCCATCCCGAGCTTGTGTTTGATCCGCTCCAGCTGACGCCGGGAAAATTCAATATTGCGTTGCTGTGTACCCACCCGCCGCCGAACTTGCCGTAAATCAGCCAGCGATCCTCTACGAGGCCAACGCGACCGGCGACCGTGCCGATCCAGTTCTGGCTCACCGAGCCAAATGTCGGGATCGGCAGCGATGGATGACTGAAAGTTGCGCCGTCGAAATCGCCTTCGACACCCAGCAACAGGTGACCGGCCTGAAAATTATATCCAGCCTGCACGCCGCCTATGAACTCGGTGAGGCCGCCATAAAAGCTATTGTTTGGAAGATTCAGATTGCCGTTCGTCCACGCGCCGCCGAAATTCGCGCCCACATAAAATCCCGACCAGTTGTAGGGCGGTGCAGAGACGGAAGCAGGCGGCGCTTTTGTTGGGATGTCGGCGGCCTGGGCAACAAACGCCACAGCGACTACAACCGGCGCAACAATTCCGAGAAGAAACGTTTTCATTGCGCCCCGCGCAGGCGATGCCACTCACAACCGCGCCATTCAAGGACAAAGTGTCGCCGTTGGCTGTTACTTGCGGGACACAACTAGCGGAAAACGTGCGGTGGATTATCGCACTACCGTACGTTTATGTTCCCTTTATTGGCCCTTGGGGCAATTTTCATTCCGCGCGTGTCGTCCAAACTCCTTCCGCGTGCGGTGCGAGTAACCAGCCCGACGCAAACCAAAAATTCAAGAAGGGGGAGTCATGCTCACGAGCAAGAAGCTGTGGCTTAGCCTGCTTGCTTCTGTTGCAGCAGCAATGATCACTGGCACGCTTTCCGCATACGCACAACAGACCACCGGGACGCCGGGCGCGCCGAGCGCCACCTCGACAATCAACGGACAGTACTTACCGCCGCCGCCGCCAAAGTTTGGAGGCGAAATCGGTTTACAAGCATCTCAGTCGAAACCTTGGTGGCCTCCGCAAGTCGTGCCGCCTCAAGGCGCCCCAAACATCCTTCTCATCATGACGGATGACCAAGGCTACGGCGTATCGGGGACCTTCGGCGGCGTTGTACCGACCCCTTCACTGGACCGCATCGCCCAGATGGGCCTGCGCTACACACAGTTTCACTCCACCGCGCTTTGTTCGCCAACGCGGGCGGCACTGATCACCGGACGCAACCACCATTCGGTGGGTTTTGGCATCATCTCTGAGCAGTCCACCGGCTATCCCGGTTACGACAGCGTCATCGGTCCCGAGAGCGCGACCATCGGAACGATCCTCAAGCAGAACGGCTACGCTACGTCATGGTTTGGCAAGAACCACAATACGCCAAGTTACCAGTACAGCGCCGCTGGGCCCTACGACCAGTGGCCGAGCGGCATGGGCTTCGACTATTTCTACGGCTTCATGGGCGGCGAAACCGATCAGTGGACGCCGTATCTGTGGCAGAACACGACGCAGATTTTTCCGTGGGTTGGAAAGCCCGGCTACAACCTCACCACCGACCTTGCGGACGAAGCCATCGCCCATATCAAACGACTCGACGCTGCAGCGCCCGACAAGCCGTTCTTCGTCTACTTCGTTCCCGGTGGCACCCATTCACCACACCAGCCAACGAAAGAGTGGATCGACAAGATCAGCGCCATGCACCTGTTCGACAAGGGCTGGAATGCGCTGCGCGAAACAATCTTCGCAAACCAGAAACGCCTCGGCGTGATACCGCAGGACACGCAACTTACTCCGTGGCCGGACGACTTGAAGAAATGGGATACGCTTTCAGCCGATGAGAAGCGGCTGTTCGCGCATCAGGCGGATGTCTTCGGAGCATACGCTGCGTACACCGACCACGAGATTGGTCGCGTAATCCAAGCTGTGGAGGACGCGGGTAAGCTCGACAATACGCTGATCATCTACATCAGCGGCGACAACGGGACGAGTGCAGAAGGCACGACAGTCGGGACGCCCAACCAATACACCGCTTACAACGGTATTTTGGATGTCCCGATTGCTGACCAGTTGAAATACTACGACGTGTGGGGCCTACCTCCTACGTATCCGCACATGGCGGTTGCCTGGTCATGGGCCTTCGACACGCCCTTCAAGTGGACGAAGCAGGTTGCCTCGCACTTCGGCGGCACTCGCCAAGGCATGGCTATCGCGTGGCCGAACCGCATCAAGGACCGTGGCGGTATCCGTACTCAGTTCCACCACATGATCGACATCGTGCCGACAATCCTTGAGGCAACGGGCATTCCTGCTCCGCTTCAAGTCAACGGCATCGCGCAGAAGCCGATAGAAGGCGTAAGCATGGCGTATACGTTCGACAAGGCGAACGCCAACGCGCCTTCGACCCGTCGCACGCAGTATTTCGAGATGTTCGCCAACCGTGCGATCTATCATGACGGCTGGTTGGCGGCGACGACACCGCCAGCGCCCCCTTGGCTGCTTGGTACAGCGAAGCTGCCGGAGGACGTAATCAACGGCTACAAGTGGGAGCTTTACAACATTGACAAGGACTACTCAGAGAACAACGACCTCGCCGCCAAAATGCCGGACAAGCTCCGCGAGATGCAGGAGCTGTTTATGGTGGAGGCAACCAAATACAACGTCTTCCCGCTCGACAACTCGGTACTACCACGCATCATAGCGCCGCGACCGAGTGCAACCGCCGGACGGAATGTTTTCACCTACTCGGGCGAATTATCCGGTCTGCCGGACAGCGATGCCCCGAGCATTCTGAACAAGTCCTACACCATCACTGCCGAGGTGGATGTTCCGCAGGGCGGCGGCGAGGGAATGCTCGCAACACTTGGCGGCCGGTTTGGTGGCTACGGTCTATATCTGCTCAAAGGGAAGCCGGTATTTCTCTATAACCTTCTCGGCCTGGATCACTTCCGATGGGAGGGGAAAGAGGCCCTTGCACCCGGCAAACACACCGTATCGTTCGATTTCAAGTACGATGGCCCCGGTTTTGGAAAGGGCGGCACCGGCACCCTGAGTGTGGATGATAAGCAAGTCGCGACCCAGAAAGTCGCGCACACAATTCCATTCATCGTCACCCTCGACGAAACTTTCGACGTGGGCATGGACACCCGCACACCGGTCGACGACAAGGACTATCAGGTGCCTTTCCGCTTCAACGGAAAACTGAACAAGCTGACCTTTAAACTTGGGCCAACCCAGCTGACGAGCGATGACCAGAGCGTCATCCATCACAACTTGGCCAAGGCACACGACTAAGGTGCGACGCAAGAGCTTGCGTGCATGGTGCCCGCATGCCCGGCTATACACATGTCCGCTTTTGGCCCTTAGCGGACATTCCACTAGTCGCATTTGATGTCGCTATTGGGGGCAAAGCGGACATGAGCTTGTGCGCTGCACATGTCTGCTTTCGGGGGTAAAGCGGACATACCTTTCTGCGCCGCAAATGTCCGCTTTGACCCAAAGGGGACACAAACATCCATAAGATGGCACTAGTGTATTTCCTGTGTAATCTTGCCTAGAAATTCTTCGTTTGTTCTGGATCTTTCGAGATTTTTCGTTGACGCCAAAACAAAAGATTTGCCGTAGTTTCAACGATATAAAACTTATCTGGAATGCTTTGGAAATTTGGCAATAAGGACTGAAAATCATGGTGTCGGTGGTTCGATTCCGCCCCTGGCGCCAACTAAGCACCTCGACAATCTGGCGAATTGCTTTTGGTTTTGCGCTGATGCTTTCGTTCGTTTCGCGCGTTGCGACCGCTTTGCACCTCAGCAAAAAAATTTTCTTGCCGACCGCAGGAGTACCTCGAACCTCGACCCCCCCGGGGGACAGGCCCCACCCCCGCGCCGGCCCGTGGACCCCTCTGAAATACAGGTCATAAAAAACCGAGAGGTATCTCGAAAGTAAAATGTCGCTTCTGTGTCGCTTTCGGGGGTAAAGCGGACATGCCGTTGTGCACTGCATTGTCCGCTTTTGACCCAAAGCGGACATCCGACAACCGACATCAGTCTCTAGTTCAGTCCCTTCAAGTCGGCAGGTTGAGCCGCTACGATGCGCGCTTCATGAAACGCTTCCACTCTCTCAATTGCGTTCAATCCCGACCTCCTGCGCCGTGAGCCTCCAGACGTCGAGCTGTTCCTTGAGCAGCGTCGCCATCTCTTCGGGGGTCGAGCTTTGCAGTTCGAACGCAATCCTGTCGAGCGTCTCGCGCAAGTCCTGGCGCCCGGAGACTACCTTCATCGCGGCGGCGACGCGATCGACGACTTCCTTGGGAAGCTTCGCCGGGCCGAATAAGCCCGCCCATGGCGTGATGGTAAGCCCACTCAGGCCGACCTCGGCGGCTGTCGGCGCATCCGGTGCAAGCGGGCTGCGCCGCGACAGCAAGGTCGCCAACACGCGCAATTTTCCTTCCTCGACTTGCGGCATGGCGCTGCCGGGCGTTCCAATCATCACTTGCACGCGCCCCGCAATCAGGTCCGCTGTGGCGGGGGCATCGCCTCGGTAGGGAATGTGCTGCATGTTCAGTTTTTCAGCCCGCGCGATCTGTGCCATGGCGAGGATACTGGTGCCGTTGCCGGTGCCGTAGTTCACCTTTCCCGGGTTGGCACGGATGTAGCTGATAAATTCAGGTACTGACTTGGCCGGCAAACTTTCATGCACAAACAGGAAAAAACCAAACTTGCCGACCAAGGAAATCGGCGTGAACGCAGTAATCGGGTTGTAAGGCGGCTCCTTCCGCAGGGTCGGGACGGCATTCATGCCTGTGGTGGTGGCGAACAATAGCGTGTAGCCGTCGGGTTCGGCGATCTGGACCGCGTGACCAGCGAGAGCACCGTCAGCGCCGCCACGATTGTCGACGATTAGCGGTTGGCCAAGGACCCGAGTTAGCGCCTGTGCCACGGTGCGTGCTGAAAGGTCAGCGGCGCCTCCGGCCGGGAACGGCACGATCAAACGGATAGGCTTGTTCGGGTACGGTTGTGCCTGCAGAGGCACCACTGTTGCCAGCAGTGCGATGGCCGCGCCCAGTAAGTACGAGAGTTTCATCGGTCCGCTCTCCTGCCTGAGGTTGAGTGCCGGTCCGAATGCCCCATCAATTCGTCCCATAGGGTCAACTTTGCGCGCTTCTGCCCAAAACGAACTAAATGAGTCCGGCTTTCTTTCGCGCAAGTTCGTGGATCGAACTCCAATCCTGTTCGCCCATGCCGGCATCGACCCCCATCGAGAGATTGTGCTCAACGAGCTCGCCCACATCTAGCTTTGTCCCGACCTCCGCGGCGGTAGACAGCATGAGACGCACATCTTTGAGGCCACCCGCCATGACAAAGCCGCCGCGGCCCGCGAAGTCGCGTTTCCGCATCTTTTCCGCGTACAGTTGCGCCGCCGGGTGCGCAAACCAAAGCTGCTGATAGAAGTCGCGTAGGTGCTCTAGAGGCAATCCGCATTTTTCGGCAAAGACGTACGTTTCGCTGATCACCTCGATCGCAGAAATGACGTTGTAGTT
>AmSFosDRAFT_100200_pt1 | contig 10554 bp, 12 predicted proteins | sample FosCloommunities_FD_10275 | JGI IMG/M metagenome (IMG submission 10275)
TTCGAGCTCGGTACCCGGGGATCCCACGTACAACGACACCTAGACCACCACTTCATCGGCAGCCACCAGCAGTGATGGCGGAATTGTAAGGCCAAGCGCTTTAGCGGTCTTCATATTAATCACAGTCTCGAACTTGGTCGGTGCTTGTACCGGCAAGTCGGATGGTTTCTCGCCTTTTAAAACTCGATCGATGTAGCCGGCTGCCCGCCGATAAAGATCGGAGATGTTAGTTCCATAGGAGATCAGGCCGCCGATGGCAACCGAATGCCGGTCCCAGTACATCGCGGGCAGTTTGTGCTGGGCCGCAAGCTTGATGATCAGATCGAGATGAACTCGCGCCAATGGGCTCGCCGTGACAATCAAACCGCCGTTCGAGGAGCGCCCGAAGGCCGAAAGCGCACGCTCGATCTCGCCAGGGTCGCGCACGTTAACCGCAGTCAATTCCACCCCTAATGATGGCGCCACAGATTGGATAGCCCCCAACTGTCCTATCCCGGCGGCGATAGTGGGATCTCGAAGGACCGCTACTCGCGTCACTTTGGGCGCAATCTCTTTGAGAAGTTCGAGCCATTTTGCGCCCATGCCGTATTCGAACAAAACAAAACCAGTGGCATTGCCGCCCGGCCGGGCCAAACTATCCACGAAGCCAGCGCCGACCGGATCGACGGCGTGTGCGAACACAATCGGCACGGTTTGCGTTACGGCCTGCAGCGCCCCCACAGTCTGGCTGGCCGTGCCCAAGATTACGTCAGGGGTCAGCGCAGCCAATTCAGTCGCGTATTTACGATCAAGCGCGGCATCACCTCCTGCCCAGCGGACGTCAATCCGAACGTTTTGACCTTCGGTCCAACCCAATCTTTGCAGAGCTTGCCGGAACTCCGTTATTCGAGCCTGCCCCTCCGGATCATTCGCCGCCGTACTCATCAGCACACCGATGCGCCGCATCCGCTCGCCCTGCTGCGCACGGGCGGTTAGCGGCCACCAAAACATAGCGCCGCCGGCCAACGTAATGAATTCGCGCCGCTTCATTGCCTCCCCCAACGCTTAGGACAAGACATCGTAGCGGCTTAAAAGAGCTTCGGTAAGAGACGGCCTCACGTCCGCTTTGGGTCAAAAAGCGGACATATGCGCCGCAAAAATCCATGTCCGCTTTACCACCAAAAGCGGACATGTGCAGCGCAACTAGGGATGTCCGCTTTGGGCCAAAAGCGGACATCGAAGCGTCAGTACGCTCTACTGGGGGTGCGTCGACATTTGATAGTCTCGCCACAATACAGGGGGTGAACATGAGCCAGTCGCAAATTGACTTGGAAGCATTCCGCAATTTCGAGAAAACGACCCACGACAAGCTCGCAGAAAGCTATCACGACGCCTTCTCGATAGTGACCAACAGGGCAATCGAGCCGCTGCTCAAGGCTGCTCAAGTTGGAGACGGGACCCGGTTGCTCGACGTTGCAACGGGATCCGGAATGCTGGCCGCCAGGGCGGCGGAACGTGGCGCGCACGTGACTGGTATCGATCTCGCACCGGCAATGGTTGCCCTCGCGCGTACTCTTCATCCGCATATTGAATTTCGAGAAGGCAACGCCGAGGATTTGCCATTCGCCCCATCATCGTTCGATAGCGTCGTCAGCGGTTTCGGTGTCGGCCATTTCTCCAGGCCCGAGCGCGTTCTCGCTGAGTTTGCACGTATCCTGGTTCCGAAGGGTCGTGTGGCGCTCTCCTGGTGGGATGGCTTTGGCAAAAATCGAATAAACGGACTCTTCTTTGAAGTCATTAAAGAGCTTGGAATCACGGCCCCTGGTGCGCTGCCCGCCGGACCCGCCGTTGACCGATTTATGGACCCGGACCAATTCGCCGCACTTTTGCGAGCCGCGGGATTTGAAGTCGTGGGAGTTGATTACATCTCGTTCTCACACCCACTAAAAAACGTCGATGAGCTTTGGGACCTTGCTTTGGGAAGCTTTGTGCGAGTGTCGACCGTTATTCGAGCTCAGCATGTCGACGTCCAACGACAAATTCGCCAAAAAGTGGAGCAAGTGGCGCAGCAATATGCATCGCCAAATGGTCTCCAAATTCCGATTGCTTTTCGAGTTATCGCCGGACTCCGATAAGTCTTCGCTGATGTCACCACTAGCCGATGTCCGCTTTGGGTCAAAAGCAGACTCATGCAGTGCAGCAACGCATGTCCGCTTTAACCCCAATAGCGACCGCGAAAGCAGACATCGGCAAACCGTCATGTCCGCTTTGCCCCCAAAAGCGGAAATGTGCGGTGCAAGAACGAATGTCCGCTAAGGGCCAATAGCGGACATTGGAGCGCGTCCACTGCGGAAGCCTGCGACAGCGGAGCAAGAGCCGGCTATTCTGTCCTAGTGCATGTTAAAGGGAGAGGCGGATGCCATACGTGAACAACCATGGCGTCCGCATCCATTATGAGGTCGAGGGGTCTGGCGCACCGCTCGTCATACACCACGGCACCGCGCAGTGTGGCGAGATTTGGCGGCATTTCGGCTATACGAGTGTCTTAAAACGCGACCATCGGCTCATTCTATTGGATGCCAGAGGACACGGCGCAAGCGACAAACCCCATGAACCGACGGCTTATGACCTGCCCCTACGCGTAGCGGATGTGACCGCCGTCTTGGACGCTCTGCAGATCGAGCGGGCGGATTATTGGGGCTATTCGATGGGTGGGTGGATTGGTTTCGGGGTGGCGAAATACGCCCCTCAACGCTTGCGGTCGCTGATCATCGGCGGTGCGCAGCCGTTTGATGAAAGGATGCAAACTTCTCCGAAAGAACCGGCGAAGTTTGCAGCAGCGATCGACAGCCTTTACGGCTCGTATCTGACCGGAGAACTTCGCACCAGACTACTTGCTAACGATCTCAAAGCGCTGGCGGCTTTGACACAAGATCGTGCCTCGATCGCCGATGTATTGCCAGAAATGTTGATGCCTTGCCTGCTTTATGTAGGTGAGGCCGACCCACGGCTTGCCCTTGTCAAAGAATGCGTAAAGGTCCTCGCAAACGCGACGTTCTTCTCTCTACCAGGGTGCGATCATGTGGCCGGACTCGCCCGCAGCGATCTGGTGCTGCCCCATTTGATCGGCTTTTTGAAAGGCCTTCAGCAATAGCGTGCTGCTGGGCGCGTGCGCGGTAACAACATCCGATGTCTGCTTTGGGTCATTAGCGGACATATGCGGTGCACAACAGCGTGTCCGCTTTGCCCAATAGCGACATCAATTGCGACATAGTGGAATGTCCGCTTTGGGCCAATAGCGGACATGGAACAAACTATTCGATCACCTCGTCAGCACGTCCGATTAGTGTGTTGGGAACGGTGATGCCCAGTGCCTTTGCTGTCTTGAGATTGACGTAGAGCTCGACCTTAGTTTCCCTCTGCACTGCCAGGTCGGCCGGCTTCTCGCCCTTCAGGATGCGGCCCACGTAGATGCCTGCCTGCCGATGTGACTCCCTAATGTTGCCCCCGTAACTCATCAAACCGCCGGCGATAGCAAATTCGCGCACGCCGTGGACCGCTGGCAGCGTGTGTTTGACTGAAAGCGCGGCAAGTTCCTGGGCGAACGTGTTAAAAGAGGGGCTTGGCGTGATCAGAAGCCCACCCGTTCGTGCCTCGACCATTCTTTCGAACGCGGGCTCGAAGTCCTTTTCACTGTTGGCATCGAGTATTTGAAGGTCCAATCCCAAACGACGGGAGGATGCCTGCACGCCGCTCATCGTAATGGCTGCGATGGCGGCATTCGCCGAATTGACCAACACAGAAAAAACTTTGGCCTGAGGAATTAGCTCGTGAAGCAGCTCAATCCCCTTCGGGCTCACTTCCGAGTTCAGCGAGGTTATCCCCGTTACGTTGGCTTCTGGACGATTCAGACTTTTCACAAGACCGGCCTCGATCGGGTCAAGGCCGGTCTCAAAAACTACCGGAATTGTGGTAGTCGCGGCTTTTGCCGCGAGTCCCGCGGCAGCGCTTCCTGGCGCAACGATCACGCTGACCTGTTTGCGGACGAGGTCCGCCGCCAGACCCGGCAATCGGTCGGGTTGGCCATCAGCCCACCGGAACTCAATGGCGACATTTTTGCCCTCATCAAATCCCATGGTGCCGAGGCCTTGCCGAAATGCGGTTAGACGCGTCGCAAACCGTTCGGGTGTTTCGCTGCCTAAGTATCCGATGGTCGGCTTTGCTTGTTGTGCACTAGCTCCTAACGGCCAGACCGCTAAGCCGCCCGCCAATCCGATGAATGCGCGTCGATCCACTTCCGGCCCCACAAGGTTCGATCGGTGGATCGTACCAATCAGACCCGCACGCTTAAAGGGTCGCTATGTCCACTTTGGGTCAGAAGCGGACATGTGCAGCGCAATGGCCCATGTCTGCTGAGGGCCAATAGCGGACATTAGGGCAACCGCTATTGGCGTGGCCAAACAGACTGTGTCTGGGGTGCATCCTAGCCCAAAATGCAAACTGCGGACGCTGAGGTTCTTAAATTAGGGCTGTGTCTCGATGCGGGCGCGTTGGTTCCTGCTTCTAGTTGCTTTCTCCGCGCTCTTTCTTCATCTTCTTTTTGTGATTTCCATTGGTACAGCAGCGTCGGCAGATCCGTCCGGCAAGGGCGTATTTACCTCACGCTCAGTTTCACAGCAGCAAGGCCCAGTCACCGTTAGCGTCGCAGTGCTGACCGATGACGAGAGCCAACGCTACTTTGGTGTCGCACTCGCGGACGAAGGTATCCAAGCAGTTTATTTGAGCGTCGAAAATAACAGCGACGCCATATTGCACTATCTGCCGGTCACTACTGACTCCAATTACTTCACCCCGTCAGAGGTGGCTCGCCTGTTCTATGGTTGGTGGCCCAGCGAAACCAACGATAAGCTCGATGCGCTGTTCGCACGGGAGGCAATGCCGGATATTGTCGCGCCACACCAAACGACTGCCGGCTTCGTGCTAACGCATCGCGAGGGCGGCCTAAAGTTTCTTAGAGTTGGGTTTGTCGGAATTAATCAACAATTCGACTTCCGCTTCGTGCTGCCGCTCGATAGCGCGGCCTACGCTGTGCAAAAGGTAGATTTCAATACCATGTACTCGCCGGGTTCCAGCGAAGAAGTTGATCTGGCAGGTCTTCGCTCGAGGCTGGAGACGTTGCCATGCTGCACGGTGAATATGGCGGGCGACAGGCCAGGCGATCCACTCAATATTGTAATAATTGGCGACAGCACCAATACGATTTTTCCGTTTATCATGCGGGGATGGCGGCTCGATGAGCCACTTGATTTCCACAGCGCGCTTCGATCAGTGCGCGCATTTCTGTTCGGCACCGAGTATTTACACGCGCCTGTCAGCCCTTTGTACGTCTTCGGCCGGACACAAGATCTTTCTCTCCAGAAAGCGCGAGACAAAATAAGCCTGCGTAATCATCTGCGAGTATGGCTAGCGCCATTTACCATCAACGGGCAGCGTGTGTGGGTCGGCCAGATCAGCCGCGACATTGGAATCAAGCTGACCACGCAATCCTGGTATCTGACGACGCATCGGATAAGCCCTGAGGTCGATCAGGATCGCTACTACCTACTACAGGATTTGATTCTGACAGGAGAAGTCTCTCGGTTCGGATACGTGCGTGGCGTCGGTATCTCGACGCGAGCCAATCCACGCACGAACCTGACGGGCGATCCGTATTTGACTGATGGACTTCGCCTGGTTGTATTTCTGGGCGGGAAACAGTGCCCGCTGAATGAGATCGAATTGCTCGAGTGGGAGCGCCCACCGTCATAGCGGGTTAGCAACGCTTCGTTTCGATGCGGCGGTCAATGGCAACGAAAGCGGCTGCTTTGCGACGCGGCATGGCCGCATAAACCCCGACACGAGGCCGGGGCAAGCATTGGAGCTTCGTTATTCCCTGCCATCAATGCTCCGCGTTCTCGATCACGACAATGGCCGCTCGCAGATCGTCCGCCAGCGCACCGACGGCGCGACCAGCGTCGCGACAGCACGGCGACGGCGCGTTGTCGAGGTTGCGCTGTAGTGCTTCCATGCGATGGATAACCATGGTGAGGTCGTTGCGGATGCGGTCGATGTTTTTCATTGACATGGTTACTGCTGTTCTCATCGCAGCGGTGCGATGGCCTCACGCAGATCGGTGAGGAGTTCGCCGACCGCTTTCGCGACGGCGCGTCCGTTGCAGGGCGACGGCGCGTTGTCGAGGTTGCGCTGCAAAGTTTCCAGCTGGTGCGTGATCAGCGTCAGATCAATCACGGCTCGCTCGACGATCTTTCCGAGATCTACGACAGCGACGATGATGTTGTGTTCATCAACCCTGAGGTTTTCGTTTCTTCCCATTGTTGGTCACATTAACCGCGCATGGCGCGGCATTGTTTGTGGATCGGTGCCATTTGTTTGTGGGTTGGGCCATTATGGCAAAACGCCCAATGCGCTTGTCGCAAAATGGCGTCCCCAGTGGTTTGTCTCCGGCTAAAACGGCCCGGACACACGCGCGTAACTGGGGGATCGTCCGGGCCGTCTCGCCGCCCCGTCTAACCCAAGCTGTTTTTCTTGCTTTAGTCTTGTGAGCTTGCGCCATTCATTTGGGCGGAATTGCCCTCTCGTCGAGCGGCCGGTGCTGCGTCAAGGCGCGGTAGATACGCTGAGCGCGTAGGCCCTCGTCGGCATAACTTTGCGCTTCGGCCTCGGTCTCGAACCGCTGCGTCAGCACGACTTCTTCGAGCACGTCATTCGCACAATAACGCTGATACACTATGCGAAAATGATTGCTCTGCTTCCGAATGAAAACGCGCAGCGGTTTCGTCATTGCGCCGTCCCTTTTGGCATTGACCTGCATCAATGCCGTGCCTTGCAAGCGTGTGATGTTTTGCAACGCATCCGGAGTATGTAAAAATGAGACGGCACATTCTGGCGGCACTCGCTGCGGCTGGCATTGGACTTGGTGGGACCTTCGGTGCCTCGGCAGTGCCAATAAGCGGAAGCATACTCGGCGCAACCGCTCCCGCGCCTGAGCTACAAAAGGCTTACATGTTCCGTGGCCACTACCGTTACCGTAGCTATGGCTACTACGGTGGCTATTATGGTTACGGTAGCTATTACGATTACCGTGGCTACCGCTACTACTACGGTGGCTACCCCAGCTATTCCTATGGCTACCCCGGCAACTTCTACCGTCGTTATTGGTACCCCGGCTACAGCCGTTATTGGTGGTAGTTTGTCGGATGGGCTACAACGCACGCAACGACGAGATACGCGACAACATCACGCGGATGAAGCGTGAGTGGGAAACGCAGCGCGGGGCATTGGCAACCGTGCGCCGCTTCAATGCGACCATGTCGAGCAAGGGTCGGGCGTGGTTTTGGCCAACTGTCGACGCGGCGCTGGTCTCAAAGCACCATTGGCTTGTCATCAACTGCGACAGCTGCGGCACCGTGATTGACTTGGACTTGCGCGTGAAGCCGCGCGACCCGGAAGCGTCCATTCACGTGGCGTTGCGTGACATTCAATGCCCGCGCTGCAATGGTCACGGCCGGCCGAGGATCGTCGCACTGGCTCAGTACGCATCTATTTGACCGGCGCCAGCGCCGCTTCGTCCTCGACCAACTCCTCGCGCGGCGACTGCGACCACTCACCTATGTCCGCTTTACCCCGAAAGCGGACATTGAGTGGTTGGCGAACGAATGCCCGCTAAGAGCCGATAGCGGACACAAGCCCTTTCACCTCGGTGGTATCATCGACGCCGCTGGCCCGGCTCTGCAATGCCGCTGGGCAGCGACGTCCGTTAGGGCGGTGGATAGTTTCCTTGCGTGCAACCGGGGCTCAATAAAAGGAGCTCGCTTATGTTGTTTAGGCTTGCGTTATCGGCAAGCACGCTTGGGCAATAGGTTACAATCCCAATTTGATTTCGGTGCACCGCATTTCCCAAAATTGAGCATGAACCCGAGCTGCACGCCACGCCTGCGTGATTGTTTTCAGAAACAGTGTTGTGGCGAATAAGCGAACCGGCGTCAGATTGAATGCCGTCAAACTGATTAAAATGGACCGCGTTCGAGCTGATGTTGCAGCGCCCAATCTGACAACGGATTCCATTGCCGTTTTGGGCCGAGACGTTGCCGTCGATAATAACGGTATCATGCGCCCAGATGCCGTCATTGACATTGCCGCGGGTGGCGTTTCCCCGCACAATGGAATTAAAGTCAACGATGATGCCAGTTCGGTTGTAATTGGAGGTGTTGTCCGTGACGATAGAGCTCGGTCCGGCGTCGATGCCGACTGATTCTGCGTAAGATACATGAAGTTGCGAGATGACTACTTGGGACTGATAGAGTTCGACTCCAGTCTCAAAGCCCCTGACGGAGCCATTCCGCACAACAATCCCCTTGTAACTATTTCCCGCGTCTGTAATGCCGGAGAAACTGTTACTTCCCCACTGCGGTCGGATGTTAAAGCCATTGAGATCAAGTGTCACATCGTCCGAAGTAATTACGATTCCATCACTCGGCGGCCATACTAAGAGGTTGCTCATAAGACGATAGCTTCCGGGGCTATCAAGAGTTATCGGAAAGCCCGGTGCATCTGTCGGAGTAACTCCACCCTTTTGAGCGAAATTCTGGTCGATCAGTGTCTGCGATCTAGCGCTTGTAGGGAAAATTCCAATTACGACGATCAGCAAAGCAAAAACATAGCCCATGGCAATTCACCAATGAATTGGCGTACAAACAAGATGCTTAGCTTACCCGCCAATCGTTCCAGCGAACAAGCAGACCATTGCTTACATCAGCGTATTTTAAACTGAGCTTTGCTCCAAATTGCCCCCGGTCCGGCTTCGCAATTGTGCCAATAGCGGACATCGCACCGCTATTCGATCACCTCGTCGGCGGCGACGAGCAGCCCCGGCGGTACTGTAAGGCCAAGTGCTTTCGCGGTTTTCAGATTGATGACAGTTTCGTACTTGGTTGGCACCTGCACCGGAAGATCGGCGGGCTTCGCGCCGCGCAGGATGCGGTCGACATACATGGCCGCCCCCCGGAACATATCGCCGACGGATATGCTGTAACACATCAGCCCACCGGCCATGACGAAGAGGCGGTCCGAGTAAACCGCGGGCATGCGGTGCCGGGCTGCAAGCGCGATGAGCAGGTCGCGGTGAGTGTTGGTGTTTGTATCTGGTGGCAAAAGCAAGCCGCCGTTCGAGGTACGTGCAAACGCCTCGAACGCGCGTTCAATCTCGGCGTGCGCGTCCCCGATGGGCCCAAATACAAGCTCAACGCCGAGTGAGGAAGCGGCGGCCTGCGCCGCACGCAGGTAGAATTCATAATAGGCGGCCGTCTTGGGATTGATCACGAGAGTGGCGCGCGCCAAAGCCGGCACGATGTCCCTTAACATCGCCAGCCATTTCCCAGTAATGCTTCCCTCAAATAGCAGAAAGCCGGTGATATTGGCGCCCGGTTCGGCCAGGCTTGCAACGAAGCCCGAGCCGATTGGGTCGGCGACGTTTGTGAACACGATTGGAATCGTGCGGGTCTCTCGCTGCAACGCGCCTGTGGCCGGCGATGCGTGGCTGATGATCACATCTGGTTGCAAAGCAACCAGTTCCTTCGCCAACGCCTGTGCGCGAGCGCCACCGGGTGCAAAACGATAGTCGATGCGGACATTGCGGCCCTCCGACCATCCTAGGGCTCCGAGCCCCTGCCGTAATCCTTCAATCCTTACATTCGTGAACGCATCACCCTCGGCGAAGCTCATTAGCACGCCGATGCGCGGTATCCGCTCGGTCTGCTGCGCGTAGGCGGAGAGCGGCCAAGCGACTGCCGCGCCGCCAAGCAATGTGACGAACTCGCGCCGTCTCATCGTTGCCCCCGAGGCTTAGACACGTCACGGTAGCAATCGGTTGCGATGCTCGGAAGGGGTACGAGACTTTCAGAAGCGATCGGGGGCGACCATCATGAATGTGGCATTCATTGGCTTGGGCAACATGGGTTCGAACATCGCCCAATGCATATTGAAAGCGGGTTTTGACTTGACCGTGTGGAATCGAACGGTTTCCAAGATGCAACCGCTCGTCGAACAAGGGGCAAAACGGGCGATAAGCGCGAAGGAGGCGACGAGCGCCGCGGACGTGGTTGTCACCAGCCTTATGGACGACCAGTCCATTCTCGACAACCTCCAGGCGGAAAATGGAATCCTTGCCGGATTGCGTCCTGGCGCAGTCCATGTGTGCATGGCGACGATCTCCCCACGCTGCGCGGACGAATTAGAGCAGATTCATAAAAAGCACGGCAGCTTCTACGTCGCAGCTCCAGTAAGTGGGCGTCCAGAAGTGGCGGCGAGTGGGCAGCTCATTTCGTATCTCGCTGGCGCGCCCGCCGCCGTCGAAGAAGCGAGGCCCGTCTGCAAGGCATACTCCAAGCAAATAATTGTAATCTCGGAGCGCCCGCGCATGGCGAACGTAATGAAGCTTGCCATAAACTACAACGTCATTTCTGCGATCGAGGTGATCAGCGAAACGTACGTCTTTGCCGAAAAATGCGGATTGCCTCT
>AmSFosDRAFT_100050_pt1 | contig 10542 bp, 7 predicted proteins | sample FosCloommunities_FD_10275 | JGI IMG/M metagenome (IMG submission 10275)
CCCGGGGATCCCACGTACAACGACACCTAGACCACCATTGCCTAGTTGACCATTGCTATTTTCACCCCAGCACTGAACAGTGTCATCGGGCATGAGAACACAGCTAAAGTTAGCTCCGCTCTCGACGTGTGGGCGCACGGTCTGCAAAGCAAGACCGATCATTGTCGGATCAAATACCGGAGTTGGACTTGGTTGTGGTCCTTCAGAAGGAGTTGGGCTAGGTTCAGCCCCGAACTTCAAGCTTGAATCAAGACATGCAGTAGCGAAGATCAGAAAAATCGCTACATATACTAAGCTTGTTATTCGGGTGAGGATACGTTCCATAAAGTGTAAAATCCTCCAGCAGTACTTTCGTACGTATTTACTTCTCGGCTAAAGTCCTGGGTTTCTTGAGGATTTATTCGGCGCTGCGATATATCAACGTGACAATTGAGTTTTTTAGAAATTTTGTCGAAGTCTTAGACAGGTTAAAAGTCTAGATGATCTAAAACCCGTATTCCAGCACGAGATTCAAATACGACCCAGTGATTTGAACCCGGTTGGGGCTTAGACCTGGGTCATGCTTAATTCCCGAATGATCGTGATCGTAATGTGCTTCCTCGTCTCGATAGGAGTACCCGACAAATCCTACAAAATCTTGACCAAGGTTCATCGACCCCAACAGACTGAATTGAAAACTTGCCTCGGGAATATTTGCTTCCTGGTACGGAGTTTCTACTTGTAGCGCTGAGTATGAAATCTGTCCGTTGAGTTGCACTCCGAATTTCGACGAAAGCCCTCGGTAAAAGGTTGCGCCCACCACCGGATCGATGGTGCTAATCTGTTTTTTGTCATATTCGTAATGGTAGTCGCAGGTACTAGAGTCAGTGGGTTTTGTACAGATTGGAATAACATCTTTTATTATCGGAACCGGAAGTTGACGGTACTGGAGCCCACCGTTTAATCGAAGCTTACCAAGCCCCTCTAATCGCTTCCGATAGACTACCTGTCCACTCACCGCAGAGTAGTTTTCGACCTGGTGGCCGTCAGGATTGTTCTTATAGTCAGGGATATAAAAACCGGAATACTCTCCCGTGAACATCAAACCCCAAACCTTGTCTTTTTTCACATCGCCGAACCAGTAACCCACCCCTAATTGTCCCGTGCCACCCCAATTGCTATCTTGATGAGTAAGCAGAATGCCAGAACCCGACCATGCGTTCGGACCTACATAATTTATGTATGAGACGTACGAACTAGCGAACGCGAAAACTTTGTCTGGCGTCTCATACGTCTTCTCTTCTTTCATCTGTTCGATCGCGGCGGGAGAGCGATCGTAGCGCTGAGTGAAAAACTCTTGAACGGCTTCTTCAGAGGCCACACGCTTCTCGGCCGTGGCGCGAACGCGGAGACGATAATTTCCAGTAAGCAGGCGTTTTTGCCAATCGCGAACGGGAACAGCAATTGTGTTCTTCTCGAGTTGCTTCCAGCCACCATCTTTCGTTTTTCGCTCAACGACGTAGTCATAATTTTGTGCGTGAGTGACTGCAGCCCACGAAACCTTGGTCGCATTTTCATCTGGAATCGAATCAATCTTGGCTTTATCAAGTGCACGACCAAGCAGAGTGAATTTCATCGGCTGAACGGCTTCACCAACAATATCGGGATCCATAATCGCAGCCACTTGCCACGTATAATCGGCGGCCACGGGCAAACTCGTTTTGAACTCCGTCGACTTTTCTTCGGCCTCCGCAACCTTGTCACCTTTGGAATTCAAAACTGTGATCTTGTACCGTGCGGCTCCTTCGACAGCCTTCCACTTAAAATCCATTTTCTGTTCTTCAGACTCGTCCGCTTTGAACTCACCTTTTGGAGAAATAATTTCCGGCGGCGGAAGCATAACGACAAACTCTTGCGGCTTACCCCAATCGCCCGGAACATTTCTGCGATCGATCGAACGCACTCGAAGATCATATCGACCCGGCACCAATTTCGCTGACCACGTGCTGGTCTTGATTCTGAAATAAACCGGAGCCTTGCGATGATCTTTATCGAGAATTTTAACGACTTCTAATTCGTACCCTTTGACGCCAGGAACTTCTTCGAGCTCGAGTTCGAGCGCGCGACGAGCCAGATCTGCCAAGACCGAGGTCGATGCGAGAGACAAGAGAAGGACTAGAAGGAGATTTCGAATGAAACCCGCTCCAAACTTCCCGGACTTCCGCAAACCCTGCGGTCGGATCATTACCTCATCACTGTCCTTGCACTTTGATTTTCATTTTCGGCGCCCGCAAATCGCTCAGATCGGGAACCGTCACTTCTTTTTCAGCGCTAACCGCGCCCATTCTTCCGTGCGTGTCAATCGCCGCAACCATCACTTTGTATTTGCCTGGTAGTAAACTTCCGATTTGCGCAATGCTGTCTCGGTATTTTTTGGTTTTAATAACTTTTCCGTCGCCGCCCTTCACCGTGAGTTGGTATTCGGCAGCCCCCTTCACATCACTCCAGTCAATGCTCGCAACACCACTTCGTGAAGCTTGAATCGACGCCGGCCCCCGACCTGCGAATGTTGGTGCAGGAAGAAGCGGAAGCATTTGAACAGCGACCTCACGAGTTGAGGACCGCGCGACCGTTCGATTGCGCTCATCCAGCCCTTCAACGCTGACTTGATAAGTTCCGTCTTTTTGAACTTCGATAACTTGATCGGGTTTCGGATCATCGAACGACTTATCGAGAGTTTTATCAGCGCCCTTAATCGACATCCGGTAGTGTTTGATCACGCCGCTTGCTGATCGAATCCACTTTGCTTGAAGCGTCGGTTTGTCTGTGAAGTAGAAAAAGTTGTCTTTGTCTTTTCCGTCAACCCATCCTACCCGCGGCATTTCTTCAACGAAGAAGTTCTGAACTGGGCTTGGTTTGGATTCGACACCCTTTTCATCAATCGAGGTCACTGACCACTTGTAGCTACCTGATTTCATGGGAGGCAGGCGGAACCGAGAAAACTCATATTCTTTATCTAGAACTGAAACTGTTTTTCCGTCGGTTTGAACTTCGTCGATTCTCAAATGGAATTTTCTGATTCCAGGCACAGCGTTCCATTCAGCGTACGCCAAGCCAGAGTTAACTTCGTCATAAGGCAGATGCTCACCCACTGAAGGCGATTTCAATTCTGGTGGAATAAGTTGCGCTTTGTTTCTCAAAACAAAGTTCTGCGCAACGCTCATCACAGCGGATTTGTTATCGGGCCGACTTCCGGTCACGCGCCAGTAGTAGTCGCCGTCTTGTTCGATCAAGAGTTCTTTCTCACCAGTGTCGTCGACTTCTTCTGCGAAGATGGGAGACGCGAACTTTGGATCCTTTGCGACCTCTAGGCGAAGCTGTTTCAACTTCGCTGGGTTCGTCCAACTAAATGAAACGGGTTTATAGTTGGGGTTCACAACCTCTCCGTGCGCTGGGGAAATCAGTTTGGCTGGGACCTCGGCAATGATTACGACTTTGCTCGTAAGCGAATTCTGAACTTGTTTGGGATCGGCTTTGTTTATCGCCACCAAGCGCCAATATTTCGTTCCGGCTTTTAGGGGAACAGAAAGCGCGCCCTTGCTGCCCGGAACTGACGAACCCACGGTTGCCATATTGTCACGCTTACTTCCGACTTCGAGGTGCACGTCGTAATCGTCGGCGATCGGTTGCCACCTGAAAGCAACGGTTTGGTTCTGGTCAACTCGAACGTAAATTTCTTGATTGAGCAGGGGGTCTTTGATTTTCAAAAACTGCCTGTTCACATCGAACGAGTTGGTTTTATTTCCCTCAACGACTTGCGCGGTACCGCGATAAACTTGAACGTCAACGCTTTTACCCGCAGATTTTCCGAGGGCGACATCGGCATTCGTCACAGCGATTTTCGCATCGCCGGATTTAAGGGCGATCCCTCCGCCCGAATCGTTTTCCGTTTTGACGATCAGGTTCCCTTTGACGAAGTCGAGATTGACCTTGTCTTTGACCTCTTCGATGACAACAAGGCTTTCAGGATCGAGATCGATTTCCGTTCCCGATTTGAATTTGATTTTCGCCTCACTGTCGAGCGACGTCTTGACGGCTTCGCCCGGAAAGAGCAACTCTTGTTCGTTGATGGTCTCCCAAATAACTTTCTTGACTGGCTTTTTTTGGACTTCGTTGTGGACATACTCGAGAGTGGCGAGTGGGAGCGCCTTCACGGTTTGCGAGTCAGACTCTTCCGTGGATTTTATCTTGTACCAAAAAGAGAGACTTAGTCCCAAGATACAGACCAAGGCTCCGAACCTTATTCTTTGCGTAAAAGTAGTCATACTTTTTTATCGGGATCTAACGGATATGACTTAAGAAAACTTGGAATTTTCGCGGATCGTTAGGACCTGTTTTTCGACGCGTCTAGTAATCGCTTCAAATCGTCGGCTGAAAGCTCATATTTTCGTCCGCAGAAATCACATTGAACCTCTGTGGGACGCTGCTCCCCGACCATAGCCTGGATCTCTTTTTCGCCGAGCAGCAAAATCGTGCGCTCAACTCTTTGAACGGAGCATTTGCAGACATAGCTGAGCTTCGTTTTTTCTTCTAGTCTGCGGAACTTAAAATCTTCGAAAACTTCAAAAGCAAGATCACTGGTTGTGGCGCCGGCGCGAATAAGTTCCGTGACGGGCTTCATTTTTTTTACACGCTCTTCAAGAATTTCTAAATCACTTTGCGAAACACCAGGCATCGCCTGCAAAATCAATCCCCCAGCGGCACTCACAGCATTGTCGGGTTCGACAAAAACACCGAGACCAACAACTGACGGAATCTGCTGCGACTGAAAAAGATAGAACGCGATGTCTTCTCCGATCTCGCCTGTTTGAATATCCACTGTCCCGGTGTATGGCTGTTTTTCGTGCGGAAGAGTCGTCGCAACAGTGAGCGTGCCTTTTCCAACTCCTGCGCCAACATTGAGTTTTCCGTTTCGACTCGGAACGTGAATTTTTGGAAACGTGACAAAACCCCTGACGTGACCTTCAGCACTGCCTTCAGCGAAGAGGGGGCCCAGCGGACCATCACCTTTGAAATGCAAACCGATCCGCCCCTGCCCCTTCATAAAGCTGCAAAGCAGGCCGGCTCCAATCAAAGCGCGGCCCAAGGCGGCTGTGGCGACAGGAAAAGAATCGTGAATCTCACGCGCTTCGTTCACAAGATCGGTGCAAATAACCGACGCGACCCGAATCGTGCCGTCCGCGGTGATAAATTTTTCGATTTGAGCGCTCAGAACTTAACCTCAGGAGCTTTTTCGGCGCCCGCAGTGGCTTGGAAATAAGCTTTTTCTTTAAAACCATTCATACTGGCTACGATATTTCTCGGCATTGTTCGAATGGCGGTATTGTAATCTTTAACCGCTTCGTTGAAATCACGACGAGCAACGGCGATTCGATTCTCTGTTCCTTCAAGCTGCGACTGAAGCTCGCCAAAATTCTGTGTGGCTTTGAGGTCTGGATATTTCTCGACGACAACCATCAATCGACTCAAGGCCGAAGACATTTCACCTTGCGCAGCTTCAAATTGCTTAAATTTCTGGGGGTCATTCAAAATATCTTTTCCGGCTTGGATCGATCCCACCTTAGCGCGCGCTTCGACAACCGCGGTCAGCGTTTCTTTCTCAAAATTTGCGGCGCCTTTGACGGTGTTTACGAGATTGGGCACCAAATCGTTCCGACGCTGATAATTGTTTTCAACTTGGCTCCACTTTTCATTCACATTTTGTTCGTGAGCTACGAGCCCATTGTACATTCCCATGTAAATCAAAAGAAGAAGACCTAGAAAAACGACAACCGCAGCAACCCCAGCCAAAACACCTTTCATTTTTACCTCCTCGGAATTTGCGCTTTGAGTCTACGGTCTGCGCTTGAAAAGTCAAGTCTCCCGACGGTAGAGTTTTGTATATGAAATCCTTCGATCTTATCGTCATTGGCTCGGGGCCTGGCGGCCAAAGAGGCGCTATTCAGGCGGCAAAGTTTGGAAAAAGAGTCGCTCTTATTGAAAAAGAGTGCGTTTTCGGCGGAGCCTGTATCAACACAGGAACCCTTCCCAGCAAGGCTCTGCGGGAAAGTATCTACAATATCTTCATTTTTCGACTGGGTAGCACAGAGCTAACCCGCAAGTCGGTCCGTCAAAAAGTGACGTTCAAGGAACTAACTGCGAGAAAAGACAGAGTTGTCGCCAGCGAAAATGAAATGATCTCGCACCAAATCCGAGACAACGGGATCAGTGTCTACAACGGATTCGGGTCGTTTGTTGATTCAAACCGCGTGAAGGTCACAAGTAGCGAAGGCGGCGAAATTGTCCTTGAAGGAAAGAATTTTCTGATCGCAACAGGCTCTCGGCCAGTACGCCCTACCCAAATTCCTTTTGATGACCGAACCATTTGTGACAGCGACAGCATTCTGCAGCTTGATGAAATGCCTGATTCTCTCACCGTTATCGGCGGAGGGGTCATCGGCTGCGAATACGCCAGCATGTTTTCGGCACTCGGTGTTGACGTGCATCTTGTCGACAAAAAGAGCGACATCCTTCCGTTTATTGATCAAGAAGTGACTGAGGTTTTGAAAAAAACTCTGATCGGCCAAGGCTGCCGACTCTATCTTGGCGATGCGTTCGTTAAGATCACGCGCGGATCAGATGGCAAAGTTGAAACAACTCTTGCGAGTGGCAAAAAAATCAAGACAGATGCTCTTTTGTACGCGATGGGACGCGACGCGCAGACCGCAAAGCTTGGCTTAGAAAATGTGGGAATCAAAGGTGATGATCGAGGTCAAATTTCGGTTGATAAGAATTACGCCACTTCAGCAAAAAACATCTACGCCGTGGGTGACGTCATTGGATTTCCGAGCCTGGCGTCTTCGGCTTTCGAACAAGGCCGACTTGCCGCGTGTCACGCTTTTGATATCTCTCATACAGGATTTCCAGAACAATTTCCGTACGGGATCTACACAATCCCCGAAATCAGCAGCGTGGGAAAAACGGAAGAGACACTGAGAGAGGAAAAAGTTCCTTTTGAAGTCGGGATGGCCGAATACCATGAAACTGCAAGGGGTCAGATCATCGCAGATTCGGTTGGTCTTCTAAAGATTTGCTTCTGCCCAACAACATTCAAAATCCATGGAATTCATATCATTGGGAACTCAGCTAGTGAATTGGTTCACCTCGGTCAGATGGTAATGACACTCGGTGGAGACCTCAAAACTCTCGTCAGCAATATATTCAATTACCCCACCCTCGCTGAAGCCTATAAGATTGCAGCATTCAACGGTATCAATAAGACGCTGAAGAAGTAGGAAAAACCACCTGGCACTTTCCGGGGTCTTAGCATATGGTGAGCCATGATTCATCGATCTGAGCAGGCAGTGGTTTTTGTTCGGCATGCCCACCGAGACACGAGCGATCGCTCAGTGGATAACGGAATTTCTGAAAAAGGTGAGAAGCAGGTAGACGAGCTGATCAAGTTTGTCGAAAACGGCGTCTTTCCACCCGCCCAAGTTTTTTGGACAAGCCCAAAACTTAGATGCCGCCAAACCCTTGAACCCCTCGCGAAACTCGCTGGCGCGCCGCTCAAAACCGAATCTCTTCTTGACGAACAAGGCCCAAACGAAAGCCGAAGCGAATTTTCGAGCCGTATTAAGAGACTCGTCGAAAAAATCGATGAGTTTAAGATTACGACCTACCTCTGCAGTCACGGAGACGTCATTCCCGAAGCTGTAGAACTTCTTTCGGGCAAATCTGTGGATCTCAGCAAAGGTCAAGCCATCAAATTGGTTAAGGGGGAAAGCCGTTGGGAGCTTCGATGATTTATTGTATCGGGCGAAATTATGCAGCACACGCGAAAGAATTAGGGAATGAAGTTCCCAAAGGCAATCCGATTGTCTTCTTCAAGCCCCCCGCAGCACAGGTTTTGAGTGGAACCAAGATCAAACTTCCTAAGTTCTCAGTCGACGTCCAATACGAAACCGAGTTGGCATTGAAACTTGGTTCGAGATTCGAGGTCGCGGAATTGGCGATCGCCAATGATCTCACCGCGCGCGATAAACAACGAGAAGCCCAAGATTCGAAATCCCCTTGGGGCCTGGCTAAAGGTTTTAAGCAAAGCTGTGGCCTCGGAAACTGGGTTGCCGCCGACGGACAAGACTTAATGGCTTTAGAACTTCGGTGCCTTTTGAACGGAAAGTTGGTCCAAAAAGGGTTTACCAAAGACATGCTTTTTTCTCCCGCGGTTATCATCTCGTATTTGCGTGAAAACTTCCCCATCGAACCCGGCGATATCATCCTAACAGGCAGCCCCCAAGGTGTCGGAAAAGTCGCCCCAGGCGATAAAATCGAGATGGAGCTCGTAGGGCTTAGCCAGGCTTCTTGGGTCTACGAATAGACTTGAAAATGCCCTCCAGCGGCATTAAAACCTTTTGCTCATGCCAGAAATCATTGTCGAGAAACCTAGGGGATTGAGTACGAGTACGAATTCAACGGACCTTCAAAGTCAGATCTTCGCTAAAGGCCAAGAAATACTGAACCAAATGAGCGATAGCGACTCTTCCATCTTTAACAAAGATTGGTGGTATGGCCGGATCATGGATTGGTCCATGAAGAACGAGAACTTCAAGGTTCAAATGTTCCGTTTTGTGGATGTTCTTCCGTATTTGAACTCGTCGGATGAGATCGCCCGACATTTGAAAGAATATTTTTCGGGAAGCGGCCAAGAACTTCCTTCAATTTTAGGTTGGGGTTTGGGTCTGGGTTCATTCGCCCCCGGTTTGATGGCTTCCGCCATCAAAAAAAATGTTCTTCAAATGGCGAAGATGTTCATAACAGGGGCCAGCCCCGAAGAAGCAATTCCAAATCTGCACTCGATGTATGAAGACAAGCTTTGCTTCACCGTTGACATACTTGGTGAAGCTGCCGTAAGCGAGTCCGAAGCGTGGAATTACCAAAAACGTTATTTGGAATTGATGGATGTCCTAACACGTGAGACTTCGAAGTGGCCTTCCAATGTATTGACGGATAACGACAATCTTGGGCCGATTTCGCGCGTGAATGTTTCAGTCAAAGTGAGTTCGCTATACTCTCAATTCGACCCGATCGATCCCGACAATTCTATCAACGCGGTTAAAGAAAAGTTGCGACCTATTTTCCGCCGCGCAAAAGAGTTGGGCGTTTTTATCAATTTGGATATGGAGTCCTACTTCCATAAAGACCTGACACTCGCTCTTTTCAAAAACTTGACGGATGAACCTGAGTTCGCTCAGCAGAATAACGTCGGGATTGTTATTCAAGCTTACTTGAAGGACTCCGAAAAAGATCTGCGCGAGCTCATCCAATGGGCCAAGGGCCGCAACGGAAGAATCACCATACGCCTGGTCAAAGGAGCTTACTGGGATTACGAAACCGTACTAGCCAGAAGCAAAGGATGGCCCGTCCCCGTTTTTACGGACAAGAATGAGACCGACGCCAATTACGAAAAACTCTCTTTGATCATGCTCGAAAATGACAAATACATCCGCTCGGCCTTCGGCTCGCACAATATTCGCAGCATCGCTCACGCTTTGGTTCAGGCGGAACGCCTGGGTGTCGACAAAAGAAGTTTTGAAATTCAAATGCTCTACGGAATGGCCGAACCTTTCAAAAAAGCCATGACTCAAATGGGTCTTCGCGTGCGTGAATACTCACCGGTCGGTGAGCTTATTCCCGGAATGGCTTACCTAGTTCGCCGCCTTCTTGAGAATACTTCCAATGAATCCTTCTTGAGAGCCAAGTTTTCAACTCAGCTTTCGACGGAAGATCTTCTGCGCGACCCAAAATCTTTAATTGGAAATAGTGCGGTTGTTGAGAAAAAACCATTCTTCACCAATGAACCCCCGCTGGATTTCAACTTGGTAGCGAACCGAACCGCGATGAAAGAAGCTCTTCAAAAAGTCAAAAAGAAGCTCGGTTCGACTTATCCACTCGTCATCGGCAAGAAGGCAGTAAAAACAACTCGCGAGCTCGTTTCGCACAACCCTTCTGACCCGCAACAAATTATCGGTAAAACAGCTCAAGCATCCGCCACAGAAGCAGATCAAGCCGTTGCAACGGCGCGCGCAGCCCTCACCGCCTGGTCCAAGCAAAGTGTTTCTAATCGCTGCGACGTTCTTGAAAAAGCCGCGCAAATCATGCGTGACCGACGTTTTGAGCTCTCGGCCCTTGAAGTCTTAGAAGTCGGCAAAACATGGCGCGAAGCTGACGGCGATATCACCGAAGCGATCGACTTCTTGGAGTATTATTCTCTTTCAGCAAAACATATTTTTCAGCCTCGACCCACCGCTCAGATTCCGGGTGAAGAGAGTCGCTATGACTACCAGCCGCGCGGAGTGGGCGTCGTCATTGCCCCTTGGAACTTCCCGCTTGCCATTCTAACTGGAATGGTTGCGGGCAGCGTGGTTGCCGGGAATACCGTAGTGATGAAACCGGCCGAACAGTCGCCGGTCATCGCCGCATGGGTGTTCCTAGGCTGTTTCCTGGTGGGATCCTCTAGAGTGG
>AmSFosDRAFT_100187_pt1 | contig 9943 bp, 4 predicted proteins | sample FosCloommunities_FD_10275 | JGI IMG/M metagenome (IMG submission 10275)
CGTGGCGACCGCCCCCGCGCCAGCCACAAAAATGCCCTGAGCGCCCGTCGAACCGGTAGCCGCGAAGGCGACGTCGCCACCAGAAGCTGAAACGGACTGGTAGGTGCTGAATTGCTTGAACGTCCCCGATAGGTCGGGCAATGGGGTGGCGTCGTCGACCACTCTGCGCAGAACCTTTTGTTGGTCGAACTGATAGATCCCTTCAAATGTGCCGTCGCTCCCCGAGAAGGCCGGCCCAAAGGGTTCCGCATCGAGCGCGGGAAAGCCCAGGAACTGGAAGTTGGTCGTCCTCCCGGGAATCCTCGTGTTTGGACCGGCGATCAGCTCTGCCTGGAACGTGAGCGCCGGCGCAAGGTGACGGTGCGGCATGTGACACCTCAAACGAACGTATTTGAATTCTTGGCAGGCAGCATCCTCCTTTTACGCCTTTTCGGCCGCGATTGCATTTCGAAAAGGGACTTGAGGCAATTGTTGGTATTGTCAGGGCTCCAGGCCATTACAAGCTTTTGTCGACGTCTTGCGAAATGCTGAAGCAGAATTGAATAAGCGGGATCGAGCAACTTAGAGTGCGTGGTCAATTCAACTCAATCACATCCCCCAGCCCCGGACATTCCACTTTCAGCCCAAACTTTTCCACAATCTTCTCGCTCAACGGGTGGCGTGCCTTGTCTTCGCCATGTGTCAACACAACCCTGGGATCCTGTTCTGCCACGGGTGCCAGCCATTGCAAGAGCTCGGTTTGACCCGCATGTGCCGAGAAGCCGTTCAGGATGTGAACGCGCGCCCGAACCGGCACGGTCTCGCCATGGATCTGCACCTCCCTGGCGCCGTCCCGAAATTGCCGGCCCAGCGTTCCTTCCGCCATGTAGCCGACCAGGATCAGGTCGACGTCCTCGCGCCAGAGATTGTGTTTCAAATGATGCAGGATCCGGCCGCCTTCACACATCCCCGAAGAGGAAATGATGACGCACGATTCGCGCGAGTGATTGAGTTGACTCGAGTCTTGCGGCGTGAGCAAAACCCGCAAGTTGCGCAAATCGCGAGCCACCTGGCCGCTCCGAACGAGCGCGAGAGCCTCTTCGTTAAACAGATTCTGATGGCTGTCGTAGACTTCACCGGCGCGCCGGCCGGTCGGACTGTCTTGATAGATCGGCATCGTCGTAATGAGGCCCTGGCGCACCGCCTGGGCGATGTAGTGGAGCAGCATCTGCGTGCGCCCGACCGAGAACGCCGGAATGATGACACGCCTTCCATGCCGATCGGCCTGGTCGAGAAGGGAATGAAAATGAGCCACCGCTTCCTGGCGCGAAGCGTGGTCCTTGTGGCCATAGGTCGACTCGAGGAATACGAGGTCCGCGCGCCTTGGTAAAGTCGGGTCGCGCAGAATGGGAGAACTTCCCGGTCCGACGTCGCCGGAAAAAACGACGGTCCGTTCCCCCTGTCCCTCGTCGATCGTCAGTTCCAGACTGGCGGCGCCAAGAATATGACCGGCCTCGAAGAAGCGCGCGACCACCCCTTTGGCCAACTCGTGCGGGCGTTCGAAAGCCACCGTTCGAAATTGGTCGATTAGCTTGCCAACATCATCCTGGGTATAGAGCGGCTCGATCACCGAGTGTCCGTTGGACCGTCGTCCCCATCCCGTGCGCCTGGCTTCGTTTTCCTGGATGCGCGCGGAATCTTCCAGAATGACCTCGGTCAGGTGGGCCGTGGCCAGCGTGCCGAAAATCCTGCCGCGGTACCCATTGCGGGTCAGCAGCGGCAATCGGCCGCTATGGTCAAGGTGGGCATGGGTAAGGGCCACGGCGTCCAGCTTTCGCGGCACGACCGGACCAAGGTCGGCATTGCGCTCGGGAGTCGCAGTGATTCCCTGGAACATCCCGAAATCGATGAGAAGCGTAGCGGTTGCGGTCTCGAGCAAGTAGCCCGAGCCGGTCACTTCACCGGCCGCGCCCAAGGGCGTGATCCGCATCGCGTCTTCTCCGTTCCTGGCAGAGCTAAGATTTGTTCTTCTTCTGTAATAATACGCTGGCCCCGGGCGGTTGATGGCGCCGGCGGCGCTATTGGGTGCAAGATTTGCTGACGGTTTGATGAGGCCGATTTCATTTTTGCCCTATTTGCCCCTCTTCAGAACACGGTCTAGGATTAATCTGCCGCCGCGTTTCCCCAATGCGCGGCAGAAGCTGCTGGCTCCTTGGGGGCCATCCTGGAAAAAGGCAAACCCGCCGTGAGGCGGGGGCGCAAAGCTGTGGGCTTTTACCGTCCCTTGCGGACGGATCAAAGCTGCCAGGCTGCCGAAGGGATGGACGGGACCCATTCGATTGCTTGGTAGGCTGGCCTTTCGCAAGGAAGGCCGGCTTTTTTTGTGCGCGCTGGGCCTCGGCTCCACGCGGGCGACAGGGTTCACGATCGTGCGCGATTGCCCTTGAACTAAGTTCACATCGCGGACAAGATTGAACCTATCGGGTATCTGCCAGATCCGGACAGGTCCATTGCTGCCATGGTCCGAAAACTTCTCACGTGGGCGATTGCCAACCCATTTCTTGTTCTTCTTATGGGATGCGCGCTCGTTGCGGGCGGAAGTTACGCTTTCACGCACGTCAATGTCGAGGCTTATCCCGATCCAGCACCGGCCATCATCGAGGTCGTTGCCCAGTATCCTGGCGCTTCCGCCGAAGAGGTCGAACGCCTGGTCACGATTCCGCTCGAGGTGGCGCTGGCAGGGATGCCTCACCTGCAATACACGCGCAGCAAATCCCTGTTCGGCCTGGCTCACCTGCGCAATCAGTTCGACTATTCGAAAGACTTCGAACAGGCCAAACAAGAAGTCATCAATCGTTTGCAGCTTGCCCAGTTGCCGCCCGGCGTAACGCCGCAAATCTCGCCGGCGACCCCGACCGGTGAAATCCTGCGTTACACGCTGTCGAATCCACACGACGCGCTGGGCCGGCCGATCTACACGCTCAACGACCTCAAGAGCCTGCAAGATTACACTCTGCAGCGCGAGTTTCTGCGCGTCCCGCGCATTGCCGGCGTCGCCGGCTCCGGCGGCACGATCAAGCGCTACGAAATCCACCCCGATCCCGATCGGCTGCGCCGCTATGGCCTGGCCCTCGTCGATCTCGAGAAAGCGATCAGCAGCGGCAACGGCAACGGCAGCGGCGACAACCTGGTACAAGGACAAACCAACCTGGTGGTGCGCTCGATCGGCCTGTTCGGACTCGGCGAAGATCCCATGCAGAAGGTCTTGAGCATGCGCGATCCGCTCGAAGCCGCCCAGTATCTGCGCAAGGAGGAAGCCCGGCGCATTCAGGAGATCCGCCAAACGGTCGTCGCCAGCGTCAACAACGCGCCCGTCCGCGTCGACAACCTGGTGGATGGCGGCCCACTGCTGAACGAAGACGGTACGCCCAAGGTCGATAGCGCCACACTGGTTCGCCGCGGGGTCGTCATCTCCAATCAGACGCGGCAAGGCAAGGTAAGCCTGAGTCGGCCGCGCAAGAACGACGAAGGAAAGGAAATAGCCAGCGCCGACGGCGATCGCGTCTGGGAAGACGACGATGAGCGGGTGCAAGCGATCGTCCTTTTGCGCAAAGGAGAAGAATCGCTGCCGGCGCTGCGCGACCTCGAGGCCAAAATCGAGGAGCTCAATCTGCCGGGCCATCTGCTTCCGGGCGTCAGGATCGAACCCTACTACGACCGCACGGATCTCATCAATCTCACGACCGAAACCGTGGACGAGAACTTGTTAGTGGGCCTGGCGCTTGTGTCGATCATTCTGCTGATGTTTCTCAATAACGTCCGGGTCGCGCTGATTGTCGCTATCAACATTCCGCTGGCCTTGCTGTTCGCCTTCAGTGTCATGTTCGTGCGCGGCAAATCGGCCAACCTTCTTTCCATCGGGGCGGTCGATTTCGGCATCATTGTCGATTCCACAGTTATTCTTGTGGAAAACATCTATCGGCATTTGAAGCGTCCCGAAACCCGGGACGTTCCCATCGTCGATCGCGTGCTGACAGCGTGCATGGAGGTCGAGCGCAGCCTGTTCTTCTCGACCTTGATCATGGTGTGTGCTCTGCTGCCTCTCTTTACCATGACCGGTCCCGAAGGTCAGATCTTTGGACCGATGGCCGACACCTATGCCTTTGCCCTGGGCGGGGCCCTGCTGCTGGCGCTGACCGTCTCTCCGGTGCTGTGCTGCTTGTTCCTGAAGAACCTGGCCCCCAAACCCGACAACTGGCTGGTGCGCCGGCTGCAATCCGCCTACCTCTTTCAGTTGCGCGGCCTGCTGGCTTTTCGCTGGGTGACTCTGGCTGGCTTTATCCTTCTTCTGGTTGTCACCGGCTTCGTGGCCTCGCAAATGGGGCGCGAATTCATGCCCGAATTGGAAGAAGGCAACCTCTACATTCGCGGCACGTTTCCAATCAACATCTCGTTGGACGAAGTCAGCGCCCGCGGCCGAGAAGTGCGGCGGTTCTTGCGCCAGTTCCCCGAAGTGCAAGCGATTGTGCCCATGATCGGCCGCCCGGACGACGGCACGGACCCGACAGGCTATTACAACATGGAGATCTTCGTCCCCTTGAAATCGCCCAAGGATTGGCCGGCCCCGCCGGGCAAGACCCGGTCGCGCACCAAGGCGGAACTGCTCGAGGCCATGAATGGCCAGCTCGACAGCTACTTTCCTGGCGTCGATTGGGATTTCTCGCAAATCATTCGCGATAATGTCATGGAAGCGCTTTCGGGCGTCAAAGGGGAAAACTCCATCAAGATCTTTGGCCCAGACCTGACCAGACTCGAAGAGCTGGCCGACAAGGTCAAGACCGCCATCTCGCAAGTCCCGGGAGTCGAGAGCCCTGGCGTATTTCGCATTCAAGGCCAGAGCAACCTCGAGATTCCCATCGATCGCAGCAAGTGCGCCCGCTGGAACCTGAGCGTTTCCGATCTGCAAGATATGATTCAGGCGGCCGTGAGCGGCAAGGCGCTGACGCAGATGACCGAAGGAGGCCGCACGTTCGACATCACCTTGCGGTATCCGGCGGGCCTGCGCAGCGATGTCCAAAGCATCCTCGATATTCCGGTGGACGTGACCAGCCACCTGGTCGTGCCGCACGGCCCTCAGCAACAGTCCGCCACGCCGTTCACGGGCTCGAGCGCAGGACTCACGTCCATCGGCACCACGGCCGTATTTCCCACCCTGACCGGTTCGACCCAGAACGCGCCTGCCCTGGCCAATCTCTCGCCCCAGCGGCGCCTGGGCGACCTGGTCACCCCGCTTGACGACCACGGCCACCCCAGCAAGAACGGTCGATTTGTACGGCCGGGAGCCTCGACTATTTATCGCGAACAGGGGCAACGGTTGATTGCGGTCAAGTTCGGCGTTCGCGGCCGCGACTTGGCCGGCACGGTGGCCGAGGCCAAGAGCGTCGTCGAGCCGCTGCTCGAGTTGCCTTATCGAACGCAATGGAGCGGCGAGTTCCAGGAAATGGAAGAGGCCGAATCCCGGCTGCTCAAGGTGTTCAGCCTGTCGCTGGTCTTGATCATCATCCTCCTGTACATGGCCTTTCGCTCGGTGCTCGATGCCGGCGTGGTGTTCGCCAATGTCCTGGCCATGGCCGTGGGCGGCGTCTGGGCGCTCAAGATCGTCGGCCTCAATTTCAACATTTCGGCGGCCGTCGGCTTCATCTCCATTCTGGGCGTCGCCGTTTTGAACGGCCTGTTGTTCGTGTCTGCCTTCAATCGCTGCCGCAGTCGCGGAATGCCGCTGGATCAGGCACTTCGCGAAGGAACGGGCCAACTCGTGCGCCCGGTGATCATGACGGCCCTGGCGGCCATTCTCGGACTTTTACCTGCGGCATTTTCGACGCGAATCGGCTCGCAATCGCAAAGGCCTCTGGCCATCGTCGTGGTTGGCGGCATGTTCACCACGCTGCTTCTCATGAACCTGGCGCCTGTCCTCTACAGCTTTTACGGCAAACGTACTCCGGCGGCTGGGGCAGGCGACATCGGCCATTAAACGACCTGTGCGGTCGTTCATTCGACGACCATGCTGGTTGCGGCGCAATCACCTCCGGTTTCTTCTTCGCATTGCGGCGGTAGTTGAGCCGATTTTTCTAAGACTCGTCAGTCCCGTAGTTTAGTATCGACTATGAGAGCCCCGTGAGTGCCAAGTTCTTGGTTGGCACTGCCCGTGCATTGTGACGTCATCTCAAGAAGAGGCATGATCTTCGATCGTTTACGCTCGGGCTGGAGGCCGTGGTAGCCGCCGGCCTCGGGTGGTTGCGCCATGCGTGCAGGTCTTGCCATGAACTTGCGAGGAATCCTCTCGGGCATTCTGGGCCGAGAGCGCGATTCGGCTTCTACCTCTCCTTCGACTGCTTCTGCGGATATTGCCAACGCAAGGCAGGAACGGCGTGCCTTCCCACGGCGCTATGGCGATCCGGTCGAGGTTCGTCTCCGCACCTACGAATATGGCGACCCGCCCTGCGGTCCTGCGGGCTGGGTGCGCGATCGCTGTCCTGGCGGACTGGGATTGACCGTGGAAAAGCCCCTGGAGGTGGGCGCCTGGCTGCGCGTGCGCCCTACCCATGTCATGGAGGACGTCCCCTGGGCCGAAGTGATCGTGCGCCATTGCCATCCACAAGGCAATCGCTGGGTGATCGGTTGCCAGTTTGTCGAGACGCCGCCTCGCGAGCTGATGCTGTTGTTTCGCTAACCCCGGTATTTCTTCCAAACACATTTACCGGCCATGCTGGCTGTCTGGCGACCAGCTGAAGTGGACCAGGCATTCATGAGCTAATTTCCCGACTGCGGCTCCAACCGCCGTCAATTTGGACATTTGCGATCGTTTCCGTGTCTATGCCCGACCTGATCAGCGGTTTGGCACATGCCGTGCACTTAATGATTTGGCTGAGCTTTTGGTTCGTCACTGCCAATCAACAACCGAATTGTCATCCGACAATAAGTCCGTGCTGCCCGGACGTCAGCTTCGACGCTGCCGCTTCGAGCACGGAGTTCAACGTGACGGGTACCACCAGCGCCGCTGCGCGCACACTGCCGGCACAGGCAATTGCCGGTTCGTCAACCTCTTCACTGGCACATCCAGGGATAGAAGCCAGAGCACCTTTGGCCGCGCGCCTACGCCGGTGGATTGCGGCGCTGCTCGGCGTCGCCGCGCTTTTTGCCGGCGCAGCCCTGTGGTGGAGCGGCTTCCTGAATCAAACGCCGTTGTCGGAGGATTCGGGCCAATCTGCGCCGACCAAATCATTCTCGGGTATCGAGATTATTGCGGATTCACCGCACAGCCTCACAGTCAGCGAAGAGGCGCGCAAGACACTCGGGATTCTCAAGGGCGCCAAGGAACAAATCGTCATTGCCCAAAAACCGAATCACGGCCTTCCTCTCTCCTTGCCGGGCTCGACGGCTCTGAACCCTTCGAAAGTAACGCACATGCGGGCTCGATTCGCGCCCGCCGAGGTCGTTCAGGTAATGCAGGTTCGAGAACCTGGTCCCGATGGCCGAACGATCGGACGCGAGATTCGTCCGGGAGACAGAGTGGAAAAGGGAGACGTGCTCGGGGTCTTCTATAGCATCGACGTCGGCAACAAGAAAAATGATTTGATCGACGCCTTGCTGAGTCTCGACCTCCATCGCGGCCTTCTGGAGCGAGCCGAGAGCGTCATGGGCGCCGTTCCCGAAGTGTTTGTCATGAACGCCCGCAGTCTTGTTCTGACCGATGAGAATGCGATAAGACGAGCGGAAAACACGCTACGAACCTGGAATATCTCCCAGGAAGATATCGATGCGGTGCACAAGGAAGGTGCCGAGATCATCAAGAAACAAGGCAAACGAGACAAATCGAAAGAAAGTCAGTGGGGCCGGGTCGAATTGAAGGCTCCGGTGGCTGGCGTGCTGGTCGAACGCAATGTGACTCTGCACGAAATCGTCGTCGATGGAACGACCAATCTTTTTGTACTGGCCGACGTCGACACGCTCCTGGTGCGCGCCGACGTGCACGAGGATGATTTGCACAAGGTGGAATCGCTCTCCCCATCTCAACGCAAGTGGACAGTGCAAACCGTGGGTCAGGCGCCCATTCCCGGATCAATCGACGACATCGGCTATTTGATCGATCCCAATCAACACACGGCTCCCATCAAGGGCCGTATCGATAATTCCCGTGGTATTCTGCGCGGGGGCCAGTTCGTCACGGCCACCATACAGCTCCCGGCGCCTGTCGACGTGGTCGAAATACCAATCACAGCCGTCGTCGAGGACGGCAAGCAGTGCCTCATCTTCGTTCAACCCGAGCCGGGCAAGCCAACTTTCACGATGCGCCGCGTACTGATTAGCCATCGATTCGATCGCTCGGCATTCATTCGCAGCCGTCTAACGCCCCAGGAGCAGCAGTCGTTCGCAGAACCCGACAGCCAGGACGGAAGCCTTTTGCCTCTGCAGCCGCTCTCTCCCGGCGAACGTGTGCTGACCACTGGCGTCATGGAACTGAAAGCCGCGCTCGAAGACAAAGAGTCGTCTGGCCCGGCAGGCAAACAGGAAGAGTCATCTCGATAAACATCCCGATTTGCAGGTCGGGTTTCATGGACCTGGCGATAAGACCCGACAAAAGAAAGTATTCATCTCGCTCCCGCGAGATGAATGCCTCTCGCAGAGAGCACAAACGGCGCGCTGCGCCTCAGGGGAAATAGATGGTTGGCAAGCTGGTCGCGTGGGCTCTTGACAATTCGCTGATTGTGATCCTTCTTACCCTACTGCTTGTGGGCGGCGGCATTTACTGCTTCCTCAAGGTCAATGTCGAGGCGTATCCGGATCCGGCGCCCGCCATCATCGAAGTAGTGGCCCAGTTTCCAGGCGCCTCGGCAGAAGAGGTCGAGCGCCAGGTCACCATTCCTCTGGAAGTGACGCTGGCCGGCATTCCGGGACTCAAGTATACACGCACGAAGTCGCTCTTCGGGCTGGCTCATCTGCGCAATCAGTTCGAATATGGCGTCGACTACGACAAGGCGCGGCAAGAAGTCATCAACCGACTGCAATTCACCGAACAGTTGCCGGCCGGGGTCACGCCGCAGCTCTCCCCCGAGACGCCGACAGGTGAGATTTTTCGTTACACGCTGCGTAGCCCCAAGGACGCCTCGGGAAAAGACATTTACACGCTCAGCGACCTCAAGGCGCTTCAAGACTGGGTTTTGGAGCGAGAGTTTCGCCGCATTCCCCGAATCATCGACGTCTCGAGCAGCGGCGGCGTCATCAAACGCTACGAGATCCATCCAGACCCAGACCGGCTGCGCCGCTATGGCGTCACCTTGCAGCAACTGCAAAATGCCCTGGCCTCGAGTAACGCCAATGTCGGCGGCGATTATGTCATCCAGGGTCATGTCGCTCTCAACGTGCGCAGCGTCGGGCTGATCGGCGGCGGAGAAGATCCGGTGCTAAAAGTGCTTGGGCTAAAGGATCCCGGCGTCGCCGCCGCCAAGCTGCGCCAAGAAGAACAGCGGCGCATTCTGCAAATTCGCAAACTGGTCGTGGCGTCGATCAACAACAGTGACATTCGCGTCGAGCACCTGGTCGAAGGCGGGCCCATCTCCACGGGCGAGGTCCCGGGCGCCCGTGGCGTCATCGTCGGCCGGCAGACGCGTCTGGGCCAGGTCGGTTTAAGCAAGCGCAGCGAAAGCTCCGGGCCAACCGCCATTCATCGCGTGGTGGATGGCGACGGCCAACTGCGCTGGCGCGACGAAAATGACAAGGTCCAGTGCATCGTTCTCTTGCGCAAAGGAGAGGACTCGCTGCCTGCACTCAAGGACGTCGAGAAGCGCGTCGCCGAGCTGAACGATCCAGCTTCGGGCAAGATGCTTCCCGGGGTGACCATCGAGCCCTATTACGATCGGTGGTCTAGGTGTCGTTGTACGTGGGATCCCCGGGTACCGAGCTCGAA
>AmSFosDRAFT_100243_pt1 | contig 9571 bp, 7 predicted proteins | sample FosCloommunities_FD_10275 | JGI IMG/M metagenome (IMG submission 10275)
GCCTGCAGGTCGACTCTAGAGGATCCCACCAGGAAACAGCCTAGGAACACCTTGATGCGGTTGCCCTCGGCGAACTCGAATTCCTCCTCCGGATGCGTCTCGCGGAGCTTGAGCAACACCTCGTTGGCCACCTGGCGCATCATCAATTCCTCGTCGCGCGTGATTTGCAGACTGGCCATCAATTGCTGGAACGTCGGGTTCCAGGCGTCGCGCTCGGCGACGGGGACCTGCGTGCTGGCGAAGAGCACGACGTCGCCGCCGGCGACGAGCCAGTAGTGGCCGCCTTCGCCCTCCTTGGTCATGTCGGCGACCATGCCGTGGTGGCGCAGCGTCGAATCGAGGCGCGGATTGACCGCCTCTGACTTGGCCAGCGCTTGCTCCATCAGCCTGGGCATGTCCTCGGCAAAGCGGTCCGTATCGATGCTGGCGGGCAAGATGGAAATCCAGAGGCCGACGTCGTCGCGCTCGTGCGGCCCGAAACCGCACGATTCGCCGTCCTTCTCCGTCACCTGGTCCCAGTGGGCCGGGTACTCCAGCCGATAAACCGAACGTGGATGAACGAACGTCGTGAGAGGAACAGGAATCATGAGCGTCGCGGCCCGGGGTGGTCGTCGGGATGCCCGTGTCCGGGACTATTCTAGTTGCCCGAAGGCCGCTTCGATAGTCGGTATCGGAAGGTAAAGATGCAGCGGGCTGTCCTGCAATGCGACGAAGCCGAGTTTCTGGGCAAGTGGGAATTTCGTCGCATACGCAGGTACTCGGCGTTCTCGCTTGACAGGCCGTTTCGAGCCTGCATAGACTCGATTGTCCGTTTTGCATCCTTTTCTCGATCATTCTCGACCGCCGCATGGTCGGCGGCTGGCTTGCGATTCACCGTTCCGGGGGCCAGCCATGAGTATCCGTCTCACGTGTCCCGGGTGTCGAAAGCAGTTGGGGTTACCGGACACCTCGGCCGGCCAGGTGGGCCGCTGTCCTGTCTGCAACACGCTGTTCAACGTGCCGGCTTCCCCTCCACCTGCGCCGCCTCGATTGACGGCTGTCGCGCAGCGCACGCCCCAGCCCGCGCTCGGCGAGGATGCACCCGTCACGGGGTTGACGTTCGCGCAGAAGCTCGGGTTCGCAATCGTGGCCGGTACCGCATTGGCCGTACTCGGATTTTTCGTCCATCGCTCGATGACCGGAGACGGTGGTGCGCGCGACGACGGGCGCCAGGCCGCGGCCAATCCTCCAGCAAAGGCGCCGGCGCCCCCCACGAACACCAAGACCCCGGGCTACGAGGAACGAAACCCAAAAGCCAAGGAGACGAGGCCACCCGATTCGATCCAGCAGGCGGACTCCACGCCGGCAGTACGAGAGGACGTGCCCCAGGAAGATACGGGCGCGAAAATCGACCTCGCGAGTCCCCCCGAGAAGGCTCCATCCGAGCCGCCCGCCCCGAAGCCACCGGTGGTGACCGAGGCTCCGCCCAAGACCGTGACGGGATCCGCCCCGCCCAAGAGCCTGCCGGCCAAGCCGCCGGTGGCAGAATCCAGCCCTCCGGAGACGCGGCCCACTTTGCCGGTCGCCGACGTCTATCGGCCCAGCGGCGCGGGCATCTACGAGCGGCTGCTCAAGTCCAGCGTCATGGTCCTGCGCAAGGACGAAACGGGCACGCGGGCGTCGCGCGGCAGCGGGGTCACTCGTCGACCGCGAGCACAAGCTCGTCCTGACCAACTACCACGTCGTCGGCGACGCCAGCGAAGTATTCGTTACCTTCCCGGTGTACGAGGGCGGCAAGCTCATCGTCGCTTCCGACGCCTACCGGCGCAAGTTCACCAACAACGAATTCATCAAGGCCAAAGTTGTCCACGTCCTCAAAGGGCAGGACCTGGCTCTGGTCGAGCTGGAAAAGCTGCCGGCCGGCGTATCGGTGCTGCGCCTGGCAGGGCGGAGCGCTCGGCCGGGCGAAGTCGTCCACTCGATTGGCAACCCCGGCGCCAGCGACGCCGCCTGGCTCTACACCAAGGGCGAAGTCCGTCAGGTTTCGCACAAGAGCTGGCAGGCCAAGGGGGGCGACGGCCGCATCCTCTCGTTCGAGGCCGAAGTGCTGGAGACGACGTCGCCCACCAACCCCGGCGATAGCGGCGGCCCGCTCGTCAACGATTCCGGGCAATTGGTGGGCGTCACGCAGGGCGCGAACACGGGCGCTCGCGGCGTCAGCTTGTTTATCGACGTGAGCGAAGTTCGCAAAATCCTCAAGGAACAGGGACTCGACGTCGACAGTGGCGGCGGCAACGTGGCCCGGCCGGACAATCCCGCCGCCGAGGAGATCGCCAAGGAACTTGCCAGCGCCGATGCCAAGATCCGCGCCCGCGCCGCCGCCCGACTCGCGGATACGGGCGCCGATGCCAGGGTCGCACTTCACGAATTAATCCGGCCGCTGGACGACCCCGATCGCAACGTGCGCAAGCAGGGCGGCAACGCCCTGGTCCAGCTCGGCGCGCTGGAGCGCGGCGACATGCGCCGGTCCGACCTCGCACACCTGCGGGCTTGCTTGCGAGACGAGTTGGCAACCGGCGAACTGCGGCGCTGGGCGATCAAGGCGCTCGCGCTCCTGGGCGCGGATGCCAAGCCGGCCATGGAGGAACTCGGCCAGCTCGTGAAGGGCGAGGACAAGGAGACGCGCCTCGCCGCCCTGGCCGCGCTGGAGAAACTCGGCCCCGTCCCCTCCTCGGTTCTCGCGGACGCGGCCGCGGCGCTGAAGTCCGAGGACCGCATGCAGAACGGCCGCTTTGCGATGGCCCTCCTCAAGCTCGACCCGAAGCTGGAATCCGACGCGGGCAAATCCGCCGTGAACGTCCTCATCGCCCTGCAAAAGCCGGCCACGGCTGCCGACCTGGAGAACAAGGAACTGATTGCCCTCGTCAAAGAGGCGGTCAAGGCCCTGACCGATCTCGGCCAACCCGTCTTGCCGATGATCCGCAAGGCCATGATGACCACTTACCGCGGCGGCAATCTCACCGCCGAGGCCGAATTCGCCAACGCCGCCGTCAGAATGGCCATGCTCCGCGTCGTCGAGGGGATGGGCGCGACGGCCTACTCGGCCGGCATGGACAGCGACCTGCAATGGCTGGAGAAGCGCGACCCGGTCGTGCAAGTCCGCGACGCCGCCAAGCAGGCACGGGGGAAGATTCGGACGAAGTGAATGGCGTACGCAGCAACGCGCGTTTGCCTTACGCCTTCGCAGGAGGGTAACAAGATACGGCTCGACTGCGTCTCCAACCGATTTGTCCAGGCAGTCGAGGAGCGCCGACGCGCCTCAAGCAAATAGCTGGCATCCGATCCAGAAGTTAGTCCGCACTTCGCATATTTCCACTTTTCCGCCATTTTTCCGTCAAATTGATCTCACCATAGCCCACTGTACTTTTGTACCATCGGCGCTATGGACGCTCGCACGGTGTTTGCCCTGGCGCTCGATCCGGCGCGGCTGCTTTGCGCACGCGGCCTGACGCCCGATCCGTGGCAGCGCGAGTTCTTGCTCGCGCCGGATCGGCAGGTATTGCTCAATTGCTCGCGGCAGTCGGGCAAGTCCACGGTCGTCGCGGCGCTGGCCCTGCACACCCTGTTGTTCACGCCGAAATCGCTGGTGCTGCTGCTTAGTCCGTCGCTGCGGCAGTCGGTCGAGATATTTCGCCGCGTCGTGGACGGGTTCGACGCCCTCGGCCGGCCACTGCGCGCGGTGCGGCGAACAGCTCTCCAGCTGGAACTGGCCAACGGCAGCCGGGTCGTGTCCCTGCCCGGCCGCGAGCACACGCTGCGTTCGTTCAGCGGGGTCAACCTGCTCGTGCTCGACGAAGCGGCCCGCATACCCGACGTGCTCTATCGCAGCGTGCGGCCGATGCTGGCCGTGTCGCGCGGACGTTTCGTCGCCCTGTCCACGCCGTTCGGCCAGCGCGGCTGGTACTACGACGCCTGGCAGGGCGACGGGCCGTGGAAGAAGGTGCGCGTCCCGTGGAGCCAGTGCCCGCGGATTGCCCCGGACTTCATTGCCGAGGAACGCCGAGCCCTCGGCGAATCGTGGGTGCACCAAGAGTACGAGTGCGAATTCACGGCACTGGAAGGCCTGGTTTACCCGGATTTCGAGAAGGCGCTGACCGTCGAATGGCCCGATCCCCGAGGCAAACAGGTCGGCGGCATCGACTTCGGCTGGCGCAATCCGTTTGCCGCCGTCTGGGGCGTGCTCGACCGCGACGACGTGCTCTGGATCGGCCAGGAGCGCTACGGCCGCGAAATTCCCCTACACGAACACGCCGCCGCCCTGCCCCGCACCGTCCTCTGGTTCGCCGATCCCGCCGGCCGGACGGAAATTGAGGAGCTGCGCGTGGCCAATCTGGTGGTCCGCAGCGGCTTCAACGACATTCGCCTTGGTATCGCCGCCGTCACTGCACGGCTGCGTACGGGCCGATTGAAAATCCACGCCACCGCCTGCCCGAACCTGGTGCAGGAAGCTCGGCTCTATCGCTATCCGTCGCCGCGCGAGCGCGCTCTGCACGGTGAAGAGCCCATCGACGATCACAATCACGCGCTCGGGGCGCTGCGCTATCTCATCGCCTGTCTGGATGCGCGGTTCATCGCCCGTTTGCGCGGGGCGGGCGCGAAACAGCAAGCCGAATGTGCGAAACCGCCTCCGAGTCACAATTCCTGGAATAACCCCGACCTCTGGACGCCACTCTCATGATTCGCTTCTTCCACCACCTCGTCAGTTGGTTCGCCCGCAAGGGCAATCCGCGATCCCTGTCAGGCCCCCAGTGGACCGGCACCACGTTTACGGACACGTGGCGTCGCAACCGCGAGCCGACGCCCAACGAGCTGCTCGGCGAGCTGAAGGGCACGGCCTGGACCTGCGCGTCCATGAACGCGGCCGTCTGCGCCGCGTATCCGCCTCGGCTCTACGTGGCCACGTATCCCGACCAGCCGCCGGCGCGCTGCTTGACCCGCCCGCTCGATCCCGACGCCGAGCAGCGTTTGCGGTCTCTTCCCCAGGTGCGTGCCATGCTTTCGCGGCCAGGCTTGAACAGGGCCGGAAGGGGTGGCCGCGAAAGCATGCCATCCAGCTATTGGAAAACAACGCGGCTGGAGGAAGTCCTCGATCATCCATTGCTGACCCTGCTGGCCCGCGTTAATCCCGTTCACAATGCGTTCACTTTTTAGATAAATACGCTAGAACTCGGATTCCGCGTTTAAACCCCGCCCGGTTTCTATCGACAAACATCTCTCGGGGCGCACGTCTTCCACGATGGATTGATATGTCCAAGCCCGGAACCGTCTTAGGAAGATTCTAAACAGTGCGCGCCTGGCGTATTGATTAGGTTTAATTAACACTTTTCCGGCAGTTCGCGGTGGGTATCGCTCTCCGGTCACATCGACGTCACATCGACCTGATGGGGTATTTTTGCCTGGTGGCGAGGGGACCCTCGCGACCGTCCAGAAGCGTCGCTTCACCGACGGCCCGCCGGTGTGAAACTATGTAGGAGGCCTCTGTCGGTCCGGTAACGTGGAACTTGGCGGTGCAGTTTAGACGTTCTCTGACTTCGGGAGGCAGCCATGTTCTACGTCGGGCTCGATATTCACAGCCAGCGAATCTCCATCTGCGTGCTCAACGAGACCGGGCAGCTCGCCCACCGCTCCCAGGTGCGCAACCTCGAAGAGATGCTGCGCGTCCTCCGCGGCCTGCCCAATCGCTTCGAGGTGTGCTACGAGGCCAGTTGCGGCTACGGCCACTACCACGATTTACTTCAGCCACTGGCGGCGCGGGTCTTGGTGGCCCACCCCGGTCAACTGCGGCTGATCTTCCGATCCAAGAACAAGAACGACCGCAACGACGCCCGCGCGCGCTCCTGATAGACAGGGCCAGCTGGGGTGCCGGTGAATCCGTCCCCCACGAAAATGGCGTATGCCGCAAGACGGCAAGGACCGTCGTCGTCGAAGAGTACAAAGAATTAAGCGATCTTCTGGACATGCAGGATAGCGCTATTGCAAACACCTCGGTGCTAACCGTTTCCCTTGGCGCCGGCATGAACTGTGAAGGCTTGTCCGAGCACTGGCTCGACCCGCTTCACGGTCCGGGCCGAAAAGAGCGCCATCATTTCAATTCGTGCTCCACGCCGTCCGCCATTCCGCCGACGACCCGTTCGAGGGTGATCCTTTGCTCCTGCATCTTCTTGCGAAGACTGTTACGGGCGATGCCGAGCAATCGCGCTGCCTGAGCCTGGTTGCCGCCCGTGAAATTAAGCACTTCGCGCATGAGCGTCTCGTCGAGCCGCCGCAACGCCTCCGCGTAAAGATCGGTCGAGCCGGCCGCCAGCCGCTGGCGGATGTAAGCGATCAGCGCATCCGCTTCCGAGTCGGCAGGGGCCACGCCGGCGGGTTTGGCTCGGGCCAATTCTTCGGGTAAGTCGTCCACCGTCAACACCGGCCCCTGTGCTTGTAGCAAGGCTTGTTTCAAAATCCCCTCCAGTTCGCGGACGTTGCCCGGCCAGGCGTACTGTTGCAGCCGACCCAGTAACTCGGGTGCAACCTGCTCGACGGAGTGACCAAGCGGCTGCCGAAACCGTTCCAGCAGGTGGTTAACCAGCGCGGGCAAGTCCTCCGGCCGCTCGCGCAATGGCGGCAGACAGATGACAAATCCTTTGAGGCGGTAATACAGGTCCGCCCGGAACCGGCCGCGGGCGATGAGCGTCTCCAAGTCCTGGTGCGTGGCGGCGAGGAGACGGACGTCGGTCGCGATTGGCTCACTGCCACCCAGTCGGTCGAAGCGCTGCTCCTGGAGCACGCGGAGCATCTTGGCCTGCAACGCCAGAGGCATGTCCCCGATCTCGTCGAGCAAGAGCGTGCCGCCAGAGCACTGCTCAAACTTGCCGACGCGCCGCCGGTCCGCCCCGGTGAACGCGCCCTTTTCGTGCCCGAACAGTTCGCTCTCTAGGAGCGCCTCCGGGATAGCCGCGCAGTTTATCGCCAGGAACGATTGACGCGCGCGGACACTGTGCTGGTAGAGGGCGCGGGCAACGAGTTCCTTGCCGGTGCCCGACTCGCCGCGGATTAGCACGGTGACGTTCAAGGGGGCGACCCGGCCAATCGCTTTGTACACCGCCTGCATCGCCGTCGAAGTCCCGACGAATACGTCCTGGTCAGCGGCGACGGGCGCGCCCATCGCCACGCGCCGGTGCATTCGTTGCCGGCTCTCCAGGGCACGGACGAGCAGCGCTCGGGTCGCGGGCAGGTCGATCGGCTTCTGCAGGTAATCGAACGCCCCCTGACGCATTGCCTGGATAATCGTGTCGCTACTGCCGTCCGCCGTAATGAAGATCACTGGCACGGTCGCGTCGGTTTCGCGCAGGCGGCGGAACAAATCCAATCCAGACCCATCAGGCAGGTGGACGTCGAGAAGGATCACGTCGGGCCGGTGCTGCGTGACCGCGGCCAGTCCGTCCGCCGCAGTCTCTGCGGTCCTCACGGTCACGTCCGGATCCTTGAAGGCGGCGCGGAAGACCACCAGCACGGCCGGATCATCGTCGACGACCATGAGAGTAGGCATGGTTAGCTATTTCCAGGTGCTCACGGCATGAGCTGACCGCTCACGCCTTGAACTTGCACCTAACTTAATCCGCATCCGCCGGCTTGTATACAGGCTGGTTTCCAAGAATTCACCGAGGTCCTAACGCGAGAGGCGAGATTGGTTTATGCCACGGAACCAGGCGGGTGTTCGACCGCGCCATCCGGTTCGGCACGGCCGCTGCTTTAGGCCGTGACGGCCCTGGAGACGAACGAGAGGCGATCGCCGCCGCTCGACCCAAACTGGCAACGTTGCCCGTAAACGGATCTTCGGAGCCGTCGTTAGGCAGCAACCTCGCCAACGCCTGATAGGGAGTTCGAACATGAGTCTGATGCGGAAGCTTTGGTCGGATCCGGAATTTCTCAGGATCATCGATGCAATGCGGAATCCTGGAGTGCAACCTGCGAGCGGCGTATCGGTGCCCGTAAGCTCCTCGACACCGACCCAGATGCCTGCGACTGAGTTGTACCCCTTCGGTGACCCGAACAACCCGACGATGCCGCAGATACCCAAGGCACCCAAGCTTCCGGAATTTCCGCCTGAGGTGCTCCCGAGCGAACCGGAATTCGAACCCTTCGAACAGATCGAGCCGGAGACTGAGCCGGCCATCACCCGCGTTGCGCAGCCGGCGAAGCCGTATGTCGAACCGACTCCCACGCTAGTTTCGCCGCAAGCGCCGGCGGCCTCCCCGGCAGATCTCCCGCAGCGGATTGGCTGGAACGCGTCTGAAGCTGAACCGGGAGAACAACCGAACACAAAGCCGTTCACACCGGACCCGTTCGCAGTGGACCCACCTCCGGCGGAGTTGGAGCCGAATCCCGAAATGAACCCCCAGCGGATTGGCTGGAACGCAGCGGAGCACGCTCCGGCGGATTCGGAGGCGGGGCTCGTAACCAACCGGCTGCCGATTCCGGAAGGGAGTAACGGGGCGGTGACCTTGCGTTCGCCGCAAGGACCCGTCCCGACCTCGGAACCGACTTCCCCGTTGGTTTCGCCGCAAGCGCCGGAGGCTCCTCCGTCCGTGGATTTCGAGGTGGAGCCCGTAACGAACCGGCTACCCATTCCGGAAGGCAGTAACGGCCCGGTGACCTTGCGTTCGCCGCAAGGGCCCATCCCGACGCCGGAACCGGCTCCCGACGTCACCGTAACGGACCCGCCGCCACCCGAGGCGGTGCAAACCACACGATTACCGAGGGCGCCCAGGCCCATTCCGGAAGGCGGCAATGGGCCAGTGACCTTGCAGTCGCAGCAAGCACAGGCGGCTCCCCCGTCCGCGGAGCCCGTAACGAACCGGCTGCCCCCTCCAGATGGCGGCAATGGGCCGGTGACCTTGCAGTCGCCGCAAGGACCCGCCCCGACGCCGGAACCGACTCCCGACGTCGCGGTAACGGACCCACCGCCGCCCGAGGCGGTGCAAACCACGCGATTACCGAGAGCGCCCGAGCCCGTTCCGGAAGGCAGCAACGGGCCGGTCACTTTGCGTTCGCCGCAAGGGCCCATCCCGACCCCTGAAGCGACTCCCAGCATCACGGTCAAAACGCCGCAATACGGCCCCGATGCGGCAGACGCGCTGTTGCGAGCGCGCGGCATAGACCCCTGTCCGCCGCAGCCGCTGCCCAATCCGGAGGCAGATCTTCCCGGTTACGTGCCCGAATCGCAAGTGAATCCGGGCTCGACGCAAATGCCCGCCACGGAGATGCCCGCCACGGAGCCCGCTTTGCCGCCGGAGGTTTCGCCGGCCCAGGTGAACATGAGCAATCCGGAAATGCCGAGCGGTATCGGGCAGGAGTACCAGGTGGACGCGGAGACGGAGGAGGTGCTGGCCAAGATCGCGCGCGGCGAAATGACTGCCGAGGAGGCGATGGCCCAAGCCGGCAAAGCGGCGGCGCCGAGTGCGGAAAGCTCGGCCGCCACCGCAGCAACCGAGAGCGTGTTCCTAGGCTGTTTCCTGGTGGGATCCTCTAGAGTCGACCTGCAGGC
>AmSFosDRAFT_100117_pt1 | contig 9496 bp, 4 predicted proteins | sample FosCloommunities_FD_10275 | JGI IMG/M metagenome (IMG submission 10275)
CCATAGCGCCGGAGACCTCCGGCAATTGCTCCAGCCGATACTGGCCCTCGACCTGATTGCCTTCCTTGAACAACGGATCGACATAGATCACGTCGCCCGGCGAAAGCACCTGCGACACCGCCGTCGGTGTCTTGTTTTTTGCAGATCCGGAAGCGCCTTTGGCCCACTTCACACCGTCCAGCGTGACCAGGCCGGTTTCGCGCTGCTTGTTGACGGCCCCGCCGAGGTCCCGCGTCGGCTGGAAGCCGATGCGGGCCGATTGGTCGCTTGTCTCCAGCACGACTGCCATTCGCCAGGGCGAGATATCCGACAGCGATTTGACGTCGGCGAGCTTGACGCCCCAGTCGCCGGAAATATCGAGCTTGCTGACCGGACCGCGATAGCCCTGCTCCTCATCATACTTGACAAGGCCGGCGACCATGGTCTTGCGGGCTTCTATCTGGATTTTCGGGTCCAGCGTGGTGCGCACCGACAGGCCGCCTTCGTAGAGCTTCTTTTCGCCATAGCGCTCGAAGATGTCGCGGCGCACTTCCTCGGCAAAATATTCGCCAGCGAAGGTGTGCGCGCTATTGGCTCGGTTGGTGACGACCAGCGGCGACTTGCGCGCCTTGTCGGCGTCCGCCGTACTGATCCAGCCGTTCTCCTGCAGGCGGTCGATCACGTAGTTGCGCCGCTCGACAGCGCGGTCATGGTTGCGCACGGGATGCAAGGCAGCCGGCGCCTTTGGCAACGCGGCGAGATAGGCGGCTTCCGCGATCGTCAGCTCGTTGACCGATTTGTCGAAGTAGACCAGCGAGGCCGCGGCAATGCCATAGGCGCCAAGGCCGAGATAGATTTCATTCAGGTACAGCTCGAGGATCTTGTCCTTGGAATAGGCGCGCTCGATGCGCATCGCGAGCAAGGCTTCCTTGATCTTGCGGGCGAAGGAGACCTCGTTGTTCAACAGAAAGTTTTTCGCGACCTGTTGGGTGATGGTAGAGGCGCCCTGCGGACGACGGTTGGAGCCGTAGTTCTGCGCATAAAGCAGCGCGGCGCGCATCATGCCGGAATAGTCGATGCCACCGTGCTCGTAGAAATTCTTGTCCTCGGCAGCCAGGAAGCAGTTGATTACGAGTTTGGGCACCGCCTGGATCGGCAAGTACAGCCGGCGTTCCTTGGCATATTCGCCAAGCAGCGATCCATCCGACGCGTGGATGCGCGTCATGACCGGGGGCTCGTAATCCTGCAGCTGAGAATAGTCGGGCAGATCCTTGGAGAAATGCCAGATCAGGCCGGCGGAAGCCGCCACGCCCACCAGGAACACCACGGTTCCGGCGGCGAACAGGAACCCCAAAAACCGCACCAGCAAGCGCATCAGCAATGATCCGTTTCAACCCGTAGCGCCGCGCCGGGCGGCGGTTCTATTTTACCTTCAGGCGTCGCGCCGTCCAGAGGTCCGCAGGTAAAAAGCATCACGCGCAAATACTTGGCGGAGGCGATGTTGGCCGATCCATGCCATCCCTGACACTCGACGACTCCTGCCACGAGTGCGGTGGATTTGACATTCGCTTCGATATTGCAGCGAGGCTCGCAAGCCAATGTCAAATCCAAACCGCACTCGAATCATATCTTTGCTAGCGTCCCTTTGGTTCTGACATTCGCAAACGAATATGGCTTGATATGATACGAATGTCAGAACCGGGACACTAGGCTGCATCTCTATAAAGCGGTTGCTGTGGCCAAACTAGGGCTTGCGGGTTCCCTCATCAGTTCGCCGGTCCCGCGGTCGCAAGGCGTTTTGCCAGAAAGGCGTCGACTGCCTGCGCCATCGCGCCGACTGTCTTCGCGCGCCAGCTATCCGAAACCAGATGCTCCAGGTCGCTCTTGTTGGAGACATAGCCAAGTTCAACCAGAACCGACGGCACATCGGGTGCCTTGAGAACCCTGAAGCCCGCCGATTTCAGTGGGTGCTTGTGCATGCGCACCGTGTTCTTCATGTCGCCCAGCAAGAGACGGGCAAACCGGTTTGAGAATGTGCGGGTTTCGCGCTGAGCAAGGTCGATCAGGATATCGGCGACCTCGGTCGGCTCATTGGTCAGATTGACGCCGCCGATCGCGTCCGCGCGATTCTCCGTTTCCGCAAGCCGCTCGGCCTCGGCGTCGGAGGCCTTGTCTGAAAGTGTGTAGATGGTCGCACCCTGCGCTTCGCCTTCATTGTGCGGCAGATAATCGGCATGGATCGAAACGAACAGCGCTGCCGACTGGTTGTGCGCGAAGCGGACCCGATCATCGAGCGGAATGAAGGTGTCGTCGGTCCGGGTCATCACCACGCGGTACTTGCCGCTCTTTTCGAGGCGGTCCCGCAATGCAAGGCCGAACGCCAGCACCAAGTTTTTTTCGGTCTCATCGCCTGCCCGCGTGCCGTTGTCGGGGCCGCCATGCCCGGGATCGATCACAATGACTGGCCTTGTGTCCGGCGGCGCGTCGGGTTTTGCCGCCGGCGTCGAGGCAGGTGCGGCGATCGCAACGCTGGTGTCCGACACGCTTGGCTTGAGTTCGGGTGGTTTTTGCGGAGTGAGAAATTGAACAAATGTAGCGCGATCGACCTCTTCCAGCTCTAGTACCAGCCGCGGGGGCTGGCCGTTGGCGGCAGCGAGCATGTAGGAATTGGCGATCTTGGTCGGCCCCGTCAGATCAAAAACGATGCGCGAGCCGCCCGGCATGACCAGTCCATAGCGAAACGCCTTGACCAGGCCGCGCCCGCTCGAGCCGGTATCGGCGGGCAAGTGGAAGCTGACCTGCGGAATATCGACGACGATGCGATAGGGATCATCCAGCGCAAAGGCGCGAAACGAGATGGCCTTGTCGAGGTCGAGCACGAATCGCGTCTGCTTGGAGTCGCCTGCCAGCCTTGCGTCGGAGGCGATTGGAAAGCTCGGTGCGGTGATTTGAGGTTGAGCCGGGGTCGCCGATTGAGTCTGACCATCTGCGGCGCGACCCAAGGTAAGGCCGCAGAAGCATGTCAATGCTGCGGCGCACAGCAGCGCACTCCCCAGCAAAACATGGCGGTTTGCGCGGCTAGCCACCGAATCCCCCCTCCGAGCCGGCCTTTTAGCCCAATAAAAGCACAGGGTTAACGGCGTATTAATGTGCATTCCGTGATTAAAAGAGGGTGTTGCCGTGCCGCGACGCTCCCTTGCACGGGACCGCCAATCCACGTATGTAAAAAGTGCTGACGGCTATTTACTCCCGGTTGTGTCGCGTTCAGCCTCCCGGTGCAGCGCCGGAACCTTCTCGGTTTTAGGAAGATTCCAGCGTCTTTCCGACCCTTTCCCGGCCAGCGCAGCGCGCGGCGGGCAGATTGAGGGGCGGTTGTGAGCCCGGGGGGCGGCTGGTCCCAGGAATACGTTGCCCAGGGACCGCTTATGGCGGCATCGCCCAATACCGGTACCCCCTGCGGGGTGCAATTGCGACGATTTGGGGCGAGCGCCTCGGCGCCACCGAGCCTTCAGCAACAGATAAGGCGGCCTTGCCGCCAACGTGTTCCATACGGGCCGACGCGTGATGCGCCAGACTATGTTGCCGACCGAACCTCAGGGAAGACCCGCACCGATGCGGAGCGATCGCTCCGCCTCGCGCTTGGCTCCGCTGGAAATCGGTTCGGAGGGGCGCCTGCAATCGCGTTTCGGCCTTCCCCTCACCCCCGAATCAGGTGGACCGTCGCGTCGCCCGTCCGCGCCGTCAGCGCTCACGGCCATACGCGCCCGCCGCCTCCAAGAGTTGCAAAATGCCCAACAAAATGTTGATCGATGCCACCCACCCGGAAGAGACCCGGGTCGTCGTGGTCCGCGGCAACCGCGTCGAAGAATTTGATTTCGAAACCGCCCAGCGCAAACAGCTCCGCGGCAACATCTATCTTGCCAAGGTCACGCGGGTAGAGCCGTCGCTTCAAGCGGCCTTCATCGAGTATGGCGGGAACCGACATGGCTTCCTCGCCTTCAGCGAAATCCATCCCGACTACTATCAAATCCCGGTCGCCGACCGTCAGGCGCTGATCGAGGCCGACGAGCGCGCCCATCGCGAGGCCGAGGAGGAAAGCGAAAGCCGCTCCAGCCGCAGGCGCTCGCGCCATCGCAGTTCGCGCCGCCGTGGCAGCGACGATCGCGTTCGAAGCGACATCGTCGAGCATGCCGAGGCCGATGCCGCGCAGACTCAGCCGCTTGATAGCGAGGCACCGCGCGGCGAGCATGACCTCGAGCCGCAAGGAGACGTCCAGCATCACGCCGCTGACGCGGAGCATGAAGCGCACCACGACTATGCGCATGCGCTCGAAGAACCGCATGACCACGACGATCATCACGAAGACGAAGATCATCATCATGAGGAGCCTCCGTCTTTCATCGCTCACGCGCTGACCGACGACGTTCATCCCGATCTGTCGATTCCTGCCGAGACCGAGGCGGCTGCCGAAGCATCAACCAACCTGCCGTCCGCCGAAGCGCGCGCAGAGGATGCGCACGGTCACGACGAGAATGATCGCAAGGACCACGCAGTCGAGGTCGCCGCACATGATGCGGAGGCGCCGCTCGCGGCTGAAGCCGGTGATGAGCGCGCGGCCGCTCATGATGAGCACCCTGTCGTCGCGCCGGGCGAAGAGGTGCATGACGATGAGGACGAGGCGGAGGACGCCGAAGAGGAAGTCGTCGAATCCGTCGGTGGCGACGACGTATTGGAGGAAGTGCCGGAACGGCCCTACAGGCCGCGCCGCCAATACAAGATCCAGGAGGTCATCAAACGCCGACAGGTGATGCTGGTGCAGGTTGTCAAGGAGGAGCGCGGCAACAAGGGAGCTGCACTCACGACCTACCTGTCGCTCGCCGGCCGCTACGCCGTTCTGATGCCCAACACCGCGCGCGGCGGCGGAATCAGCCGCAAGATTACCTCGGCCCAGGATCGCTCACGACTGAAGGAAGTGGTGCAGGAGCTCGAGGTGCCCGAGGGCATGGGCATCATCCTGCGCACCGCCGGCGCTTCCCGCACCAAGCCGGAGATCAAGCGCGACTTCGAATACCTGATTCGCATGTGGGAAACCGTGCGCGATCTGACCCTGAAGTCGCAGGCGCCCACGCTGGTCTACGAAGAGGGTTCGCTGATCAAGCGCTCGCTGCGCGATCTCTACAACAAGGAGATCGACGAGATCATCGTCGCCGGCGAGGCCGGCTACCGCGAAGCGCACGATTTCATGAAGATGCTGATGCCCTCGAACGTCCGCGCCGTGAAGCAGTATCGCGAGGGCCAGCCTTTGTTCTCGCGCATGGGGGTGGAGAGCCAGCTGGACGCAATGTTCTCGCCGACCGTTCAGTTGCGATCCGGCGGCTATGTCGTGATCAACCAGACCGAGGCGCTGGTGTCGATCGACGTCAACTCGGGCCGCGCCACGCGTGAGCATCACATAGAGGACACTGCGCTCAAGACCAATCTCGAGGCCGCCGAGGAAGTCGCTCGGCAGCTGCGCCTGCGCGATCTCGCCGGCCTGATCGTCATCGACTTCATCGACATGGACGAGAAGCGCAACAATCGCGCGGTCGAGCGCAAGCTCAGCGATTGTTTGAGACAGGATCGCGCCCGCATTCAGGTCGGCCGCATCTCGCATTTCGGTCTTCTGGAAATGTCACGCCAGCGCATCCGCGCCAGCGTGCTCGAAAGCTCCACCGAGCCCTGCCCGCAATGCGGCGGCACCGGTCACGTTCGCTCCGTATCATCGGTCGCGCTGCAACTTTTGCGCAGCCTCGAAGAAGTGCTGATGAAGGGAGCGACCCACAATCTCGTAGTTCGCACCCGTACCGAGGTCGCGCTTTACGTGCTCAATCACAAGCGCGGTCATTTGCGCGACCTAGAAAACAGCTTCAAGGTCACCCTGTCGGTGATTGCCGATCCGAGCGTGAGCGGGCAGCAATCCTTCGTCATTGACCGCGGCGAGCAGGTCCATACGCTGGAGGCGGCGAAGGCGCTGCTTGCGGCGCAGGCTGCCGCCGCGCCTCCGGCCGCGACTGAGGAAGCCGATGACGAGGATGAGGCTTTTGATGCCGAATTCGAATCTGAGATCGAAACCGATGAGACCGAGGGACTGAGCGAGGCCGGTCCTGCCGGCGAGGCCGCCGAAGGCGAAGCCGAACACGAAGTTCAGGGACCGCGCCGCCGCCGGCGCCGGCGCCGTCGCGGCCGTGGTGGCGGCGAGGCGCGCGAAGGGACGGCGCGAGACGAAAATGTCGGCGTGCAGGCCGAGCACATCGCAGGCGCACCAGTGGAGGACGGTGAATCCGAGGAGGATGAATCCGACGAGCAGGTGAGCTTCGCCCGTTCCGAGCAGGGAGGCGGAGGTGAGCGCAGACCGCGCCGCCGTGGACGTCGCGGCGGACGCCGCAGGCGAGGTGGCAGCATGGACGATGGCTTTTCCGCCTCGGTTGCCGATGAGCTTGCGCCACCGGCCGCCCCTGAGGCCGAGGGTGCGGTTGCCGACCTTGACGGGGTTTCGGCAACACCATCGCTCGCTGAGGTCCAGCCGGAACCCATCGCACCGCGCGTCGAGCCGCAGCTCGCGGATCACGGAACGCCGGAGGGCGTAAGCCCCGCGCCGGACGGGGCTTCGCACGAAAGCGAGAAGGCTTCTCCCAGGCGTTCGACGGTACGCGAGAAGGTCAGCTTCCTCCGCGATTCCCAACCGGATGCGACGCCTGTCGAGGCTAGCCCTCTAGAACAATCGCCAACGGCCGACGCCAATGAACCGGCCCCGGAGCCTGCGGGCGAGCCGGCGCCGCGACGTGCCGGATGGTGGTCGCGTCGGTTCACCGGCGGCCAGTAAGCAGTCAACAAGAAAACCGCCCGGAAAAACCGGGCGGTTTTTTGTCTCGCGAAGATTGAACCGCGCTAGTGCCCACTTTCCGAAGTTCGCAAACGCGGATGCCGCAAAATGATGCGCTCCGGTATCGGGACACTGGCCATCAAAAGTTTGCTGGCGGTTCTTTGATGCCGACATTCACAAAAGTGCCTCGCCGAGAAGGGATACGAACCTTGGCATCGGACCACTAGCGGTCCACGATCCCGTCAGCACGCGGTGTCAGTCCGCGCAGGAAACGCCCACGAACACGGAGGACCGCCGCGTAGGCGGCCTCTCTTTGACGGCTGTGAGATGGCGAAGTCACAGACAGTCGGGCTGAGCTACGGCGCGCTCCGCAAGGAGTGCCTGGAAGCGCTCAAACAATGGCCCGGCTGCGAGACTGTCGGCGCGATCCAGATCATCCGGGAAAAAAGTCCGGGCAGCTTTTCCGTTCGTGTGACGCTGTACGGACAAGCCGACAGGAAAACTGCCGATCGCGCGATGAGTTTCGTCCAGCGCGAGAAGCGGCGGCTTTATCATCTGAAGGACTGATCATGGTTGTTGGCGCATGACTTATCGTTACCGCAAGTAAAGTGACACGATCAGCGCAGCGGCGAGCAGCGCGGCCACGCCCTGCCAGAAGCGAACCGGGTGACGCTCATAGAGTGTGCGCGGCCTGCGCACGGTCTCTGGCGCCCGTGCCGGTCCCGCTTCCATCTCGACGGCAAATTCAGCCATATCGCGAAAGCGGTCGGCCGGATCGGCGGCGATGGCCCTCGCAAGCGCGGCCTGAAGCCAAGCCGGCAAATCCGGACGCAAGGCTGACAGCGGTGTCGGCCGCTCGCGGCGCGGCGGGCTGACAGCATCAAGGTTGCCATAAGGGTATTCGCCCGTGAAGGCACGGAACATGGTGACGCCGAGCGCGTACATGTCGGTTGCCTCGTTGCCGGGTTCATTGTCGAACATCTCCGGTGCCATGTAGGCCGGCGTCCCCGGAATGTTTTCGGGCGGGAAATCTTCCATGCCCGGCACACGCACCACGCCGAGATCGATCAGCTTCAGCGATCCCTCGCCTTGCAGGATGACGTTGTCCGGCTTGATGTCGCGATGGATCACGCCAACCCGGTGCAGGGCACTCACCGCCCGCGCCAGCTTGATCGCGATATTGCGCCCCTCCTCCAGTCCAAGCCCGGGTCGACGGCCGATGCGCGTCTCCAATAGCTCGCCCTGATAGAGCGGCATGACCGTGTAGAGGCAGCTTTGCCGCCCAGGCGGCTGTTCGATGATTTGCCCGAGCCAGGGACTGGTCACGCGCGCGCCGACCCAGGCTTCGCGCACGAAGGCGGCCCGATAGCTCGCGACACTCGCGACCATCGGCTTGGGGAATTTCAGCGCCACTTCGCCGCCCTCGGTCTCGTCCAGCGCACCAAACAGACGGCTGTAACGGCCATCCGACAGGAGCACCTTGAGCACAAAGCCGTCGACGGTTTCGCCACCCTGCGGCACCGGGATCAACGGCAATTCGGCGATAGTGGCGCCGATGTCGGCCGACTGCGCCGTCTCCAGCCCGACGACGTCGAGCACCAGCGCGGTGCAATTGTCGCTCGTGTCGGCGCGCAGTGCCGCAGTCACCAGAGCGCGGGCAGTGTCTTCCGAAGAGACGCGCTCGCGCATGATCTCGGCGATGGTTTCGGTCGGGAGGTAACCATGCACGCCGTCGCTGCACAGCAGGAAGCGGTCGTGCTGGGCGACCGGCTGGGTCGTATAGTCGAGCCGCACTTCGGTCTCGACGCCGAGCGCGCGGGTCAGCACATTCGATCGACCGGTATCGACCTGGCGCACATGATCTGTCGTCAGCAAGGTGAGGCGATCGCGGCTAAGTCGATAGGCGCGCGTGTCGCCGACGTGAAGGATATGCGCAACGCGTCCGCGCAGCACCACCGCCGTGAAGGTGCATCCCATCCCGAGCAAGCTTTCGTCGCGCTGACCCTGGGAGTGGATCCAGCCGTTAAGCGAATCCAGCACGATGGCCGCCGCGCGCTGGACTTCCATTGTCTCGGGCAAATCGCAAACCCCATCGAGAAAACCGCGCACCGCGATCTCGGCGGCCTGCCGACCGCCTTTTGCCCCGCCAATGCCGTCGGCAATCGCCGCCACCACGTCGCGCCGGGGCTGAGGCAATTCCGGTCCGAAGACCGCGCCGCCGAAATCCTCGTTCTGCTTACGCGGTCCGGCTTCCGAGGCGAAGCCGACGCTCACCTTCAGCCCCAAAGCCCGCTGAGCCATCGTCCCCATTTCCCTGGTGTGACGGTTCAGAACTCCGCAATCACTGCTCGCCGCGGGGTCGTCATGCGCATTTCTGAACCAAAGCCACCCGAGTGCCCGCTTTCCGAAGTTCGTGAGACATCGCGGCGATCTCTTATACGAACTTCGGAAAGCAAAGGGCACTAGCAAATCTTTGATTCTAGTGCGCTTTCGATCTGAAGTTCCTGAGAAGATTTGGGCGCGGGTGAATCAGGGACTTCAGATCGGCGGCACTAGATCAACAATTTACCAATGTCCTTCGATTCCGAAGTTCGCAGGCGGGGGGCAAGGTGTGAACTTTGGAAATCGGGACACTGGAGAAGGCGGCCATGTGAC
>AmSFosDRAFT_100260_pt4 | contig 8834 bp, 9 predicted proteins | sample FosCloommunities_FD_10275 | JGI IMG/M metagenome (IMG submission 10275)
CGCGAGGAGAAGCCCCAGCATCAGGTTCACCAACGCCGCAACAAATGCCGCGCCGAACGTGAGGGCGTAAGCCGCACGCGCCCGTTCGGTCCAAACCGCATCCCAGAACTGCTGGAACGAAAGCGAACTGGCTTTGAAAAAGCACGCCATGATCGGCAGCAGAACGAGGATGCTGAGATAGAAGACTGTGTAGCCAAGGGTCAGAGAAAAACCCGGCAATACTTTTCGATTAATGTTGGCCATGTCTAACTAGAGCCTGTCGTGCACTTTCAGGATTGGGATTTGTAAAAAAAGCGTGTCATTCCGAGCGAAGTGGAGGCCCCTTCGAGAGAGACTTCGTGGCACGACAAAGGAAAAGCCGCGCGACTCCCTTAGAATGGGCAGAGGCTATTTGCCCTTCGGTTTGTAAATCGTATCGAACACACCTCCTTCTCCGATGAACTGCTTGTGTGCGTCAGGAAAACTTTTGGCAATGTCAGTTATTGGGAACCGCTTCAAGTCCTGGAAGACCGTTCCCAGGTATTTTTTGAGGACCGCCTCGTCGGTGGGCCGATAGAAATGCTTCGCGAAGATCTCCTGTGCCTCGTCCGTGAAGGTATATTTTAGATAGGCCTCCGCAGCCTCCCTGGTTCCCTTGCGGTCAACATTTTCGTCCACCACCGCGACGTGCGGCTCGGCCAAAACGCTGATCGGGGGCGTCACAATTTTTAGTGCTCCCTTTGCCTCGCGCACTTCGAGATGGGCTTCATTTTCCCAAGCCAGATGCACATCGCCGATGCCCTTTTGAACAAAGGTCGTGGTGGCGCCGCGGGCACCTGAGTCGAGCACCGGGACGTTTTTGTAGAGCTTGGTCACGTAATCGATCGCCTCCTCGCGCGAACCGCCGCGCAACACGACCGAGCCCCAGGCGCTGAAAAAGCTCATGTATCCGTTGCCCGACGTCTTCGGGTTCGGCGTGATAACCTGAACGCCTTCCTTCGCCAAATCAGGCCAATCCTTGATACCTTTCGGATTCCCGTTGCGGACAACGAAGACCACCGTAGAGGTGTAGGGGAGCGAGCGGTTCGGCAGCCTGTCGACCCAGCCCGGCTTCAGTAGCCCTTTCTTCTCGATGGCGTCATCGTCGAGGTAGGAAGCGAGTGTAATCACGTCGGCGTCAAGCCCATCAATGACGGCCCGCGCTTGCGTGCTGGAGCCGCCGTGGGATTGATTGATCGTCAGCTTAACGCCCTTCTCCTTCTCGTATTTGGGGATGAAATTAGCGTTGATGTCCCGCCAGAGTTCCCGCGTGGGGTCGTAGGAGACGTTGAGCAGTTCGATGGATTTCGCGGATTTCTCGATCGCTCCTTGTTGGCCGCCTTGCCCAGATTTTTTGCAACCGGTGATGCTGAGCGCGAGGAGCGTGGTGAAGGTCACAAAGATGGCAAATTTCATGCAAATACGGTTGGGTTTTGACCCAGGATCCGGTCGCCCTGTCCACGTGAGCTGATTGGTTATCGGATCGATTGGACCTCCACTGCTCCCTCGTCTGCAGCGACCTGGGCGCCGCAGCAGTAATAGGAGTTACGGATAAGTTTTTGTCGGCTGCGCAGTCGGCGCGCGAATCTCCTTTACCTTTTCAAGGATAGCTCGCACGCCTTGAGCCAGCTTATCAACCGAACCTTCACCACCGATGTGTATGAAGTAAACCTTTGGATCGTCGAAGAAGAAGTGGTTATGCAGTGCGGTCACTTGAAGACCATTATCCGCCGCCACGCTCATCACGGGGTTCACTTCATCCTCAAAAAGAACGATGTCGCCCATCACCATAACCTCGTCCTTGATTCCTGGGGCGAAGGCAGCCCACGAGGTAAAAGTCATAATAGGAGCAAACCGCGCCCGCTCAACGGTGATAGGAACATCACTCCTGGGTTTACTGACCGTATAGGTGTTCTCCTTTTCGTTCGGCACGCCTTTAAGGCCGGGAATGGATTCGATCTTTGCTCTGTCCAGGCCGGGTTCCGTCTCCAAAGCGGCAATGGCTCCACCGTACCAAAGGAAAAACGTGCAGGCAGCAATTGTACCAAAGACATAGAGCAGAGAAAAAAATGGACTCTTCATCAGAGGCTCTCCTAGCAGGATATCGCAAGGGACGGTGAACATCTGTATTACTGAAGATTTCCTTATGAATTCTTCTTCATCCTATGTTATTTGTGTTACACGTGCAACAGATATATCAAGAGTACCCCTCGTTACGTCCGTTTCACTGGCAGCGCCTGATGCGCGCTCGGCCACCGCCGCGTTGCGCGATGAAACGTCTGCCCTGCCCAAGCTCGCCCCGAAGAGTTCGCAGGCAGAACGTGGCTCACGCGACCCAAGCCGGAGATTGATAGCGTCGGCTCCGCCTGGCTGATCCGCAAATTCCTCGATCTCAAGGCGCGATTCGTATTTGCGGCGCATAGGCGCCGACACCCCGACGCGCTTCCCATCGACATGCTCGAGGTGGAGTTCACACATCATGGCAAGGACTGCACCTTCGAAACGCTCGTGAAGCACTTTGGCATCAACGACAAGGCCGTACAGAAGATCGCGGATGTAATTGGAATTTTCCGAAGCGGACTTCTTGGCGATCGGCGATTGGCAAAATCCACGAGGATCAGCAATGAAGACGCGCGGGCCTTGACAAAGCACACTAAATCGATATAGATTTACAGGGTGCTTAGAGCCGAATCATTCTATCACAGGCCGGGAGGCACATTTCAATGAACCGTCACTACGCATTCCCGAGAACGGCAGAAGATTCTGTCAGCCGAATCCGCCAGATTCCGCCTCATCAACTAGGGCGTAGGAGACCGTTCCCGGTCATCATCGATGTTCGCGAAGAAGAGCAATTCGTGCTGGGTCATATCAATGGAGCCCAGCACATCAGCCCCGATAATCTGGAGGAAAGCATTAGAGATATCGTCCCAGATCTCGCCACCCCGATAGTCATTTACTGTGCGACGGGCGATCGGTGCGCGTCCGTGGCTGACCAACTGCAAAGAATCGGATACCAAGACATATCTGCTCTGAAAGGTGGACTTGAAGGCTGGTTGGAAGCCGGAGGCTTAGTCGAGTGCCTCACAAAATCGAGATTCTCTAAGGCTGTGTAGTTTACCTTTTATGACTCTCGAAGAAGCGCGGCAGCTGATTTGGCAGGCTGAGAGGGTAAATTTGACTGTCTTAGCCATTTATGCGCAGCCAAATCGTCCTCGGGACTATTTGTTCGTCATCGAGCGGGCTGAAGGAGATAAGCTAATTTTCGCAGATGTGATGAAGGCGCATATAGCTCTTGCGGTGTTGTCGGGAAAGCATTTCCGCGAGAACCTTCGCTATTTCGCGCTCGGTGAGGATGGCATTCCACGGGAATGCGGCGCCGAGGGCTGGACAAAGGATTCGCCCCACCGAAAAGCAATAGAAATTTCCTGCAGTCCACAGGTCACGGCGGTGATTCATTTCGTAGGTTTGGCATCGCCGGATACTGGCGAAAAAGCACTGAAGCTCTGGGCGGTGAACTTGAATCCTGTCACGGAGGTCGGGTCGTATGGCACCGACCTTTTTCGCAGCTTCGAAGAAGCGAAGGCCTTTGTTAATAAATATAAAGCCGAGGGTTGCCCACTAGGATCGGTGCTCCTGCGATGGAAACGAAGGGCAATCTATGCTTGATCCGTCCCGAAGCGTCTTGAGCGCGCCACGGATTACCCTCGCAGTCGTTTAAGTCAACATCCTGAAACTTCGTTCCTCGGTTCCCGTTTTCATCAGCGTGCCTTCCTTCGCCATCTGGGGGATATAGGAGGGGCAAGATATAGGATACGATTATCGACGCACGCCAAAAGGCAAAGGCAACAGGGGCTGGGATTATTAAGCCCCTCGTTTTCGGGCTCTCCTTTCTCTACGTCGAATTTAGGCCTATTCCCAGTCGGTTGAAATCCGTTTTCGCCGCAGCAGAATCTGCAGAATCTTGAGTGTCTGACCGCCTTGTCGGTACTGCTTCTTTGTCATGGCCCCATGCAAATTCACTCTATAAGCCGAAAAATCTGACTCCCGTGAGACACGAAACCAGCATTGCCATTCTGTCTATGGTAGATGTTCTGCTGAATCCATTCCAGAACCGTGAGAAGAGATTCGCCCGAAAGCGGCAATTCGGGAAACAATTCCCGCTGAACCTTAGCCACGAATGCCGGATTAAGGCGCCATTCCATAAGGAAGAGGTCCAGTGCTACTTGCCCTATCCTTTCTTCCAGCAGGCCTCGAGGGATGTGCTTGGCACCGCTAATATGGCCATTGAGAAATTCGTCTTCCTCCCGGACTTCGATCATGACGGGCGATAACTTCTTTTTCGTCAGTTCCTTTGGGGTCATCTCGCTGATTCGCCTTCTTGCTTCACTGGCAAGTCGGGTAAATGCGTCTTGGTAATCCATCGGAGGCTCCTCTTTTTCGGGCTCGAACGTCTCGATGCGGCTGACGTCCCAGCCGTAACAAATCTAAAAAAGCTGTTTTGTCTAGTAAATAAGTATACTTTCCTCGCGTCTCAAGATCGCGGGCCGTGAGATCCTTGATAAGCGACCGGTTGGCGCCAAATTTATGCTTTGGACAACCACTCAACAGTTCCACCCGTGGCCATTCGAAAGGGAAGTCGATCTCGAGAGCACGATCACCTAGTTACGGAGAGACTTGTTCGGCACATCGCGCGTGTACCTGGAAACCAAGAAACTGATTGGTCAACCAGGCAAGACACAGAACATCCCGGACGCCTATTTACTTGATTTTTCAAGTCCCTAAGAAGCCGGTTCTTTATTTGGTCAAAGTTGAGCTTGCGAAGCACGATCCGTTGCGTCACATCGCCCAACAATTGCTGGGTTTTTCCCTGTCGTTTCAGAGTACGCCGCAAAAAATGAAAGCAATCTTGCGACAAGCGTTACAGAAGAGTGCAGAGATCCTAGCTTCCTGCGAATCGTATGCAACGACTAACGGATTTAACAACATTGATTATTTGCTGGAGCAGATGATCTACCCAGAGAATGCCTTCAACGCGTTAGTTATCATCGATGAGCTCGACGAAGAGTTGGAAAGCATTCTGCATAGCTCGCTTCGCTTTCCAGTCGAAACTCTTGTCATCGAGCGTTACCGAACGAGTGATGGGCAGTGGGCCTATCATTTCCAGCCATTTCTCTACGAATTGACGGCACAGAGTTCGGCGTTAACAACGCAGATTGAAAACACGCCTACTATCGACCCGTCCGAGATCGACACGATTGTCGTGCCGGCGCGCGAAGAGGGCTTTCAAGAAGTTTTTCTCGGAGAGAACCGCTGGTACGCAGTCCGAATCCATCCGAGTATGATTCCGAAAATCCACTGTCTAGCTGTTTATCAGGTAGCTCCGGTGTCGGCGATAACTCACGTTGCTGAAGTGGGAGCCATTGAACCTTGGAAGGACACTCAGAAGTATTGCGTCGCCTTCAAAGAGCCCGCCCATAAGATTGGACCGATCCCACTCGTGCTTCGAGGAAGGGTAACCGCGCCCCATTGCGAGCGCCCCGTTTCTTCTGTCGTTACAAAGGCGACGAGGAACCCTGAACGAAGGTGTTTTTCATCTTGGTCTTGCTTCCGACTGCGGGTCTTGGCCCCGCCCGGTCGAGAATGAACATCGCGTGTTCTGAGATCGCCATGGCGAGGGATCAGGCGCCCTGCTTGTGCTCAGGCATGGGATGATGCATCTTCATCCGGCCCATGTTCATATTGTCCATGGGCTTGTTCTTTTCCTGCGGACTGGGTACAAAACCTAAATCCCGCTGCATCTCATCGTTGCTAGCTAGCATCGCTAACGTCCCGGGCGGATCCTGATACCAGCCAGGATCTTTGTCATAGGACTCCAGGTTTTCGCGTACCTTTAGATTGGTGTACATGCCCCCCATCGTGATGTAATCCTTCGGAGTTTGCAGACCAACCATCGGCACAGAGTTCTTCGGAATCGGCATTCCCATAGAGCCCATATCAGCCATTCCCGTCTCACCCATCGTCATAAACCCAGAAAGAATTTTGTTTGCTCTTTCGTTCACATCGCCAGGTTTGACCCCGATCATGTTGGGGAACTGATGACTCATCTGGTTCATGACGTGATGGGTCATGTGACAATGAAACGCCCAATCGCCCGGGTTGTTCGCGACAAATTCGATCGTGCGGGTTGATCCAACGGGAACCAAGGCAGTCGTCTCTGGTCCCTGGGCACTTTGCGGTGTTGGGCCGCCGTCAGTCGCAATAATCGTAAATGCGTGACCATGGATATGAACTGGGTGATGTCCCATCGGCGAAAGGTTTCCGAGCCGGATTCGCACCTTATCGCCGAGTTTCGCTACCAGCGGCGCCGTTCCTGGAAATGCACGAGCGTTCATGGTTAAGATATTGAAATCGGTCATTTCATTGGGATTGGGCCGGCGAGTACCGACATCAATCCGCCACTCGTGCAAAAGCAGCACGAAATCTCGATCCGGTGGCTCTGGTTCGGGCTCGCGAGGATGAACCACAATCATCCCGGTCATGCCCAAGCCGATCTGGGTCATCTCATCGTGATGCGAGTGGTACATGAAAGTTCCGTGTTGCCAAACCGTGAATTCGTATTTGTACGTTTCACCCGGTTGGATGGCTTTCTGAGACAAACCTCCCACCCCATCCATGCCACTTGGAATGATCATCGCATGCCAGTGGATCGTGGTTGCCGCCGGGAGATTGTTAGTCACATAAACACGCAACCGATCTCCTTCTACGCATTCAATTGTCGGCCCGTGAACTTGCCCGTTGTATCCCCAGCATAAGGCTCTCAACGGCTCGTTATCATCTGAACCGGATACGAATTCGTGTTCGACTTCTTCAGCCGTGAGATGCATCACTTTGACGCCGTTAACCACTTTCCAGGGAAGAGTCGACCCATTCGGTACCACTACTGGTTTGTAATGTTTGCCGGCTTCTCCCGGAACGGGGTGAGGCGGCCGCATCCATGCCGGCTGAGTTCGAGTGTTGATGTGAGGACCACCGGATGGATTGGTGGTTTGTCCGCCTGGTCCGGGTTTGTTGGGATGTTTCAGTTGATCTTCCTGGGCAAAGCTCGTGCCGCGCCCAAGAAGAGTTGCACCCGCAATAGCTGCAACGCTGCCAAGAAGGCGGCGACGACTGATTTTTTCGTTCATAAACTCAATTCTTTTTTGAGATTGGATTCTTCGAAACGGCCTGTGACTTTCGGGAAAGGCTGCCTCCGACGGTTTGTTCCAACTCGGCTCTATTTACCCAATATTCTCGCTTCGCTTCGACATAGGCACGTTCTGCCCCAATCTCTTGCTGCCGAGCCGTAAACAATTCTAGGGGACCCACAATCATTGCGTTGTACTGGAGCTGCATCTGATCGCGTACCTGGGTCTTGACTGGGACCAAGTTATCTTTGTAAAACTGGGCGAGATCCCGATTGAAAATCAGCTTGTCGCGCAGTTCTCGAACCTCTGAACGAATCTCAATTGCTTCCCGTTCAAAGTTATCATACGCCCGGCGCAATTGGGCCTGGCCGCGTGCAACGCGCGCCTGACCTTGATTGAAGAGCGGTAATTCGAGTGAAAATGTTGGACCAGTGATTGTCTGCGAATCAGACTGGCGCTCACTGTCCATACCGAAATCAAGCGCACCGATCCATCGAAACGTCTTTACCAGGCCTAACGCTCGCAGTGTGCTCTGGAGCTCAGCTTTAGCGGCTGCTAAATCATAACGCTGGGTAATTGCCAGTGTCTCGAGGCCGCGAATGCTGAAGTCGTCCTTGGCGACGTCAGGCACTCTTGATTCTATTTTCCAGTCGGTGTCCGTTCCCCAAAGGCCCATCAGCCGGTTCAATTTTTCTCTGAGAGTACGAATTTCTGCTTCAGCTTGGGCGATCTCCAACCGAGATCGGCTGTATTCGGCCTGTTGTTGGAGCAGCTGAAGATCGGTGATATTTCCTGCTTCGTGCAATCTCTGGATCAAATCCAATGAAGTACTCTGAGCTTGCTGTTCTATCTTAAGGCGACCGAGAATTTCGTCAGCAGCCTCCAGCTGATAGGCTGCGCTCTTTGTTTCTGCGACGAGACGGGTCACTTCATTAGAAACCCGGAGTTGTGCGGCCACCAGCTGATCTTTCGCCACTTTTGTCTTCAAAGGAATCATAAGAATACTAAGAAAATCCTGGGCGATTCCCCATTCGATGTCGGTCCCTGAAGGAGGCTTGTCCGGGAAGCGTGCTGATATGTCCAGCCGTGGATTAGGAATGGTCCGCGCCTCGATCAAATCCGCTTGCGTCAAGCCTATTCCCTCGAAGGTCGCTTGCAGGCCTTGATTATTCAATAGAGCGATCTGAGCTGCCCTAATCGGATCCACCGGAGATCGTAAGAGCCGACGCACCTCTGCGAGCGTTTGCTCACGGGCGTTTTGATCTCGTTCCCAGGTGACGTCGCTTCGACTGCGTTCACGGGCTGCTTGCTTCACCGGCGCAAAAACGTCCTGGTCTCGCGCGCGTAGGACTGGGACAAAAGCGACCAACAACGCCGCTAAGACGAAGGTTTTAGTGATCTTCATGATCTTCCTGGATGATCGTGTTGTATTCCCGGCATATTCTGCATGTCGGGCATCGATTGGTTCTTTTTTTCCCGCTGGGGTTGAGTGCTTGAGTCTTGCTTGGCCCGCTCAGCGATCAATCGCCCAGTTCGTTTAGTTGCGCTGTCAGGTCCAAGTGAGTATCGGGCCGGACGGGTCACAGCTTCCGGAGCAGCAGGACTGGCGTGGGATCCCCGGGTACCGAGCTC